>ERZ1674174.8-NODE-8-length-100908-cov-14.547381_pt1 | contig 100908 bp, 76 predicted proteins | sample MGYA00581289_ERZ1674174 | MGnify/ENA primary metagenome ERZ1674174 (study PRJEB41354, sample SAMEA4873342) | human saliva metagenome | biome: human-associated habitat [ENVO:00009003]; feature: mouth environment [ENVO:08000002]; material: saliva material...
TGGAGTACATTTCCTCGGGCGAGCGCAGGTAGAAGTTATCCGCGTCGAACTTGAAGCGCTTGGGGTCGGTGAGGGTCGAGCCGGACTGCACGCACAGCAGCGCCGCGTGGGCGGTGTGGTCTTCCTGGCGGGTGTAGTGCAGGTCGTTGGTCGCCACGTAGGGCAGGTTCAGCTGCTTGGCGAGGCGGTGCAGATCCTCCTGGACGTTGCGTTCAATGTCCAGGCCGTGGTCCATGACCTCGCAGTAGAAGTTGTCCTTGCCGAAAATATCGCGGAATTCGCTCGCCGCCTGAATTGCCTCGTCGAACTGGCCCAGGCGCAGGCGCGTCTGGATCTCGCCGGAGGGGCAACCGGTGGTAGCGATCAGGCCCTTCGAGTAGGTCTGCAGCACCTCACGATCCATGCGCGGCTTGTACAGCTGACCTTCCAGCGACGCAATCGAGGAGGCACGGAACAGGTTGTGCATGCCCTCGGTGGTCTCAGCCCACATGGTCATGTGGGTGTACGCGCCACCACCGGACACGTCGTCGCGGGAGCCGTCGCCCCAGCGCACACGCGAACGGTCGGTGCGGTGCGTGCCGGGGGTCAGGTACGCCTCCACACCGATAATGGGCTTGATGTCGTGCGCCTTAGCCTGGCGCCAGAAGTCGAAGGCACCAAAGAGGAAGCCGTGGTCACTGGTCGCCATGGACTTCATGCCGAGTTCTTTAGCGTGGGTGAACAGGTCACCCAGGCGCGCGGCGCCGTCGAGCATGGAGTACTCGGTGTGCACGTGCAGGTGCGTAAATTCTTTGGTTGCCACGGGAATCTCCTGGAGGTGTGGGCTGGAGGATGGGCGGTGAATGTGAAGCTGTGTGCGGCGGCCCGCGGGCGGCTCTACCTAGCCGGGTTGTCTAGCCGAGCTGTCTAGCCGAGCTGAACCTTACCCTCGCGCAGAGCGGTCAGCGCGTAGGACAGGTCGAGCGGGTACTCGCTGGTGAAGGTCACGCGCTCTCCGGTACCGGGGTGGTCGAAGCCCAGGCGGTGCGCGTGCAGCCACTGGCGGGTCAGACCCAGTTCGGCGCTAAAGCGCGGGTCGGCGCCGTAGGTCAGGTCGCCGCAGCAGGGGTGGCGCAACGCGGAGAAGTGCACACGAATCTGGTGGGTGCGTCCGGTTTCTAGGTGCACCTCTACCAGGGATGCGGGACCGAAAGCTTCGAGCACATCGTAGTGGGTGATGGAGTTGCGGCCGTCTTCAACCACGGCGAACTTCCACTCGTTGCCGGGGTGGCGGCCGATGGGTGCGTCAATGGTGCCGCGCAGAGGGTCGGGCAGGCCCTGCACGAGGGTGTGGTAGACCTTGTCCACGGTGCGTTCCTTGAAGGCTCGCTTGAGTTCGGTGTAGGCGCGTTCGCTACGGGCTACGACCATCAGGCCGCTGGTGCCCACGTCCAGGCGGTGCACAATGCCCTGGCGTTCTGCCGCGCCGGAGGTAGCAACCGAGATGCCCTCGCCCATGAGCGCGGAGATGACGGTGGGGCCGTGCCAGCCGGGTGAGGGGTGTGCCGCCACGCCTGCGGGCTTATCCACCACAACGATGTCCTCGTCCAGGTGCACGATGCGGAAGCCGTCCACCTTCTCGGGGCGGATATCCGCCAGATCGCGCGGTGCGGGTGCGTCCACGACGACCTCGTCCCCTGCGGACAGCTTGTAGGACTTGCCGATTTTCACGGCCTTGCCGTTGTTGGTCACGGTCACGTGGCCGTCACGAATCCACCCTGAGGTGCGGGTGCGCGGCGCGTCGAGGGCACCGGCGAGCGCGGCGTCCAGGCGCATACCGGCGAGCGCGCCTTCAACGGTGAATTCGGCGCGGATGCGTGCCGTATCTTCGGCGGCGTTGGTGGTTTCGCTCATGCGGCTCTCCTTCGGGTGGTGTTTGCTTAGGTTGTCTGTGTGGGAGGGTTGTCTGTGTGAGAACGTCTGTAGGCGCGTGCCTGCTGCGATGTAGCGCAGGCGGGTGCTACTTGGCGCCCTTCGCTGCCGTGTTCTTCTCAACAGCGTTCTTGTCGCCAGCCGGGGCCTCATCAGCCGAGGTTTCGTCAGCGGGCGCCTGCGCGCGGGTGCCGTTGAGGTTCAGACCCTTGAAGTTCAGCAGCACGATGAACGCCATACACACGCAGATTGCGGAGTCTGCAATATTGAAAATCGCGAAGTTCGGTACGGAAATAAAATCGACCACGTGGCCGGATCCGAAGCCGGGCTCCCGGAAGAGACGGTCGAAAAGGTTGCCGCAGATACCGCCGAGCAGGCCGCCCAGCGCGAGGGTCCAGGACAGCGCTCGGGTGCGGCGCAGCAGGTAGAGCACCACGGATGCGGCGGCGACCATGACGAGGGTGAAGACCCAGGTGACGTTCTCACCCATGCTGAATGCGGCGCCGGAGTTACGAATCGAGTACCACCACAGCAACCCGTCAATGACGGTGATGCGCTCCCCCAACTGCATCTGGGTAACGACCAGGTATTTGGTGCCCTGATCGATTGCGAACACGACGGCGGCAAGCACAAGCGCGAGAATACCCGCGGAGCGTCCAGAAAGGATGCGCACGCGGCGACCAGTAGCTTCTTCGGCGGCGTTATCGGCTACCTGTGCGACTGAGGATTCAGCAGTCTTGGGGGTGTTGGTCATAGCTCTCCTCTAGTCTGTGCCGGTTGTTGCGCCTACGGCGCGGAGGCCCTATGGTGCGGAGGCGGGTCGCGCTCGCGTTCGGTAGTGCCCCTCTAGCTTAGCAAATCGGGGGAGTGCATCGAGTATCCGGTGGTGATTTGGCGGGTGCTCTCCCCCGCTTCGCACGCCGGGTTCTGAGGTCGTGCAGGGCGGACATGAGAATACCGCCCGGTTCTCTCGATCTTCCCCGGTGAATAGCGGTGGAAGAGAAAGAATCCGGGCGGCATACGCCTCAAAGCGTCGTTAGCTCAGCAGCGTCGTTAGCTGATTTATGCGGAAGCCTCGATGGACTTGAGGTTCTTCAGCTCCTGAACCTGTGCGTCCAGGTGCTGCAGCAGCTTGGAGCGGTAGCGGCTCTCGAAGCCGCGCAGAGCCTCAACAGCGATCTCCAGTTCTTCCTTCTCGTCGGTGAGGCGGGAGAGAATCTCTTCGCGCTGCTGCTGAGCTTCGCTCACCATAGCGTCTGCCTTCCTCTCTGCCTCTTCGAGCAGTTCAGCCTTAGCCTTCTCGCCCTGTGCCACGTAGTCGTCGTGAACCTTCTGTGCCATGGCGAGCAGTGCCGCCGCATCCTGAGGTGCACCCGATGCCGCCGAGGACTGTGCGGGTGCTACAGCCGCTGCGGGGGAATCGGGTGCGTTTGCAGAGAGCTGCTCAACCTGACGTTCCAGGGCGTCACGATCGGAGTAGAGTGCGCGCAGTTCGACAACAAGCTCGTCCAGGAAGTCATCGACCTCGTTGCGGTCGTAACCGGACTCTTCGGTTACGATCTTGAAGCTCTTAGTGATCAGGTCTTCGGGGGTGATTGCCATGGGCTTCTCCTCTGGGTATCCCTACGGTGTTTGGTGGTGAAGATGAGTGCCGCGGATTCACCAGCCAGATAGGTCGTGATCCCCGATAATTCAGGGTCCCGACGGTTCAGGGCATGGCTATTCCGCTATGCAGTCGTTGGCACCAATTCTACTATTCTTTGGTTTCTGTGCCCGGTTACACGTCGGTTGAACCGTAAAATATTCGCTCTGCTCAGGGGTGGGATTCACCACGCGCTGCGTTTATCCCTATCCCCGCCGTAATCAAGCTCGATATCTGCTCGCGGGTGCATTTCGCATGATTCGACGCCGGCTGTATTCGTCTCTCCCCCCTCGCGGGAGGTTCTTCTCGGCCCAGAAATTGGGTACAGAAAACCCCGCCAGCACGTCATCCCATGTCAGGATGCCAAGCGCAAGCGGGGCTCTCATGCCTAGTTCTCGTATCTCTCCGATGGAGGGGCTACGTTAGGACAGCTTCGCGGTAATCGTCGTCATGATGTTCAGCAGGAAAGACAGCAGAACAATCAGAATCAGAAAACCGGTATCCAACGCAACGTTACCCACACGCACCGGCGGAATCAGACGACGCAACAGGTTCATCGGCCAGTCCGTCACCGCGTACACGCCGCTAGCGAAGAGCAGAACGATGCCCTTCGGGCGCCATCCCGGAGCGAACATGCGCACCCAGTCAAAGAGCATGCGCAGCAGCATCGCAATGTAGAGAACGTAGACAACGATCGTAATGAGGGCGAAAATATAACCCATCTATCAGTCCTTAGCCCTGGTCGAAGGGGAATTCGCCGTCGGTCTCAAAGCCGGCGGGAACCTCGGAGTTAGCCACACCCAGAACCTCCAGGTTGGAGGGGGTCAGCAGGAACACCTTAGCGGTGACGCGCTCAATGCGGCCCTCCAGTGCGAATGCCAGACCGGATGCGAAGTCCACCAGGCGCTTTGCGTCTGCGTCAGGCATTTCTTCCACGTTCATAATCACGGGGATGTTCTCGCGGAATGCCTCACCAATGATCTTTGCGTCATTGTAGGAGCGGGGGTGGATAGTGGTGATGCGACGCAATTCGTCCTCTTCTTCCTCGTAACCGTAGGTGTATCCGTTGGTTTCTTCGGGCTCGTAGCCCTGGTCGTAGTAGCCGTCGTTGGAGTACGTCTCGGCGTACTGCTCGGTGTATTCGGTATTCGGCACCGGGGTGTCCTCCCAATTGTCTGCGCTGGCGTCGTCCCAAGTCTGCTCGGTTTCTGCCAGGTCAGCTGTGGTTTCAGGTGTATGAGCGGTGGCGTATGCCGCTGCATCTACGGTTGCTCGTCCGTCGGCAGATTCTTCTGCGTCCAGATACTCGGTTTCTGTACCGTCATCGTAGCTATCAGCCTGCAGGTACTCTTCCTGTTCAGTATAGGCGGGTTCGTCCTGCAGATGGTAGGTTTCGCTCTGCGACTCGGCATCGCTGTACTGTGCCGAGCCGGGCAGTGCTGAGAGCCTGTTGGCGCTGTCGGTCTTCTGCGCTGTAGCAGCCTGCCCTGCGGAGGCGGTTGCCTCCCGGCGGGAGTCAGCCTGCACAGCCTGCGGGGATTCTTCCGGCGTCGTCTCAGCGCCCTGGTATCGTTCCAGGCCGAGGAAACCCGCCAGACGGCTTTGCTTCGCCATGATTCTCTCGCTGTTCTTTCACGTTGGTGGTGTACAGGGTCTGCCGTGGTGCTTCGTCAGAAGGTGTGTGCGTGACGGTACGCCATGCACCGGCATGTATATATTACCAGCGCCCACCCCGCGCAGGCGGTCAAGGGCACCGATGATTATGCCGCCGGTCCGTACCGAAAGTAGCTCAGCACTCGAAAGTAGCCCAGCGCTCGAAAGTAGCCCAGCGCTCGAAAAGGCTACGCACGGCGCGTAGCTTAGGCGAGGCTAGAGCGCCGGGCGCTTACCCATAATGTCGCTACCCACGCGCACGCAGGTCGAGCCCCAACGCACCGCCGCCTCCAAATCCCCGCTCATACCGGCGGAAATCTCGGTCGCGTGCGGCACCTGCTCACGCACCAGCGACGCCAAACCGTAGAGCTTCTCAAACGCCGCATCCGGGTTCATGCCCAGAGGCGCCACCGCCATCACGCCACCGCAACGCAGGTGCTCGTGGTTCTCGATGCGCTCCACCAGCTCCAGCAGCTCGGAGGCGCTCGTACCACCGCGTGCACCCTCGGCAGCGTGGCCAGCCGTCGCGACCTCCGCCAGGGACACCTGCACCAGGCAGGTCAGCGCGCCCTGCTCCGCCGCCGCGGGTGCGGGCGCCTCCCCCGCCTCAAAGCGGGAGAGCTGGTTCGCGTACGCCTTCGCCAGCGCGTCCGCCAGGGAGGGGCGGTCCACCGAATGCACGCTGGAGGCGTACTTGACCACAGACTTCGCCTTGTTCGTCTGCAACTGGCCAATAAACGCCCAGTGCGGGGGCTGCACCTCACGCTGAGCACAGTATGCGGCAAGCTCGCGAGCCTTCGCGCTCGCCTCCTGGTCGCGGTTCTCACCGAAGAGGGTCACTCCCCCATCCAGCAGTGCCGCCGCGTCGGAGGCGGGGAAGAACTTCGTGACCGTCACCAGCTGCACCGGGGCGCTCTCCTCGGTACGCACGGCGCTGTGGTCCTGCTCCGCGGTACGGATACGCTCAAGCACGCGGCGGTAGTTCTGTAGCAGCTGCTCGGCACGTTCGGGAGTGTACTGCAGGTTCTCTTCTACGTTCATTTCAGACATCTTCTCTCCTTCAGCGGCTTTCTATCTTTAGCAGCTCTAGGCGGCGGGCTCTGGCGCCTTCTCAATCCACACCAGACCCGCGATACGGCCCGGCTTCTCACCGCGGTTCGTGAACCCGCGATGCGAATACACCTCGGGCTCCTCAAACGTGCACTGCGCACAGTCCATGCTCACCTGCACGCCCGCCTCCTCCAGCACGGCGCGGGCACCGGCGGGCAGATCCAGGCCGGGGGTCTGCTGGCTGGTCACCGAATGCACCTGCGGAATCAGTTCGGTGGACTCAGTGCGCATCTCCTCGGGCACCTCGTAGCAGCTACCGCAAATGCTCGGACCCAGCCAGGCGGTAATTTTCTCCGCGCCGAGCTGACGCATCCGCTGCACAGTCTGCTGAAGCACGCCATCAAGCAGGCCGCGGCGGCCAGCGTGAGCCACCGCCAGGATTGGTTGCCAGTTCGCGACCCGCTCACCCACCAGCACCACGGGAATGCAGTCCGCCACCATAATCGCCAGGGGCACGCCCTCACTGCTAATCGCCGCATCGGCGACCGGGGAGTTCTCCAGCACCGCGCGGGCACGCTCAGCGGTACGCTCCTCGGGTGCACCGGGCGCGTAGGATTCCACCGCGTAGTCTTCCGGGTAGGCAATCTGCACACCGTGCACCTGGTTCAGGTAGAAGAACGGGTCGGTACCCAGCGCCTCCTCCAGGGCGGCACGGTGGTTGAGGGTGCGCACCAGGGAGGCGTCCATGCCGCCGCCGAGCTCATCGTCCACGTGCAGGCCCAGGTTGCCCGCCGCGCGGGAGGTAAAGCCCACCCGCACACGCCAGGGGCCCAGGGTGCGGGTATCGGCAGAGGCAAGCAGCGAAGTTTTGGGGTTATCGCTCATCTTCTATTCCTTCATCAGATGTCAGCAGGTATAACGGCGGGTATAGCAAAGGGGAGCCGAGAACAGCACAATGTGCGTGTTTCTCAGCTCCCCTATAGCTTCATAAGACTCTCAGCCGTGCAACGCCTATGCGTTCACAGCCGGGCAGACTACTTCAGGAAGTCAGGGACATCCAGGGTGTCGCGGCGAGCCGGAGCTTCCTCTACAACCGGGGGAAGGTCAACGTCGAAGCCAGCAGCGCCGGTGGAAGCCGGAGCAGCAGCGGGTGCGTTGTAGCCGTAGCCGTTAGCAGCCGGAGCGGTGGAACCGCCGAAGGATGCCTGGGTGCGCTGAGCCTGGGTAGCTGCAGCAGTGGAAGCGTTGGAGTTGGTCTCCGGGTTTACTGCGTCGAAGCCAGCAGCAATCACGGTCACGCGAGCCTCATCGCCCAGTGCGTCGTCAATAACAGCACCGAAGATGATGTTTGCGTCGGGGTGAGCAACTTCCTGAACCAGGCGTGCAGCCTCGTTGATCTCGAACAGACCCAGGTCGGAGCCACCCTGAATGGACAGCAGAACGCCGTGTGCACCGTCGATGGATGCTTCCAGCAGCGGCGATGCGATAGCCAGCTCAGCTGCCTTCACAGCACGGTCCTCACCGGATGCCGAGCCGATACCCATCAGAGCCGAACCTGCACCCTGCATGACGGACTTAACGTCAGCGAAGTCAAGGTTGATCAGGCCGGGGGTGGTGATCAGGTCGGTAATGCCCTGCACACCGGAGAGCAGAACCTGGTCAGCGGACTTGAATGCGTCCAGCATGGAGACGTTGCGATCCGAAATCGACAGCAGTCGGTCGTTCGGAATAACGATCAGGGTATCAACTTCATCGCGCAGAGCAGCGATACCGGTCTCAGCCTGGTTGGAGCGGCGACGGCCTTCGAAGGTGAAGGGGCGGGTCACCACACCAATGGTCAGAGCGCCGAGGGAGCGGGCAATACGTGCCACGACGGGTGCGCCACCGGTACCGGTGCCACCGCCCTCACCTGCGGTCACAAAGACCATGTCTGCGCCCTTGAGGACTTCCTCAATTTCCTGCGCGTGATCCTCGGCTGCCTGACGGCCAACCTCGGGGTTTGCGCCCGCGCCAAGACCGCGGGTCAGCTCACGACCAACGTCCAGCTTAACGTCTGCATCGGACATCAGCAGAGCCTGAGCGTCAGTGTTGATAGCAATGAACTCAACGCCGCGCAGACCAACCTCAATCATGCGGTTGACTGCGTTGACGCCACCGCCGCCGATACCAACGACCTTGATGACTGCCAAGTAGTTCTGGGGAGTTCCAGCGTCCATGTATTCCTCGATTGTTCCGTGTTCCAGCTTCGGAAGACCCGCAGCTTAATCTAAGCCTGAAGGTTTCCTCTAAAGAATGACTTTATCTGCTAGGATACCAAACTGTTTTTGTCGGTTCCTAGTCACACAGCGCAATTACCCCCTCTTTTTGCGGATTTCACACAAAAAGGGAGGATAAAGCGCCTGAATGGTTCCCCTAACGGGTCACCGGTACGCGCGGGGCAGACACGTCATAGACGGTCACCTTCTGCGTCTGTGCCTCGGAAGATTTCTCCTCCTGAGCACGCTTGGCAATAGCCTGGCGCAGGGAGAGCAGGACCTTAGCCTTCAACTCGCTCTCTTCAGCGGTTCCCCACTGCACCGTAGTATTATCCCTCAAGGTTAGAGTGATACTTGAGGTTGACGTAGCGCCGGCTTCCTTAACCTGAGCTAGAAGCTCAGAGGGCATCGCCGAAAGCGCGGTAGAAATAGTGCGGAACTCAGCCGAAGTCTGCGGGTCATCACCGCTGAAACGAACCAGCGGCACCGACGTATCGGGCTGAGTTGCCGACTCCAGAAGGCTCACACCATCACTATCAACAGTATGGTACGTATCGCCCTGCTTCACAACCGCAACCGCGGTACGCTCCTTCAGAGTCACCACCAGCTCATGCGGCGGACGGCTCTCCACCTGCACGCTACGAATCACATTATCCTGCCCGATCAGCTCACGCACCTTCTTCTCATCGATGCGAGTGAGCGGAACGCCGCGCAGAGGCTCAAGCTTCTGCTCCACCTGGGTGGTTTCCAGCAGGGACGTGCCGCGCACCGTGATCTTCTGAGTCGCCAACAGGGGCGAGAAGAAGACCAGCACCACATACAGCACCGCGATAATAGCCAGTGCCGAGACGGTGTACAGCAGCTTACGGGCACGAGTCAGAGGCGCACGCTCCTTACGGGGGCGCTCCTCAGCACGCAGACCGTCCAGACCCGGATCCTGACGCAGACGCTCACGGTGAGCCTGACGGCTCGCACGCTCGCGCTCCTTCTCAATTTCCGCTGCACGCTGCTGCTCACGCTCGGCACGCCAACGACCAAAACGGCTCGCGGGGCGAGGCTCTTCAACGGCCTTCTCCCCCGCCTTATCGGCGCTTTCTTCAGCGTTCTGAGCGGCAGACTCTTCGCGAGATTCAGCAGAATCGGCAGAAGACTTCTTGTCAGAACTCTTCTGAGCAGCCTTCTGATCGGCTACTTCCTTTTCTGCGCTCTTCACCGACTGCGAGGATACAGTCTGAGCAGAGGCGCCCTTGGCGGATGAAGTCTTCGACGAAGAATCCTCAAACGCCTCAACATCAAACAGCTCAGGCGCGTGCTCAACCTCAGACACGGTACGACCGGTCATCAGCGCAGAACGCACCGAATCCTTCAAAGACTGCGCCGAAGAATGAACCGCCGCAGCGCTCTTGGACGCCGAAGAATCAGCACCGTTCTGGCTGTGCGACTTATGCACCACCGGCTTACGCGGCATGTGGCGAACAGAGCTCGAAGGCTGAGTAGCGGCAGACTGGGCAGAAGCCTCCGAGGATGCAGCCTCGACAGGCTTCACGGCGTCCGCAGACTTCATAGCTTCCGAGGGCTTTGCAGTCCCAGTAGCTTCTGCGCTCTTCACAACCTGAGGCTGGGTGGCCTGCGGCTGAGTCAGCTGAGACTGCGCAGATTCAGCCTGCACAGGCTTAGATTTCTTAGCCTCAACCTGCGCATTCTCAGCTACCTGCTGGGCGCGCAAACGAGCACGCGAACGCGGAGCCTTCGGCGCGCGCGAGGAGGAATGCCCCTCCGAAGAGAGACCAGAACTCATCGGCACAGCCTAAGCCTCCGACTTCTTCGACTCGCCACCGTGACGGATCTCCAGGGACTCCAGCAGACGCGCACCCAAAGCGGTCACGTCACCAGCACCCACGGTCATCACAATATCGCCGTCCTGAGCGCAGGTCACAATATCCTCAATAGCGCCCTCAGCGGTAGCGTAACGAACCTCAGAGAAACCAGCACCGGTAATCAGCTCACTGGTCACACCCTCAATCGGCAGCTCACGAGCAGGGTAAATATCCAGCACATGAGCGCGGTCAGCCATCGACAGGGCCTCCGCGAACTCCTTCGCAAACTCGCGAGTACGGGAGAACAGGTGCGGCTGGAAAATCACGTACAGATTATGGCCATCAGCCACGGTACGGCCGGTCTCCAGGGCACGGAAAACCTCGGTCGGGTGGTGCGCGTAATCATCAAAGACCTTCACGCCAGCGACCTCACCGCGCAGGGTGAAGCGGCGGTCAGCGCCCACAAACTCAGCCAGAGCGCGAGCAATATCAGCAGCCTCGTAACCAGAAATCAACGCCGACACAAAAGCAGCCGAAGCGTTCAACTGGTTATGAATACCCGGCACCTTCAGCGCAAGATCATGCTCACCCTCATAACGCACGCCACGGCATTCAAACGACCACGACAGGTGCGACGACGAGGAAGAACCAGCGCTGGTAATCTCGCTAATGCGCAGGTCAGCATCCGCCGACTCACCGTAAGTCACCACGGGCACACCCGCCGCACGAGAACGAGCCGCCAAAGCCGCCGCGCCCGCATCATCAGCACAGGTCACCACAACACCGTTGGGCGCCAGCGAACCCACAAAACGGTTGAACGCCTCAAAGACACGCTCATCCGTCTCATAGAAATCCAGGTGGTCCGGCTCAACATTCGTCACCACAGCAATAGCCGGGCGGTAGCGCACAAACGAGCCGTCCGATTCATCAGCCTCAGCCACAAAAATCGACTCCGGGCCCTGAGCACCCAGGTGAGCGTTCGTGCCGCGACCAGCAATCACAGTACCCACCGCGAACGACGGCTGCGCACCCAGCTGATCAAACATCACAGAAATCATGGAGCTGGTCGTGCTCTTACCGTGAGTACCGGCAACAGCAACCACCTGAGCCTCACCCATCACAGCGGCAAGCGCCTCAGAACGATGCAGCACACGCAGACCCTGCGCACGAGCGGCAACAAGCTCCGGGTTATCCTCACGAATCGCAGTAGAAATCACCACGGTATCAACATCCACAATATTCTCAGCCTGCTGAGGAACACCCACACGAGCACCCGCAGCACGCAAAGACTCAACAGTAGCCGACTCGGCACGATCCGAACCGCTCACCGTCACGCCAGCCTGCAGCATCAGAGCGGCAATAGCGCTCATACCCGCGCCACCAATACCGATGAAGTGTACACGGCCCAACTCGCTCATCTTCGCACGCTCAGGGAACGGCGGGTTCAGCGGTGCCGGCAGCACCATCTCAAGATTCATCAATTCAGTCATTACTTCTCAGCTGCCTTCAATACTGCTTCAGCCATAACGCGTGCCGCGTCACGGATACCAAGTTCATACGCCGCAGCGCCCATGCGCTCCAGCTCCTCCGGGTTCGCCATAAGAGCCGGAATCTCACGGGCGAACCACTCACCGGTGACCTCTGCATCCTTCACCAGCAGAGCCGCAGACGCCTCCACCAGAGAACGAGCATTCAGAGCCTGCTCACCATTACCAATAGGAAGCGGCACAAAAATCGCGGGAACACCCACCGCAGCAACCTCACTGACGGTCGCCGCACCCGAACGCACCAGCAGAAGATCAGCGGCAGCATACACATCCTGCATGCCGTTGCTGAACTCAATCTGACGGTAATTCGGCGCACTCAGCGGCTCACCATTCTCATCCAGAACAGCCTTACCCTTACCGGTAATGTGCAGAATCTGGAAGTCCCACTCCGCAAAGTGGTCACGGCACGCCGCCACCGCATTATTCAGACTCAACGCACCCAACGAACCGCCGGTCACAATCACGGTCGGCTTCTGCGGGTTCAGGCCCAGGTTACGGCGAGCCTTCGAACGGTGCGCCTCACGGTTCAGGTAGGCAATCTCATCCTTCATCGGCATGCCCACCAGGGTTGCACGCGGGAAAGGAGTATTAGGGAACGCCACACCGGTGAACTTAGCGAACGTACCGCCCAGGCGGTTTGCCAAACCGGGCTTCGCATTCGCCTCATGAATCACCACGGGAATCTTAGCGCTCAACGCCGACAGATACGCCGGCGGGCACACGTAGCCGCCCACGCCAACAACCACGTCTGCATCTGCTTCTTTGAGGATGCGGCGGGTCTTCGACAGGCCACCAAAGAACTTAGCGGGGAAAGCCAAAGCGGCACGGTTAATGCTACGAGGGAACGCTGCACGAGGAATGAACTCAATATCGAAACCAGCTGCCGGAACCAGCTCGGCTTCCATCTTGTCGGCGGTGCCCAGCATCAGAATCTTAGCGTTCGGTTCAAGATCACGAACCGCACGCGCAATCGCGAGCATCGGATTAATATGACCGGCGGTGCCACCACCGGCGAAGACTATAGAGGGCGCCTTCTTCGTCATAGGTCTTTCTCCCAACACATCGGTACAGCATCATTTTACGCTATCGCACCTGTTCAAAAGAGCGCCCCCGCCATTGAGCTACAACTCAACAGCGAGGGCTTTATCTTATATTCAGCACATATTCATCACGGGTAGAGGCACGAACCACAGCTCGTTCCCCCGAATGTCAGCCCCCGATATGCAGGCTTCACGGAGCGGGTTCCGAGGGGTTTAGCCCCGCTTGCGGGTTCCGCGCTGAGCCGAGTTCCGAGCCGCGCCCTGAGCCGGACGCTGCACCTGCTGAGCACCATTCTTCGGAGCATCATTCTTCGGGGCGCCCTTTGCCTGAGTACCCTTTGCCTGGGTACCCTGTCGCGGCGCTGCCTGACGTTGAGCGCCCTGTCGAGGATTACCCTGTCGCTGGGCACGACGCTGACGGTCCTCAGGATGCAGCGGCTGCAGACCCGCAGGTAGCGAACCCGACGGACGGTGCTGTGCGCTACGGGGCTGAGCGGCGCGCTGTTGTACAGCCTGCTTCGGTGCAGCTTGCTTCGGAGCCGCGGGCTTCTGACCTACAGGCTTCGCAGCAGTCTGCTTCTGCGCGGGGCGACCCTGCGCGGGCTGCCCACTCACAACACGAGCCTGCTGACCGGTACGAGGCTGAGCGGGAGCCTTCTTCGGAGCTGCCTTCGTCGGTGCAGGCTTCTGCGAGGTCTTCTGCTTCTGAGCTTCGGTTTTCTGCTTCTGTGCTTCCGTTTTCTGCTTCTGCGCGGCCTTCTGCTCCGCCTTCACACGGGCAGCTTCCTCACGAACCTGCGCCTCCTCCTCGCGAATACGAGCTTTCTCCTGACGGATACGCTCCTTCTCCTGCTCACGAGTCATACGAGCCAACTCACGCTGCTGATCCGGCGCAAAACCCAACCAGCGGCGCAACGTGCTCTCCGGACCAAACATCAGCGCAAACGGGTTATGTTCCTTCATCAGGTGGCCACCGGCAGCCGCACGAGCTGCCTCCTCCTGATTCAGCACAATCTGCAACGGCGTACGACGCTGCCAATCAGCATTCGCACGACGAACCTCACGCACGCTCTGAGTCTCAATATTCGACGGTGCCGTCGCGCCACGCAACGGAGTCTGCCGCGCAAACGCCAACAACAAACCCGCCGCAAACAACGAAGACAACAGCGACGAACCACCATAGGAGACAAACGGCAGAGGCACACCAATCACCGGCAAAATACGGGACACCATGCCCATATTGATAATCGCCTGAGAAGTCAGCCAAATCATGATGCCGCCCGTAGCCAAACGCACCAGCGGGTCAGTAGTGCGCAGCATAATACGCACCGCACAATACACCAGGCCCGCATACAGCAGCAGAACCGCCAGCGTACCCAGCAGGCCCAGCTCCTCACCAATAATGGCGAAAATATAGTCGTTATGCGCCTCAGCCAAGTAGTTGTACTTCTGACGCGACTGGCCCAGGCCAACACCCAAGAAGCCGCCGGTCGTCAGCGCCACCTCACCAGAATTCGCCTGGTCACAGTTAGCGTTCGTGCACGAGCCCCAAACACCGAAAATACGAGCCACACGGTTCGCGCTACTGAGAACGCCCACCAGCGCCAACGCCGCAAACGCGCCGCCAATCTTCAGCAGCGAGCTACGAGAAGCGCCCGCCAGCCACATCATGCCCACAAAGATGAAGCCGTACACCATGGCGGTACCCATATCACCGCCGAGCATAATCAGCAGCACCAGGGCACCCACACCATAAATCGAGGGGAACAGAGTACGCCAAATACTGCGAGAAATATCGCCGTGGCGGCTGTACACCCATGCCAGCCACATAATAATCGCCAGCTTCGAAAACTCCGACGGCTGAATCTGCACGCCGCCGGGGAATTTCAACCAGTTACGGTTACCGTTCACCTCAACGCCAACGACCACCACAGCAAGCTGCATGACCAACGCGGCAATCAGCATCGCGTTCACCACAAACTTCTTGTGGTAGACACCCACCGGGATGCGCGTAATACCCGCCATCGCAATCACGCCAAGAACCAAGAACATGATCTGAGACGAAACCTGCGAGAACGGCGACTGACCCTGAGAAATCATGGTGACGCTCGAGGCCGACAGCACCATAATGCAGCCAAAAGTAGCCAGACCCAAGGTAGTGACCAGCAGCATCACCGGCACATCCCACAGGTCAGCCTTCAAACCACGACGGTACAGCCTATCGGCACGAGCACGGAACGGCGCAGAGAAATCCTCCCAACCGGCTCGCAAAGACGCCCAACGACCACTCGTAGTCGAACGCGCCGAAGAAGCCGAACGCTCCGAAGATGCGCTGGTACTCACATGCCCTCCTATAGGCCTCAACTGCCACGGATTCGTCGTGGCGACTACACGAAAAAGGTTCAGGGGTGGGACACCGTTACCATCCCACCCCCGAGAAGAACCCGCAGAAAGCACCCCGGTTACCCGAGACGCCCCTGCAGGTAACGTCCTAAGAGTCAGCCAGCTGGGCGGCAACAGCGTTCGCAAACGCTTCACCGCGCACCGCATAATTCTTGAACTGGTCCATCGACGCAGACGCGGGAGCCATCAGCACGGTATCCCCCGGATGCGCCAGCTCAGCAGCCTTCGCAACGGCCGCGTTCATCACGGCAACGCCGTCCGAAGAATCAGCCACAGCGGCGGTCATATTGTAGGTCGGAACCTGCGGAGCGTGGTTAGCCAATGCCGACTTCAACGCCGCAGTATCAGTACCGATAATCAGCACAGCCTTCAGACGCTGCGCGTGGGCAGCAATCAGCTCATCGTACTCAACGCCCTTCGACAGGCCGCCAGCAATCCACACCAGCGAGGGGTAGCCGCTCATCGACGCGTTCGCGGCGTGAGGATTCGTAGCCTTCGAATCGTTCACCCACATGATGTCGTTCGCGTAGCCCACCAGCTGGTTGCGGTGCGCACCGGTCTTGAAGGAACGCAGGCCCGCGCCCACAGCCTTCGGGTCAATATCAGCCGCACGGCACAGCGCCGCAGCCGCCAGAGCGTTCTCCACGGTGTGCTTCGCAGGCATCTTACCGGGAGCCGGAGCCAAATCCTCCAGAACCGCCAGCTCATACGCCTCGTTGTAACGGTTCTTCAAGAAGGCGCGGTCCACCATAATGTCCTCAGCCAGGCCGAGCATCGACACGGCGGGCATCTCAGTGGAGCTGAAGCCAATCGCGCGAGCGCCCTCAATAACGTCCGCGTTCTCAACCATGCGCAGGGTGTCCACATGGTCGGTGTTGAAGATGCAGGCAACCTGAGTGTGCTCGTACACGCGAGCCTTATCAGCCTTGTAACGCTCGAACGAACCGTGCCAGTCCACGTGGTCCTCAGCAATGTTCAGAACCACCGAAGCGTACGGGGACATCGAATGGGTCCAGTGCAGCTGGAAGCTGGACAGCTCCACCGCGAAGAACTCATAGGGCTCATCGTCGGCAATGGCGTACACGATGGGCATACCCACGTTACCCACCTGAATAGACTTCTTACCGGCAGCCTTCAGAATAGAATCCACCATGCCCACGGTGGTGGTCTTACCGTTCGTACCGGTCAGGCACAGCCACTTGGGAGTCGGGCGGTCGCTGCGCTCATTCAGGCGCCACGCCAGCTCCACATCGCCCCAAATCTGGATGCGACGCTCATACGCGTCCAGCATGACCGGGTGGTCGGGACGCAGGCCCGGGGAGGTTACCACAAGCTCGGGTTCCTGACCATCCACCGGGGGCAGTGCGCGCATGTGCTCGGGACCAAACAGGCCCTCAACGTTGCCGTAGGCGTTAGCGTACAGGTCGATGCGCTCACGCTTCTCCGGGGTATCTGCCCCGTCGATGACAACAATCTTCGCACCCAGCTGAGCGAGCACATCGGTCACAGCGTCTCCGCTGGTACCCATGCCCACCACGACCACACGCAGGTTAGCCCAGGGGGCGCCCCAGTGAGTCAGCTCCGCGAGGCGCTCGTTCTCATACACCGGGTTCACCGCAATAGCGGCGGCGTTCGCTTCAATGCGAGCTGTATCCGGCTGTTCATTAGTTGACATTAGTGAATCACTCCAGAAGTCTGCGAGAACCAGTCACCGAAGAACAGCGCCAGGGCAACGAGCACGCAGAGGGCGTTAACAACCCAGAGGCGGAACACGGAGTTCACTTCGCCGCTGCTGACGGTACCGGGGGCAATGCCTCGCTTATCAATTGAGTACTTGCCGTTGACGCCGACCTTCTCCATGTGGTGATGGAAGGGGGTCATACGGAAGTAACGGTGCGCATGCAGGGGCTTCTCCCCCGCTGCGACCGAACGCTTACGGCTGGTCTTGAACACGAACTTCTGCACGATCACAGAGAACACTTCCAGCACGGGAATCAGAGCGATGACCAGCAGAAGCAGTTCGGTGCGGGTAAACAACGCGAAAGCAACCATTGCGCCACCGAGCGCCAGGGAACCGGAGTCGCCCATGAAGATCTGTGCCTTCGACACGTTCCACCAGAGGAAGCCAGCCAGCGAACCTACCAGGGATGCGGCAATCAGAGCCAGCGAACCGGGGTCGCGCACATCGTAGCAGGCGGTGCCGGCACCGGCGGAGCAGGCGTGTACGTACTGCCAGATGCTGATGGTCAGGTAGCCGGAGAAGATGGTCATCATGATGCCGCCAGCCAGGCCGTCCAGACCATCGGTGAAGTTCACCGCGTTCGTACCGGACAGGGAGATGAGGGTAATCCAACCAACCAGCAGGATGGAGCCGAAGACCGCGCCCGCCGCGAACAGATCGATGGGCAGGTCACGTACGAAAGAGATGGCGGTCGACGCCGGACGAGCACCCGACTCGTTCGGGAACTGGAATGCCAGGTACGCGAAGGGCAGGGTCACGCCCAGAAGACCAATGGTCTTCTGCTTCTCGGTCAGACCCTCGTTGCCCTTATTACGGAACTTCATGATGTCGTCCGCCGCACCCACACCGAGCATGCCCAGGGTGAAGGCGATGGTCAGCCACGCGGTCGCGGTCGGTACCGGCGCGGTACCGAAGAGCAGTGCGCTCACCGCCAGGGTCAAGAAGTAGGCGAGAATCGCCGCGGGGATGAAAATCAGACCCGCCATGGTGGGGGTGCCCGCCTTATGCTGGTGGGCTGCCGGGCCTTCCTCACGGATGAGCTGGCCAAGCTTCAGAGACTTCATCTTCTTGATGAACACCGGCAGCGCGGTGAGGGAGATGAGGAATCCGAGGATTCCAGCAATCAGCACGGTAATCATAAAGCGCTACCCTTCGTTCGTGGTCTGTTCGGTCGAAGTACGGTCGCCGTTAGCGGCGCCGTCCAGGTGAGCGGCAAGGTGGTCGCTCAAATCGGTGGTTTCAACAAAGTCACCGGCAGAAAGCCAGGTCGGTGCCTGCTCTTCCTCAGCGCCGAAGGTGTACTCGGCGAAAGCAACCTGGTCACCCAGAATGCCCAGCTTCGCGCCGTTCGAGGACTTGAAAAGCACAATGTCGCCGGGGCGAACCCCGGCGCGCAGAATCTGCTCTGCCTCTTCCGGGGTCTTCACCCAGGTCGCCTCATTACCCCAGGAGCCTTCCAGGTGAGCCGCATTGTAGGTGGGCTTCGTCTCGTCGCCCACAGCAATCAGCTTGGAAATGTTCATGCGCACCACGAGGCGGCCGATGCGGTCGTGCTCCTCCAGGGAGGCGTCACCGAGCTCCAGCATGGCTCCCAGAACAGCCCAGGTGCGGTGCGGCTGACCGGTCGCCGGGTCAACGGTGCGGCCCAGCTGTGCCAGAGTGCGCAGCGCCGCCGCCATCGACTCGGGGTTCGCGTTGTACGCGTCGTTAATGACGGTCACGCCATCAGCGCGGTCGGTGCGCGCCATACGCCACTTCGAAGTTGCCGCTGCCTTATTGAGCGCGCGAGCAATCTTCTCACCGGAAATACCGCTGTTGTAGGCGACAGTCGCCGCAGCCAGCAGGTTGTGCACGTGGTGCTCACCAATCAGCTGCGAGGAAATCTCGTACTCGCTACCGTCGGGCAGGCGCAGAGTGAACTCGGGGCAGCCAGCGTCGGTGGTGCGCAGGTTCAACGCCGCCACGTAGCGCTCGTAGGGCTGGCCGTTCGCGTCGGTCTTCTCGCCCACACCAAAGTAGGTAATGGGTGCAACCGAACGCGACGCCATGCGTAGCACGCGCTCATCGTCAGCGTTCAGCGCCAGGGAACCGGTCGGCTGAACACCCTCAGCCAGCTCGCCCTTGGTGCGCTCAATATTGTCCACGCCGCCGAACTCGCCAGCGTGCGCGGTACCAACCTTCAGGATTGCACCGTGATCGGGGTGCGCAATATTCGCCAGGTACTCGATGTTGCCCACACGGTCCGCACCCATCTCAATGACCAGGTAGCGGGTGGACTCATCCGCACGGAAAACGGTCAGGGGCACGCCCACCTCACTGTTGTAGGAGCCGACCGGTGCAACGGTCGGGCCCTCCGGGGTGAAAATGGCGGCAAGAAGGTCCTTGGTGGTGGTCTTACCGGCAGAACCGGTAATACCGATAACGGTCAGCTCACCCTGAGCGCGCATCTGCTCAATGGAGTAGCGCGCCAAATCACCCATCGCCAGCACCACATCGGGCACCTGGATGCTCGGGTAGGGCATGCCCTGCTCGTCGAGTACTTCGCGCTCGACCAGCGCCAGGGTCGCGCCCCGCTCAAACGCCATGGGGATGAACCTGTGACCGTCAGTGACCGCACCGGGCTTCGCCACGAACAGGGTACCGGTCTGCACCTCACGGGAGTCGGTGGTGGCGAAGTCTGCGTACACCTGCTCCTCACGGCCCTCCAGGCCGATAGCGGTGCCGCCGGTTGCCTCAATAATCTGGGCGGCGCTGAGCTTAATCATTCTTCACCATACCTTCAGCGGTCTTAGAGTCACTTTCTTCGAGCATGCGCTGGTAGTCAGGCAGAATCTCGAAACCGTGCGCACGCAGGGCACGGGCGGTTTCAACGCGGTCGTCCAGGGCGATATCCACGCCGTCAACATCCTGTTCGGTTTCATGGCCGCGGCCAGCAATCAGGATGGCGTCATGCTCGCCCGCCAGGGCAATTGCCGCATCAATAGCGGCGGCACGCGGAGAAATATTCAGGATCTGGGTGGCTCGGCGGTTCTCAGCCTTCTGCGCGCCCTCCTCAACGGCGGCACGAATCGGCTCGGGCGCCTCACCGTGCGGATCGTCATCAGTCACAACCACAATATCTGCATACTGTGCCGCAATCGCACCCATAATCGGGCGCTTGAGCTGGTCACGCTCACCGGTCGCACCGAAAACAATCATGACCTTGCCGTCTCCGGGGCGGTCCATCGCCTCCAGGGCACGGGTCAGGCCGTCAGGGTTGTGGGCAAAGTCCACAATCGCGTGCGGAGCCAAAGAAATCAGCTGCATACGACCCGGCACCACCGGAGTCAGAGCCGCACCGGAGACCAGCTCAGGCAGCAGACGCTCACGCTCAGCAGAGTCAGTATCCAGGTACGCCATGAGGGCCGCCAGCGCAGCATTCGAAACGTTAAAGTCAGCGGGCAGACCGGTGTAGCATTCAACGCTCTCACCTGCGCCATTAGCCACGTGGAAGCGGTGGCCCAGGCCCTCACGCTGAACCTTCACCACAGCCCAGTCGCGGGCACCAAACTCTGCGGGTACCTCAGCCAGACCGGCACCGCGAGCAGTCACCAGACGGTGCACCTGCTGCGCACCCATCTGCTCGCAAGCGGCGGAGAACATCTTCTCGCCCCACTCGTCATCAGCAGTAATCACAGCCAGCTCGGCACGTTCGGGAGTGAACAGCTGAGCCTTCGATTCGAAATAATGCTCCATGGTGCCGTGCAGATCCAGGTGGTCCTGGGTCAGATTCGTAAAGCCTGCAACCGCGTACTTCACACCGTCCACACGGTGGTAATCAATCGCGTGCGAAGACACCTCCATCGCCGCGCAACGCACCTGTTGCTGACCCATAATCGTCAGCAGAGAATGCACGTGAGGAGACTCCGGGGTGGTCATCTTCGAAGGAACCGACACACCATCAATCAGAATCTGAATAGTGCCAATCAGACCGGTCTTCACACCCAGGCCGGTGCGGAACACCGACTCCAGCATGTAGGTGGAGGTGGTCTTACCGTTCGTACCGGTCACCGCGTAACGATGGGTAGCGGGGAACGACGCCGAACCATAAATCAGCGCAGCCAACGGACCGACATACTCGCGCAGGTTCTCAGTCACCAGGACAGGCACCGGCGCCTCACCCAGCAGCTGCGCACCGGCAGCATCCGTCAAAATAGCGGAAGCACCCAGATTCAACGCGGCCTCAGCAAACTGCGCACCGTGCACCTTCGCACCGGGCAGAGCCACGTACAGGTCCTGCGGGCGCACGCCTCGGGAGTCCATGCTAATACCGGTAACCTCAACAGAATCACCGGATTCAGAACCCTGAACGCCACTAGCCAGCTGGGAACTCACCTGAGCACCCAATCCCTGCAGATGTTCGCGAAGGTGCGCCAAACTCACCGGGCGCACAGAATTCGGGCGCAGAGTCTGAGCGTCGCCGCCCAGCAGGTTCTGGCCGGGTGCGTGAGATGCGGTATCCATCGTCCTTCTTTCCTCTCCGCTGTCCGAAGCGGTGAGCTCTGTATGGTCAATGCGCTCAAGGCACACAGGGTCATTCAATATTCTACGGGCTTTAGGCTTCGACAGGTGTTCAGTCCCGGGGCTTCTTCATCACGAATCAGCTACCGGGAACCTCTCCCCCGCTCGCCTTTAGCTCGTCTTATTGGGGCTATCCTCAGCAAAAAGCGGAATCAACTCCGGTTCACCGGTAGAACGCGGCACATTATAGGTGTGCAGGGTCTTCTCCATAATCTTGGAGAACTCAGCCGTCGTACCGTTCGCACCCACGCTACCCTCAGGACGCTGCATGGTCACCGCCACCAAGAACTGCGGGTTCTCAATCGGCGCCACACCAATAAAGGACGTCGTGTTGCCGTCGTAGCCGCCCTTCTCACTCGGAGTTTCCGCAGTACCGGTCTTACCGCCCACGCGGTAGCCGGTCACCTTCGCCGGACGGGCGTGGCCTTGCTCCACCACATTCTCCATGAGAGTCAGGCAGGAAGCGGCAGTCTCCTCGCTGACCATGCGTTCGCCAGGCTCTACGGCACGCTTATGTTCGGTACCGTCGGCGTCAATGATCGCGTCCACAATGCGCGGCTTCAGACGAACGCCCTTATTGCCCAGCGCCTGGAAAATCATGGCGGTCTGCAGCGGAGTCTGCGCAACACCCTGACCGAACAGCACAGTGTACTGCTGACGGCCATCCCAATCACGCCAATCAGCGATTATACCCTGCTCCTCACCGGTCAGCTCAATGCCGGTAAACTCGCCGACGCCGTACTTCTTCAACCAGTTGTAGCGCTCTTCCTTGCTGAGCTTCTGACCGACCAGCACCGTACCGGTGTTCATCGAGTCATGAATAATGCCCGAGAAAGTACGCCGCTGCGCCCCGTGCTCAAACGCATCCTTGAAAGTCTGGCCGTCAATCGTGAGGGTCGCGGGCACATCATACACGCTAGTCGGGGTGGTCAGGCCCTGCTCAATCAGCGCCGAAGAAGTCAGCATCTTCTCGGTCGAACCGGGCTCCACGTTCTGCGAAATAGCGCGCGGAGTCATGTCCGCCGCATCCTCAATGGTTGCCGCCCCCGGGTCCATCGTAGAGGAATCAGCAAGAGCCAAAATGGAGCCGTCACGCACATCCATAACAATGGCGGTACACCATTCAGCCTTCAGCTCCTCAGCGCGGGCACGTACCACCTGCTGCGCAAAATACTGCACATCACGGTTAATGGTCAGACGAATATTCTTACCGTCCACCGCCAGGCGCTGCTCTTCCTTAGCCACCGGAATACGCACACCATCAGCACTAATCTCGTAGGTACGCTCACCGGGGGTACCGGCAAGCTCCTTCTCGAAGACACGCTCAATGCCCACCGAGAAGTTACGGGACACCGTACCGCCCTTACCGTTGCCGTCAGCCTCTTCAACAATGTTGTACTTGCCGACCACGGAGCCACCCACACTACCGTTGGGGTACAGGCGCTGGGAGAACGCCTCACCGTAGATGAAGGGCGCGCCCAGAGCATCAATCTTATTGAAAATTTCCGGGGTGATATTTGCCTTAATCACCGAGTACTTAGAGGTGCCGTCCAGCTTGGACTTGATGAACTCATCGGTAATACCCGGGTCAACGGTCTTGAGAATATCGACCATCTCGTACACCAGCTGGTTGGGGGTGACCTCAATCTTCTGGGTGCGATCCTCGTTATAACGCTTGAAGGTCGCCACGGCGCTCTGATCTGCGGTCAGGTTATAACGCTGCACGGTACGCGCCATAACGTTACCGTTGATATCGAGAATCTGGCCACGCACAGCAGGCAGCACCTGCGAGCGCAGACGCTTCTGACGGGACGCATTCGCCACCGCACCGGGATCAAAGCCCTGGCGGATAAACAGATTCGCACCGATGACGCCCAGAGCGCAGGTGGCAGCAGCGCCTGCGACGAAGCCACGGCGGGTCAGATCCGGCTGACCGGATGCCGATTCGTTCGCGTTCTTACGCGCGTCGGAGCTCATGCGGTGGTCCTTTCGCTGGTCTAGTCTATCGGTGATGCTACGCATCCTGTGGTCAATATTGTTTATCGTGCAGCTTGGCTTGCTGCGGGCTGCTGAGCGGTACTCGGTGCGGCGGAAGCAGCCGGGCTAGCAGGGGCGCTATTCGCCGGTGCGGGGTTAGCCTGCTGAGTGGGGCTTGCCGAGGCGCTTGCAGATGCCTTAGCCGAAGCGCTCGCCTGGCTGTGTCGCTGCTGAACAGACTTGTCCGCCTCCACAATGCCCTTGGCGTAGCTTTCGTTCGAGCCGGCCGCCGGAGGCGCAATCAGGTTCTCCTGCTTGTTTCCCTCAGCACCGGTCGGGCTTGCCACCGGGGCGGGGGTGCCCTCAATCGTGGAGGACTGCAGGTTCAGGGTCGCCTGCGAAGAGCTCACAAACATGCCCAGGGTGCTGGCGCGTATCGCCAAATCCTGCGGGGCTTCCTTGAAGCCAATCTCCTGCTGCAGCGCCTGATTTTCTTGCACAAGCTGCTGCTCCTGCGCGCGCAAATCCACCATGTCGTACTGGCGGGTCACGATCAGCACGTTGAGCAGCAGAATAAAAATCAGGGTCAGCGGAATTGCCGCAAAAACAGCGAGCATGGTGGGCGGGCTGAGCTTACGGGCTCGGCGGCGCACAGTGGACAGCGGGTTACGCTGCTTAGGCTTCTCTTCTCGGGTCTCTTCGGTGCGGGCTGCCGCACGGACGCTCGAGGGTACACGGCTCGCGTTCGTTGAGGTGCGCTTACCGCCGTGCGAAGCAGCGGTGCTGGCGGGGCGGACCACCGACTGGGAGGCGGTGACCGGCTCCAGGCGGGCGGTGCGGGTGCGGCCGGAGTGGGCGCGAGTGGAGGCGCGGCTCGCCCCGGTCGAAGCGCCAGTAGAGGACGCGCGGGTAGAGCCAACGGCGCCGGGGGTGCCGGCGGCAGGGCGCGAGGAACCGGCGCGTCGACTCCGCGGGGCGCCCTGGGTGCGGGTGGGGCGCGGGGATGCGTGCTGGGTGCTCACTCTTCTTCGCTTTCTGTCTTCTACTTGGCGGAGATGCGGATCTTCTCGGCGGCGCGCAGCTTGGCGCTGGCGGCGCGAGAGTTCTGTTCGATTTCCTCGTCGGTAGGCGGTTCGGCGCCGCGGGTAATGATTTTGACGGTGGGCTTGTGCTCTTCAAGCTCTACCGGGAAGCCCTTGGGTGCCTTGGAGGTTGCCTCTGCGGTCAGTGCCCTCTTGACGATTTTGTCTTCGAGGCTGTGGTAGCTCATGGCGACGAATCGGCCGCCGAGGTTGAGCGCCTCCAGGGCTGCCGGTACGGCGCGTTCGAGGGCTTCCAGTTCGTGGTTCACTTCGATACGCAACGCCTGGAAGGTACGCTTGGCGGGGTGGCCGCCGGTGCGCTGCGCGGCGACGGGCACAGCCTTCTGGATAATGCGCACGAGCTCACCGGTGGTTTCCAGGGGTGCGTTGGCGCGGGCGGTGCAGATGGCGCGGGCGATACGCGATGCGAACTTCTCTTCGCCCCAGTTGCGGATAATGCGGCGCAGCTGGTCTTCGCTGTATTCGTTGACGACGATGCGGGCGGTGAGCTCGTCTTCGGAGTTCATGCGCATGTCCAGGGGCGCGTCGTAGGAGTAGGCGAAGCCTCGGGTGCGTTCGTCCAGCTGCATGGAGGAGACGCCCAGGTCCATCAGGATGCCGTCGATGCCCTGCACGCCGGCGGTTTCCATGGCGCGGTCAATTTCGTCGTAGACGGCGTGGACGGGTACGAAGCGGTCACCGAAGCGTGCCAGGCGTTCGCCGGCAATGGCGTGCGCCTGCAGGTCGCGGTCAATACCGATGAGTACAAGGTTTTCGAAGCGTTCGAGCAGCGCCTCGGAGTGGCCACCCATACCGAGGGTGCCATCAATAACGTAGGCGGTGCCGCGCTCCTCAACGGCGCGTTCAATGCCGGGTGCCAGCAGGTTAATGCAGCGGTCCAGCATGACGGGCACGTGGCGTTCGCTGGCTTCACGCTGGGAGAGGTTCTCAATGGATGCGCCGGTGACCTTGGCGGCAGCGCCGGATGCGGTCGTACCGGTTTCGGGGGCGTGGTCTACGCTCATGGGTGCTCCTGTGAGAGTTTGTCCTGCGGGAAAGCTTACGGAAGAGTGGTGCGGTAGTGGTAGAGAGATGCCGGGCGGTAGCCATCGCACCGGCGGGGTGCCGACTAGAGTAGCGGGCTGAACGGGTCCTCGTCGAGGGCAGCGAATTCAGCTTCGGTGCGGGCGAGGTATTCCTCCCAGGCGGCTGCATCCCAGATTTCTGCGCGGGTACCGGATCCGATGACGACGAGGTTGTCGGTCAGTCCTGCGTATTGGCGCAGTATCGGCGGGATGGTGATGCGTCCCTGCTTGTCGGGCAGTTCGTCTGAGGCTCCTGAGAGGAAGACTCGCAGGAAGTCTCGGGCGGCTCGTCCGGGCAGGGGCGCGGTGCGCATCCGTTCGTGGATGCGTTCAAATTCTGCGGCGGGGAAAACGTACAGGCATCGTTCTTGACCGCGGGTCAGAACGAGGCCTGCTGAGAGTTCCTCACGGAATTTGGCGGGAAGGATGATGCGTCCTTTGGCGTCCATTCGTGGTGAGTAGGTACCTAAGAACATTCACTTCACCTCCCCGATGTGTGCCCCTGATGTGTGCCGTTGTGCTGAAGCCTGCGGGAGCGTGGTTGCTCCACACATCCTGTAGGTGCCGGTGGCGGGGTGTGCCGGGCCGACGCCTCCGCCGTCTGTTTGAGGGCACGGCGATAGGACTGACTTTCAGCTTTCCCCTCCACTTTACCCCACTTTCCACCACCTACCCCACCCGGCAGAGTATCTTTTAGTGTTTTTATGCTCTCTTCTGCATTTTTAACGCTGCCGCACAGCTTCTACACAGCTTCGGGCGTATTCCCGCTCAGTGTGCAACCCTCAGATTGCCTGCTTCGAGGGGGCTCAGGTCTGTTCACCGTTCGGGTCTGTTCACGGTTCGGGGCACAACACCCGGCACCGGGAACTGAGTGCAGAAAATGGGCACAAGAAAGCGGAGGTAAGAGAATTCTTACCTCCGCTTGATCAGTCTTGAGTTTTGAGATGTTCGCATCGGGGGTCAGCTCTATGAGCTAAGCCGCGAAGCTTCTGCACCCTAAATGCTTTAGAGCTGGCCGTTATTACGCTCGTCCCAGCGGTTCTCCAGCCGGTTCATGAAGGAAGACCGCTCCTTCTGCTCACGCTGACGCACACGCGCTGCACCTTCTGCCTTACCTCCGAGGAAGGAATCCACCGGGGTCTTCTTGCTGGTGGTTGCGAAGTACACGCCACCGGCCGCGAAGAGGAAGCCGAATACGCCCAGCCAAATCATGTTAGATGCGACCGCGCCAATAATGATGCCCAGGCCGATGAAAACGAAGAGAATACCGAGAGCCAAATGGCGAGCACTAAAAACCGGCGCAGTATTGCCGGTTGAAGACATGGAGGAGGCAAAGTGCGGATCCTCATTGCTCATGAGTTCTTCAAGCTGGTCCAGAACCTTCTGTTCACGCTCGGACAGTGCCATCGTTTTCTCCTTTGAGGTGTCGCTACTCAAGATGACGTCGGTATCAGCCGGGTTAGCTAGTGCATCAGCTGGCGCGGTGAGCGCTTCTTCCCGTCGTATGCTTCCCATGGTACCGCGCCGGGTGGGGTTGGCGCATTCTTTTCAGGCAGAAGCGCCTTAAGGTCTTCTGTGGAGGGTGCCATCCTTTCGGCGGAGCTTTCCCTCAGCATAGTTCCCTTCCTCAGCCTTTTGCCCAGTCTTTTACTTGGCTTTTTGTCCAGCCTTTTCCTCGGCTTTCTGTTCCGGCCCAGCCACCCCGGAGGCGGGTTTGAGGCTTTCCGGCGAGTACTTGCGGTGAATGGCGTCCATGACGTGCTCAACTTCGGACCATCTGCCGCTTTTCACGAGGCGAGCGCCAGACCCCAAGTGAATACCAGCCCCTGTGCGAGTACCGTTCTGCGGACTATTACCAGCTCCCCCGCCGCGTCGTTGTGCGGAGACGGTTTGTGCGGAGCCAGTTTGTATGGAGCGCGAGTTTGCTCCGCTCTCGATGGAGTCGAAGAGAGTTTGTTGCACTCCGTCTTCTGCGCGGGCGAGCTTTTCAGCGCGCACTCCGATGAGTCGCAGGGCGCGGGGTACCGTCTGCCCCACCAGAATTTCATCGGCTCGCAGGGCTTCCAACGCCAGGGAGGCAATCTGCATGCCGGAGTCCACGGGCACGTTTAGTGGGATAGCGCGGGTGTGCGTTTCGAAGGTGCTGTAGCGAATTTTGAGACTGAGCCCTCCGGCAAGTTTCCCGGCGGCGCGCAGGCGCTTTCCCAATTTGAGGCTCAGCTCCCGAATAGCGGCGCTCACCTCCTGGGCATCGGTCGTATCCGTCTCGAAGGTGTGCTCGCCACCCATGCTTTTCTCTTCGCGTTCGGTCACCACGGGGCGTTCGTCAATGCCGCGCGCCATGGCCCAGAGATGCTCACCCTGGGCAGTGCCGAAGCGTTCTTTGAGCCAGTCCAGGCTCATGGACCTCATCTGGGCAATGGTGTGAATACCGTATCGGGAGAGCTGCTCGGTACTTTTGACACCCACTCCCCACAGGTTGGAGACTTTTCTCGGGTCAAGAAATTCTTGAACGCGCTCGGGCGGAATAACCCACAGCCCGTTCGGCTTGCTACCGGTGGACGCCATTTTGGCGAGTAGTTTATTGGGCGCAACCCCCGCGGAAGAGGGCAGGGAGAGTTCCTGCGCGATGCGGTCGCGAGCGCTCTGCGCCAGGGCGACGGGGTCTTGGCCGTGCAGATAAGCGCCGGTTAGGTCCACGAAGGCTTCATCCACGCTGACCTGTTCAACGTAAGGGCTCAGGTCGTTCAGGATCGCCATGACGGCGCGGGAGTAGTGCCGGTAGTCACCGCGCAGCGGCAGGACAGTCGCGTTGGGACTGAGGTTCCGGGCACGACTGAGCGGCATACCGGAGCGCACTCCGTGGGCGCGCGCCTCATAGGAGGCTGAGCATACAACCGATCGGGGACCCAGGGGCGCCACGATAATGGGCTCGCCGCGCAGAGCGGGGTTTTCGAGGAGTTCGACGTTGACGAAGAAGGCGTCCATGTCCAGGTGCATAATGACGCGGCCGTTCCTTACGCCGCTATTCTTGCCGGTTCGCGTCTGCCCCATGTCGCCTCCTCTCATAGCTTCTACGCCCGCCTATCAAAAATATAGCACATTTCTACGAATAATAGGGGTAATATATCGTAAACGTGTTCGCAAATGCGTTCTCTTGGGCTTTTCTCCACTAAGCTAGAAGAAGTGCACACCGCACCGCATCAGGACCGTACACAGCGACCATCAGCGAGGATAGTATGACTCCCCCTTCTCCTTCCGGAGCACCCACTCCCCAGGCGACCGAGAGCCTCACCGTAGCGGCACCGAATATCCAGGCGGATTCTGTACACCTCGCTGAGCGCATTGCTGAAGAACAGCGAGCCTACCTGCACGCTTTTGACACCCTCATGGCGGAGTTTTTTGCCCGCCAGCGCGAGCTACTCGAGGGCATTTCTGCCGAAACTCTACCTCTACTTGAGGCTATTGAGTCCCTCTCCACCGGCGGCAAGCGCCTGCGTGCCCTGCTGAGCTACTGGGGTTGGCGTGGTGCGGGCGGCGCACCTGTAACCGAGAACCGCGCATCCTGGTCCATTGTGAAGGCTGGCATGGCGGTAGAGCTGTTCCAGACCTCCGCACTGATTCACGACGATATTATCGACCGCTCCGATACCCGCCGCGGCGCTCCCTCCGTGCACAAGCGTTTCGAGGCGGCGCACGAGCAGAATAGTTGGCGCGGTGATGCTTTCAACTACGGTCTGACCGGCGGCATTCTTGCTGGCGATCTGACCCTGGCGTGGTCTGCCGAGGTTTTTGCGTCCCTGGGTGAGGGAGCAATCTATGGCGCCCCTGCGCGCACTATTTTTGACCGGATGCGCACCGAGGTTCTGGCGGGTCAGTACCTGGACGTCTACTCCGAGGTTCTCGAAACCGAGGACGCTCAGGCGGCTCTGCAGCGTGCCCTGAACGTGATTCGTTTCAAGTCCGCCAAGTACTCGTGCGAGCACCCCTTCACGATTGGTGGTGCGCTGGCTCTGCAGGCTACCGCGCTGGAGAACGGCACCGGTGCCGTGAGCGAGCAGCACCCGGTACTTGCCGGTTACCGCGCGTTCGGCCTGCCGCTGGGCGAGGGCTTCCAGCTGCGTGATGACGAGCTGGGCGTCTTCGGCCAGCCCGAGGTGACCGGTAAGCCCGCCGGCGATGACCTGCGTGAGGGTAAGCGTACCGTGCTGGTGGCGCTCACCTCCGCTGTCCTGAACGAGAAGGACGCGGCGCTTCTGCACAATAGCTTGGGCGACCCCGAGCTGAGCGATGAGCAGGTGGAGCGCATCCGCGATCTGATGGTTTCTTCGGGCGCTTTCGCCAAGCATGAGCAGCTGATTGAGCAGAAGTCTCAGGCTGTGTTTGAGGCGCTGGAGGCGATGAACCTGGACGAGCTGACGCATACGGCACTGACCGATATCGTGGGCCGTGCACTGCGTCGCAAGGCATAGATGCGCTACGTCGCAAGGCGTAGAGGTTCAACACAGTTAAAACGTTAAACAAGTTGAGGCGGCATACCGAAGTATGCCGCCTCAACGTATTTAGCTATAGTTCTGAGCCGCTATTACCAAGCCAGATTACCAAGCCAGTGCCTGCGCACGGCGACGGATTTCAGTCTTACGACCGTCAATCAGTGCGTCAATGGGGCGGCCGGGCAGGGACTCGTCGCTGGTGTACAGCCACACGATAGCTTCTTCATCGCTGAAGCCGGAGTCCTTCAGGACAGCGAGGGTGCCCTTGAGGGATTCGAGTACTCGCGAACCGTTCATGAACAGTGCGGGTACCTTGCGCACGTTGGTTTCCGGGTCGCGCAGCGCGATGAGCGTACCGTCAGAAATCAGGTTGTGAACGCGGGTCACCTTCAGGTCGAGTGCCTGCGCAATTTCGGGGATAGTTACCCAATCGCCGACGAGGGCGAAGGTCTGAGCAATATTTTCGTTAGTCACCTTTTAAGAGTGCCAGAGCTGGCACGTATTTACCACTTTTGACCCGCATCTGGAGCGGGAGCTCTCCTGCGCACCTTTCCTTTTTTCGCGTTGCCGGCGGTTCTTAGGTTGGGTTCGGACCCGTCGGTGCTTCTTAAGAATTCGCTGAGTGTTCACCTGCCCGGCGCCCTTTGGCATCGCTTCTGCCCAGGTGGGCGGGCTAAAATGTTGAGACGTATGAATACTCCCAGCCCACGCCGGATTTCTCCTGTGAACCCTCGTTCTTCTGCAAATACTTCTGTTCCTCCCGCCACTCGTCCCGCTGCCCCGGATACCGCTATTGGTTCTTCGCAGTGGCTCAGTGGCGCCATTATTGAGGGTCACTACCAGGTGGGTTCGCTCATTGGCCGCGGCGGCATGAGCGAGGTGTATTATGCGCTGGACCTGTGGTCGAATAACCCGGTTGCGCTCAAGGTTCTCTCCCCCGCTCTAGCTGAGGATGCAGCGAACCGTCAGAAGTTCCACCGTGAGGAGCGCTCGATGCGCCAGGTGGGTGGCGGCGGGCATACGGTGGGCGTGATTTCATCGGGTACCGAATATTTTTCGGGTCAGATGGTCATGTATATCGTGCTCGAGTATGTGCACGGTTGTACGCTGAGTCAGCTGTTGCGTGTGCGTAATGCCCTGTCCCTGGGTGAGGCGCTGGATATCCTCATTCCGGTGGTGGAGGCGCTCTCGGAGGTTCACGCGAACCGCTACCTGCACGGCGATATTAAGCCGGGCAATATTCTTCTCGACGCTAACGGCCAGGTGAAGCTCACGGACTTCGGTCTTTCTCGCCGTGATGATCAGGTGGATGCGGGCGCACCCATGGGCACCCCCGCCTACGTTGCGCCGGAGGTCCTGGATCCAAAGGTGAAGGTCGGCGCGCAGGCTGATATTTTTGCGCTCGGTGTGATGATGTACCGCATGCTTTCGGGTCGTCTGCCCTTTGTGGGTTTGGAAAATGACCAGCAGGTGCTCTACCACAACGCCAACATTGAGATGCCCGCCCTGACCGATGTGGCGCCGGGTGCGGACCGCGATATTGCGGGGCTGATTTCGTGGTGTACCCGCAAGCAGCCTCACGCCCGTCCCGAGGATGCGACCGAGCTGTTCACTGCCCTGCTGGAGATTTCTGAGTCACTGGGTGAGTCCGAGCGTGCTTGGCGTGCCCCCTCGTGCCCGGAGCCGGAGCTTCCCCTCTGGGAGGCTGTTGCCGATATTGCGGAGCGTAGCGGTGCCGCGCAGATGGTGCGTAACACCCCGATTAGTGCGTTTAGCGATGCCCGCGATCTGCTGGTCTACGATGTCTACTCCCCCGACAGCCTCGTGTACGACGCATCGGCGGCTGGTCAGGGTGTGCACCTTGCCGACGTTGACGCTGAGGACTCGGTGCTAAACCGCCAGGGTATTCCGCCGCTGGTCAGTTCCGCTCCCTATGACGAGGATTCTGAGGGCGAGCCGGAGAAGGGCAAGAAGTCCGCTAAGCGCGGTTTGGGTTCTTTCCTTGACCGTCGTGCGGGCGCGAAGAGCCCGCAGACTCAGTCCGTCGGTATTGGTCCACAAACAGAGCAGGAGTTCATCTCAGCTAACGGCGAGTACGCCCCGATTCAGGCGGAACGTTCGTTGAGCCCCTCGGGTTCGCGCCGTTCAAAGGCTAAGGTGGCGGCGAGCGCTTCTGAGGCTGAGGAGTCTACGGGTATTTCTGATGATTCCGCTCAGTCTTCGAAGAAGGATCCTCGCCTGCCCGCTAAGCAGTTTAGGACTCCGCCCTCCGGTATGGCGGTGGGCGGTTGGGCTCTCGCGCTCATTCTGCTGGGTATGGGTTCGAGCTTTACCGGCTGGTGGCTTGCGACCTCGCTCGTGCAGTCTCAGTGGTGGCGCAATATTGAGGCGTTCCTGACCTTCTAGCAGCGCGCCTTCCTGAGCGTCTTTTCCCCGTTTGTACCGCGCGCTACTTAAACGCACGTGCCCGGGTCTTCACTCAGTGTGAGTGAAGACCCGGGCATTGTCGCGTCTGCTACTCTCCGCCACCTATCGCGGCGAAAAGCGTGAGCGTTTTATGCGCGGTTCTTGAGGTACTCGGAGACCAGGAACGCGATTTCCAGGGACTGCGAGTGGTTCAGGCGCGGGTCGCACAGGGACTCGTAGCGGTCTGCCAGTGCTGCCTCGTCGATGGCGTCGGAGCCGCCCAGGCATTCGGTTACGTCGTCGCCGGTCATCTCCACGTGGATACCGCCGGGGAAGGTGCCCAGAGCCTCGTGCACCTCGAAGAAGCCGCGAACCTCGTCGAGCACGTCGTCGAAGCGGCGGGTCTTGTAGCCGGAGGGCACGGAGATGGTGTTGCCGTGCATCGGGTCGGTGACCCAGACGACCTTCGCGCCTTCAGCCTGCACGCCCTCAACGATTGCAGGCAGCTTCTCGCGGATGTTCTTTGCGCCCATGCGGGTGATGAAGGTCAGGCGGCCGGGTTCGCGGTTCGGGTCGAGCTTATCGATCAGTGCGAGTGCGTCCTCTGCGGTGGTGGTCGGGCCCAGCTTCACGCCGATGGGGTTGCGGACCTTGGAGAGGAAGTCCACGTGTGCGTCGTTGACGCCGCGGGTGCGCTCGCCAATCCACAGGAAGTGTGCGGAGGTGTCGTAGGGTAGCTGGGTGCGCGAGTCGATGCGGGTGAGGGCACGCTCGTAGTCCATTACCAGGGCTTCGTGGCCGACGTACATGTCGGTGGTCTTGAGTGCTTCGAAGTTAACGCCGCAGGCTTCCATGAACTTGAGGGCGCGACCAATTTCGCTGGCAGTCTTCTCGTAGCGCTCATGCGCGGGGTTGGAGGTGAAGCCGCGGTTCCACTGGTGTACGGCGCGCAGGTCTGCGAAGCCGCCCTTGGTGAAGGCGCGCACCAGGTTCAGGGTGGAGGCGCTGGTGTGGTAGCCGCGCAACATGCGCTTGGGGTCGTGCACGCGTGCTTCGGGGGTGAAGTCGAAACCGTTGACGGTTTCGCCGCGGAAGGAGGGCAGGGTGACGTCGCCGCGGGTTTCCATGTCTGCGGAGCGCGGCTTGGAGAACTGGCCCGCCATACGGCCCATCTTCACCACGGGCATGGAGGCGCCGTAGGTGAGCACTGCAGACATCTGCAGGATGGTCTTGACGCGGCCGGAGATCTTGTCGGCGGTTGCGCCCGCGAAGGTTTCTGCACAGTCGCCGCCCTGCAGGAGGAATGCGCGGCCTTCGGCAACCTCGCCGAGTGCCTGACGCATGGCGTCGACCTCACCGGCGAAGACGAGCGGGGGCACCGAGTTCAGTTCGGCGATGGTGCTTTCAAAATCTTCGTGCTCGCTCCAGGTGGGCTGCTGGTCAATGTGCAGCTCGCGCCAGGTGTCCAGGCCGTGGTCGGGGGCCTGCGAGGTGCTGAGGTTTTGGTTGCTCATCTTCACTCCATCGGGATGGTCTTGTGCGTTTTCTGGTTCAGCCCTGGTCCGGGTGCCCGGTGCGCCGTGTTCGGCGTACGTGCACGTGGTTCTCAGGGATGAATAGACTAATTGTACTCTTGCTTGCTTCATCCCCTAACCCTGCAGTCAGGTACATCTCACATGTTTAGATAGCGCCACCCGGTATCGGCGATAAGCGGGTTGATAAGTGCCGTTGCAGAACGGCATACGAAAGGGCGGGATGCGGCGCGTACCGCATCCCGCCCTCTGGCGTATGTGCGCACCCGTTTGGGGTACTGTCTCAATGTCTAGTACTGCAGGTCTAGTGCTGCAGGTGCGCGATAGCTTCGTCAGCGCTCATGTTCTTATCAGCCATGAGCTTCTTGACGCGGTCGGCGTACACGTCCACGTATACCTGGCCGCTCAGGGCGCGAATTTCTGAGCCAATACGGTCGGCAATCTCGCGCTGAACGCGGTGGCTCAGGTCCGATCCGTCGGTGTATTCCTCGAAGGTGAGAGGCTTGCCGATGATGGTGCGCACCTGAATGGGCTTGCCGTCGTGGCGCAGGCGAATACGGTTCGAGCCGGAGGGCTGAATCAGGTCGGTACCGATCTGGCCGACGGGAACTACGGGCACGCCGGTTTCCAGGGCGAGGCGGGCAACACCAACTTTGGGGCGGTAACCTCGTCCGTCGGGGCTACGGGTACCTTCAGGGTAGATACCGATAACGCCGCCGTCCTTAAGGACCTGCGCACCGGCATTGAGGGATTCCTGGCTCTTCTGACCGCCGGAGCGGTCCATGGGAAGCTGACCAACACCGCGGAAGAACGCCGCCATGGCGCGCCCCTTCACGCCGGGGGTAGTGAAGTAGTCGCTCTTGGCGAGGAAATTCACGGTGCGAGGCATGGCGAGAGGAATAAAAATGGAGTCGCAGAATGCCAGGTGGTTGCTGGCAACAATGTAGGGTCCCTCGGGCAGGTTTTCCAGGCCAACCACGTCGTGGTGGTACAGTCCCTGCAGCAGGGGTGAGCCAAGAACCTTGAGCGTTGAGTAGAGGGCGGTGTTAGGCATTGGGGTCTCCTCTCTGAATGTTCCCGGCTCAATTCTAGCGTGTCTGGAGAGGCGCGAGAGAACGCGCGATAATTAAAGAAAAGAGAACGATTTTTCTGCGCACCGGTGTATTGGGTGCGCTGGGGGCGATATACCAGCATCGGCGCTGTGCCCGTGGTAGCCGGTCGGGGTACGCTATAGAGCCTGCACCTGCGTTCATGTTCTCGCAGGTTAGCGAAGGAGGACCATGAGCATTTTTGATAACTCGTTGGAGCCGCTCAAGCGGATGCGCCGCAAGGCTCGCGAGCGCAGGCTTCTAGCGACCCAAAATGTTAAGGACTCCCTGGCGCGTCGCCTCGAGGGCGACCAGGAAGCATTCGATCACTCCCCCGTTTCCTTTAGTCCTAACCCTGCGCAGCATTCTGTGGGTATTTTGCTGGTGCACGGTTTTACGGGTTCGCCGCACAGTATGCGCCCGTTGGCTCAGCGTTTCATGAAGCTTGGTTATGCGGTAGAGATGCCGTTGCTGACCGGTCACGGTACTCATTGGAAAGATTTGCGCGATAGCACCTATGAGCAGTGGCTGGCTTCTGCCGAGCAGGGGTACCGCCGCCTGACCGATCAGGGTCTGCGTGTGGTGGTCATTGGCATGTCGATGGGCGGCACGGTGGCAACTCATCTATCGGCGCGTCTGCCGGTGGCGGGTACGGTACTCATCAACCCGTACATGGTGGATGTGAACCCAATGATGCGCCACGCGGGCAAGGTCTCTAAGGTTCTGCCGATGCTCAAGGCGATCGGTTCCGATATTGCGGTTCCGGGTGTGAGCGAGGGCGCGTATTCTATCGTTCCGACGGCGGCGGTGCATCAGCTGCATCTTTTGGGCGCTGAGACTCGTGCTCTGATTCCTCAGTTGAAGTCGCCGGTGCTGTATTTGCGTTCACTGGGCGATCATACTGTGTCGGATAGCTCCCATAGATATTTTCTCGAACATTGTTCAGTTCCTGTAGAATTTAGGTGGCTGACCCGCAGCTACCATGTGGCAACCCTGGACTATGACGCAGAGTATCTGCTCTCCACCGTTCAAGCTTTTGTCGCATCCCTAAACCACTAAATTCTGAAGGTTCTACGCACCAACCGGCGCATGCATCACCCGCCGCGGTGCGCAGAACACTCAGAAAGCCATCACGGCACCTCGAGAAATCGAGGACAGCCCGCGGCACCGGACCGCCCGAGCTTACGCCCTGATTCGAAAGGCGCATTATGAAAGTCTTCTCCACTCCCGCTGAGGTTCTCGTCGACCCCTCGCTGAACCTGACAAGCATTGTTGAGCGCCACCGAGCCGATAGTTCCAACCCGGTGCTCTACCGTCGACAGATGTCGCCGGGTAACTGGCAGCCGGTTCGAGCCCAGCAGTTCCACCAGATGGTGACCGACCTGGCTAAGGGCATGATTGCCGCGGGTATCCGCCCGGGTGACCGTGTGGGCATTATGAGCCGCACCCGTTTTGAATGGACCGTCATTGACTTCGCGATTTGGTATGCCGGCGCTGTCTCCGTGCCGGTGTATGAGACGAACGCTGCCGCCCAGGCGGCGTGGGCACTGTCCCATTCTGAGGCTGTCGCTATCTTTGTCGAGGATGAGAAGCTCCTGGCACGCATTGCCGAGGCCGAGGAGTTCGCCTCCACGACTGAGGAGCCCATGCAGTTGAAGCACCGCTGGGTCATCGAGAACGGCGACCTTGATACCCTCAGCGCTCGCGCCTCCGAGGTGAGCGATGAACATCTGGAGAAGGTGCGTTCCGCAGCCGGTTGTGACGACCTCGCGACCATTGTGTATACCTCCGGCACGACCGGCCGCCCCAAGGGTTGCGCGCTGACTCACGGCCACTTCCTAAACCTGAGTGTCAACACCAAAATGGTCGAACCCGAGATTGCGAACTCCCGCAACTCCTCCATTCTTTTCTTGCCGCTGGCGCACGTTCTGGCGCGTCTGATTCAGGTGCTGGCACTGGATGCCGGTCTGGTCATCGGTCACTCCCCCAATATTAAGAACCTGGCTGCTGACTTGGATAGCTTCAAGCCGACCATGCTGCTGGTGGTGCCCCGCGTCTTTGAGAAGGTGTACGAAGGTGCCATGGCAAAGGCGGCTAAGGGCGGCAAGTTCAATAAGTCGCTCTTTGAGCGTTCCACCGATATTGCGGTGCGCTGGTCACAGGCGAAGGTTGAGGGCCGTGTCCCGCTGAAGCTGGCGGCGCAGTACGCTCTCTACGACAAGCTGGTCTACTCGAAGCTGCGTGCGGCTCTGGGCGGCGAGCTGCGCTACGCGGTCTCCGGCGGCGGTCCCCTCGGCGAGCGCCTGGCGCACTTCTTCCACGCGGTGGGTGTGCAGGTGGTTGAGGGTTACGGCCTGACCGAGACCTGCGCCCCGATTGCGGCTGGCCGCATCAACCCGTACCAGATTGGCATGATTGGCCCGCTCATCCCCGGTTCCGAAGGCTATATTGCTGAGGACGGCGAGCTTCTGGTTCGTGGCGTGGGCGTGATTAGCAGCTACTACAAGAACCCCGAAGAGGACGCTCAGGCGTTCACTGAGGACGGCTGGTTCCGTACCGGTGACCTGGCTCATTTCGATGAGCGCGGCTACCTGAAGATTGTGGGCCGCAAGAAGGAAATCATTGTCACCGCCGGCGGTAAGAACGTGATTCCGGGTATTGCGGAGACTCATCTTCGTACCTCTCCCCTGGTTTCTCAGGCGATGCTGGTAGGCGATGAGAAGCCGTTCGTTGCGGCTCTGGTGACCCTGGATCCGGATACCCTGCCCGAGCAGTTGGAGCACTTGGGTCTGCCGCGTTCGCTCTCCATTCCGGAGGCTGCTGTTCACCCGGCGGTTCGTGCAGCGGTTCAGAAGCTCGTGGACGAGGCGAACCAGCTGGTTTCCCGCGCCGAGGGTATTCGCGAGTTCCGCATTATGAACCGCGACCTGACCGAGGCGGACGGCTATCTGACTCCTTCGCAGAAGCTGCGCCGCGCGAAGATTCTGCAGGACTTCTCCTCCTACGTGGATGAGATGTACGGCAAGGTTTCCGATAGCACGTCGGGTTCTTTGGCTCGTCTGCAGGAGTACGCGGCGGAGCAGTCTGAGAAGTTCGCTGAACTGCGTGAGCAGGCTGCCGAACGTCTGCACGAGTACGCGGATCACCAGGCGGAGCGTCTTGCCGAGCTGCGTGAGCAGGCGGCTGAGAAGTTTGAGGAGCTGCGTGAACAGACCGCCGAGATGATGCAGAAGCCTCAGGAAGAGGAGGCTGAAGAGGTAAAAAAGGCTGAGAAGTCTTCCGCTAATGCTCCCGCTGAGAAGCCCGCGCAGACTGAGAAGAAGACTGTTGCAGAGCAGAACCCGCAGAAGTCTGACAGCGACAAGGCATAACCGGCTCTGGCCACCAATAACGAGAGGAGGGGGTCGTACCGCTTAGGTACGATCCCCTCCTCTCTGTTTGTTCGCTAGAAACCTCGATTTTCGGACGTTATCTAGCCGTCGTTAGATGGCGGGTTCTTAGTTTGCGGGCTCGTCGAATTCCAGACCGAGCAGCGCGTTCTCAACGATTTCGGTCAGTGCCGGGTGAATCCAGTACTGGCCGCGTGCGAGGGTGCGCGCATCCATGCCGAAGCTCATTGCCTGCAGGAGCGGCTGGATGAGCACGGAGGACTCTTCACCGACCAGGTGTGCACCGAGCAGCTCACCGTTGTCCTTACGGGCAATGAGCTTGCACAGGCCAATCTTGTCTTCCATTGCCCAGCCGTAGGCGGTGTCGCCAAAGTTCTGTGCCTTGACGGTAATCTCAAAGCCTTCACGTTCAGCCGCCTGGCGCGCCTGCTCTTCGGTCATGCCGACCACAGCAATCTGCGGGTTGCTGAAGACGGCAGCCGGTACGTAGCGGTGGTCGCTGGCACGCAGGTCCTCGGGGTGGCTGAGGTTGTGCTGCACAACGCGTGCCTCGTGGTTTGCCACGTGCTTGAGCTGGTAGCGGCTGGACACGTCGCCGAGGGCGTAGACGCCGGGTACGGGCGCGCCGTTGTAGAGCACGCGCTGGTACTTATCGACGCTGAGCTGACCGCCGTCCTGCACGTCGAAGTAGTTCTTCGCGTTGAGGGTGTCGGTGTTGGGGCGGCGGCCGGTTGCCACGAGCACAGCGTCTGCCGGGATTTCGAGCAGTTCTTCACCGTTCTCGGTAGTGTGCTTAGCTACGACGGTTACGCTACCGTCGGCGTTCTCACGGATTTCGGAGAGGGACGCATCCTTGACAATGTTCCACTGCTTGCTTGCGGCTTCTTCAAAACGTGCCACGACCTCTTCGTCCACGCCGCGCAGCAGACGGGAGGAGCGGTTCAGCTGGGTTACTTCGGTGCCGAATGCGGAGAAAACGTGGGAGAATTCTGCCGCAATCACGCCGCCGCCGATGACGACCATACGGGCGGGCAGCTCGTCCATGCGCATAACGTTGTCGTTGGTGTAGACCTTGGAAGAGTCGATACCGGGCACGGGAGGCAGCACGGCGCGCGAACCTGCCGCAACGACAATCTGGCGGCCCTGCAGGCGGGTGCCGTCGGTCAGTTCGACGGTGTGGGAGCCGACGAAACGCGCGTACTGGTCGTAGAAATCGACGTTGGGCAGACCGGCACGCCAGTTGCGGCCGCCTTCAACAATCTGGTCAATGCGGGAGGCAAAGATACGGTCACGAATCTGCGCCCAGTGCACGGCGTCTACGTGTGCGTCGACGCCCAGGTGCTTGACCTCGCGGGTCTTCTGCGCGATAGTCGCCGGGTAGACGTACATCTTGGTGGGGATGCAGCCAACGTTCAGGCAGGTGCCGCCGAAGATGCCGCCGTCGATGAGGGCGACCTTCTTGTCGTCCCATTCGGGGCCGATGAGGGTGTTGCCGGATCCGGAGCCGATGACGATGAGGTCGTATTGTGCTACGCCGTCAATGCGTTCTACGTTCTCGATGCTCATGTGGTCCTCTCGTTGTTGGTGTTGAGGCTGGGCTCGTTCCCAGCGTGCCCCTCGATAGCGGGGTTATTTCTGTTACTGCCACTATAACGCGTGGAGGCTACCGGCTATTCCCACTATCTGGTGTCAATGTTGACGGATATGCGAAAGTGCGCCCTCCCAAAGAACACAGCGCTGAGAACACAGCGGTTCTTTGAGAAGACGCACTCAAGCATTGAAACTACGTGAGCCCGCAGATGAGTAATCCGTAGAGGTCTGCGCTTAGAGGTCAGCCATGAGCCCAGCCAGCAGGCGGGTGAAGTCCATGGCGGGATCAACCGATTCTTCGTCGGGCCAAAAATGAATCGGGTACGCGGCACCTTGGGCGCGCTGCAGCACGGGGCTTTCAGCGAGCACCGGCTCTGCGACAAGATCGCCGAAAAGGGAGCGCATTTCGTCGCGTCGGTAGCGGTGTTCGCTGTCGTTGGGGCGCATCTTGTTGATAACTACTCCCGCACCGTCAATGCTGATGCCGCTTTCCTGCTGAAAGCGCACGATGGCGCGCAGGGTTCGTTCGGTGCCCGCCACGGAGAAAAGGGAAGGCTCTGCGACCGAAAGGATGCGCTCGCTAACCGCCCAGCCCATCGAAGACAGGGTTCCGAGGAACGGCGGGCAGTCAATCAGGATGACGTCGTAGGCGTCCGCTGCCGCCTCCACCATGCGCTTGAATCGGCGGATGAACGGTGCCGCTTCCTGCCGGTCCACGAGGGTGGAACGAGCCGAACCGCGCGCCACCTTCACGCTACCGGTGGTCACGGGGTTATTGGTCAGCAGGGTGGGCTTGCCGACGAGGGCATTCCAGGAGGAGCTACCAGCTTCTTCAGCGAAGGCACGTTCATTGGAGCTAGCGATTAGAGAGGCGACGTCGGGGATGGTTTCATCCACTGCCAGGCCGGTGCTGGCGTCGCCGTGGGGGTCGAGGTCAATAACGAGTGTGGAGAGTCCGCTGTGTAATGCCGCGGAGGCGAGCCCCAAAGTGATGGACGTTTTGCCAACGCCACCTTTGAGACTGCTGATACTGACGATGCGGGGCATGCAGGTCCCTTTTATGAGTGAGGTGTAATGCCCCTTTATTTTAGCGAATCTTCGCTTTTCTTCCGGGTCTGACAGGGGTGTATCTTGAGTTTTTTCTCAAGTGAGCAATGAATATTCTCTCAGGCTTAAAGGTTCTGCCCGCGCTCGCCACCTTGTAGGTAGTGAGCGCGGGCATATTCAATGGTTTACGCATATGCTTTATGCCTGTGCACGGCGGGCACGGCGGGCGGCAAGTTCGTCGCCTTCGAAACTTTCGTGCATTTCTTCGCCGGGCTGACCGTTGAGGTTCATTTCGATTTCGCGCCAGACGCGGCCAATCGCGATACCGAAGACACCCTGACCAGCCTGAACCAGGTCGATAACCTCGCTCGGGGAGGTGCATTCGTAGACGGTGGTACCGTCACTCATCAGGGTGATGTTCGCGAGGTCGTCAATGCCACGGGTACGCAGATGCTCGATGGAGGTGCGAATCTGCTGCAGGGATACGCCGGTGTCGAGCAGTCGCTTCACAATCTTAAGCACGAGCACATCGCGAAAGCTGTAGAGGCGCTGGGTACCGGAGCCGGAGGCGCCACGCACGGTGGGTACGACCAGGTCGGTGCGTGCCCAGTAGTCGAGCTGACGGTAGGTGATGCCGGCTGCCTTGCAGGCGACGGCGCCACGGTAGCCGAGGTTTTCCTCGACGACAGAGACCGGGTCGGTAAAGAGTACGCCTTGCTCACCGCGCGGAGGCGGTGCTGCGGGGAAGAGGGTGTCGAAACCGTCCAGGGGCTGGTCGAAGCCCTGGGGTGCCTCATGGGTGCCTGCGGCCTCGCCTGCATTTTCGGCTACCTGCTGCTCTAGCACGGTCCCTCCTTTTCGTTAACCCGTTTAATGCGATTCACCGCGCCCTATCAAATGTGGTCGACTTCGTTCCGGTGTAGCCCCCGATTTTCGGGGTGAGATTCTAGGGTTAGGCCTTAGAATCTACATCTATGATTCGCGTGGCTCCTCTACTGGGTTCCGGCGCGGTTTTCAATACTACACAGCGGTTCGACAGTGCGACCGATGCGCGATAGGCGCGGTTGTTCAATCTATTTTAACTGATAGAGGGCTCTACTTAAAATTGAACCCACCGAAGCGAATGATCTTTTCAGATTCATTCTTGTCTCATTAACGCCGTGTAGGGACGCTCCTCCCCCACTGTTCCCTTCGCTCTTCGGGGTGCCCATCCCACAGGGGAGTTTATACAGGGAGGAGCTTAAAAAGTAAATGCGTACGGGCTGGTAGTCCGTACGCATTTACCGCTGAGTTGAGTGAATAGCCTTGGCAGGCCGGGAGCCCCCGGTGAGAAAGCTCTTCGTGTTGGACGAAGGGGTAGAAATTCCGAGCGTGCCAGCGTCGGCTTCGTCCAAGTCTAGAGGCCGCTACCCGTTGGTGCGGGTAGGGACTATAGAGGGAATCACCATGGTCAGTGGTGTTTCCCGAGGGAAATCCCCGTTCGGGGTGCGGTAGAACCGCTGAGGGTTTACGAGCGGCAGACTGTCCGGTAGTCTGCGTCTTCGTGCGCCTACTCGTAGGTAGGCATTGCCGATTCGACGAGGGTTGCGTGCAACTGCAGGCACAACTTGCGAATCTTGTCGGCACGTTCCTGCGCCTGAGCCTGGGAGGCTGCGTCGCGGCGCGAAGCCAGCGGAGCCACCGCAATTTCCACGAGGGAGATTTCGCGGTCTGCTGCAGACTTGAATGCGCGCAGGTGACGGGGCTGAATGCCGTGCTGGGTCAGCTCTGCGCTCACGCGGGCGATCAGCACGTCGTAATCGGTGTACTCCACATCCGAACCGTCTTCGAGCAACCCAAAGTCAATTAGCTCGCGAATCAGTTCGGGGGTGGTGTTAGCGTATTCTGCCAGCTCGCGGAGAGTGTAGGTGCGACCTTCCTGCTCGTTCGGGCCAAGGACGGTGTCTAGCACGTCTTCGCTTACGGTGGCAGGCATGGAGTTCAGTACGCGACCGGCTTCCATGTCCTCCAGGTGCTGACGGATTACCTTGAGCGGCATGTAGTGGTCGCGCTGCATGGTGAGGATGTAGCGCAGGCGCTCAATATCCGTCTGGGAGTACTTGCGGTAACCGGTTTCGGTACGGCTGGGGTGCACGAGACCGCGCTCCTCCAGGAAGCGGATCTTGGATGCACTAATTCCGGGGAACTCCAGGTCAAGCTGGCTAAGAACCTGACCAATGGTCCGGCTCTTAACGTCACGCGGGTTACGGTCAGAGCCGCCGTTCTCCACGTCCTCTAGTTGAACCTCAGCGTTAGTGAGGTTCTCATCGATGCGTGAGGTCATCTATGTCTTTCGGGTACTTGTTCAGACGATGTCGATACGAGCCGAAATTTGAGTGAGTGGCTCGTTCCCCTGGCGAGGGGTTATCGCAGCGTACCGAACATCTTTGCTTAGTGTTGAGAGTGTGATAGATAAGTTTAGTTGTTTATCACGAAATGATAAACCGCAAACCTTCGAGACAATCTTATAGCCTCACAAGGCATTTTGCTATTCAGTTCACCCTTTTCAGGGGCGTTTTGAACCCAAAAATAACCACACATTCAGACACTTTCCAGCAGTGGCAGTACCAATTTTAACAAAATTCCACTATTGTGAACATACTTTTCCCACATTGGACTGCTTTACAAGGAAAATTTTATCTTCTCGCGATAGTTGAAGTTTTCATCACATTTAACTTGAATGAGGCTCCCACTTGGGGTTTAGCCATCTTTCAAGCCTCTTCAACAGGTTTAGACACCCTCAAGAAGAACCTTAAATGCGCCCCACTATTTGCGTTTGTGTGCATTTTAAAAGAAAAACGGCGAGACCAATCGGTCTCGCCGTCTCACCACTACGTACCTCTTATCTGAGGCCTATAGAAGGTCTTAGAAGTCTATCGACTTAGAGCTTGTCCAGCTCGGCCTTGTATGCTTCTGCATCCAGCAGGTTTGCCAGGTCATCAGCGTTCTCGGGGCGAATCTCAACAATCCAGCCCTCGCCGTAGGGGTCAGAGTTAACCAGCGCGGGATCATCTTCCAGACCCTCGTTCACTGCAACAATCTCGCCCGCGATAGGAGCGAAAAGATCAGAGACAGACTTGGTGGACTCAATCTCACCGAAGCTATCCTCAGCAGCTACAGAGTCGCCGACAGAGGGAAGGTCGATGTAGACGACGTCACCCAGTGCATCCTGAGCGTGGTCGGTAATACCAACACGGACGGTGCCCTCAGCGGTGAGAGCGGAAACCCACTCGTGCTCAGAAGTGTACGAGAGTTCTGCGGGAACGTTGCTCATAGCAGCGGTGTCCTTTCAGTGTGATTTTGCGTAGCGCGGACCGTCCCGCGCACGGTGTCGTTCCGCGTGTGGGATAGCGAAACGTCCTACACCAATTATCACATAAGAAGTAACGCGGGGCACGTCTAAACACCCCCGTACTACTTCTAAGACATTATTTTTCATCTACTAGACTGTGCCCAGCCCCTCCATCCATTCTCAAGAGCCGATTAGTCCCGCTATTTATCATTCGCTCCGCTGCGTACACTCTACAAAGCCACTCCCCAATTACCGGGCGCCTCCGTACGTTATGGAGCCTACGGAAGGGATACGGTGCACACAACGGGTACAACACGACGAGCAAAAGGTACAGGGTGCGTAAAAGGTACAGGGCGCACAAAAAGGCTCAGGGCCCCACACCATGAAGGTGCAGGGCCCTGAGCCTTAGACGAGAGAGCTAAACTCTCACAGCGCCTTAGCGGGAAGAAATGACGCGCTCGGAGAAGTGGTTCGGGTTACCGAAACGGTGTGCGGTAATCGAAACAGCCTGCTCGCGGAGGAAGGGCAGCATCTCGATACGGCCAGCCTCGGTGACCGGTGCGAAGTACACTGCAACATCCGGGCGACCACCCAGTGCCGAGTAGATGGACTTCACGTCGTTACCGATGTAGCGGATACGGGTGCCTTCCAGCGGAGTACCAGCCAGTGCGCGAACCGGGGTCTTAGCGTTCGAAGCCAGGTACTCGCGGAACTGAGCGTCCGACTTGACTTCGTACTTGATGCCCTTGTTCTCGAGGACGCCACGGACGTCGACCGGCAGGTCCTTACCGACGGACAGAGCAACCGGTGCGTTAGCTGCCAGACCGGCGAGCACAACGCGCAGGGTCTCTGCTGCAGATGCGGACTCGTCTGCACGAACCAGAACCTGGGTGGGTACGTAGCGCAGGATGTTGCGCTCCACGCCCAGCTTCGAGGGATCGTGGCCGAAGCCGAACTCGGTGTCCCAAGCGTGTGCGTCAGAGGAGACACCGCGCTTGATGAATGCGAAGTCCTCGCGCTTGCCCAGTTCGGAGTTCTCGATGGTAGCCAGGGTCTCGCGGACGGTCACGGAGTGGGTGACAGCGGTTGCGGTTGCCTGTACGGGCTCCCAATCGGACAGAGCGATCAGGTAGCTGGGGCCACCAGCCTTGGTACCGGAACCCACGGTGGACTTCTTCCAACCACCGAAGGGCTGACGCTGAACGATTGCACCGGTAATTGCACGGTTGACGTACAGGTTACCTGCCTGGACCTTGGAGAGCCACAGCTCGAGCTCGTCAGCATCCAGCGAGTGCAGACCTGCGGTCAGGCCGTAATCGGGTGCGTTCTGCAGCTCGATTGCTTCTTCCAAGGTGTCAGCGGTCATGATGCCCAGGATGGGGCCGAAGTACTCAGTCATGTGGTACTCGGAACCGGGCTTGACGCCTTCACGAACACCGGGGCTCCACAGGCGGCCAGTCTCGTCCAGTTCCTTCGGCTGAATGAGCCAGCGCTCGCCCGGGCCGAGAGTGGTCAGACCGCGCAGCAGCTTCTCTTCCGGCTTCTGAACAACGGGACCCATCTGGGACTCGATGTCCTGCGGGTGTGCCACGTGCAGGGAGCTGACGGAGTCAATCAGCTGGCGGCGGAAACGCTCGGACTGTGCCACGGAGCCAACCAGGATGACGGTCGAACCAGCGGAGCACTTCTGACCTGCGTGACCGAATGCCGAGTAGACGACGTCCTTGACGGCAAGGTCGATGTCAGCGTTCGGGGTGACGATGATGGAGTTCTTACCCGAGGTCTCACCGAACAGGGGCAGGTCATCACGCCAGGAGCGGAAGAGCTCAGCGGTCTCGTAACCACCGGTCAGAATCAGGCGGTCAACCTCGGGGTGCGAGATGAGCACCTTACCTGCAGCGCGGTCAACAACCTTGATGAGCTTCAGAACTTCCTTGGGAACGCCTGCTTCCCACATAATCTCTGCGATCAGCGCACCGGTACGTGCGGTAATGGTTGCGGGCTTGAAGATGACAGCAGAACCTGCAGCCAGACCAGCCAGAACACCACCGGCGGGGATAGCGGTCGGGAAGTTCCACGGGGGAACAACCAGGGTCAGGTCCACGGACTTGTGCTTTGCGCCGTCGATCTTCTCGAGGTCCTCAGCCAGCATTGCGTAGTAGTATGCGAAGTCGATTGCCTCAGAGACCTCGGTGTCGCCCTGCTCCAGGGTCTTGCCAGCCTCAGATGCCATAACCTCCAGCAGGTCACCGCGGTGCAGGGCAATAGCCTTACCGACCTTGCGCAGAATCTCTGCACGCTCGTGGCCGGAGAGCTTGCCCCATGCCTTACCAGCCTCTTCGGTTTCCTTGATCAGCTTCTCAGCCTCAGCCTCGCTGGTCAGCTCGTTAGCCTTGAGGGTGTCGATGCCCAGCTTGCTGGTCTTGGAGCGCTCGAGGATTGCGCGGCCCCACTCACGGTTACCTGCCAGTGCGGGGTCGGTGTCGGGGGTGTTCTCGAAGCGGCCTGCCGGTACGAAGACGTTGTCCTCGTTCTCGGTCAGACGGTTCTGGGAGCGCTTGGATGCGGGAACCTCGTCGGTGACGGAGTTCAGTGCACGCATGAAGCGGTCCTCTTCGCGCTTGAAGATGGACTCGTCGGTTGCCAGGTCGAAGATACCGGACATGAAGTTCTCGGAGGAAGCGTTCTCCTCGAGGCGACGGATCAGGTATGCGATTGCAACGTCGAATTCCTTGGGGTTCACGACGGGCACGTACAGGAGCAGGTGGCCAACGCGGCGGCGGATAATCTCAGCCTGCTGCTCAGCCATACCGATCAGCATCTCGAACTCGACGCGATCCTTAACACCGCGGTCCTCGGACAGCAGCAGAGCGAAAGCAACGTCGAAGAGGTTGTGGCCTGCAATACCGAGGCGGATGTTCTTCACGTGCTCGGGGCGCAGTGCGTAGTCCAGAACGCGCTTGTAGTTGGTGTCAGCAGCCTGCTTGGTGTCCCAGGTGGTCAGCGGCCAGCCGTGCATAACAGCTTCCACGATTTCCATGGAGAGGTTTGCACCCTTAACCAGACGGACCTTGACGCCTGCGCCGCCAGCAGCAACGCGCTTTGCAGCCCACTCCTGCAGGTGCTGCATTGCAGCCAGGGTGTCGGGCAGGTATGCCTGGAGCACGATGCCTGCTTCCAGGTCCTTCAGCTGGGGCTGGTCCAGGATCTTGGTGAATACCTCAATGGTGAGGTCCAGGTCCTTGTACTCCTCCATGTCCAGGTTGATGAACTTCTTGGGGGAGGAAGAAGCAGCCAGCTCGTACAGCGGGGTCAGGCGGCGAACAGCAGTCTCAACAACCTCGTCGAATGCCCAGTGCTGGTGGGGGCCGGAAACTGCGGACACCTTGATGGAGACGTAGTCAACGTCGTCACGTGCCAGCAGGCGCTTGGTCTCAGCCAGGCGGTGCTCTGCTTCCTTGTCACCCAGAACTGCCTCACCGAGCAGGTTGACGTTCAGGCGGTTACCGGTCTTGGTCAGCTCTGCAATTGCGTCGCCCAGCTTCTCCTCGGAAGCGTCGACGATCAGGTGACCGACCATCTCGCGCAGCACGCGGCGTGCAACGGGAACGGTGGGCCATGCGACCTTACCAGCCAGCTTGCCACCGAAGCCAACAGCGGACTTCATGTACCAGGGCAGGAAGGAAGGTGCCAGGCCGGAAATGCGGGAAAGGTTGCGGCCGGAGACGTTGTCGTCCTCGGGGCGAATAACGCCATCAACAAAGCCGACGGTGAAGGGAAGACCATTGGGGTCCTTCAGAACACCGGCGAGCTGCTCAGCCGCGAAGGTGGGCTTGATCGACTGGGACTCGTTTACCCACTGACGAACAAGCTGACGAGCTTCCAGAGCCATCTTCTGGTAGTGCTCAGATGCGAAAGGATGGGTCATCCTTGACTCCTAACTATCTTACTGTGTGCGGTGCACACCACGTTTGGCGATGTCTCTATTTCACCACAAAAGGGTAATAAATACCTCATTAGAAAAACTGAATGTTTTTTCCAAAATTCATTTAGATTTTCTTAATGATTGTGCGGTGAGGTTTTCACCCCGCGCCCCCTCCGAACCTCCTGTTCGAAGAGACAAGGTGAAGTTTGTAGCGGCATCGCTATCCATCTCTCTCAGGCTAGCACTTTCAGAGCGCAAATATCGAACCCACTTCGTAACAGACGAACACTTCAAAACCAGTCCCAAAAGCATCTTCAACCCCAAGAATCATCACATTCAGCGCGAAAATACTCGCTACACAAGCCAACATGTCGGCACCCCACTTCAGACGTCTCAAAAAGAGCCGGCCGGAAGCCCGCGCGGTACCATATACAAGAGTCCACGATGAGAGACGCACCATGGAATACGGTGGCAACCACAGCCAGCGCAATGCCGAGTGCACCAGGGAGGAAAATATGTCCATCTACGACATCCGACGTATGCAAATGCTCCTCGAAATCCAAGAACGCGGCACCGTCATCGCTGCCGCAGAAGCGCTCAGCCTCACCCCCTCCGCCGTCTCCCAGCAGATTGCCACCCTCGAAAAAGAAACCGGCACCCCGCTTCTGCAGCGCATCGGCAGGCGCGTACAGCTCACCAGCGCCGGACTCATCATCGTCGACAGCGCCCGCAGCATCCTGCGCGAACTCGACCGCATGCAAACCTCCGTCGCCAACCTCACCGGCGAACCCGCAGGCATGGTCCGCCTCGCCATCTTCCAGTCCGCGGCCTTCGCACTGCTACCGGAAACCCTCAGCTACCTTGCCGAACACGCGCCATCACTCACGCTGCAAGTACTGCAAATCGACCCCGAAACCGGCACCTCACTCACCCGAAGCCGCGAATACGACATGGTGCTCTCCGAAGCCTACCCGCACCATCACATCCCCGAATACCCCGAACTGCATTCCGAGCTACTCACCGAAGACCCGCTCAGCCTGATTGTGCCCAGCACCTCCACCATCACCTCGATTGAGGAAGCGCACGCACTGCCCTGGGTTCTCGAAATGGAACAGAACACCTCCCGCAGCTGGGCGCTCAACCAGTGCCGCACCGCAGGATTCGAGCCGGTCATCCGCTATAGCGCCAATGACATGATTACGAACTCCAACCTCGTCAAAGCAGGATTCGCCGTCACCATCGTGCCCGGCTTCATCCTCTCCTCCCTATCCACCACCGAGGGGCTACGCATCGTGGAGCTGCCCGGCAAGCCCTGCCGCAAAATCTTTACCGCCGTACGCCGAGAGTCCGCCGCCAACCCCGCCATCGCCATGGTGCGCGAAGCACTGCACCACGCGGTCAAGGTAGCATTCGGCGAGCATGAAAAGACCGAAACCGCATAAGAAAAACCAGCTGCCACCCATGCCGGCAGACTAGACAATGCAAAGGTCGGGGCCGTTCCCACGAACGACCCCGACCTTTCAATATGCCTTTTTGAACAGGCGCCTATATATACGAGGTATAAAAACACACAACGGAGCTACTCCCCCGCCGTGCCATCCCTCACAGGAGCCAGCCCAACTGCTAGTTCAGCGAAGCAACCACAGCCGGGCTCTGTACCTCGTAGAACGAAGAGGACAAACCAGCCGCCGCCATATCCAGCACAGCGCTCACATGAACCTGCTTCAATGCAGAACCGGCAACACCCGAAGCCACCTGATAATTCAGCTGAACATCCAAGCGGTGACCGCGAGGAATAGCAGTGCGCAACTCCAGAACATTCTCGCTACCGGCACCAGCTTGACCGGTCTGCTCGCTACGGCGCACCGCATCAAGATTCAGAGCATCCACAGGAGCCACCAAAGCCGAAGCACCCAGGCTACCCGAAGGCAGCACCGCCTGCCCCGAGGTGACACGAAGAGTCACCGCGGGATTCAACAACAAACCAGTCTTCGGATCCTGCGCGCGAGCACGCACCATCAGGCGAGTACCCACCGGCAGCGTCGAATTACCTTCATTAATAATGCTCAGGCGAGTCGGCAGATTCCGGAAAGCAACAGTACGCGCAGGCTGGCTCTGCATAGACACAGCCTGCACACCGTTAGCAACCTTCAACTCCAGGCGGATGCATGACTCGTTATAGCGCATCGGAACCTGCACCAGCGCAGAACTCGCCGCGCCACCGTGCTGTCCACCACGCTGTCCGCCAGGACGCTGGGTCACAGGGGTCACGCGAGCGCGCTTACCGCCCGAACGAGTTGCCGCCTCCGCAGCGCTCACGCCGCCAGCTACCAGGGCAGCCGAAGCGCCCGCAACCTTCAACGCGGTACGGCGAGAAGCGTTCATCAGATTATTCTTAGTCATTTTCTACTCCTCTAAGCCTTCGCGATACGGTACACGCCGCTAATCGTGCCCTGCCGCCAGGTGCCGTAGCGGTCAATCGTGCCCACCATCTGCAGGGTGTCGCCACCGCCAAGTAGCAGGCTCACATGCTGAGGCAGGCGCTGCTCGTGCATCGTCTTACCGGTTTCCATGTCCAGCGCGACAGCCCACGCGTAAGCACCATTCGCCAAACCAGCCGGGCCGCGGCGACGCTCACAGGTATAAATCAGCCCGTCAGCGGTGGAATAGCGAGGAACAGCCGAAGAGTACACGTCCTTACGGTCCCAGATCTTACGCAGACCGCGGTCGGTAATATCCCAACGCTCCATACCGGGAGCAAAAAGCGCATTCGCAGGAACCGACGGGCCGGCACCCTCCGGGTACTTCGGGTAGGGGTAGCCGTAGGTGCTTGCACCGACCATCGTGTTACCCACACCGATCATGGAGTTCTCAGTGCCAGAGGTACCGGCAGTAAACAGGCCGACGCTACCGACCTTCGCGCCGTTATCGGTGCGGTACACAATGACCGATTCCTGAATATCAGAGTTATCGGTCAGCATCACGTAATCCGAACCGTGCGGACCGAAGAACGTCGGGGAGGCACCGGAACCCCACGCGAGCTTACCGGGCTTGCGGGCGCTACCGCGGTCGTACGCATGCCACCACTTGAGGGTGGGCGCGCCGGTTGCGGTAGCGTTCAGCATATAAATAGCGTGGGAGGTCACCACGCTCACGCCCTGCGGGCACGCCGAAATCGAGTTATCGATACGCTCACCCGCAATCGACGCCTTATTCAGGCGCATCGAGCGAATCGTGCCGCGGGCAGAATCAATCACCGCAATGTAGCCGTTCTTCGTCGCAACCCAAATGCGTCCGGACCAGTCGGGTACCAGACCAACCACAGCGTCATTAGCGCTCTGCGCGAGCATGCGGCTCAGGTCAATACGCTCATCAACTCGGATACTGCGTCCGTCAGCAGAGTGGGAGAGGCGCAGCAGACACTGAGAGCCATCCACCAGAACCATTCGGTCCTGCGCGTCGAGGTAGGCGTACACGCCGCCCAGCAGTGCGCCCTTCGGGATGTCCAAGTGGGAGAGCTCGCGGCCGGTATGCGGGTCAAGGATAGAGAGTTTCGGGGTAATGAACTCGCCGTGGGCGAAAACCTGGGTGCAGAGCACCTGAATGAAGCCGTCGCGTCCAGCAAGGATCGTCGGGCAGGCGCCGCCGAGCTTCGTGCCGGTAATCTTCCAGTCGCCAGCGCCGGGGCCGGCAAGAGGAGTAGCGTCGGAAGACTGGGCATCACCGTGCATGGTGGTAATGCCGGGTGCGCCCAGGTGCGGATTCGCCTGGGCGTTATAGGTGGGAGTCATGGTTGGTTCTTTCTAACGGTGAGTGGCGCACACCTTCATTGGATTCAACGGAGTGCACTAATATGCACTTTCACATGCGCAAACGTTTCACATTGTAGGGTCAGAAAGCAGTTTTTGACGACACTAAAGGGCACCTTGAAACATTGTTCAGGCGACACTTGAGAGCTTCACCTGGAAAGCTCTCAAGCACTACCCTTTCAGATTCAAGGTGCCCCTTTACCCCATCACCACGGACTCTCATACCCGCGGCGATTATTTTTAGCTATTTCTCCATGAGCGCCTTTGCCAGGGCATCATCAAGAACCAAGTCAGTAATCGCACCCGTACGCAACGCGCCGCGCAAAGCACGCACACGGTGAGTACCGGACGCAACGCAAATACGACGCGGAATACGAGCCAGCTCCTTCGGAGTCGGACCGGATGCACGCTTATTCAGCTCCAAATCAGCCCAGGAGCCGTCCTCACGCAGAAGAATCGTACACATATCCCCCACAACGCCCAGCTCACGCAGCTGACGCTGCTCCTGCGCCTCAAAATAGCCACCCGAATACACGTGAGAAGGGATAGGTCCACCAAAAGCGCCCACACCAAAAATAGCGAGGTCAACATTCTGCTGGGCATGCAGATTCTTCTGCACGCTACGCTCACGCCACATGGCGGTCTTGGTGTCCGCATAGTCAAAGAACGCGGGAACCGGGAAGTGAATCGTCTGCGCATCGTAAGCGCTCACCAGCTGCCCCAGCAGAGAACCCAGGTACGGAATACCGGAATGGTGAGCGTTACCGGCACCGTTCAGCTGAACCACCGTCACGCCGGTAAGCGGGCGGCGCGGCAGATGACGAGAAATCTCAGTCATGGTTGAACCCCACGCCACACCCAGGCTCGTGCCGTTATCAATCAGAGAATCAAGTAGCGCCGCTGCGGTGCGGGATACCTGGCTCATGCGAGCAATCGGGGTGGCATCCGAACGGACATTCACGAGGGTAACGCGCACCTTATAGCGCTCACCGATGCGGCGCTCAAGCTCGCTACGGGCGCGGAAGGAATCATCTAGACGGATCTGCACCATGCCGCTTTCACGAGCACTTTTAAGGAGGCGCGATACAGTGGCGCGGGAGACTCCCAGACGAGCCGCGATAGCATCCATCGTCATGTTGTGGATGTAGTACAGCTGCGCTGCCTCATAGGTATGGTTAGCGCGTTCGTTCATCTGCCACAGACCCCCAGTGAAAATCCGTTCATACTGCTTGGTTATTATTTCACCATTGGGTTTTACTAAATGCAAGATGAAACCCCCACGCCGCACAAGCGGCAATACAGGAAAGAGCAGTACATGAGCTCCCAGCACATTGCACAGCAGTCTCAGCTGACCGCCGAGTCCCGCGCCAAGGCGCTCAAGAGCATGGTCAACGAAGAACTCGACATCTTGGTCGTCGGCGGCGGTATCACCGGTGCAGGCATTGCCCTCGACGCAGCAACCCGCGGTCTGCGCACCGGTATCGTCGAAGCAGGCGACTGGGCTGCAGGCACCAGCGCATGGTCCTCCAAGCTCGTTCACGGCGGCCTGCGCTACCTCTACAACCTCGACTTCAAGCTCGTGACCGAAGCACTGACCGAGCGCGGCCTGCTGCTGAACAAGATTGCACCCCACCTGGTGCACGCACAGCCCTTCCTGTGGCCCCTGAAGATGCCCGTCATCGAGCGCGCATACTCCGCAATCGGCATCGGCATGTACGACACCCTCGCATTCCTCGGTTCCCGCGGCAACAAGGGCGTCCCCTCCCAGCGTCACTTCACCAAGACCGGCACCAAGACCGTCTTCCCCGACATCAAGGACTCCGCATTCAGCGGCGCAATCCAGTTCTACGATGCACGCGTTGACGACGCACGCCTCGTCATCGACGTCGTCCGCACCGCTGCAGGCTACGGCGCACTGGCTGCATCCCGCACCCAGGTTGTCGGCTTCACCAAGGACGCATCCGGCCGTGTCATCGGCGCAGAGCTGGCAGACCTGGAGACCGGCGAGCGCCTGAACGTGCGCGCAAAGCACGTCATCAACGCAACCGGCGTGTGGACCGAAGAGTCCGAGTCCCTCGCTAACCCCGAAGGTGGCCTGGAGGTTCTGGCATCCAAGGGTATCCACATCGTGGTTCCTCGCGACCGCATCAACGCAACCAGCGGTATCTTCACCAAGACCGAGAAGTCCGTTCTCTTCATCATCCCCTGGCAGCGTTACTGGATCATTGGCACCACCGACACCCCCTACGCCGAGGACCGCGAGCGCCCCGTCGCAACCAGCAAGGACATCGACTACGTCCTGATGCAGGCCAACAAGCTGATCGCTAACCCGCTGACCCGCGAGGACATCATCGGCACCTACACCGGTCTGCGCCCGCTGCTGCAGCCCAAGGTCAAGGACGGCGCAGCATCCACCAAGGTTTCCCGCGAGCACACCGTGACCGAGGTTGCACCCGGCATGAGCGCAATCGCAGGCGGCAAGCTCACCACCTACCGTGTCATGGCTGCCGACGCTGTCGACTTCGCGCTGGGCGAGCAGGCTAAGCAGAACCCCTCCGTAACCGCAACCATCGGCCTGGTCGGTGCAGACGGCTACCACGCAATCGCTGCTAACCGTGCACGCTACGCAGAGCGTTACGGCTGGGATGAGGACCGTATCACCCACCTGCTCGAGCGTTACGGCGCGCAGATTGAGGACCTCGGCGCTCTCATCGACGCTGACCCCTCCCTCGGTGCTCCCCTGGCTAAGGCACCCCAGTTCCTGCGTGCAGACGTCGTCTTCGCTGTCCGCTACGAAGGTGCCCTGCACCTGGAGGACGTTCTGGTCCGCCGCGTACGCCTCGACCTCGAGCAGCGCGACCGCGGCTTGGCAGCAGCAGACGAGATCCTCGATATCCTGCGTGCCGAGCTCGGCTGGGACGATAAGAAGGTCAAGGAAGAGCGTGACCTCTACGCCGCACGCGTACAGGCTATCCGCGAGGCAGAGTCCACCTCCACCGACGCTGAGGCATCGGCAAAGATTGAGGCTGTCACCCCCGTGGCACCTCGTGTGAAGCTCTAATCCTTAAAGATTCCACACATACCTTTCGTAACCGATTATTTGGTACGAACCGACCGTTCACCCCTCACCGAGCATGGGTTATCTCATATTTTCGGTGAGGGGTGGACGAGAGGTTAAATAACCGTTTACGATAATCCCCTGCATAAGAAGCAGCGAGCTAAATACAGGGTTAACCCACTGGTACGATCTGCTTCTCATCCAAAAACATCTATCAATTTTTCGTAGCAATCCGCTACACATTTCAGCACAGCGTTGTGCCCCGATCCGCCCGTGCGGTGAGGACGCACGGGAACACGCAAGCAAAGGTTCGCTTGCCTTCCAGACGCTTCGTCTTCAAGGAGCATCAATGTCTCTTCTTGCTTCCGCAGGAACTGTACTTGCAGCCGGCTCATCCGCACTCGTGGATGCATCCGGTGCCCCCACCACTCTTGGTTTTGTACTTTCCGAGTTCTTCGGCACCTTCATCCTGATTCTGCTCGGTGCCGGCGTATGCGCCGCAGTGACCCTGAAGAAGTCCTATGCTAAGGACGCAGGCTGGGTTGTTATCACCTTCGGTTGGGGTCTGGCAGTGTTCACCGCCGTATACCTTTCCTTCCACTCCGGTGCACATCTGAGCCCCGCTGTGACCGTTGGCCTGGCAACTGCAGGCCGCGACCTGGCAACCGGCGTTCCCGCAACCCCGCTGAACATCACCCTGTACATCGTCGCTCAGATGCTCGGCGCAATGGCTGGTGCAACCGCAGCCTACCTGACTTACAAGAAGCACTTCGATGAGGACCCGGGCGACCGCCTCGGCATCTTCGCAACCGGCCCCGCTATCAAGTCCTACGGCTGGAACTTGCTCACCGAGATTATCGGCACCTTCGTCCTGATTGGTTGGATCATCGCATCCGGTAAGACCCCCGCCCAGATTGGCCCCTTGGCTGTTGCATTGGTCGTTGTTTCTATCGGTATGAGTCTTGGTGGCGCAACCGGTTACGCTATCAACCCCGCACGTGACCTCGGCCCCCGTATCGCCTACACCTTCCTGCCTATCCCCGGTAAGACCGGTTCCAACTGGTCTTACGCATGGGTTCCGGTTGTTGGCCCGATCATCGGCGCAGTCCTCGCTGGCCTGATCGTTCCGGCTGTTCTGCCCCTCTAAACCCCTCTAATAACCCCCGTTCTTTTGTTCTAAGGAAAAATCAATGACGACTTCTCTGCACTCCGCAACCCTCAACGTCGAACGCAAGTACATCCTCTCCATCGACCAGGGCACCACCAGCTCCCGCGCGATCCTGTTCAACAAGGCGGGCGAGAACGTGGCTCAGGGCCAGCTCGAGCACGAGCAGATCTTCCCCAAGGCCGGCTGGGTCGAGCACAACGCAACCGAGATTTGGCAGAACGTCCGTAAGGTCGTAGCAATGGCTATGGCAAACGGCGAAGTCAACCACCACGAAATCGCTGCAGTCGGCATCACCAACCAGCGTGAAACCACCGTCGTGTGGGACAAGAACACCGGTGAGCCCGTCTACAACGCAATCGTCTGGCAGGACACCCGCACCCAGGAAATCGTTGAAGAGCTCGCAGGCGAAGAGGGCGTTGGCAAGTACCACGACATCGTCGGCCTGAACCTCTCTACCTACTTCTCCGGCCCCAAGATCAAGTGGATCCTGGACAACGTTGAAGGCGCACGCGAGCGCGCAGAACGCGGCGACCTGCTCTTCGGCAACACCGACACCTGGCTGGTCTGGAACCTGACCGGTGGTGTTGACGGCGGCGTTCACGTCACCGACGTAACCAACGCATCCCGTACCCTGCTGATGAACATCCGCACCCTCGAATGGGATCCGCAGATCGCTGCAGACATGGGCATCCCCATGAGCATGCTGCCCGAAATCAAGTCCTCCTCCGAGGTGTACGGCTTCGGCCGCGCAACCGGTCTGCTTAACGGCACCCCGATTGCCGGTATCCTGGGCGATCAGCAGGCTGCCACCTTTGGCCAGGCCTGCTTCGAGAAGGGCATGGCGAAGAACACCTACGGTACCGGTAACTTCATGCTCATGAACACCGGCAACGAGCCCGTCTTCTCCAACAACGGTCTGCTGACCACCGTCGCATACAAGATTGGCGACGCAGCACCCGTCTACGCTCTGGAAGGCTCGGTCGCAATGAGCGGCTCCCTGATCCAGTGGCTGCGCGACAACCTGCGCATGATTGAGCACGCTGCAGAGTCTGAGGAACTGGCTACCTCCGTCAAGGACTCCGGTGGCTGCTACGTTGTTCCCGCGTTCTCCGGCCTGTTCGCACCTCACTGGCGTTCCGACGCTCGCGGCGTCATCGTTGGTCTGACCCGCTACGTGAACCGTGCACACATCGTGCGTGCGGCGCTGGAAGCAACCGCATTCCAGACCCGCGAGGTTCTGGACGCAATGAACGCTGACTCCGGTGTTGAGCTCTCCGAGTTGCGCGTGGACGGCGGCATGACCGCTAACGAGTTCCTCATGCAGTTCCAGGCTGACATCCTCGGCGTTCCCGTAATCCGCCCGAAGGTTGTTGAGACCACCGCTCTGGGCGCAGCATACGCTGCAGGTATCGCTGTTGGTTTCTGGAGCGGCGAGCAGGACGTTGTGGACAACTGGGCTGAGGACAAGCGCTGGCTGCCCTCCATGGAGCCCGCAGAGGTTGACCGCCAGTACCGCCTGTGGAAGAAGGCTGTCTCCCGCACCCTCGAGTGGGTTGACGAGGACGTTCCGACCGCCTAATCACAGCACCCGTTGCCTAACGGCACGGCCCGCGTACTAGCGACGCCCCGGCTGCTTCTCCCCCGCTATGGGGTTGAAGCAGCCGGGGCTTTTCGCTGTTTTATGACGCTCAATTCAGCGTTTATTGCGGCGTAATTTCTACAAAAATTAGTGCTGGGGTACCGTTGGTTTTTGTAAATTCGGTATCTTCCGCCGGTCACCTGGCGCGGTGTTGTTCGTGAGGTGTCAGTACCGCACAGGACGCGTACGCGACATATTCATGCGCTGTCCTGACAGGAGTCGACGGTTCGCGCTGATACTTATTTACGCTCCTATCACCGTCCGCCGTGGTTCCTGAAGAACTGCGGCGGACGGGCTTATATAAGGGTTAAACAGTTTGTGCCTGACCTTCGTGGTCAGGCACAAACTGTTTACTCGCGTCAAAAACTACACACCGGAGGGGCTGTTCGGCACCGTCGGAAGCGGGATGGTGCGGTCGTCCTCGCCGCTACCTCCGGTACCGCTCTCAGCCGCATCCTGAGGGCGGTTAGTAGCCGCTCCAGTAGAGGCGGCAGGCTGACGATTCGGCATATCCCTCGCCACAATCACACGAGCGGGACGCAAAGTCCGGTCACCCAGAATATACCCTTCCCGCTCCACCGATACCACAGTACCGGCAGGGTAATCGGGCGCAGAAGGAACCACACCCGAAACCTCGTGGATCGCCGGGTCGAACTTACCCACCGCGTCGATGCGCTGCAGTCCGCGAATCTCAAAAATACTGACGATCTCGTCGGCAACAGACTCGCTCAGCGATGCACTCGCGTCCTGATTCAGCAGACGGTCCAGGGCGTTGAGCACATCGCGGAAGAGGGAACGGTACGCCTCTCCGGATGCTCGTTCGTCACGTTCCTGCAGGCTTGCCTGTACAGAACGAATAAGCTGGTTCTTAGCGCCGTCCTCGGCGATGCGCTGCGCAAAACGTTGGTTGAGCTCGGTGAGCTGCTCCAGGACGCGCACCTCAAAGTCTTCAGTCACAAAAGGTGAGGCAGGCTGAGGCGTTTCCTCTTTAGCGGTGGCTGTCACCCCCTCATGCGTTTCCTCGTGCGGGGGCTGTTCTTTAGCCTCGCCGCCAACCGGCCACAGTTCAGGCTCAGGGACGACAGCGTCCTGAGGATCATACGTTGACACGGTCACATCTCCTTTCAAAGTTATCAATGATTGTGGGGTGCTCCCGCTCTGAAACCGCTACGGCTGACAGAGCGGGAGTATGAGGAAGATAGGCGCTCTCCCCTGTGTTCTTTGACGGCTTTCCTTAACGGCCCAGCCTGCTCAAGCTTCGGATGAAGATACCGAAAATCATCAGGATGACGCCCAGAATTCCCGTTGCAGCTCGAGTGGGGTCATACCCCTGCCCCGTTAAAGCCCTCTGGTTGGTCTTCCAATAGGGCGGGAAGGCTGTGTAGAAAGCAAAGAGAGGAAGAAGGATGAACGTCACCAGCGTCATGTATCCGTTGATCGTGTCGTAAGCAGCCTGGTTTGAAGAGCGGATCGCCCCCTGCAGGAGCGCCCAGATGACGCTCAGGACCAGAGACCCTGCAAAGAACGTAACCACAAAGCGCACCAGCCTTCCGAAGGTAAAGGGACGGCGGCGGGCAAAACGCATGTTCTCTTCAATGTTCCGGTACTTTAGCAGCAAATCGTAGGGAAGCAGATACGCGTCCCGGACCTTTGACAGGCTCGAACGAATCGCCTTCACCTGCTCTTTCGAGTTGATGATGGTTACCCCGTTGTAGATAACGCCGTGGGAGTCTGCCTCCTCCATATGGATGATGGCGTGCAGACGTAACATCTGCGGGTTATCGGGGTACGCGGCAAGTGCGTTATCCGCATCCTGCAAAGCTTCAGCGTGCTGTCCCGCATTCCAACGACTGATGATGAAGTCGCTGATATAGTCGGTGTCCTCCGGTTTCAGAGCCATCAGCTGACGGTTGATCCCCATGACGCGCTCGTAGTCTCCGTCGCGTTGAGCCAGGCTACGCTCCATCATGAGGAGGAATTCCTCATGTTCCGAACCGTAACGGCGTGCCTGCGAGATAGCGTGCATGACATCTCGGCGACGGTTATAGTCCCAATCGCCCCACAGGTATGCCGCTGCCAGTTTCTCCCACGCTTCAACGTCGTCGGGACGAATCCTGTGCATTGCCTGCGCGAACTTTACCAGAGAGTTCCAGTTCTCGTTTTCCCAGGCATAGCGCATGTCAGCGCGCAGACGTTCCTCTTTAGAATCTCCGCTCGTAGAACGATACTCCGCAGAAGGTCGGGGTGCGGGTCCTCGACGCTTCAGCGACTCATCATAAGAGGCACGGGCAGAAGGATTCAGCAGAGTCTGCTCAACCCGGTCAAGCAACTCCAGGCGGTCCTCACCCTCACGCGCCTTGGCGCGTTCAGGGTGGCTGGTCAGGAGGCGGTACCGTTTGCGTTGCTCACGCAACGCTTTCTCCACGTCCTCAGCCGTCGCGTTTTGTGGAAGGCCGAGAACCTCATAAAAATTCTCAGTAGTCATAGGTGCTCATATCTCACCGGTGTTTCATCACCGGTGGTAATGGGTAGCGGGAGGCTAGTTCACCTCCATGCCGCCGATCTTGCGCTGCGCCTCCTGCACTTCTTCGGGTCGCAGGTTAGCCACACGCTCAATATTGAAAGAGCCGAGAGAAGCATTCGCGGTCAGGTCAATCACCTCAACACGAACCGTCTGGTCCACGTCGTAGGCGTAGATGACCTTCAGCGGCGCACCCTTCGGGTAGGCGGGCAGGGAAAGCTCACCGGTACCAACAACGGTCACCAGCTCGGGGTCGCGTTCCTCGCCCTGAGTGACCTTAATGTCCAGGGCGTTCTGGCCGTCGAGCAGGGTTCGGGTGTTCTGTTCGTGGGTGCAGGGAACCTTGGTGTTACGCGGAATCACCACATGGTTAAAAGTCGAACCGTCGGCGTTGTAGAGGATAATGCCCAGCGCCTGGCTGGTCACGTCGCTAATCTTGACGCTACCGCCCAGGAAGCCCTCCACGGTAGCCTTGGAGCCAACCTGCTCCGTGCTGACCTCCACGTCGCCAGCCAGGGTTGCCTGAACTGCAGCGCCGAGAGCAACCGCCTCATCAGGGTTAATATCGAGCTCAGGGGTCTTACCGGAGATACTCTCCACCAGGGTTCGAACCGCAGGCATGCGAGTCGAGCCGCCCACCAGCAGCACCTTATCGATATCAGCCCAGGTCAGCTTCGCCGCGCTCAGAACGTCCTCGAGAACCTCCTGGGTACGGTTCAGCAGGCTGACCGTGCACTCCTCAAACTCCTCACGAGTCAGCGGCACACGGTAGTGCTGACCCTCAGCAGAGAACTGCACATTCGTCTTCGGAACAGTCGACAGCGCCTTCTTCGCAAATTCAGCCTTCTCACGCAACGCGGCGGTGAGGGAAGGATCTTCCAGCGCGTCCGGAGCGCCCTGCTCCATCAGACGCTTATTCAGGTATTCCATCAGGGCGTTATCGAAATCGAAACCACCCAGGTTACGGTCGCCGTCAGTAGCCAGAACCTCAAATTCGGTGCCGCTAATCTTCAAAATAGTGACGTCAAAAGTGCCACCACCCAGGTCGTACACCAGCACGGTGCCGTTGGCGTCAGCCTCCACACCGTACGACAGGGCTGCAGCGGTCGGCTCGTTCAGCACACGCAAAACGTTCAGGCCAGCAATCTGACCCGCGTGGGCGGTAGCGGTACGACGTGCATCATCAAAATAAGCGGGCACGGTGATGACAGCGTCGGTTACCTCTTCGCCCAGGGCAAGCTCAGCGTCTTCCTTCAGACGCTTCAGGATAATTGCAGAAACTTCCTCAGCGGTGTACTGGGTGCCCGAAGAAGCATCAAAACGCCAGGTCGGGTCGCCAATAAAACGCTTAACGTACTGGACGATGTCCTCGGGGAACGCTGCTGCCTGGCGCTTCGCCTGCTCGCCAACCAGAGGCTCATCCGCGCCGCCGAAGGACTGGAAAAGCACCACGGAGGGGGTGACGATGTCGCCTTCTTTGTTGCGAAGCACCTCAGGCACACCCGTAGGACGAACCACCGAAACTGCAGAGTTCGTGGTTCCCAGGTCAATACCAATTGAAATACCCATAAGTCATTCTCTTTCTAGTCGTATGCTTGCTGCGGCAAAATACCGCAGATGTATATGTGAGTTAGCGTTTCTGGTTATGTCTGCGATAGCCGGCGTCCGCGCTACGGCGTCGCAATACCGTTTCAGGGCTACGTCAGCGGTTCGGCTCGTTTCAGCCCGTACCACCACGGCACAGGAGGCGCCAACGGAGAGTTCTTCTTCGCACGCTTCACGAAGGCTCGGTCGTCAGCCCATCGGGAGGGGAAGGCCGCCGCCATGAATACGTACGGGAACAAGATGACCTGTACAAGGTCCTTGATCCACACAGATACCGCGATGTCAGCCGGAATTGCGCTCAAACCAAGTAGCTCCACAAGCTGCGGAAGGAAAAGGTAATTCGCAAGGAAAAGCGTGACCATAGCCCCCATGAGGGTCAGGCGGCTCCTGCGTCGTCGGGCGGCAGAGACAGCTCCACGAACCTCCTGAACAGCCTGCTCAAGTTCAGCAAAACCGTTCAGAGGCAACCTCTTCAGCTGGGACAAACGCAACTGGGCTAAACGAACCTGGGCAGAACTCACCAGCAGGCCCAGCGGCGAGCGCGACGTGGCGTACGGGTTGGGCCCGGCAAAACCGCCGTACGTGCAACGGTAGACGTCGTACAGCAGAGCCCATGCGTACGCCTGAACAATCGCCGCGTCACGGCGACCGGACTTGTACTCTTCACGCGCTTCACGTATCGCCTCACGGGTATGCCCGGCCCCTGCCTGCTGCACTATCGCCTGTGCTGCTTCCAGCTGCTGGGGGTCCGAGTCCCGCCTCTCGAGCTGAGGAAGAATGCGGTACGGAGTCCTCCAGGGCTCGTTCGGAGCGGGGGTACGCTGAGCCGGAGCCTCTTTCTTCGGCTTCTCCTTCTTCCGAGATGCCCTACGTTTCTTCGGCTTTTCTGGCTTCTGACTCTTCTGAGAAGGCTCAGGTGCAGCGGGGACAACCGGAGGCTGGTTAGGAACAGCTTGAGTCGGGGGTGTCGTCGCCGAAGGATGCGGCGCATCCGGCGCGTCAGGCACACGCTGACGCAAACGCTCTAGCTCCCGCTCGTGCTCTTGCTCCTTGCGGCGCATCTCCTGCCGCAAACGTTCCATCTCACGCCGCATCTGCTCGGCCTGTTGCTGAGCGTCAAGGGCCTGCCGTTGCGGGTCCTCATTCGGTTGAACGGGTACAGTTTGTTCAGCCCCTGCGCTTCCACCGGCCGGGGCTGTCGGGGAGCTCTGAAGATTCGCGTCGTAGGCCGCACGAGACTGCTGATCCAGCAGGTGCTTCTCTGCCTCAGCGATCAGCTGCATCAGTCGTTCGCTCTCGTGACGCTTTTCTGCGTTCGGGTGATTCGCGCGTGCCCGGGCAGAACGACGCTTCTGAACGATTGCCTCACGCACCTGTGCTTCGGTTGCGTTCGGTTCAATCTCCAGGATTTCGTAGTAATTCTGCATGACGATAGCTAGTCCTCATCGCTTTCTCGTCGGTCTTCGTAGACGTTTTACGGACGGTTTATGTAGGGGTGCTTGAGGCCCGGTACCGAGCCTCAAGCTATAGGGTTGTTCTTCCGCCCCGACAGGTATGTGGCTACCCGTCACCTACATGATGGTCATGCCCCCAATGCGTTTCTTCGATTCCTCCACCTGAGCTTCCTTCAAATTGGACACTCGCTCGATGCTGAACGTGCCCAGAAGAATGCCGGAGGTCAAGTCCTTCACCTCCGCTTGGATAATCTGATCACGATCGTAGCTGTAGGTGATGGATAGCGGTGCGCCCTTGGGATAAGGCGGCATGCGAAGGGTTGCTTCACCTACGAGAGTGACAAAATCCGGATCCTTGTCATCACCTTGAGTGACACGGATTTCAACCTCGCTCTGGTAATCGCACACAGTCTTTACGGTTGTCGTCTCACTCGCAGGCAAGGGAGTATTACGGGGAATGATAATGCTGTTGAATTCTTCCTTATCGTCTTCATCCAACACCAGCACACCCAGTCCCTGACTTGTCACGTCCTGCACACGCACCGGAGCACCGATGTAGCCTTCGACTGCTGAGCGTCCGCCGAGGTATCCGACGGTCTCCTGGCTTTCCGGCGCCAGAAGTGCCGCCTGTACCGCGGCTCCGAGGGCCACAGCTTCATCGGGGTTGATGCTCGTGTCAGGTTCTTTTCCGCTCAGGGTCTTGAGCATTGCGCGCACGGCAGGAACACGGGTAGATCCACCGACCAGAAGCACCCGGGAGATATCTGACCAGTTCAGACGCGCTGATTCCAGGGTGTCGATGACCAGGTCACGCGTACGGCGCAGAAGACGCTCAATGCGTCGTTCAAACTCAGCTCGTTCAATAGTGACGCGGTACGAGGCGTTCCCGGCAACAATCTGCACGGTAGCAGTTGGTGCCGAAGACAGGGTCTTCTTCACCTGTTCCGCCTGCTCACGCACCACGTTAAGAGTGTTCAGGTCGTCGAGGCAGCTGGGGCCTCCCTGTGAACGGACCCGCTCATCAATCATGAGCTGCAGTTCGCTGTCGAAGTCATAACCGCCCAGTCGGCGGTCACCGTCCGTCGCCAGAACCGTGAAATCACCGCCTGAAACGTTCAGGATGGTCACGTCAAAGGTGCCGCCGCCCAGATCGTACACCAGGACAGTCTCGTGGGTGTTACCCCTGGTAGAGACACCGTAGGCGAGCGCCGCAGCCGTGGGCTCGTTCAGCACGCCCAGCACGTTGAGCCCAGCAATTTCGCCGGCGTGGCGGGTCGCTAGGCGGCGTGCATCGTCAAAGTATGCAGGCACGGTGATTACCGCGTCCGTGACGGGGACATTCATCTGCATCTCGACGTCTTCTTTCAAGCGACGCAGAATCATTGCGGAGATTTCCTCCGAGGTGTAGCTGGAACCCGTAGCCGAGTCGAAACGCCAGCTGGACTCGCCCATGTACCGCTTAACGTGCTGAGCGACATCTGAACCAACACGGCTTGCGTGCTGTTTTGCTTGAACGCCAATCAGGGGCTCGTCACCAGCACCGTAGTCCTGCAGCAGGACTACAGAAGGGGTCGTATTTGCCCCATCGCGGTTTCGCACAATCCGCGGCACGCCGGTGGGATCCACCACAGCAGCAGCGGAGTTGGTTGTGCCCAGGTCAATTCCGATGGCAATTCCCATCGTTTTTCTCCATCCCTCGTCGAGTAGTGTTTTTCACGGAACGCCGCATCTCTGAGGCTCCGTATAGGTTGGCTCCGTATAGGTTTAGAAGGTCGTATATGAGTCCCTATTCATGAACGCACCGTGACCAGTTGTGTAGTCCCAGCAGGTCACGCCCTTTTCCGTCGCGCCACAGACAATGTTCCCGCTGTACACGCTGGTGTTATACAGCAGCACAGCGTCAGTCTGGGTAAAGGTTTCAGGGGTTTCGTGAGAGGTCAGGCGTGCTTCTTCTGCGGTGAAATCGATCCACCAGAGGGGCTCGCCATCGGCTGCTACTCCGTAGGGCTTATCGTCGTAGTAGTTCACGATTCCACACCCAAATTTTCCGTCGATATTCTGGCAAATAATATTGCCTGTCGGAGAGCGGAAAATCGGAGCGGTCAGCCCGTTACGGGTCGTTGAAGAAAGCAGCTCAACAGCACCGGAGGGGATGCGCTTCTCCCCTGCTCCGGGGTATGCATCGGCAGGGATTTTCCCCTTCTTGGGGGTACTCGAGGAGCTGAACTGGATACCGCGGAATAGGTTGTCTACGAATCCTCCGCCGCTACCATCGGGGTGTGTGTACCCCCAGATGTTTCCGCATCCGGTCAGCAGGCAGGCTAGAGTAATGGCCAGCGTGGCACCCACGCCACGGCGAGGCTGCTTCTTCTTGTTGTCAACGTTCATTGTTCTTCCTTCCTGCGAGCCTTCCTTCGAGGGCTCCCGTAGAGCCCGGCTAGTGTGCCGGGCTCTACGACTTGCAAACGGTACGGCTGGCAAACGGTTACGCGCCCCAGGGTAGTACCCCGCGGCGGGCCTTCGTCAGAGCGTCACGTGCATCCGGGTCGGTTTCCATCTTCTCTTCAAATGCTCGGTACTGGTCGAGCACCATTGCGTCAATGACTTCACGTTCACGCGAGCCGAAGATGGGAGTAGGTAGCTGCTCTTCCAGGCGGCGAAGGACTGCCTGAGAAATAAGCATTGTGCCTTCCGTTTTGTAGAGGTAGGGCAATGCGTAGCCCACGCGGAGTACCGTCACCGGCAATCCCCATTCGTAATGAATGGTGAAGGCGAGGTTTTCGGTCAGCTCAGCTACCTCATGGTCGAACGTGCCGCTCTGGAATTTTGCCGGATGTGATACATCGTAGGGCGCACCGGGTTCGCATTCCACGCATCGACGGTAATACTCCGAGAGAGGGATTGGCTGCTCGTAGAGCTTGCCGTCGGTGCGGTAGGTTGCGGTCGAGCAGGGGGTCTGCTCGTATCGTTCGTCGTAGTCCAGCGCGCCGGTCTCAAGAATGATAACCTTCGGGTTGTACGCGCTAAGTTGCGTCAACAGGCTGTTGAGGGCTTCGTCCCGCTGGATATCAGGCACCTGCCCGTAAACAAGCACGAGGTGATGGTCAGGGGTTACCCCCTCCTCACCGGGCAGGAGCATGTGCCGAATTCGCATTTCCAAAGCTTCGTCACTCTCGTAGAGTGCCTTATTCATCTGGTCAACACGGAAGGAGCGTTCCTCAGGCGCCATGAGGGCGACGGTACGCAGAGGCTGGCAGTTCGTCCAGCGGCTGTCCTTCGGGCCGCGACGGTAATCCACCAGACCGGGGTACACGCCAAATACAACGGTGCATTCGGCTCCTTCAGCCAGTTCCTGGACCATCTGCTGTGAGTTCATCTCCTGTTCCATGTTCTCGGAAGCGGATGCTTCGTCCTCAGCCGCGTTTTTGATGTCTACCTGAATATTGGGGTTGCGGGTGGCCTCGTACCATTGGGCGTTCGGGTCCTTCGAGAAGGTTGAGGTTCGGTACGCTATTTCGCCGTATGCCTCGAACTCGATTGCCACGCGGGTTGCTAGTTCGAAATCCCAAATAATTCCTTGGACGACATCCACATCAATCGGTAGCTCTTCGACCTGGGGATATTCTTCTGCCGCCTGAATACGGTTCGTCTGCCAAGTGGTAAGAGCGTGGCTTCCTGCAGACATCTGGTAGGTCATTTGGTAGAGCGCTTCAACCGACTGAATGTCCTGCAGCAGTTCTTCGCCGAAGGGGAAATACTCCGTTTCACGCAGGTGGTTCGTCAAAATCCACAGCATGTGCGATGCACCCCAGACGTGAGGTCCCATACCCAAAATCTGCGGAACACTAATGCGGTAGATATAGACATTCAGGGTGCTCTTATTCCCAAATACCTCAGCGATTTCCTCAGCGCTCAGAGAGGAACCGATTTCCGGGGTGGATTTGATGAGCTCGTTGCCTTCAATGCAGGGGGTTTTACCGCGGCCATCTGCGGGAAAAGCCGAGTGATCCTTCCAGAAGACGCGGGGCTTGAACGAGCTGTGCAGGCTGAGGTTAACGATCTCTTCACGCTGCCCCTTAGCGGTGCCGGGCGCGCCCTTCATCGGCACAGAATAGGTGGTGAATGATTCGTAGCCGGGCCCCAGCTTCTCATTGGCTACCCCGGTAAAGTGGGAGGCCAGCACGTACACCTTAGTACGGTTCCAAGTTTCGGCGGCGCGCAGTTTCGAAGCAAAAAGGGCGAGCTTGGCGTAGAACCCCTGGGGGTTCTTATCCGGTGCGTCACCGGTTACCAGGTACAGTCGAGGTGTTCCGTACAGGCTGGATAGCGCGTACTTCTGATTGACAGGACCAAAGTCTGCTCCCATCACCAGGTGACATACGGGAGGGTTCAGAGGAGGTACCGAGTAGAAGGGGGAAAAATCAAACCCCAAGTCTACGGTCCGGCATTCGGAGGCGCTCAGGTGTAGCGCCTCCACGGCGAGAGAGGCGTTCGTCGGTTGCCCTGCTGAGTCGTTCAGTCCCAGGAAAAGAGCCGCGTAAGCGTTCTTGGCAGCGTGCGGGTTGTTAAGTTCAAGGGTTCCGCATTGATCGTGGGCACGGTATCGGTCACGGAAGTAAGCAGAAACGCGCTCAGCGCTCCCCCAATCGCCGGTGAAAGTCGTCATCTCGATGGCTCTCCTCATTATGACGGTACCGTCGCTGGCATCATCATATGTCGTATGGGTGTGGTTGTGTTCAGTGTCTTAATCATGCCACAGGTCATCTTCACCGAGTGACCTGTATCGTCATCTACTCCTCTGCTGAGACAGTTATTCACATATTGTATGGGGTTGGTCTAACAGCGTTTGTGTACCTTTGATGTCTACTTCACGCGCCGTATCATAGATATATAGGCTTATTGATTCTATTCTGGCCGCCGAAGATAGCGGTAGGTTACGCATCTGGCACCTTCCGGTGCTCATGAGAACGGAGAGAGGCTCCGTTGGAAGGAGGGAGCGGGTTTCCCGCACCGATTATGGTTGATGTCCGTCGCCGCAAGCTTGCAATTATTGCTATGAACATTTCGGTTCTTGCAGCTGCTCTCTCCTGGCTGTTGGTGCTCTTCTCTGTCATGTATTCTCCCGCAGCTGTACCGTGGGCTCTGGGCGTTGCTATCGTACTGACTGTGATTGGCGCCTACGCGCTGTACCGCTACTACTCCAAGTACTCGCACGTGCTCCCGAACGAGGACCCGGACGCACACGATGTGCTCGGTCACGACCTGCACTCGACCCACCTGCCGCACCTTCACCACACGGAGGGCAATCCCAACGGAGCAGCTGCTAAGTAGCGTGCCTGCCATCCCCTAGACAGCATAAATGTGCCGCCACCGGTACCGGTGAGGCGGCACGTTTGCATTAAAATCGCGGTTCAGAGTCCGACCCTACACTCAAGATTATTTCTGGTTTGAGTCAGTGCTCCGCTGCGCTTCAGCTTCGGCTCTGGCTAGTTCTATCCTTCTGTTCTTTTCGACGATCAGAGCGTTATATTTCCAGCCGGGGATTCGTTCAAAAAGCCACCCAACCCAGAGAAGCGCAGCGGTAATGAGAGCGACAGGAATCAGGTAAATAAGGGCTCTCGGGTCGCGGGTGTGGTCTGAGGTGCTCCCCGCGGTGAGTTCCCACAGCGCAAGGATTGGTACCGCCATTATAGGCATCACTATAAAAAGGATGAGGGCATAGTAAATGCCCATCATGCTACCGGGCCTGCCTCTATTCATACGGGCTTGGGTGACGGCTCTCTTCAGACGTTTGTATTCCTCTAAGGTTTCGCCGTCTAGAAGCGAAGCGTTAGGGATCTTGGCCATGACGTACCGTACGGCTTCTAAATCTGAGGGCGAGCAAATAAAGATATGTCCCTGGGACGTAACGGTATATTCTTTCGCGATGTCGAGGCACGCCTGCGCGTAACGGTTATTAAGCTCTCGGCTCTCCGGGTTTTCTTTGAGTTGCCGGCGGATGTCTTTCAGATCTTCCATGTTTCTCCTTGCAATTTCAGTCATCGTTGAACCCATCGTTGGGGTACGAGAAACACAGGCCATCCCCTACCCGCTGCGGGGTGGAGAAGCCGGAGTATTGAATTGCGGTGTATCGGTGTGTACTTCACAGAATGCCAGCTCTTGGGGCTCAGGCAAAATTGACGGGGCGTCTTGAGATGTTTCAACAGCGGTGCATACATCTCATATATACCGGTCAGTTATAGACAAAACCCGCTACAGGTACGGTACGGAGGCACCCCTCCCCTATGATGGTTGAAAGGGGTATTTGCCCTTTGCACCATCGGCAGTACACACCCACGAGCCTACGAGGAAGAGCATGACCAAAGCGACCGATTCGCCGCAGCCGCCGGAAGCGCTCACGCGCTGGTACACTCGCTACTCGAGCCCCGTCGGCGTGCTCTATATCGCCGCCCGCGCGAACGCGATTGTTGGCATCTGGTACGAGGATCAGGCACATTTTCCGCTCCCCCATGAGCTCGGTGGACTCATCGAGAATCCCGGAGCCTACCTGCGGGAGCACAACACGGCGGAAGAGGAAGAGCCTACCGAAGAGTATGCTGCGGCACAGCTGCTGTCGTGTGCTGCGGCAGAGCTCTCCGAGTATTTTGAGCGCAAGCGCACTTCTTTTACGTTGCCGCTAGATCCTGAGGGCACCGATTTTCAGCTGATTGTGTGGGAGCACCTGAAGACTGTTCCTGCCGGGTACACCACCACTTACGGTGAGATTTCGCGTGCGGTTGGCCCCGGTGCTCCGGCGCAGGCGGTGGGTCAGGCGGTCGGCCGCAATAAGGTTTCTATTATGATTCCGTGTCACCGCGTTATTGGTGCTGATGGTAGTTTGACCGGCTACGCTGGCGGTGTTGAGCGTAAGCAGTTCCTCCTGGATCTGGAGGAGCCGGAAGAGGTGCGGGAGGCGCGGCTCTTCTAGCGCCTGCCGGCTAGTCTTCGAAGCTCATGACGGGATAGGGTATGCATCGGATGCGTATCCCGCCCTTTTTCGTACCTGTTTTCGGTTTCGATGCTCTGCAACACGACACAAAATCGAATATAGTTGCGACTCAATCATAGAAGAGCTACTGTTTAAGTAGAACATGATTCCGAAACACTCGGATCGGCTCAGCAATCTCAGAGAGGAGAAACCGTGACCTCGCAACCTACTATTCCCGCCGACCCCCTCGAAAACGCCCCGAGCTACCCCACGTGGGTGACCGATGAGCTTCTGCGCGACTACTACGACACCGAATGGGGCATGCCCGTCACCGATGAACGAGGACTCTTCGAAGCCCTGAGCCTCGAGGCTTTTCAGGTGGGGCTCTCGTGGCGCACGATTCTTGCCCGCCGAGAGGCATTCCGCCGCGTTTTCGAGGGTTTCGACCCCGAACGCGTGGCTGCGTTCACCGACCATGATGTTGCGCGGCTCCTCCAGAATGAAGACATTATCCGTAACGAGAGGAAGATTCGCGCGGTCATCTCCAATGCGCAGCTGACCCTTCGGATGCGTGAGCTTGCAGCCACGGCGCGTGACGCCTCCGCGGAGGATATTCATCTTCCCCTCATTGCTCCGGCATCCATCTCAGCTAAGGCAGACAGTACCGAGGCGACAGCCGCACGCCGCCGTCGAGCTCGTACGCTCAGCGATGAAGACCTGAACCGGATGCGCGAGCGCACCCTATCTGACGGCACGCGTGTACCGGGCGGGCTACCGGCGTGGCTGTGGTCCTTCGCGCCGCACGAGACTATCGCGCCGCATACCCTGGAGGATATTCCTACCGATACACCCGAGTCCGCGCTTCTTGCCAAATCTTTTAAAGCTCTAGGAGGTGTGTTCTTGGGTCCGGTGACTGCCTATGCGCTCATGTGCGCGGTCGGCATGGTGGATGCGCACCTGGTGGACTCGCATCGGCGCGGCTGTTCGGGGCTCTTTACCTAAGCCCCCTCGCCCTAAGCTCCCCACGCTCGGCGTGCTCGCGTCTAAGGGCGCAGAAAAGCCGCGCGCCACTTCGTAGAAGTAAGCACGCGGCTTCTATACGTTGAGAGGTTCCGCTCTGAATTAGATCGTCACAGGGTTAGATCATCACGAAGAGGAAAATCAGCGCCAGCAGCGGCGGGGTCAGCTGAATCAGTGCCGGCTTGCGCTTATCCGGGGAGGTGAGGAACAGGTAGACACCGGCAATCGCCATGGAGCCCAGGCCTGCGAACATGAGTGCCACACCCACCTGCGGGGAGCCGAACCAGAAAGCCAGCAGACCGGTTGCGGCGATCCAAGCAAGCATCAGGTTGTACAGGCCCTGGTTTGCCGCCATCTCCTTGGTGGACTCGGCGAATTCTTCGGTCATGCCGAAGACTTCGCGACCCTTAGGCTTAGTCCAGAGGAAGGATTCGATAATCCAGATGTACACGTGAATAGCGATTGCTACGAAGGCAAAAACGGTGGTGACCGTTGCGAGTGCCTGCATTATTTCTCCTTGAGTAGTAGGTCGTCTGTTAGCCGTGTGACTCACGCAGCGGGTATGCGAGTAACGCACGAATAGCAGCCGGATAGCCTCTCCTGTGCACGTCTCCGGTGTGTGGGCACAAATACTAATTCTACCCCTACCTCGTGATTTGTCCGCTTTCTGTTCCGTGGCCCCCAGGATACGGCGAACGCCCGCCGCGACATGACCTCGCAACGAGCGTTCTGCGTATCTCTCCGGTTCTTCCCTCGAAGACAGGAAAAGTCGCTTGGGAAAAGCCTAGTGCACGATGAGCGTGAGCACGTACGTCCAGATGCACAGCAGTACCAGCAGGAAGAGACTGTACTTGATGGTTATGGAGGTAACCTTCGACTCCTGACCCGCCTCGTTCACAGCGGCGACCGCCACTGCAATCGACTGCGGGGACACAATCTTACCCATCACACCACCAGAGGTATTGGCTGCCACGAGCAGACCAGGGTCGACGCCAATCTGATGTGCGGTGCTTGCCTGCAGACCGGCGAAGAGCACGTTGTTATTGGTCACCGAACCGGTCACGAACACGCCAATCCAGCCGATAACGGGTGAGAAGAGCGGGAAGAAAGCGCCAGCCGTAGCCACAGCCAGGGCGATAGAGGAGGTCATGCCCGCGTAGTTCATGAGGTTTGCTACGGACATGACCAGGCAAATCATGTAGATGGGTTTCTTCAACTGCTGCCATGCACCGTTAAGCTCCTGCAGAGTCTCACGGACGGTAATTTTCGAGGTGAACGCAGAGAGCAGAGCCGCCACCAGAATGGCGGTACCCGCCGCACCCAGGATGTTCCAGTTGAAGACCGCGTGGATAGCCAGGCCTTCACCGTCGCCAATCTGATGGTGGATACCGGGCACATGGAAGCTCAGGTTTGCAAAGCCCAGGGCTCCGTTATGGTCAAAGACGGGGCGCAGCACGGTGGACCAGAGCAGGATGGTGATGGAAAGGAAGATGAAGGGGCTCCAGGCGCTCGCAACTTCGCGCAGGCTGTACGTCGGTTCGTCCTGCGCGGAGAGCTCTTCCAGAGTCGGTGCGGTGGGCTCGCGATAGACGTGCTTGGGCTGCCAGAAGTGCATCACGACCGCCAGGAACACCAGTCCGACAAGGGGCGGCAAAATGCCGATGAGCTCGGGGTCCTGCAGGACCCACAGCATGATGCTCTGCAAGCCAGAAATCACGATACCGGTTGCGAGCGCTACTAAGCCTACCTCACGAATGCCGCGCAGACCGTCCTGAATAGCGACCACGAGCACGGGTACGAGGGCCGCAAAAATCTGCAGGACCCAAACCATCTGGTTGGATAGGTGCCCCAGGTCTACGTTACCGATAGCGGCACCGGTGGTCACAGGAATACCGACCGCACCGTAGGCGCCCACGGTGGCGTTAGCGACCAGGGAGAGCATAGCGGCTTTGAGCGGGTTGAAACCCAGGGCAACCAGTAGCGCTACAGAAATAGCAATCGGGATGCCGAAGCCCGCCGCGCCCTCAATAAACCCGGCAAAGCAGAGGGCGATGAGTAGCACCTGGATGCGCTGGTCCGCTGAGATTGAGGAGACAGAGGACCTCACGATGGCGAATTTTCCGCTGCGCACCGCGATACGGTAGAGCCACACTGCCATGAGCACAATCCATGCAATAGGCCATAGCGCTGAGAGGAATCCGTAGAAAATAGAACCTGCGGCTGCTGTCCAGGGCAGGTGGAAGACTCCGAGTGCGATGCACAGGGTCAGGGCTAGGGTGATTAGCGCTGATTTGATGCCGCTGAGTTTGAAAACCGTGAGGCAGAGTAGAAAAAGAATAATGGGGGATGCCGCTACGAGTGCAGAGAGCACCGGGGAGTTGAGGGGATCGTAGGTCTGCGACCACATGAGAGTGGTATGTCCTTCCTCGCCGCAGGGTGTACCTACAGCGGTTTGGATGCCGCTGTAGGGTGTGTCCGTCTGCCCTTATGGGGTAGTACGAGGCGTAGCCTCACGACGCTTCTACCGCTGAGGGTCCCTGAACGTGAAAGGCGTAGCAACATCATGTGTCTGTGTTGTAGCCTTGGCTGAAGGCAGGGGGCGCGGGGAAGGATATTTCCACGATGCGGGGCGTTGGTTCTCTCGTTGGAGGCCTCGAAGCTAAAAGTTCCTTAGCTCGTGCTCTCGCCTACGGCGCCAATGCCCACTGAGAACTGTATCACTGCGGCAGGTGGGCCCTTTGCTAGGTACTGGGCGCTTTTACAGTATGAAACGCTAGTTAAGAGTCATTACGATTTAATCCTTGTCGGTAGTTATTTTCTCCGGCTAGACCCTTTTCTACTACCCGACCTAAATCTATACGGCGGCAGGTAAGAATGAAGCCCCCTCCCCGACCGCACGGGTCGAGAAGGGGGCTTTGCATCAGAATCATCAGGGGTTCAGCGTCATGCCGCTATCTGCCCTGGTGTGAGGCTCACGAATGGCTTTAGCCAGCCATGAGCGAGAGGGCGAAGGACCAGACGCAGACCAGGCCCAGCAGAATAGCGCTGTACTTGATGGACATGGAGGTAATCTTCGATTCCTCGCCTGCGCTGTTCACAGCCGCCGCCGCAATCGCGATGGACTGCGGGGAGACAATCTTACCCATCACGCCACCGGCGGTGTTTGCGGCAACAAGCAGGGTCGGGTCAACAGCGATCTGGGCTGCGGTGGTGGACTGCAGGCCCGCGAAGAGCACGTTAGCATTGGTCACGGAGCCGGTCACGAACACGCCAATCCAACCGATGATCGGGGACAGCAGCGGGAAGACCGGGCCGGCTGCCGCGAGCGCCAGAGCGATGGAGGTGGTCATACCGGCATAATTCATGACGTTCGCGACGGACATGACCAGGCAGATCATGAGGATCGGCATCTTCAGCTGGTTCCAGGTACCGCCGAGTTCTTCGAAGGCTTCGCCCCAGCTGATATTCGAGGTCAGGATGGTGATGAGTGCCGCTACCAAAATTGCGGTGCCGGATGCGCCCAGGGTGTTCCAGGAGAACATCGCGGTCACGGTCTTGCCGGCACCGGTGGTGATGGCTTCGTGAATGCCGGGGATGGGGAATGCCAGGGTTGCAGCGCCGAGCAGGCCATTGGTTGCGAAAATCGGCTTCAGGGCAGTGGACCAGAGCAGGATGGTTGCGGAGAGGAAGATGAAGGGGCTCCACGCCTTAACAATCTCGCCGCCGGTGTGCTTGACGCTCTGCTGAGCCTGGGCTTCTTCGAGGCTGGGTGCGGTGGGTTCGCGGTAAATGTGCTTGGGCTGCCACTTCTGCATCACGAGCGCCAGTGCTACCAGGGACAGCAGCGGCGGGATGATGTCGACCAGTTCGGGCGAGCCGAGCAGCGTCAGGATAGCTGCCTGACCGCCGGAGAAGATCACGCCGGTCATGAGCGCTACGAGACCGACTTCGCGGATGCCGCGCATACCGTCCTGGATTGCGACCATCAGCAGCGGCACGAAGGCGACGAAGATCTGCAGTACCGGAACCATGCCTGCGGACAGGTGCGCGGTGTCCAGGCCGCCGACCTTAGCTGCGGTGGTCACGGGGATACCGATAGCACCGTATGCGCCGGATGCGGCGTTAGCTACCAGCGCCAGCATGGATGCCTTGAGGGGGTTGAAACCCAGGGATACCAGCAGCGCCGCGGAGATAGCGATCGGGATGCCGAAGCCTGCCGCGCCTTCGATGAAACCGCCGAAGCAGAAGGCAATCAGTAGCACCTGGATGCGCTGGTCGTTCGAGATGGAAGAGACGGAGGAGCGCACGATGTCGAAGTTACCGGCGTGCACGGCGATGCGGTAGAGCCACACCGCCATGAGCACGATCCAGCCGATGGGCCATGCGCCCGAGAGGAAGCCGGAGAGGATGGAACCGGCACCTGCGGTGATAGGCAGGCCGAAGATGGCACAACCGATGATGAGGGTGGTGACGAGGGTCAGCAGTGCTGATTTGAGGCCGCTGAGTTTCAGGACGGTCAGGCCCAGCAGGAAGAGGATGATGGGTACTGCTGCGACCAGTGCGGAGAGCACCGGTGAGTTCAGCGGGTCGTAGGTTTGCTGCCACATAGGGCGGGGTGTTCCTTTCGGTCTGTGTGTATTAGCGGTCGCTTCTTCCGGTACGGCGCCTGCGCTGTATGGAAGCGTTAGGCCGCATAAAAACCGATGGGTTCCTCCGCTATGTGGCGGAGTGGCCCATCGGTGAAGCGTTATGGTCATCAGTTCTCAGGGGCTGAAGTTGTTCCCTGGTTTTAACTGAAAGAAAGCGGGATTATTCCCGCTAACTAGGTGCTCATGACTTTATCTGTCTAAGCTAGCAGGTCTCCTAGTGGAGTTCAGGATAGGATAACCTTAAGTGTGCACAAACGATATTTATGTGCATATTTACACTCCTTGGTATTCGCTCCTCACCGCTCCCCTTCGAACAACCAACTGCGCCTCCCTAGCAATCCTAGATAACGCAAAAGCCCCTCCTACCGAAGTAGAAGGGGCTTTCGCTCAACCGTGTCGCGGGCACCTTACCTTCAGAGAAGGTAGGTTACACGCATCGGGTTCTCACGCTGTTTAGAGGCCGACCAGAGACAGGACATAAACCCAAACACAGGTGACAGCCAGCAGAGCTGCACTGTACTTGATCGCCATGGAGGTAATCTTGGATTCCTCGCCTGCGCTGTTCACAGCAGCAGCTGCAATTGCGATGGACTGCGGGGAAACGATCTTCGCCATCACACCACCGGCGGTGTTAGATGCAACCAGCAGGGTCTGGCTGACGCCAATCTGCTGTGCGGTGGTAGCCTGCAGGCCAGCGAAGAGGATGTTGTTGTTCACCACAGAGCCGGTCACGAACACGCCAATCCAACCGATGATCGGGGACAGCAGCGGGAAGATTGCGCCCACAGCGGCAACAGCCAGTGCGATGGAGGTAATCATACCCGCGTAGTTCATGACGTTAGCAACGGACATGACCAGGCAGATCATGAGGATCGGGGTCTGCAACTGCTTCCAGGTGCCGCCGAGCTCCTCGATAGCCTCACCCCAGCTAATAGAGGAGGTCAGGATGGTGATGATGGTAGCCACCAGAATTGCGGTACCGGATGCGCCCACAATGTTCCAGGTGTAGGTCACGTCGATAGGCTTGGGGGTTGCAACAATCGGTGCCGCCTGCGAGATGCTCTGGTGCAGCCAGGGCAGGGGGAAGGAGATGTTGGTGAAGCCGAGCGCGCCCTTAGCAGCGAAGAGGGGCTTCAGAACGGTGGACCAGAGCAGAATCACGACGGACAGGTAGACGAAGGGGCTCCAAGCCTTGAGGATTTCGCCACCGGTGTGCTTGACGCTCTGCTGCGCCTGGACTTCTTCCAGGGAGGGAGCGGTGGGCTCGCGGAAGATGTGCTTGGGCTGCCACTTCTGCATGACCAGTGCCAGAGCGACCAGTGCCAGCAGCGGCGGGATGATGTCAACGAGCTCGGGGTTACCCAGGGTTGCGAGCAGAACGGACTGGCCGCCGGAGTAGATAACGCCAACCATGAGAGCTACCAGACCGACTTCGCGGATACCGCGCAGACCGTCCTGAATAGCGACGAGCACCAGGGGAATCAGGCCTGCCATGATCTGGATAACCAGGACCATTTCGATGGACAGACCGTGCAGGTCCACGCCGCCGCGGGTTGCTGCGGTGGTCACGGGGATACCGATAGCGCCATATGCGCCGGAGCTCACGTTAGCAATCAGAGCGAACATTGCAGCCTTGAGCGGGTTGAAGCCCAGGGACACGAGCAGTGCAGCACAGATAGCAATCGGGATACCGAAGCCTGCAGCACCTTCAAGGAAGCCGCCGAAGCAGAATGCAATCAGCAGCATCTGGATGCGCTGGTCGGTAGAGATGGAGGAGATGGAGGAACGAACGATTTCGAAGCCGCCGGAACGCACGGAAATGCGGTAGAGCCACACTGCCATGAGAACGATCCAGCCGATGGGCCACATGCCCGAGAGGAAACCGTAGAGGATGGAGCCGGCACCTGCAGTGACGGGCATACCGAAGATAGCGCAACCGATGAGGAGAGCTAGAACGAGGGAGATAACGGCAGATTTAATACCGCTGAGCTTCAGGACGGTGAGGCCCAGAAGGAAGAAAATAATCGGGACTGCTGCTACGAGTGCGGAGAGTGCGCTCGAGTTCAGCGGGTCGTAGACTTGCTGCCACATGGTTTATTGTGTTCCTTTCCACGCCCACGGGGGCGGGATCGAGTTGTGCCGTAAAACCTTCCCAGCGACGCTTGTGGCGGCGTGTGTGCCGTGTGTTGCAGGTGCGTGCACCTAGCTGTTTTATGCGTTATGGGCGCTATCCTCTGGGGATATATGCCTTCACTTGGGTTCATGTTGGTTTTGCGGCTATGAAATTCAGTGTGTATGAAGTCGTGTTTTAGTCACAGAAACCTAAATATTCCTTGATTTGTCAAGGGAAATTCAGTGCCAAAGCTAAAATTTCTGACCGCTAAAACGTGATTCCTTGTGTACCCAATGTACCACTGAACACCCACAAAATCGGGCATATTCCAACATTTAGATCGAAGCTCATAATTGCACACTAACCTAAAGCCCACCCCGGTTTGAGGGCTTACCCAGCCTCCCTCCCCCGCTATTACAAGGGAACAAGGGCCCGCCAAAGCCCTGCCAGAGCATGCAGTGCCTCGGGAACATTCAAACCGACACAACCCAGCCCCGCACCATCAATCCCCGCAAACCCCTAAACGGCATACAAAAAAGCTCCGGAAGGAAAAACCTTCCGGAGCTTTATCTGTCGGGTTGACAGGATTTGAACCTGCGACCCCTTGACCCCCAGTCAAGTGCGCTACCAAGCTGCGCCACAACCCGATTCGTTATTCACGATATTGTTTTCAAGGTTTCCCCTGAACACTCGAATAACTATACCGGGCTTTTAACCCCCGCGCAAGCCAGATTCACCATTTTTAGAAAAAATCTTAAAAATCTTTTCCTCACGGATTTCCTTGCAGATTTTCCGTACAGAATCCAGCGCGCGGGGGCCAAACCTAACAAGAGCCAGCCTAGCAAGGGGCCAGCCCAGCAACACGGCATCAAGCAGACACCCCGCTACTAGCGGCGGCCGCCCTTACCCTTCTTAGCCTTCGCGCTCTGACGCTCACCCAGGGAGCGGCGCTCACGCACACGCATCGAAATCTCAATCGGAGTACCCGTGAAATCAAAAGTCTCACGCAGACGACGCATAATGAAGCGACGGTAACCCGGATCCAAGAAACCGGTAGTAAACAGCACGAACTTCGGCGGACGCGAAGACACCTGAGTACCGAAGAGAATACGCGGCTGCTTACCACCACGCAGCGGGTGCGGATGCGCGGCAACAATCTCGCCCAGGAACGCGTTCAGGCGACCGGTCGGAATACGCGAATCCCACGACTCCAGCGAGTGCTCCAGGGCGGGCACCAGCTTGTCCTTGTGCCAGCCGGTCTTCGCCGAAATGTTCACGCGAGGAGCCCACTGCACGTGCGCCAGGTCGCGCTCAATCTCGCGCTCAAGCATGTAGCGGCGGTCCTCATCGAGGGTATCCCACTTATTGAATGCCAGGACCATCGCACGACCCGAATCAATCACGGTCTGCACGATACGCACATCCTGCTCAGAGATCGGCTCGGAAACATCCAACAGCACCACGGCAACCTCAGAGCGCTCCAGAGCAGTCTGAGTACGCAGCGAAGAGTAGAACTCCGCACCCTTAGCCATGTGCTGGCGACGGCGAATACCCGCGGTATCCACAAAACGCCAAGGGTAGCCGCCCAGCTCAATAATCTCGTCAATCGGGTCACGAGTCGTACCAGCCAGGTCATTCACCACGGCACGCTCAGAACCAGCCAGCTTATTCAGCAGCGACGACTTACCCACGTTCGGGCGACCCACCAGAGCCACACGACGCGGGCCACCCAGCGCCTCCGGCTGAGCAAACTGCGAGTGCTCCGGCATGACCTCAAGGATCTCGTCCAGAGCATCCGCCAGGCCACGACCGTGCAGACCCGACACCGGGAACGGCTGACCCATACCCAGCGACCAGAGGTTATAAATCTCCGGCTCCAGGTGAGCGTCGTCAATCTTGTTAGCAATCAGAATGATCGGCTTCTTCACGCGGCGTAGCATACGCACGATCTGCTCGTCCGAAGCGGTCACACCCACGCGGGCATCCACCACCAGGACCACAACATCGGCCTGCTCCACAGCAATCTCAGCCTGCTCAGCAACCTGAGCATCAATACCGCGAGCGTCAGACTCCCAACCACCGGTATCAACCAGGGTGAAGCTCTTACCCAGCCACTCAGCCTTATAGGACACGCGGTCACGAGTCACACCCGGCTTATCCTCAACCACCGCTTCACGGCGGCCCAGAATACGGTTAATGATGGTCGACTTACCCACGTTCGGGCGGCCAACAATCGCCACTACCGGATCAGCGAGCTGCTCTTCCTCATCCTCAATGTCGAAGCCCCAGGCACCCAGCAGGGCGCGGTCCTCTTCATCCAGGTCGTAGTCCTCAAGACCCTCAAGAAGAGCCTGAGCACGCTGATCAGCGGTCTCATCATCAATCTCAGCGAGGCGCTCGATAACGTCGTCCTCGCCACCGCCCAGGTACTTATCTTCGTAATCGTCGCGGATAGCGTCCTCAGCCATGCGCATTCCTTTCTCTACCCGCCCCACGCCCAACCCGAGGGTCAGCACGCGAGCGCGGCTCAACGTCTTCTCGGGAGCGGATGCACCACTCCCCCAGCGTTTCGGCGGGGCCTAGCCCGCGCGCTTCGCCTTCAACTGGTCATTCACAGCGTTAATCACTGCAGAGACCGTCGCATTAAAATCAAGATCCGAGCTGTCCACCAGGGTCACACCCTCGGCAGCTTCCATAAAGTTATTGACCTTCGAATCCTTCGCATCACGCTCAGCGATCTGCTTGCTCAAGTCACCCGAAGCGCCGGACTTCTCCGCGTTCTCCAGGCCGCGGCGCGCCATGCGCACCTCTTCAGAAGCAGTCAGCAGGATGCGCGCATCAGCGTCGGGAGCGACCACGGTGGTGATGTCGCGGCCCTCAGCGACCATGCCGTTAATAGCGTGGTTAATCATCCAACGCTGCAGGCCAATCAGGTGCTCACGAACCGCCGGAACCGAAGCCACCGCAGAAACGGCCGAAGAAATGCGCTCGTTACGAATCTCCTCACGGATATCGGTCGAGCCCATCAGAATCTCTTCTTCCTTAATGTTCGTACCGAACACCAGGGGCATCTCCTCGACAGCCTTCGCGATCGCCTCAGCGTCGTTCAGGTCAACGCCAAGTTCCAGCACACGGTAGGTTGCGGCACGGTACATTGCACCGGTGTCCAGGTACGCCAGGCCAAAGTGGCGTGCAACTTCCTTAGACACAGACGACTTACCGGAACCGGAGGGACCGTCAATAGCAATCGTCAGTTTAGGGTTCTCGTGCATCAGCACTCCTTAAAATTCGTCTTAAACTTTATGCCGGAAAATACAGCTTTAACTCTACTTCACAACACGCCAACCGCGAGCCGACAAATCGCGAACCAGCGCCTCATGAATAGACGGATTGACCGAGATTTCAGCCATACCCACCGGGGCACCCGTCGAGTGCTCCAGACGCAAATCCTCAAGGTTAGCGCCCAGCTCACCAATCTCGGCAAGCAAACGAGCCAGCGTGCCGGGGGTGTCGTCCACCAGCACTGTCATCTTTGCAAACGCGGCAGGGGCAGTACCGTGCTTACCCGGAATACGGCTCACGCCCGCGTTGCCTTCGCTCATCAGCTGCGCCAAATCCAGGCGAGCGCCGGACGCCGTCGGGTTCTCCAGCGTCGCAATGAGGCGGTTCAGGTCATCACGCACCCCGTAGAGGGTCTGCACAATCGGGTCAGCGTTCGCCGCAAAAATCTGCACCCACAGCGTCGGGTCCGAAGCCGCAATACGCACCGTATCGCGCAAGCCCTGACCCGCCAGGGACAGCGCATACAGCGGAGTGTCCTGCAGACGCGAAGCCAACAGCGAGCTCATCGCCTGCGGCACATGAGAAATCAGGGCAACCGTCTGATCATGCTCCTCAACGCTCAGAGAAGTCACAATCGCGCCCAGCTCCACCGCCACAGAACGCACCAGACGCACACACTCGGGGCGAACCGAATCGTGCTCGCAGATAATCCACGGACGCGCCTGGAACAGCTCACCGCGAGCAGCCACCGGGCCCGACTTCTCACGCCCAGCCATCGGATGCGAACCCACGTAACGGGACGCATCCGCACCCGAAGCAAGCACATCAGCCAGCGGCTGCACCTTCACCGAGGCAACATCCGTCACCACGGCGCCGGGGTAGCCCGCCTCCGGTCGAGGCGCATAGGTGTTCAACGCGCGAACACACACGGCACCGGCACTATCCGGAGGCGCAGCCACCACCACCAGCTGCGGGGCGAACGCGGTGCGCTCCTCCTCCGACAGTGTGGAGATGCTTGTACCTGCACCGATATCCTGCGCCACAGCCTCGGCGGTGGGTGAAATATCTTGGACGTACACGTCCTCGCATCCTACCGCACGCAACCCCAAACCAATGGAGGCACCCAGCAGACCCGAGCCGATAATGAGCACCGGCCCGGTCAGCGTTGAGTCCATGGGCAGCTCAGATGCGGAAAGCTCAGCGGGCGAGCTCATGGCAACTCCTTAGCGTTATTACATGTCCACCGAAGCGAGCAGGTGACCGATCTCGACCTTGGAGAGGTTACGGACGGTACCCTGCTTCTGCGAACCGATACGGATCGGGCCCATTTCAACGCGGACCAGGCGCTCAACCGGGTAGCCGACGGCGTCGAAGAGGCGGCGCACGATGCGGTTCTTACCGGAGTGGATGGTCACCTCAACGAGCACGTGGCCGGGGGTGGAGTCCACCAGCTTGAACTCGTCCACGCGGGTCACGCCGTCTTCCAGGCGAATGCCCTTCTTCATGGCTGCGCCGACGCCGGGCTCCATCGGGCCGGGAACCTGCACCAGGTAGGTCTTGGGCACCTCGTAGGAGGGGTGGGTGAGGCGGTTCGCCAGTTCACCGTCGTTGGTCAGCAGCAGCAGACCCTCAGTTTCGACGTCCAGGCGGCCCACGTGGAACACGCGCTCGCTCATGGAGGAACGCAGGAAGTCAGAGATGCAGGGGCGACCTTCGGGATCTTCCATGGTGGAGACCACGCCGGCGGGCTTGTTGAATGCCATGTAGACGAGCTTGTCGTTGGTCTGAACGGTCATGCCGTCCACCTGCACGGTCACCTTGGAGGGGTCCACGCGCACGCCCAGCTCGGTCACGACTTCACCGTTCACGGTGACGCGGCCTTCGGTAATCATTTCTTCGCAGACGCGGCGGGATGCCACACCGGCCTGAGCCAGCAGCTTCTGCAGGCGCACGCCGTCGTGGTCGTAGAACTCGTAGTGGTCTACCGGGGCGTTGCGGGGGCGGCGGGGGCGGTGCGGACCAGCGTAGTTGCTGACGCGGTATTCGCCGCGCTCGTTTGCGAAGGCTTCGCCGGAGCGGTAGGGGCGGCCCGGTGCGCGGCGTTCGCGCTTGGGCAGTTCGGTGCCGCGGCCTCGGCCGGAACCTGCGCGGCCTGCGCCGAACTTCTTCTCGCCAAACTTCTTGTCACCGAACTTCTTCTCGCCGAAGCCCTTTGCGCCGCCCTTGCCTGCGCCACTCTTCGGTGCGCCGGGGCGACCGCCGCGTGCGGATGCGCCCTTAGCGCCGGGCTTACCGCCCTGACCGGGACGAGCAGCGCCGGGACGGCCACCGCGGGAGTTCTGGGGGCGACCGGATGCAGAGCGGCCGCCGCGGGAGGAGTTTCCATATGCCATGGTGTTCTTCTCTTTTCTGTCGTATAGTGCGAACGTTTCAGGCTTTTCCCGAACGTTCGTTCGTCTTATTGGTTCGTTGTCTTAGTCGTTGCCTTCGGCAAGCACTGCGGCTTCCGTGTCATCGGGCAGGAAGGGCGCGAGCGCAGGTAGCTCCTCCAGGGAGTTCAACCCGAGCTTCGCCAGCAGCAGCTCCGTGGTTTCGTAGAGGGTCGCGCCGCTTCCGGCTTCTCGCCCTGCTTCACGAATCAGCTGCCGTTGGAGCAGCTGACGGATTGCTGCGTCCGCGTTTACGCCTCGAATGGAGGCTACCCTCGCCCTGGTCACCGGCTGCTGGTAGGCAATCACGGCGAGCGTCTCGTAGGCGGGTTTGCTGAGGGTCGCGCTCTTGGAGCGGGTCACGAAGCGTGCCACCCAGGGGGCGAAGTCGTCGCGGGCGTAGAGCTTCCAGCCTCCTGCGATGTTCCGCAGCTGGAATCCGCGCGGTTCGGGCGCCACCCGGTTTTCGTCTTCTCCGTAGCCGCTTTCTTCGCCGTTGTACTCGCGGTACAGCTGGTCGAGCGCGTGCTCAACAGCTCGTTCGCTGACGATGAGCGCGGCGGAGAGTTCACGCACGCTCACGGGCGCTTCGGCAACGGCGAGGATCGCTTCGATGGCGCTTTTGGCGCCGCCGGGGATTGCCTCGACCTTGGAGAATTCGGCTTCGGCATCGACCGCTACGCTGGGTGCGGTGGAGGGGCCTCCCGCCGGAATCTTTACCGATTTCGCTACCGGTTTCGTTACCGATTCCTCCGACTCGCGGGGTGCAGGTTCCTGCGATTCCTCAGAGCTGTCGGAACCATCGGAGTCCTCTACCGTTTCAGCGGCTTCAGCCTCCTCAGCATCTTCGGTAACCTCAGCTTCTTCGGTCACCTCATCCAGAGGAGCTACCGCTACCTCGTGCTCAGCCGGTTCAGCGTCCGCCTCAGCAGGCTTTGAGATTTCAGCCTCTACCGCCTCTACCGGCACCGAGTCTGTCTGTTCCGAATCCTCGTCTGCGTTCGGATCCCAGTAGCCCATGTTCACGATGGCAAGGTCGTCGGGGGTGAATTCACGGTCAAAGCGTGAGCCGTGATTACTCATAATCCTCCTTTACCGGTTCCGTGTTAGCTTCAGGTTCGTTCGCAGATTCGTTCACTTGGGGTGATTCGGGTGATTCAGGTGCTTCACTGATTTCGTGCGCATCCTGAGTGCCTGCGGTGTCTGCAGTTTCTTCGCGGATCACGAACTGTGCGGCGCTCGCGCTCGCACGTACCCGAATGGCTCCGAGTGGTGCGTCCTGTTCTACGTGCAGGGCGCCTTCTTTGTAGAGCTCGAGCAGGGCGAGAAAACGAACCACCGCGATTTCTAATTCGCCGGATCCTTGAACCAGTTCGGCGAAGCTCAGTTCCCGCGCCGCGGTATCGAGCAGGCTGTGCAGAATGTAGTGTTCTTCAGCCGCGATGGTGGTGAGCGGAACGTGCAGGTGCTCGTTGAGTTCTTCAACGATTTCTTCGGGTTCCGGTTCGGGTTCTTTGGGGGTTCGGCTCAGTGCTGCTGCGGCGATGCGGGCGAACTCTTCAGCGCCTCCGGTGAAGACCAGCTCGGGTAGCGCCTGGGCGAATCGTTCTTCGAGGGCTACCGCACGGGGAAAACGCTGTGATTCTTGCGCCCAGCGTTCAGCAAAAATATCGGCGACTTCGCGGTAGGCGCGGTATTGCAGCAGACGGGCGAAGAGCAGGTCGCGTGCCTCCAGCAGTGCAACGTCCTCTTCGAGGGGTTCACGATGCTGCGGGAGCAGGCGTGCGGTTTTGAGTTCCAGCAGGGTTGCGGCGGTGACCAGAAATTCGCTGGCTTCGTCGAGTGCACGTTCGGTGCCTTCAGCGTAGAGGGCGTGCAGGTATGCGAGGAACTCGTCGGTGACCTCTGCGAGCGCCACCTCGGTAATGTCGAGTTTGCGGCGCGAAATCAGGGTGAGTAGAAGATCAAAGGGACCCTCAAAATTACTGAGGGTGAGGGTGAAACCGCGTTCCGGGTTCTGCAGGCCGCGGCCCTCAGTCCGGGCGTTTGCGGCGGTGTCTGCGTTCGGTGTCGGTACCCTCACGGCAGCGACGTTCGTGGTCATAAACGACCTATTCTCCTTAGGTTTATTCTCCCCGGCTTTGTTGGTGCCGTCTCAGATGCGGCTTCTGCTTCGCCTACTTTTTCGGCGTAAGCAGTGTGCGGGGTCTTTAGAATCCACACAATTATACGCCCTCTGCCGGTGTGACTCAAGAGTGAGAGTCACCTCAGCAGAGGGCGTATAAGGTGTGGGGGCTTTAGCGTGCGCCGCCCTTGTAGATCAGTTCGCGTGCCACCTGGCGGTATGCTTCCGCACCGGGGTGGCTGGAGGCGTAGCTGAGAATCGGCTCAGCGGACACCGATGCGTCCGGGAACTTCACGGTGCGCTTGATGACGGTGTCGAAGACTTTGTCGCCGAATGCGTCCACGATGCGCGCCAGAACTTCCTTGGAGTGGATGGTGCGCGCATCGAACATGGTAGCCAGCACGCCAACAATCTCGAGGTTCGGGTTCAGGCGGTCCTGAACCTTCTCGATGGAGTCGACCAGCAGTGCGACGGCGCGCAGTGCGAAGAACTCACAAATCAGCGGAATGATGACGCCTTCGGAGGCGGTCAGTGCGTTGACGGTCAGCAGGCCCAGGGAGGGCTGGCAGTCGATGAGGATGACGTCGTATTCGTCGCGGACCTTGCGCAGTGCCGAGGCGAGAACCTGCTCGCGAGCCACTTCGTTGACCAGCTGAACTTCAGCTGCGGAGAGGTCAATATTAGCGGGCAGCAGGTCGATGTTCTCCACGCCGGTGGGCAGGATGACGTCCTTAATGTCGACCTTGCGGTCCATCATGACGTTGTAGACGGTCAGGTCCAGTTCGTGCGGGTTCGCGCCGAAACCGGCGGAGAGAGCACCCTGCGGGTCAAAGTCGACCAGCAGCACCTTACGGCCGCATTCTGCCAGTGCCGCGCCCAGGTTAATGGTGGAGGTGGTCTTACCCACGCCGCCCTTCTGATTCACCATAGAGATAATGCGGGCGGGACCGTGGTTGCTCAGCGGAGCCGGGTCGGGGTATACGCGCAGGGGTCGGCCGGTGGGGCCGAGTTCTTGAGCCTGAGCTTCAGTCAATGGTTCACCTTCATCAATGAATTGGAAGTTTTAAAGTTTAAGCGTTGTCTATAAGGTTACCTCAAGAGCGGCTGTTCCGCGGATTGACGGGGTTTTATCCCCGTTCGTGAGCACGCGGATGCGCCATGCGGTACACCTCCATGAGACCCTCGGGCGTGACCTTGGTGTACACCTGTGTGGTGGCGATGGAGGCGTGCCCAAGCAGTTCTTGCACCACGCGAATATCAGCACCGCCCTGCAACAGGTGCGTTGCGAAGCTGTGGCGCATGGAGTGCGGTGAGAAGTCGGAGCTGAGCCCGGCGGCTTCGGCGGCTTCTTTGAGGATGAGCCAGGCGCCTTGGCGTCCGAGTCTGCCGCCTCGTCCGTTGACGAAGAGCGCGGCGGTGCCTTTACCGTGCGCTACGAAGGAGGGGCGGGCACGCACCAGGTAGTCTTGGATTGCTTTTTGGGCGTAGCTTCCGATGGGTACGAGTCGTTCTTTGTTTCCCTTACCGAAGAGTCGAACGTAGCCGGGCAAAGTAATCTGGTTGCCGTCTTCATCGGTGAGGGTTCCTTCGAAGTGCACGTCGTCAATATCGGCGTTGAGCATTTCGCTCACGCGCGCGCCGGTGGCGTAGAGGAATTCGAGGATGGCTCGATTGCGTAGCCCGGTGGCGGTTTCGCGGTCGGGTACGGCGAGTAGCCGCTGGATGTCTTCTACGCTGACTGCTTTGGGTAGGCGTTTAACGTTCTTTGGCGGGGTGACCGGTGCCGCCGGGTCGGTGGGCACGATGAGCGCGGAGACCCAGAAGGCGTGTGCTCCGCGGACTGCCGCCATGGTGCGGGCGATGGAGTTCGGGCCCAGCGGCAGGGGCAGGTTCGGTGCCCCTTCAGCGGTTGGCGTTTCTTTTTCTGGCGCCCCGGCTGTCTCCGGCTGCCCGACACGACTTTTCCCAGCACGACCTTTTCCAGCGCGCCCGTTTCCTGCACCTCGCCTCGATTCGGAGGCGATCATCAGTGCCAGCGATTCTGCGGCTTCTTCCTGTGCTTCCTGAGATTCCTGAGATCCCTGCGCGTTCTGGTTGTTATTCTCCCCCGCTCCGAATCCGGCAAGGGGCACGCTGGGGGCGGCGAGTTCCCGCATGAAGGAACGCACCTGCGCGGTGGTGATGCGTTCGGGGTCGATGACGCCGAGGGTCGCCATGTATGCGCTGTATCGTCGCAAGTCGCGCGCGTAGGAGGCGATGGTGTGTTCGCTGCTTCCTCGTTCCACGCGCAGGTGGATGAGGTACTGCTCGATTGCTCTCTGGAGCGGGGTCTGTGCCTCCTGGTGGAAAGCACCCAGGCTAGAAGAATCCAGAGCAGAAGAACCCAGCACGGAGGAACCGGCAGAAGAGGTTACGCCGAGCAGACCCGCGCCGCGGGGCGCCTTGCTCACCGTGCTTTTTGTCTGCTTCACGCTATCTCCTCTGTCGGTTCTGTTGATGTTTGGGCCTCTTGATATTTGGGCTTGCCGTAGGCGAGGCTACTCCCCCGCCCCCCCCTGTTCCGTTCTTAGTGGTTGCGGAAGTTCTCCGGCTTTTCGCGGCGCTGTCCCATGTAGGGGTGGAACTCCCAGCCACCCTCGGCGGGGCGCAGGCCTTCAAAGTTGTTCTGCGCAGCCGCGTAGGTGGCGAGTACCGCCTGGATAGCGAGCGCGTTATGAACCTTTCCGCCCAGTACCAGCTGTACCGCCTCGGCGAGGGGCACCCAGCGGTAGGTCATTTCAGCTTCTTCTTCGGTACGCTCGCTACGTTCTTCGGCGGGCAGTTCCGAGAGGTTACGCGCCAGGTAGACGCGGCCTGCTTCGCTGGTTGCGCCGGGGCTGCTGAAGTAGTCGGTCAGTGCGTTCCAGGTTTCTGCCTGCAGGTCTGCCTCTTCGGCAAGTTCGCGCTGCGCGGCGACCAGGGGGTCTTCACCGTCGATGTCGAGCAGTCCGGCGGGTACTTCCCAGAGGTTCATGCGCACCGGGTGGCGGTACTGGTTTAGCATCAGCAGTTCGTTGTTGTCGTTGAGGACCGCCACGGCGACGGCGCCGGGCATTTCCACGACGTCGCGGGTCAGCACGGTGTTTTCGTTAAGTTCGTACTCTTCAACGGTCGTTTCGATCACGTAGCCGCTGTACTTCACGGTGCGGGTGCGGATGGTGCGTTCGGAGGGTGCATCAATAATCTGCTGGTTGTTGCTCATTCTTTCATTGTAGGCGGCTTCTTAGCCCCGCTACGTTTGGCGCGTCAGGTACGGGCACGGTTTAAAGCACGTTCGGGTTTAAACGAAAGCATCCCGCTGACCCCTGTGCGGGGTGAGCGGGATGCTGAACGTTTGTACCTAGATGTTAGGTACCACGGATGTTAGGCGCCGCGGCGCTCCAGAGCAGCCTTAATCAGGCCGGAGAAGAGCGGGTGCGGGCGGGTCGGACGCGAGCGGTACTCGGGGTGTGCCTGAGTTGCCACGTAGTAGGGGTGTGCCTCTGCGGGCAGTTCCACGTACTCGACCAGCGAGGAGTCCGGGGAGGTACCGGAGATACGCAGGCCTGCTTCTTCAAGCTGCTCGCGGTACTCGTTGTTCACCTCGTAGCGGTGGCGGTGACGCTCTGCAACCTCGGTTGCACCGTACGCCTTAGCAACCTGAGAGCCGGGAACAAGGTTTGCCTCGTACAGGCCCAGGCGCATGGTGCCGCCCAGGTCGCCTGCACCTTCGACGAACTGCTTCTGCTCTTCGATGGTTGCGATAACCGGTACGGAGGTTTCCGGATCGAACTCGGTGGAGGATGCTTCGGTCAGACCCAGTACGTTGCGTGCGTACTCGATGACCATGGACTGCAGGCCGAGGCAGATGCCCAGGGTCGGGAGCTTGTGCTCGCGTGCGTACTTGAGGGCACCGATCTTGCCATCCAGGCCGCGGATGCCGAAGCCGCCGGGCACGAGGATTGCGTCCATGTTGCGCAGCTGGTGGTCTGCATCTTCGTCGGTTGCGCACAGGTCGGCTGCAACCCACTTGATGTTGACCTTCACGTTGTTTGCGAAGCCGCCGGCGCGCAGAGCCTCGGAGACGGACAGGTATGCGTCGGGCAGGTCGATGTACTTACCGACCAGGCCAACGTTGACCTCTGCTGCGGGGCGGTGCACTGCGTCGAGCAGGCGGTCCCACTGGGTGAAGTCCGGTGCGGGAGCCTCAATGCCGAAGTAGTCGAGGATGTAGTCGTCGAGCTTCTGGCTGTGCAGGGTCTTGGGGATGTCGTAGATGCTGGGTGCGTCGGCGCAGGAGATGACTGCGTCGCTGTCCACGTCGCATGCGTTACCAATCTTGGTACGGTGCGATACGGGGACCTCACGCTCACAGCGCAGGATCAGACCGTCAGGCTGGATGCCCAGGCCGCGCAGTGCTGCCACGGAGTGCTGGGTCGGCTTGGTCTTGAGCTCGCCGGAGGGGCCGATGAAGGGCACCAGGGAGACGTGCAGGAAGAAGACGTTCTTGCGGCCAACATCGCGGCGTACCTGGCGTGCTGCTTCCATGAAGGGCAGGGACTCGATATCGCCGACGGTACCACCGATTTCGGTGATGATGATGTCGGGTGCGTTGTCAATTTCCGCTGCGTGACGCATGCGGGCCTTGATTTCGTCAGTAATGTGAGGGATGACCTGGACGGTGTCGCCGAGGTATTCGCCGCGGCGTTCCTTTGCGATGACGGAGGAGTAGACCTGGCCGGTGGTCACGTTAGCGGACTGGTCGAGGTTTTCGTCCAGGAAGCGCTCGTAGTGTCCGATGTCGAGGTCGGTTTCAGCACCGTCGTCGGTGACAAAGACTTCACCGTGCTGGAAGGGGTTCATCGTACCGGGGTCGACGTTCAGGTAGGGGTCGAACTTCTGCATGGTCACAGAGAGGCCACGTGCGCGAAGAAGCTGACCGAGGGAAGAGGCCGACAGGCCCTTACCGAGAGAAGATGCAACGCCGCCGGTCACGAAAATCTGGCGGGTTACCTTGTCGTTAGAGGACGCGTTCAGAGCGTTATTTTTTTCATTCACCACGGAATTCAAGCCTACCATTTTCTTGTCTGCTATCCAAGCAGAGGGTTTTGCCGCGAGAGGATTCTCTCAGGCGGCTTTCCCTCCCCTATTTGTCCTTATCACCACTGTAAACGGAGCTGGGGATTTATTATTCCCGCCGCGCCGTGTAGAAGCAGGTCTAGGAGCATTCACAGAGTATCTCACATCCTCTGGGATCCATGCACCGCTATTGGTCACCGGCGCGGGCTGTACTGGCAACTTTCTGAGGCACGCTCGCACACTTCAGCCCCTTTGATGGTCTTTGGTGCGAAAGATGCCACCTTTCGGCGCTTTTGCCAGCACTTTCCTCATACTTTTCTCTGCCGGTTTGCCGCCGGCTTGCCGTCAGTTTCAGCGCCCCTGCGGCACTTCTCGACCGGCTGCCAGTAGCTCTCGGGCATGCTCTCGCGCCGATTCTGATTGATCGTGCCCGGAGAGCATTCGCGCCAGTTCCACCACGCGTTCCTCTTCGGAAAGTACCTTGACCTTTGAGAGGGACGCGTCATCGTTTTTCAGCACGAGGATGTGCTGGTCCGCGAAGGCTGCAACCTGCGGCAGGTGGGTGACCACCAGAACCTGCACGTGTCGGGCGAGCATGGCGAGGCGGCGACCGATTTCGATAGCTGCCTTACCGCCCACGCCGGAGTCCACCTCGTCGAAGATGAAGGTGGGTACGGGGTCCACTTCGGCAAGCACTACCTCCAGGGCGAGCATCACGCGGGAGAGCTCGCCGCCGGAGGCGCCCTTACCGAGCGGGCGCGGCACGGCGGTTCGGTGCGGCGCCAGCATGAAGGTCACGGTGTCTCGGCCGTGTACCGAGAACTTTTCAGCTTCGGCAACCTCCACGACCAGGGAGGCGTTCGGCATGGCAAGAGCAGTGAGCTCTTCGCTGACGGCATCCGCCAGTTTCTGCGCGGCAGCACGGCGCAGGGCGGTCAGCTCTTCTGCCTGGGCGCCAAGCACCTTGCGTAGCTGTACCAGCTCGGTTTCGAGGGTTTCCTGTCGCTGCGGATCATCCACCAGGGTCTCGAGGCGTGCGCGGGATTCTTCGGCCCATTCAAGCACCTCGGCGATATCCGCCCCGTACTTGCGGGTGAGAGTCGCCAGCTGGGCGCGGCGAGTCTGCACCTGCGCCAGACGTTCGGGGCCTTCAACATCCAGGGATGCCATGTAGGAGGACAGCTCCGAGGAGATATCGGTGGCAAGAATCAACAGCTCGTTGACGCGCGCGGCGAGGGAGGCAAGCTCTTCGTCAGCGTCTGCCTGCGCCTGTAGCGCGGAGCGGCTTGCATCGAGCAGACTCATGACGCTCTGCTCGTCGCCGGTGGAGTATTCGCTACCGCTAATCGCTGCGGATGCGGTTGCCGAGGCAATGCGTAGCGCTTCCACGTTCATGAGCTTCACCATTTCGGCTTTGAGCTCTTCTTCTTCCCCGGCCTGCGGATTGACGGCGCTGATTTCTTCGAGGGCACCCTGCAGGGTCTGCGCTTCGAGGGCTCGTGCGCGAGAGTTTTCGCGTACTTCCTTCAGCTCTGCGGCGGCGGCGCGGTATCGCTCGTAGTTTTCGCGGTACTTCTCAAGCAGGTTGGCGAGCTCTTCACCCGCGTACAGGTCGAGGGACTGGCGCTGCTCTGCCGCTGATTTGAGGCGCAACTGATCGGACTGGCCGTGGACTGCAACAAGAGTCTGACCAATCTGAGACAGGGTTCCGATGGGCGCGGAGCAACCTCCAACATGCGCGCGGGAGCGTCCCGAGGCGTTGACGGTGCGTGCCAGAAGCAGCTCGGAGGTCTGTTCGTCGATGTCTTCGGCGGTGCCGCCGGCTTCTTCAGCAAGCTCAAGGGCGCGGTGCCCGTGGGGCAGGCGAATGACTGCTTCGGCGAGGGCGCTCTTGGCGCCGTTGCGCACGCTGGATGCGTCGGATCGGGCGCCCAGGAGCATGCCGAGGGCAGTGACGACCATGGTTTTACCTGCGCCGGTTTCGCCGGTCAGCACGGAGAATCCGGGTTCGAGGGGGAGCCTCGCATCGGTGATGATGCCGAGGTCTCGAATATGGATTTCCTCAATCACGAACGTTCATTCCTTTTCTTTAGTGCTTCTCGGTATCCTGCGGGCCGCGCCAGCCACGGATCGGAAGCTCAAATTTACGCACCAGTCGCTCTGAGAAGGGAGCCGGGTGGATACGGGCGAGCAGCACCGACTTTTCGGAGCGTCTCACCTCAATACGGGAGCCGGGGTCCAGCTCTACGGTTCGGCGGCCATCGCACCAGAGCACGCCGGAAGCGCCGTTTCCGGGCATCATTTCTACCGCCAGAGTGGAGGTCGGCGCTGCTACCAGCGGGCGTGCGAAGAGCGCGTGAGCCGAGAGGGGCACCATGAGAATTGCTTCAACTTCGGGCCAGACGACCGGGCCGCCGCCGGAGAAAGCGTAGGCGGTCGAGCCGGTGGGGGTTCCCATGACCACGCCGTCGCATCCGAAGCTGCTGAGCGGGCGGCAGTCCACCTCGATAATGACTTCAATCATTTTTTCGCGGTTGCCCTTTTCGACGCTGGCTTCGTTCAGCGCCCAGTCGCTGTGCACGCGCTTGCCGTCGTTCCAGACTTCCACGTCGATTGCCATGCGTTCTTCAACGGTGTATTCGTTGTTGACGATGCAGCGAACGGTTTCGGTCAGGTCGCTCTCTTCGGATTCGGCGAGGAAGCCGACGTGCCCCAGGTTCACACCGATGAGCGGAACACTGGTTCGGCGCACCATTTCTGCGGCGCGAAGAATCGAACCGTCACCACCGAGCACCACGCCGAGTTCAATATCGATGAGCGCCACGGATTCGTGGACGACCTGCACGGGGACGGGCTCGTCCCAGTTTTCACTCAGGGTCTCCAGATCGGAGCGAGTCATGACGGGTGCGAGTCCCGCTTCGTAGAGCTGGGTGCATGCCTGTCGGGCGGCATCTCGTGCTTCTTTGCGCCCCACGTGGGCGAAGACGAGAATCTTACGGTGACGTTGTTCCACCGAGTCTTCGGAACCATGACATTCGGAACCATCGCGTGCATCTGCAACGGCCACCTGTGCGGTTGCTTCCTGCGGTGCGTGGCCTTCGTGTTCTGCCATAACGACTCTCTCCCATCGGGTGTTGAGATGGTGTATCTACACCTATCATACCGAATATGTTCTCGAAGATTTTCTAAATAGCTATATTTTTAGAAAATTATTTCGAATAATGTACAGCTGGGGTATCTCTAAAATACCTGTAAAAAATACCTGCGAATAGCGCGGCAGCCTGAGAAAGCCCCGCCCTCAACGCGTCCTGCGTTACCGAGCGGTTTCTCTCAGACTGCCTTAGCACTATTTATTTTCGGCACTATATTTACTTTCGACACCGTTGAATAGGGAGTTGTAAAAAAGTTCCCTTAGCCTGCACAGCAAGATAATTTCGAAACATCTTTGTCAAAAGTTAGGGCAGCCAGCTTCAATCCTTCTGCCATTGTTAGATATGGAGCCATCGTTTCTCTCAGATCTCCAACAGTTAAACCGAATTTCACAGCTAATGTTGCTGCATAAATTACGTCTCCTGCGTTTTCTGCCACTACATGCGCCCCTAACACTTTCAATGTTTTCGCGTCTGCCACTAATTTGAAAACACCTGTTGTTTCCCGATTAACGAGCGCTCTTGGAACAGCATCCAACGGCAATACCGATGTTTTCACTTCATATCCTTTTTCTTTTGCCTGTTGCTCCGTTAAACCAACCGTTGCAATCGATGGAGAAGTAAACGTAACGCCTGGAACCACTTCTAAATTGACCTTTTGATTTAGTCCTCCGATTGCATTACGAGCAGCAAGTCCACCTTCATAAGCAGCTACATAAACAAATTGGGGACCGAGAGTGACATCTCCAGCTGAATAAATTCGGGAATTGGTCGTTTTAAGATAATCATCAATGACAATTTCACCACGGGAACCAACTTCAACGCCTGCTGCATGTAAGTTTAATGATTCTGTATTTGGTTTTCTTCCAGTGGCAATTAGCAATTGTTCTGCTTCAATAATTCGCTTTTTACCATTTATCTCAACATGAACTTTTTTAATGTCTCCATCTTGCTCAACTAGTTCATAGGTTGCACCTGTTACTAAATTAATTCCCTGTTCTGTTAAGGCCTTAGTAATGGCTTCTGAAATTTCAGGATCGTATTCTTTTAATAGACGCTCGCTTCTTTGAATCAAAGTGACTTCTGACCCGAGGTTATGAAATAGTTGTCCTAATTCCATGCCGATATATCCTGAACCAATTACGGTAAGACGATTTGGAACCTTCTTTAATTCCAATAAGCTAGTGCTTGTTAAATAATCTACTTCATCTAATCCGGGAATATTAGGTGCAGTTGAAGAAGCACCTGTAGCTATTAAAAATCTTTTGGCTGTGATTTGATTGCCATTTACTTCAACTGTATTTTCATTTACGAATTTTGCTTCACCTTTTATTAATTCAAAACCATAATCATCAATTAAATTCACATATTTTTCATTTCGCATCTCGGTTACTAAATCATTCTTTTGTTTTACTAATGGCGCTAAATCAACATTTGAAGCCGAAGTGTGTAATCCTACAAATGGATTATTTTTTGCTAGATGATTGATTTCCCCTGCTCTTAATAAGGTCTTAGAAGGAACGCATCCGACATTAACGCAAGTTCCACCCACCGTTCCACGCTCAATCATAGCCACTTTTGCGTTCAAAGTAACGGCTTCAATGGCAGATGAAAAGGCAGCTCCACCAGAACCGATGATGATGTAATCATAATCATAGTTACCTTCATCATTTAAACTTACATCTGTCCTTTTTTCCGATTGCACTTGTATTTCTTCTGCTTCGCCCGGGTGATAATTTGCGTCAGCAATCGCCTTTATTGCACTTTCAACCTCAATATCATCGGACAGTTCAAATACTGCTTCACCACGACGATAACTAGACTCAATATTTTTAGCACCTATCTTTTCAAGTGCTGATTCTACGTGTTTTTCACAACCCGTACAAGTCATTCCTGAAATGTTTACCTTAAATTTATTCATAAAAAAGCTCCTTTCGTTTGTTAATGTTTCTATTATAACATAGTTTCAATTCGTTTCAAATCCTCTATTTGTTTTCGCACTTCCTTTTGTTTTTTAGAAACAAATTCGAATATATCTTGACAACGAACTTCATCTTTATCTACAACACCAAGTAATTTATAAATCTCGCCTAAAGAGAAACCAAGTTCCTGTATTCGTTTAATAAACCCAACACGCTTAACGTCATCATATGAATATATCCGATAACCAGCTTCCGTTCGGTGAGGTTCTTGTAATAAATTTTTTCGCTCGTAATATCTGATCGTTTCTTTATTAACTCCACATTTATCTGCAAACTCACTAATGCGATAAATCATCTTATTTCACCCCCTGAATATTATAAACCATGTACCATAGTACACGGTCAAGTAAATTGGACTATTTTATTTTTTTCCCAAAGTATCACTCGTATGTGATTGATACTTTTATATAATACTATTGATTATCCTAACATCCCACCAGAAAATCCGATTTAAACACCAGTTGTTTTTAAACTATTAAGAAAGTAATTCCACTATATATTCCGAAGACCCTTTATTTTTTGCACCATAGGAAGTACTCTACGTTGCCGTCCTGTCCGGGGAGCGGGCTGGGTTCCATACCCATCACACGCAATCCGTGGCTGACCGCAGATGCCTGAACTTTTTCTACTGCTTCACGGCGGGCGGATTCTTCGTGCACCACTCCCCCACGTCCGATGCGGTGCTTGCCGACCTCGAACTGCGGCTTGACCATGAGCACCAGGTCGCCGCCGGTTTCGGTGGCGTTCGCTAGCGCCTCCATAACCAGGGTCAGTGAGATGAACGAGAGGTCAGAAACCGTCAGTTCGACCTGCCCACCAATGTCTTCGGGCTTCATGTAGCGAACGTTGAGTCCTTCGTACACGCCGACTCGCGGTTCTTCGCGTAGCGTGTCCACGAGCTGCCCGTGTCCGACGTCAACTGCGGCTACGTGGGCGGCTCCTCGACGAAGCAACACGTCGGTAAAGCCTCCGGTGGATGCTCCCGCATCCAGGCAACGCTTGCCTTCTACCTCGATTTCGGGGAACGCGTCGAGGGCACCGGCGAGCTTGTGCCCTGCGCGGCTGACGTATTCGGTCAGCTCGCTCTGGCGCACGTAGAGGGTATCCTCCGGGCCCACGAGCATGGACGCTTTGCGCGCCACCTTGCCGTTGACTTGCACGTCCCCTGCGGCAATGAGTTTTGCGGCGAGGGTTCGGGAGCTCACGAATCCGGCTTCGACCAGGTATTTATCGAGGCGCACGGTGTCCTTGTCTTCTTTCTGTCGTCGTCTGGTGACGGGTTATCTAGTGTCCCCTCAGAGCATTACTGTTCTGAGGGATCACCGCCGCGAACTAGGAGAGGTTTTCGAGATCCTTCTCCAGTTGCTCGCTCATCGTTTCGAGGCGCTTGACGCGCTCTACGGGGTCCATGGCGAGGGTCGCCGCCAGCTGGCGCTCGAATTCTGCATCAAGCTCAGCAGTTTCCTCTGCCGTGCTATTAGTCTCCGGTTCTTTAGGCACCGGGAATCCCCTGGATGTTGGGGCGTGCGCCCTGTTCGGGGTTTGCCGCCCACCATGCCGCGCAGGCTACACGCCATGCTTCGGCTTCGCTCTCGCTGCCCGCGAATGCTTCGGTGTCTTCAATCTCGGGGCCGGTCAGGCTCAGGTTTTCACCGCGAACTCGGGCCTGCCAGGTGGGGCCGGTTGCGGTGACTTCATAGCCTTCGTAGAGCACCTCAATTTCGGGGTAGGGTGCGAAGAAGTCCTCGAGGGTGCGCAGAATATAGGTCGGACGCTGGTTCGGCACGGCCTCGATGACGTCCTGGTAGGTCTGTACGCCGGTGAGGACGAGGGCACCGTCCATCTTTGCGTTGTTGGCGCCGAGAATGTCGGTGTCCAGGCGGTCACCCACAATGACGGGGCGGCTGGAGTTTACTGCCTGCGCTGCGGTGTGGAAGATGGGCGCTTCGGGCTTGCCCGCGACGAGCGGGGTGCGGCGGGTTGCGCTTGCTACGGCTGCTACGAGGGTTCCGTTGCCGGGTGCCTGGCCTCGTTCCTTGGGGATGCTCTGGTCGGTGTTGGTTGCAATCCAGAGGATGTCGGGGTTTGCGAGGGTGTAGGCGGCTTCCGCGAGGTCTTCCCAGCCGATCTTGGGGTCGAAACCCTGGATGACGGCTACGGGGCCTTCTTCTTCCTTGCGTACGGTTTCGAGGCCTACCGCACGAACGCAGTCGGCGAGTGCTTCGGTGCCGGTGATGAGTACTTTGGAGCCTGCGGGTACGTGCTGTGCGAGCAGTGCGGCGCCTGCCTGTGCGGAGCTGACGACTCGTTCTGCTCGGGTGTGCACGCCCAGTTCACGCAGGTGCTCTGCTACGGATTCTACGGAGCGCGATGCGTTGTTGGTGACGAAGATGACCGGTACATTGAGTTCTTCTTCGGCGCGGTTGAGCGCTTCGGGTGCACCTTCGATGGCGAAGGGACCCGCGTAGACTACACCGTCCAGATCGGAGAGGAGGGCATCGTAGCGGGATAGGAGTGCGTTCGTGGTCATAGAGTGTTCCTCTCGGGGTCTCTGGCGGTTGTCGCTATTAATCGTACCTGTTAGACACTCTAGCGTTGTCGCCTTCGGGCGATTATATGGAAAACCGCTGGACGCTCTCCCCTGCTTGGGTGTGGCGTCCAGCGGTTTCACGCTGACACTTAGGTCACGTATTTAGAATTCTTAGATTCTCTGCAGTCTTATTCTGCGGAGGTTTCTTCTGCTTCTTCAGTCTTGGGAGCTTCGGTCTTCTCGTCCTCAGCTACTTCTTCTGCAGTTTCGATTGCTTCCTCTTCTGCGGAAGCTTCAGCGGTCTCTTCAGCTTCTTCTGCGGTCTCAGTGAGTTCTACGGACTTCTCTTCCTGCTCGAAGAGGCCAGCTTCACCGAACATGTCGAAGATTTCGGGTTCTGCGAAATTGCCCTGGCCCAGTGCTGCTTCTGCCATGAATGCGAGGCGTGCCCAGCGTTCTGCTTCCTGGTTACGGCCTGCGTTAGCCAGCGCGTCGGAGTATGCGCTGAACAGACGGGGGCTGTACTCGAAGGCGCGCTTGGGGTTCAGCTGAGGAATCTGCAGCGCTACGACGGCCTCGGACTTCTTGCCCTGATCGCTGAGGATACCGGATTCAACGATGGCGAGCTCTACGCGCACGTTAGCGGGCAGTTCTTCCTTCTTGAATTCTGCAATCATTTCCATTGCCTTGGGCAGGCGGCCGAGCGCGCGTTCGCAGTCCACCAGCAGTGCCAGGTGGTCTACGGAGCCGCTAATACGGCGGTGGGTGCGCAGTTCGCGCAGTGCCAGTTCGAAGTCTTCTGCAACGTATGCGGCGACGCCAACGGCTTCGCGTACTGCGGCAATACGGCCTGCACTGCGGGATGCGGCAACGGCGTGTTCCAGCGCAAATTCGGGGTCGATGTCGAGGTAGCGACCAGCCATGGCGAGGTGCTTTGCGACGGTTTCTGCGTTGCGAGGTTCCAGGGCGCGCAACTGACGGAAGGTTGCGCCGTCCAGCTCGCGACCGGTGATGTCGTCATCAATTTCCGGTGCCTTGGGCTTTGCGGGGCGGTAGCCTGCACGGCCACCGATGCTGCGTACTTCTTCGCGAGGTACTTCAGCCTCGGGACCGTTGGAGCGAGGTGCCTTGGATCGGGAGTCGGAGCGACGGCCGTCGAACTTCTTGCCTCCGCGGTCGTTACGCTTGAAACCGCCCTTGCCGCCAAAGTTCTTGCCGCCCTTCTTGGAGCGGAAGTCCTTTCCTCCGCTGTTCTTGCGGTGCTGGCGGGGGCCGGAGCCGTTAGACTCGTGACGGGGGGTCTCAGACATGAATCTCCTTGGGAGGTATCCGCCAGTGTGGGCGGGTAGGGTATGCAGTCGATTCGGGCGAACCGCTGCCTGAGGCATCAACTCTATGAGGGGTGCTTTAGATACACCCGCTAATGCCTAAACATAAGCCATACCATTCTAGTATAGAGAGCACCTTCCGCGCACCCGTACTGATGGGATGTTAAAGACAAATGGGGAGGCCTAACGACCTCCCCAAACAAAAATAGCCCCGGCGAAGCCGGGGCTATTGAATAATAAAGCGGCAATAACCTACTCTCCCACACCCACAAAAGTGCAGTACCATCGGCGCAAAGAGTCTTAGCTTCTGGGTTCGGAATGGAACCAGGCGTTTCCCTCTTGCTATAATCACCGCAAACCTACGGGATTGTTATCCAAAAACCATACAGTGAACGCAAACAACAAACATCTCGAAAAAG
>ERZ1674174.13-NODE-13-length-90025-cov-15.074769_pt1 | contig 90025 bp, 68 predicted proteins | sample MGYA00581289_ERZ1674174 | MGnify/ENA primary metagenome ERZ1674174 (study PRJEB41354, sample SAMEA4873342) | human saliva metagenome | biome: human-associated habitat [ENVO:00009003]; feature: mouth environment [ENVO:08000002]; material: saliva material...
AATCCATTCTTCTTGGAGCTCTTTGCTGGATTGCTATCATCCTGACTAGTCTTGGCGTGCAATTACTCATCGGTATTTACTAAGAAAAAAAGGGAGCCTAAAGGCTACCTCAGAACGTAGACAAATCAGATGGATTTTGGACTGTCGTTGGCTCGCTTTCTCAAGAGCAGCTGAAGGAAAAAGGGTTACTGAAATAACCCCATAACCATTGAGAAGCCACATGTGTTTCGAGAAGCCACCATTATTGTGGCTTTTCGAAACACATGTGGCTTCTCGGCGCATGGGTATCAGCGCATAGGTATCGGCGCATGGTGACTTCCGTAAAATGGTGTCTATGGCTAAGAAAACTAAAGGTAAGAAGAGCGGCGCAGCAACCGCCGCCGTAGCACTGCTGACCGAGACGAACACCCCCTTCCAGATGCGTGAATACGAGCACGTTGAGGGCGTCACTTCCTTCGGTGAAGAGGCCGCGAAGAAACTCGGCGCTTCCGAGGAGCAGGTGTTCAAGACCCTGCTGATTGTGCACGAGAAGGATTTCGCCGTCGCGATCGTGCCGGTGTCTGGCAAGCTGAACATTAAGGCTGCCGCCGCTGCCCTGGGTTGGAAGAGCGCCTCCATGTGCGACCCGAAGGTCGCTGAGCGCCGCACCGGCTACGTGGTGGGCGGTATTTCTCCGCTGGGTCAGAAGACCCCCTCCCCCACCCTGCTGGATGAGTCTGCGCAGCTTTTTGACACGATCATGGTTTCTGGCGGTAAGCGCGGCCTGGATGTTGAGCTCGCCCCGGACGACCTGCTGAAGCTCACCAACGGCAAGTACGCTGATATCCGCGCGTAGCGGGAATAACTCGCCCGGCCGAGGCGTTACATATGCCGTAAGAGTCTGGGCATGAGAGCAAACTGAAGGAGTCATGATGGGCAATTCGTTACCCGGCGTGGGTGCTATCGCCAAGAACTGGCGTGAGGTCCTCAAGCCTGAAGAGTACGCTGTTCTGCGTGAGGGCGGCACCGAGCGCGCGTTCACGGGCGAGTACTGGAACACCCACACGGAGGGTGTGTATTCTTGCCGTGCTTGCGGTACGGAGCTGTTCCGTTCCGATCAGAAGTTCGATTCGCATTGTGGTTGGCCGTCGTTTTTCGCGCCGCTGGCTGAGGATCGTGTGCGTTACCTGGAGGATACGACGTTCGGTATGCGCCGTGTGGAGGTGCGTTGCGCCGCCTGCGATTCGCATCTGGGTCACGTGTTTGAGGGTGAGGGTTACCCGACTCCCACGGATTTGCGGTATTGCATTAATTCGGTGTGTCTGACGCTGACCCCGGCTGGTGAAGCCGCGGCTGATAAATCACAGCCTGGTGATGCCCCGGCTGACGAGGCGTAAGCCGCCGAACAAACCCCGGCAAGCCCCCTCGCGGGCGTACCGGTGAACCCCTTATTGTGAGTATCTCTAAATTCGAGGCTTTAAGCTCGGGCGGGTAGAATGGCGTAGTGCCTTCGCGGGCACGCCACCCCGCCCGGGCTCGTGTTTGCTCGGGCGTACGCCTACCCGGGCATCGACGCATCGTATGGGCGCGTCGAACCAGACAGAGGAAAAGGATTGAGTGCATGAGTACCGCAGCTGAACAGAATGCCGCAGGCACCCCTCAGCTGACCCTTCACGGTATCGAAGTTCCGGACGTTGTTCCTCTGGAGGCCCCTTCCTCACCGATTCCGACTCTCATCACCACTGAGAGTGGTCTGCGTCGTGCCGCTGAGCAGTTGGCGGCGGCGTCCGGCCCGGTGGCTGTTGATACTGAGCGTGCCCAGGGCATCCGCTACGGTTCGCGTGCTTTTTTGGTGCAGCTCAAGCGTGAAGATCAGCTGTACCTGATTGACCCTGAGGCGTTTAAGGATTTGCGCATTATTAACGATGCTCTGGCCGATGCTGAGTGGGTTATTCACGCCGCAATTCAGGACTTCCCGAGCCTGGATATGCTCGGTATGCGCCCGAACCGTCTGTTTGATACGGAGCTTGGTGCACGTCTTGCCGGTCTGGAGCGCGTGAACCTGGGTGCGACCGTTGAGGAGCTGCTCGGCTATAAGCTGGCGAAGAAGCACTCGAAGGAAGACTGGTCGCGCCGCCCCCTGCCGGAGTCGTGGCTGAACTATGCTCTGCTGGACGTTGACGTGCTCATTGATTTGCGTGACGCGTTGGAGGATTTGCTCCGCCAGCAGGGTAAGCTGCAGTACGCTCTGGAGGAGTTCGAGTACCTGTGCAAGACCCCGGTGAAGGATCCGACGGATCAGCCGGAGCGTTGGCGTAAGACGAAGGGCCGCACGATGTTGCGTTCGGTCAAGCAGCTGACGGCACTGCGTAACCTGTGGGTTGAGCGTGACTCGCTGGCACGTAAGAAGGACGTCGACGCGAAGCGTCTGCTACCTGATTCTGCGATTGTGGAGGCGGCACGCACCATGCCGCGTAACGTGCCCGCTATCATGTCGATTCCTGGTTTTCAGACGCGTGGTTTGCGTCGTGAGGGCCCGCGTTGGGTGCGTGCTATTGCCGCGGCGGCACGCGGTGAGAACGCCGTACCGTTCACTTTGCCGTCAACTGCCCCGCCGCCGTTGAAGGCATGGGAGTCTAAGCGCCCCGAGAACTTGGCGCTGTTCACCGAGGTTCGTCAGGCAATTGATGAGCTCTCGGAGGAGCTGAATATCCCGGCGCAGAACCTGATCACGACCGATTATGTTCGCCGCCTCTGCTGGGAGCCGCCGGCTCGTTTTGACGAGCAGACCCTGCGGGATGCGCTCACCGAGTACGGTGCGCGTTCGTGGCAGACGGGTCTGGTTGCCCCCGTGATTGCGCCGATTTTTGCCCGCCACCTGGGGTAGATTTCTCTAACGTTGAATAGATGTGTGTGCCGGTTGGGTGCGTTGCTGATGCGACCGCCCGACCGGCATTTTGTGTGCCTCAGGAGTGTGCCTCAGGATTTTGTCTCGGGGGGGGAGCAAATGCGAACCAAGCTTCGCCTGCTCTCATTCGATTTTTATCCCAAACCGGCATAGGGTGGAAAGAGTACACGAAAGGAACCACCATGCCCGCACCCAACGGATGCTGCCGCTCTCAGAAGGCATGCGCCTCCCCCACTGCATCTGCCACTACCGAATCTGCCGCCGTCGAAACCGCAGCCGCTACCGCAGCAACTGAATCTTCTGCGCGCGTCTTCTCCCGCCGCGCAACCCTCATCACCGGTGCCGTCGCATCCGGTGCGTTGCTCGCCTCCTGCGCTGAAGGTGACTCCAACGTTACCGCACCCGAAGGCACCGTTGAGGTGGGTTCCGCCTCGGCAGTGGGTGTGGGCAAGGCGGCACGCCTGACCCACGGCTCCACGACCGTTATCGTCTCCCAGCCGTCTTCGGGCGAGTACAAGGCGTTCAGCACCGTCTGCACCCACCAGGGTTGCCAGGTGCAGGTGCAGGACTCCAACCGCATCGTGTGCCCCTGCCACGGCTCCGAGTACGCTGTAGCTGACGGCTCGGTCGTGCACGGCCCTGCTGAGGAGGCGCTGACCAGCTACCCGGTGCAGGTGAAGGGTGGCAAGATTTTCGTCACCCACACCTCCAACGATTCCTAAAACAGGAGGCTCAGAACCTACGCACAGCAAAACCTCCATACGGCAAGACCTGCGCACAGCGAAGCCCCACCCATCAGTCGTGATGGGCGGGGCTTCTTGCTGTCTATGGTGCCCACGGCTACTGATGCCTACTATTGCGGCGTGCTCAGGCGGCACTCAGATACGACCGCTTAGCGGGTGTGGCGCGGCTTCTGGCCCTCTTCACGAGCGAACGGCACCTTATCGCCAGCCAGCTGCGCACGCAAATCCGCGATAATGGTTTCCGCGGTCAGGCCGACCTCTTCCAGAATCTGCTCGCGGGAAGCGTGCGGGATGAACTCCGCTGGAAGACCCAGCTCGCTCAGCGCGGTATCCACACCAGCTGCACGCATTTCCTGGCGGATGCGCGAACCCACGCCGCCGGAACGCACGCCGTCCTCAATGGTCACCACAATGCGGTGATCACGGGCCAGTTCAATGACCGAAGGCGGCACCGGCATCACCCAGCGCGGGTCAACGACGGTCGACTGAATACCCTCAGCGGCAAGCACCTTGGAGGCTTCCAGAGCCACGCGAGCCATAGCACCCACGGCAACGAACAGCACGTCACGCTGACCGGTCTCCGGGTGGGGTTCACCGGTGCGTGCCAGCACGTCCACACCGTCGCTGCGACGCTCCAGGGCGGGAATGTCCTCACCCACGGAGCCCTTCGGGTAACGAATCACGGTCGGTGCATCGTTGATAGCTACGGCCTCACGCAGTTCTTCACGCAGGGTCGCACCATCACGCGGAGCCGCCAGGTGCAGACCCGGAATGAACTGCAGCATCGCCAAATCCCACATGCCGTGGTGGCTTGCACCGTCCGGGCCGGTAATGCCGGAGCGGTCCAGCACCACGGTCACGCCCGCCTTGTGCAGGGCAACGTCCATGAGCAGCTGGTCAAAGCCGCGGTTCAGGAAGGTTGCGTAGAGGGCAACCACCGGGTGCATGCCGCCGTACGCCAGGCCGGCACTCATCGCCACGGCGTGCTGCTCAGCAATACCTACGTCAATAACGCGCTCGGGGTGGCGCTTCTGGAATTCGCGCAGACCCACGGGAATGAGCATCGCGCCGGTAATACCGACGACGTTCTCCTGCTCATCCGCAATATCTGCAATTTCGCGGCCAAAGACGCCGGTCCACGACTCGGAGGTGCTGGTCGAAACATCCTCACCGGTCAGCGGGTCAATCTGGCCCACCGCGTGGAACTGGTCGTCCTCATTAGCGCGGGCGGGTGCGTAGCCGTGGCCCTTCTCGGTAATGGCGTGCACAATCACCGGGCCGGCGTAGTTCTTTGCCGCGGTCAGTGCGTTCTCCACAGCCTGCTGGTCGTGGCCGTCAATGGGGCCCACGTACTTCATACCCAGGTCTTCAAAAATGCCCTTGGGTACGACGACGTCCTTAATGCCCGCCTTCATGCCGTGCAGGCCGCGGTACACCATCTGACCGACCGGGCCGCCACGCTGCAGACCGATGCGCACCGCATCCAGTGCGTGGTCGTAGCGGTGATCGAGGCGCACACGATCCACCTGCTGCTGCACACCGTGCTTGAGCTCAGAGAGCTGGTTCGCGAAACCGCCAATGGTCGGCGCGTAGGAGCGGCCGTTATCGTTGACCACAATCACGACCTTGCGGGTGCGGTCGGCAGCAATATTGTTCACAGCCTCCCACGCCATGCCGCCGGTCAGCGCGCCGTCACCAATGAGGACCACGGTGTAGCGGTCATCTTCACCGTTGAGCTTGTGCGCGCGAGAAATACCGTCAGCCCACGAAATCGAGCTGGAGGCGTGCGAAGACGCGATAATGTCGTGCTCAGACTCGCCACGATCCGGGTAACCCGACAGGCCACCCTTCTGACGCAGAGTCTTAAACGCGTGACGACCAGTCACCAGCTTATGCACATAGGACTGGTGGCCGGTGTCGAAAAGAATATTGTCCTTGGGAGATTCGAAGACACGGTGAATGCCGAGGGTCAGCTCCACAACGCCCAGGTTCGGGCCCAGGTGACCGCCGGTCGCCGACACGTTCGTCACGATGAACTGGCGGATTTCCTTAGAGAGCTCCTCCAGCTGCTCGTAGCTGAGGTTCTGCAGGTCCGCCGGGGACTGAATACCCGGGAGCAACTTGGCAGTGGCACCATCGCCAATGCTGTAGTCGGCGGTGGGTGCGCCACCGGCGGCGCTATTCGGGGTCTCCTCCTGCGGCAATGCGTTTTCAGCGGACATACACCCACACTCCTCAAGGTCGGGGCACGGCTCATTCCGTGCGTTGGTTCTTCAATGATTCTACCGTTTACGATGCCAAAAAGCAGATTTATGCGCCCGCAGAGCAAGACGCACCGGGTTGAGCGAAAACGGCCTGAAATAACCCCTAGTGGGCAGGCTGGTAAACAGCCCAACCCGCCCAACGCTGCGATTATTTGCTTCTTTGTTACGGCTACTAGCTGCGCGCTACTTGGTGCGGCGGCGGCGCGGACGAGGCTTCGCCGGGGCACGCTCAAAAAGCGCAACCGTCTCCACATGATGCGTATTCGGGTACATATCAAACGCCCGAAGCTGCACCATATCCCAACCCAGCTCACGCAAAATACCGGTGTCACGACCCAGGGATGCCGGATCGCACGCCACGTACAGAATACGCTTGGGGTCCAGCGCATCCAGGCGTTCCAAGGTGGTTCGGTTCGCGCCCTCACGGGACGGGTCAAGGACCACCGCATCAATGGCGGGGATTTCGCCAAACTCAAGGGCGGTCTTCAAGTCCACCAGGTGACGTGCCACGTCGCCGCGAATCACCTCAATGCGGGTGTCCGCAGAGTTCTCGGTGCGGGAGCAACCATCCGGCGCGAAGTTCGAGCGCGCATCCTTATGGGTCACCGGGGAACCCTCAATGCTGACCACGGTACCGGTTGCGCCCACGGCGTCCGCGAGCGCGGCGGTGAACAGGCCCGCGCCAGCGTACAGGTCGAGGGTGCATTCGCCTTCCTGCGGGCGGAGCATGGTGAGCATGGTGCCGACCATGGTGGAGGGGGCGGCGCGGTGAATCTGCCAGAAGCCGCCGGCGGACACCTGGTAGCTGAATCGGCGGGAGCCGAAGGTGACTTCTTCGGTGACGGAGCGCAGGCCCGCGCCGAGCAGCTGGTCGCCTTCGGGTACGCGGCGGTAGGGGCTGTGGGCGGAGCCGGGGCGGCGGCGCTTGGGCTTGCCGTTGGAGGTGGACTGCGGGGTGAAGAAGAGGGAGATCTTGCGCTTGGCGAGCAATCCCCAGGCGTCGGATGCCTGCTGTTCGATGTCCTTGGCGACTTCTTCGATGGAGAAGCGCGGGTCAACGATGAACTGCAGGAGGATCCTGCCGCGGGAGGAGACGGTTGCCTCGACTTCGCGTACGCCGCGCAGGTTCAGCTGTTCAAGCTGCAGGTTACGCAACTCGGTGGCGGCGAGGGGAAAGTCGACGACCGGTACGGGCTGGGAGGCGCGGTACGGGTGCATGCCGACGCGCCAGGTGACGGCAGGGCTCTTCTTGCCGCCGTTCTGCTCTTCGCTATTGTGCGCGCGGACCTTGGTCACGTTGTAGCGCACGCGGCTACGCCAGGACAGACCCTCGTTGTTATCGCGCAGGGGCAGCTCTTCAACCATGAGGTTGGTCAGCAACGGCGATTCGAGGGGCAGGCCGCCCAGGCGGTTGATTTGGGTGCGGACGATATCGGTCTTGTAGCGTCGCTGCTCATCCAGGTTGATGTGGCCGTACTCCATGCCGCCGAGTAGTTCGGGTACGCCGGTTGCTGCGGCGCGTTCCTCTTCGGTGGCGAGCGCATCCGCCTGAATCCAGGGGTGGGCACGGCGCGCCAGGGAGGGTACGGGTACGGAAATAACGTCCGCGAAGTAGAAGCGGCGCTTGGGGCCGATTGCGGTGATGCGCACTTCAGCCTGTTCGCCGACGATGCCGTGACGCACAAAGATGACGCCCTGTTCGGTGCGCGCTACGAAGGCGCCGCCGTGTGCGGGTGCCTCACAGGTGACGGTGAGGGTCTGCCCGACGCTGTATCCGTCTACTTTTTTGGAGGCGGCAGGCGTGGTAGCAGTGTGAGTCACAGCATTGTCTCCTAAAGAATCACTTAATGTGAACTATTTTACACCGGTTTGTATCTTTATTCCGATTCCGACGCCCCGCTAGGGGTACCGAATAGGGCGTAAAGGGCAAAGTCCAGGCGCTATTCGAGGGGATGTACGAGGCTACGTACGGGGTGTACGGAGGCTCAGAAATCGGCTTAGCCGATACGGCTAGCGCTTCTTCTCGCGCGCCACAGCGTCCGCCTCGTGCAGGCGGCCGCGGTACACCGCGTGGCGGTTACTCTGAATCAGTTCGCGGCCGCCACCGGCTGAACGAGTAATCTTCGGGGCGACAGCTGCCGTTGGGTCCTCTGCTTCTACCGTTGATTCTTCGCTTTGTAAACGCTGATCAAAAATCTCATCATACACCTCATCCTCGTGCATCGCCCAGGGCACGGTCGCGGTCATGACGCCAGGCTCGTGCAGAAGCGCCTGCTTGAGGCGGCGCACCGTGCGGCGGTGCAGAAGACGCTGCCACCAGTGCTCCACCACGAACTCCGGCAGGTACACCACCAAAATATCGCGCGGTGACTTCTTGCGGCGGCGGCGAATATACGAGACGACAGACTCCACCGTGTCACGGTACGGCGAATCAATCACCGACAGCGGCACCGGAATACCGAGGGCGTACCAGCGCTTCTTCACAACCTCCAGGGCGGCGCGGTCGTTGTTGACCGTCAGCGCCTCAATCGTGGAGGGGCGACCGGCACGCGCATAGGAGAGGGCACGAACCGCCGGGCGGCGCACACGCTCCACGTACACGATGGCGTGCACACGCGAAGGCAGGGCCGCCACATCCGCAACGGATTCGGCGTTCAGGGGAACGTCCAGGGCGGCATCCACCGCATCGTAGTGGCGGCGAGTCACAACCATACCTCCAACCATCAGGGCAATCATTCCAAGGGAGAGCCACGCACCGGCGGCGAACTTCGTCACCACGACGATGACCAGCGCCGCGGCGGTTACGACCACACCCACCACAGAGACAGCGATATCACGTAGCAGGGCACGGCGCGGCATCTGCGCGAGAGTAATACGCAGCAGACGCATGCGGTAGCGCACCACCGCCAGCTGCACCAGCGCCATGGACAGGCACATGCCCACAATGTACAGCTGAATCAGAGAGTACACGTCCGAACCGAAAACGGTGGTGAGGAAAATTGAGAATGCCGACAGCGCCAGCACACCGTTCGCGTACAGGCCGCGTGATTCCATACTGCGGAAGAACACCGGCAAGTACTGGTAATCAGCCAGCGACGAGGCAATGACCGGGAAGCCCGTAAACGCAGTCAGCGAGGCAATAATCAGCACGCCCACCGTGGCAAACACCAGTAGCTGCGCGAAGAACGGAACACCCTGATAAATCGCCAAAGCCACCTGGTACAGCGCCGGCTTCTGGTGGAAGTACTCCCCCGGCGTGTGCCCGTCAATGAACAAGAAACGGGTCGTATCGTGCACCATGTGCACGCGGGTTGCCGCCGCAAAACCGAGCAGGCTCACCAGCAGGACCGAGGTAATCAGGCCCATCAGCATCATGGTGACCGCCGCATTATATTTCTTCGGACGGCGGAAATACTTCACAGAATTAGAGATCGTAGAAACACCCGAGAACGCCACCACACCGGCGGAGAAAGAACGAGCCAGAAGCAGTACCAGCGCCAGGCCTTCCAGGGCATGATCGTGGTATTCCGGGGCAATCACGTAGGTAGCCGATTCAGCCAGCGGCAGAGTACCCGTAGCGGCGCGAATCCAACCCACAATGAGGGTGACCCCCAACAGCGCCAAGAAAACGTACAGCGGCCAGTACGCAATCTTTCGCAGCAACTGCACACCGCGCAACGCAAACAGCGTCAGAGCAACAATGAGCAGCACCGCAATGAGGGTGCGCCAATCCTGAATCTGCGGGTACAGCGCCACCAAAAACGAGGACGCCGAAGACATCGAAACCGCCACCGTGAGCACATAGTCCATCAGCGAGGATGCGCCCATTATGATTGAGGGCAGCGCACCCAACTTGCGGTGCACCAGCTGAATATCGCCCTCGGAGACAATCTGGTTAATGTTGTACCGGTAGGTGCCAATCACCAGCAGACCCACCATCGCCACACCCAAACCAATCCAGGGCGAAAAAGCGAGCGCAGAGGCACCCGCGGCGGCAAGGGTCAAGATCATCTGGTCGGCGGCGTAGGCGATCGAGGAGATACCGTCGGCGCCGAAAAGAGGCAGGGCGTAGCGCTTCGGCAGGTTAACAGCCGAAAGGTTTCGCGTGCTGACCGGCTGGCCGGTCAGGGCGATGCGCATCTTATCCCAACGATTCCTCACGCTGTTAAGGCTATAGGTCGCGGCTTCAAAGCTCAATTTTATTCAGCCGAATAGTGGGCATGGCGAGCGGAATATCACGGAGCCTCAGCGTGGAGGCTCACCCGCCCATTACACTGGTAGAGGTAGGCGGTAACGCCTTATCACCGTAAAACATCAACACTCGGAGGGATGTATGCCTCACTTCGTCATTATGGGTGCCGGACGCGTGGGCGTCATGTTGGCGCGCACTCTGGAAGCTTCGGGGCATACGGTCGCCGTCATTGACCAGGACGAACGTGCTTTTCAGCCGCTGCGTAAGGGCTTTGAGGGCCGCCTGGTGACCGGTGTCGGTTTTGATGAGGACACCCTCAAGCGTGCCGGTATTACCGAGGCGTACGCTTTTGCCGCCGTTTCTTCGGGCGATAACTCGAATATTATTGCCGCCCGTGTGGCACGCGAAATGTTCAAGGTGAAGAACGTTGTGGCGCGTGTGTACGACCCGAACCGCGCCGAATTCTTCCAGCGCATGGGCATTCCCACGGTCGCTTCGGTGCGTTGGTCCACCGACCAGGTGCTGCGCCGTCTGCTACCCGAGCAGGCGCTCAAGGGTGATTTCCGTGAACCCTCGGGTCGCCTCATGCTCACCGAGATTCCGCTCGACGACGGCTGGGCGGGTCACGCCCTGACCAGCATCGAACGTGCCGCCGGGGTGCGCATCGCCTACATCACCCGATTCGGTGAGGGTATGCTCCCCCGCCCCGATTCCGCCTACCAGCAGGGCGACAGCGTGCACGTCATGATGCGCACCGACGACGTTGCGGACGTAACCCGTATTCTCTCCCGCCCGCCGCGCGTTGAAGACGAAGAAATGGAAGCGGACTACGCCCCCGCCTCGGGCCACCGCAAGTACCCCCACGCCCCGAAGAAACCCGCCGAACAGAAGCACAACGACGGCCCCGTTATCGAGCATGAATTCCACCTCGGTGACACTCCCCCGGAGCTGCCCGACCCCCTCGAACTCATCGGCCGCCATCGTGATTCCTCGAAAGGTGAGAAGTAAGTGAAGGTCCTCATTGTTGGTGCCGGTTCCGTGGGCGCCTCTATCGCTAAAGAGCTCATGATGAACGGCCACGACGTGACCATCATCGATTCCAAACCGGAAGTTAAGAAGCGCGCCGATCTGCCCGGTGTGCGCTGGCATATTGGTGACGCCTGCGAACTGTCCGTGCTGCGCCAGGTGCACCCGAACAAGGCGGACGTGGTCGTCGCCGCAACCGGTGACGACAAGGCAAACCTGATGGTCTCCCTGCTGGTGCGCAGTGAGTTTGGTGTGCCGCGCACCGTGGCGCGCGTGAACAACCCGCGTAATGAGTGGCTCTTTGACGACTCCTGGGGTGTGGACGTTGCGGTGTCTACCCCGCGTCTAATGACCGCCCTCGTCGAGGAAGCCGTGGAAGTCGGTGATGTGGTGCGCCTGCTGACCCTGCAGGCTGGCGGCGCAACCCTCGCCGAGTACACTGTGCCGGATGACCACCCCGTCATCGGTTACCGCGTGGACCACGTGCAGTGGCCCGTCGATACGGTGCTCACCGCAATCCTGCGTGACGGCGCGCCAATCCCGCCCAGCGCGGATGTGGCGATTGAGGGCGGCGACGAGCTGTTCTTCATCACGACCATTGCCGGTGAGGACCAGATCCGCGCACTGTTTGCATAGCGTTTATGCTTAAGTTTTTGAGGAGGCGAAAGCCCCGGTCACGGGTACCGGGGCTTTCGCGTACTTCTATGAAGTTCTTCTACATATGAAGTTGTGGGTTAGCGGCTTTCTGAACCGTCAGCTTCGGTAGCGGCAGATGCTTCAGCTTCAGTAGCCTCGGATTCCTCGCCCGTCAGCGCCTCCTCCGGTGCCGATACGCGCCACGCCAGCCACACACCCAAAGCGTACAGCGGCAGACCCATGATCAGGCGGGTCGCGCCCAGCGCCTCCACATTATTCGCAAAATACAGGGGCACCTGCACGGCAAGGCGTAGCATCATCAGCACGGTAATAATCCAGGTCGCCAGCATGTACTGGCGCAGACGCACCGGGTTCTGGCGCCAGCTCAGCGCCTCACCGCGAATGACCGCAAAAATCAGACCCATCAGCGGCCAACGCACCAGCATCGACAGCAGATACGCCAGGATGTACACGCCGTTCGTCCAGAAGCCCACCACAAAGTAGTCGCTCGCATTACCGGTACGGTACGCGGCAAACGCACAAATCGCCACGCCCACCAGACCGGTCAGCGCACTCACCAGCTTAGAGCCCTGCACCAGACGAATCAGCGTGAACACGCCCGCCGCAGCCAACGCCGCAATCAGGGACAGATTCAATTCCTTCGTCACGGTGAACAACACCAGGAACGCCACAGCGGGCAGGGAGGATTCCACCAGGCCGCGCCAGCCGCCAATAGCGTGCAGAATATCCACATCGCCGTTGGCGGTGCGGCGCATATTCGCACCCATGGAGGCGCTCAGGCTCTGCGCCAGCTGATTCTCCTCCCGCGCCGGGTCAGCAGCCGGGCTAGTTACTGGGTTAGCGTTCGGATCGGGCTGGGTCGAAGACTGCTCAGCGCTCATGTTTTCCCTTCTCCACAAAGAATTGCGGCACGATCTCATAGCGCGGGTTATAAATCACCGGCTGATGAGCCCTCACCGACACCACACCGGAACAGCGCAACAACGCACCGGCAAGCACTCCGGGCACCATCCGCTGCCCCTGCCACTTCAGTAGCACCCTATCTCCCGGGTTGAACGGCGCATACGGCGGGAAAGACACCTCGTGAGGCTCCTGCACCGCCACGGTCGCCAAAGACGCCGTGTTCAGATGGTGCTGCTTCTCAGGGTCCTCGGATTCCTCCTCGAAGTCCTCACCGGGCGGCTCCACAATCGGCATACCAATCAGCGCCAGCGGGCTCGACCACTGCAGGGGCTTCGACTTAGCCACCACCAGCTCGGCACGGTACATCGGCTTATCCTGCAGTGCAGGCAGCCATACCTGCTCCACGCGTCCGGCAAGGCGTACGCGAAAGCGCTCGGGGTACCCGGGAGCAAGAATCTGCTCCTCAGGAACCGCGAGCGCACTCGAGTAGTTCGAGAACTCAGGCATTAGCCAATCTCGGTAATCTCAGGGCCGCGGCGAGGCATCGGGCGCAGCTTGCTGTGCTCGTTCTCGGTTTCTTCCTCCACGGCGGGCTCTTCCTCAGCCGCAACGACCAGGTCGGCGGGCAGAGTCATGGGCAGCAGTTCACGCGGCGGGCGCGGGTCGTCGCCACGGTCCACCACGACAGTGCGGAAGACTTCCTCCACGGAGGCGGCAGCCTTATCGTCACCGAGCACAGCCGCACCAGAGATGACGCCGCGCAGGAACCAGCGGGGGCCGTCCACGCCCACGAAACGGGCGATGCGCTCACCGGGCTGACCGTCCGGGGTGACGGCGGGCAGGCGGGTCAGCATCTCGGCGCCGAATACGCCGGCGTAGATTTCGACGATGCCGCCCTGCGATGCGACGGACTCGGTCAGATCGTGACGGATGTCGTCCCAGATGCCGGTGGTGCGCGGTGCGGCGAATGCCTGCACCTGCAGGGTTGCGCCGTCGCGGGTGATGGTTGCGGCGATCACCGCGCCGGTTGCGTCGTCAGTTTCGAGGCGCAGGTTCATGCCGTCGAGCAGCTTGATGCGCAGCGCACCCAGGTCGACGTAGTCTTCGAGGTCTTCGGCGGTGACTTCTTCAATGTCGTGCGGGCCGTTGACGCGGTCGTACTTGATGACCTCGGGAGAGTTCTCCTCTTCCTTCAGCTCCTCAACCTCGACGCTGGTCTCCTCAATCTCTTCGGCGACAGCCTTGTCGATGGCGGCCTTTTCAGCCTCCTCGGCGTGCTTCTTTTTACCAAATCCGAACATGGTATTCCTACTTTCACCGCACGCAGGGTGCGGGGGTTTCTTCTCTTCTCTCGTGCGACAATCGCGGTGAGAGCAGACTAGTGGATTCCGCTGGAGCCGAAGCCGCTGGAGCCGCGTTCGGTCTGATCCAGTTCGTCCACCACGGTAAAGGCTGCGTGCTCGTACTTCTGAATAATCAGCTGGGCGATGCGGTCGCCGCGCTGCACGTGGAAGGACTTGGTCTTGTCAGTGTTGAGCAGGGTGACCATCAGCTCGCCGCGGTAGCCGGAATCAACGGTGCCGGGTGCGTTCACAATGGTGATACCGTTCTTGGTTGCCAGGCCGGAGCGCGGGTGCACCAGACCAACGTAGCCTTTGGGCAGGGCGATTGCCACGCCGGTGGGGACGAGGGCGCGTTCGCCCGGCTCCAGTTCGAAGTCGATGCGGGAGCGCAGGTCAGCGCCAGCGTCGCCGGGCTTTGCGTAAGCGGGTGCGGGCAGCTCGGGGTCGAGCAGCTTAATGTGGACGTTTACGGGGGTCATCATGGTCAATACTCTAACCTTTCGCGGGTGTCTGTGCCATTACCTCGCGCTGTGTTGAGGCTCTACTGCGGGGTGTTTGGGGTGCGTGTTCGCGTTCAGCACGTGCCGCGGCGTGCCGTGCTGGGTACGACGCGGCGCTGTTTGTGTGTGTGCGCGCGGCTTTCACATACTCAACGGGGCGGGTGCACTCGGCACTCGCCCCGTCATGAGGTGTATGTCGGGTGGGTGTTATCCCTTCCCTAAAGTTTTAGCCCTCGCACTCGATGCAGTAGGACAGGCCGCCCTCTTCGCGCGCAATCTGCGAGCGGTGGCGCACCAGGAAGCAGGATGCGCAGGTGAACTCGTCGTCCTGAGCGGGCAGAACAACAACGTTCAGCTCCTCGTTGGAGAGGTCAGCACCGGGCAGCTCGAAGCTTTCTGCTGCGCTGTTTTCGTCTTCGTCCACCGCACCGGACTGCATCTCGGAACGGCGGGCGTTCAGCTCCTCGTAGGACTCTTCGTTCTGCTCTTCGTCCTGCTTGCGAGGTGCATCGTAATCAGTTGCCAAACTTTCACGCTCCGTTGGTTCTGTGGCTGTGTGTTGGACTAGGCCACGCTGGTTTAATGAGTGCTCTAGGTGCCGCTGGTGTGTATTTAACCCCGACGGCATGCCAGGTATTGTTCACCATTGGCACCCTATTTGTCTAATCCTGGGTAGGCTTTGGACTGTTTAGGCGTCACATTCTAGCTTTTTCGGTGCGAAAAGTACATCTTTTTTTGGTGAAAATCCCGCCTCCGCTACTGATTTACCGCGCTTTCACGGTACCCTGGTAGGTAGTTTGCGTTCCGTGCAACACATTCACGAACGCGTCCGGTTCACCTATGGAGGTTCTCATGCTTGAACTGCGTCTGATTGGCGTTCACGATGACGGCGAAAATCTGGTGCTTGAGTCTGCTGACGGCACCCGCTTCTTGCTGCCGATTGACGCTAACCTGCGCACGAGCATCACCAAGGCTCGCCGTATTCAGCCCGCCCGCGGTCTGGGCGCTAAGGGCACCTACGGTCCGCGCGATATTCAGACCCGTTTCCGTCAGGGTGCCTCCGTTGAGGAAATCGCTGAAGAGTCCGGTTGGGAGCCGGAGCGCGTGCGCCGCTACGAGTGGCCGATCGTTGCCGAGCGTGCCCACATTATTCGTGCCGCTCAGAGCGTGAAGATTGGTCGCCGCAGCTCCGCTTCGGGTACCGCACAGATTCCCGTGACCCTGAGCGCCCGCATTGAGGAAGTCTCCGAGCGTTACGGTTTTGAGGACGCAACCCAGGACTGGACCACCCGCCAGCAGGAGAACGGCCAGTGGCGCGTTGAGGTTGATATTGCGCTGAAGGATTCGGTGCGTCAGAACCTGCCCGCGCAGGTGGTCTTCCCCGCACGTTGGGTGTACAACCCGGCGAACCAGGGCCTGTACGCTTCGAATGAGGCGGCGTACTTCCTGATGGGCAATAGTGAGGATGCTGTTGCCGCCGCCGCGAAGAAGGCTCCCGTGGAGGTTCCTCCCGCCCGCCTGCCGAAGGCACCCGAGCCCGCACCGGCACCCCTTACTTCCTCTGAGAGCGCTGATGAGCGTAAGCTCAAGGAGCTTTTGGAACGCGCCCGCTCGGTGCGCCCGGCGCAGGTTGAAGAGCCCGAGGTGTTCGTACACCGCGAGCCTGCCCAGCCCGTTCAGCCCGCTGAACCTGTAGCACCGGCTGCGCCCGCTACCCCGGCTGCACCGGCAGAGGCTCCGAAGGCTGAGGCGCCTGCCGCTGAGGCTCCCGCCGAGGTTGCATCTACTCGCGGCCCGCTGACCGGCGCACCCGCCGCACACACCCCCGCGGCGCATCCGGCACCGGAAGACTACAGTGAGCACGCACCTGCCGCAGAGACTGCTGAGGCATCGGCGGCTGAGGCACCGGCTGAATCCGCGCCCGCAGAAGCTGCTGAAGCACCTGCTGAGGAGAAGCCCAAGTCCTCCTCCTCGAAGAAGCAGCGCGTGAGCGTTCCGGCGTGGGACGACATCATCTTCGGTAGCCGCAAGTAAGCGACCGCCCTCGCGCTGCCCGATAGGGGCATCGAGACGAGAGCATCTAGACATACGAAAACCGCTGGTTATTCACCCGAATAACCAGCGGTTTTCGTTTGTCCTCTAGCATTTTAGAAGGCTGAAGTTTTAGAAGTCTGGGGCTTTAGAAAGTCTTGAGCATGCGCAACGGCACCAGACGTTCCGCGTCCGTGAGCGAACCGTGCTGACCAACCATGTGCAGGGCACGCTCCTGGTAGTGGCGCATATCGTACAGCGCCCAGTCGTCGCGAGCACACACCATTAGGTCGCCAATGCGGCCGCGCGCCGCATCCGTGATGACCGGGCCGAAGTAGCCGGCACGCATCAGTTCGCGAGAGTCAATCACCCAGGCGCGCTCGCCCCAGTACTGCGCCCAACGCTGAGCGGTGGCGGTACGTGCCGCCTCCGAGGTGTCTTCGAGGTACAGGTGCACGGCGCGCGGTTCACCGGCGGTCATGGCGATATTGCGGGTCAGCTCTTCCACACCGGAGTAGTCGATGCGATGGTGTGCGGGCACGTTCACCATGCCGTGATCGGCGGTGACGAAGAGTGCCGCCCACGCTGGGGCGCGCTCCGCCAGACGCTTCAGCGCCGAGTTCAGTTCCTCCAGCTGTTGCAGCCATTTGTCGCTGCCCACACCGTAGCGGTGGCCCGCCGCGTCAATCTCGCCCCAGTACAGGTACACGGTGGTCGGGGTGCGGCTGGAGAGCGCCTCCAGGGCGTAGGTGACACGGGCATTATAGCCGACAGCATCCACGAAGTCGCCGCCGCGCAGCGCCGCCTCCGTCAGGCCGGTACCGCGGTACTTACCCAGCGAAATGGTGAGCACGCGGCGGTTCGTATGGTGGCGTTCCAGCACGGTCGGCAGCGGCTGCCAGGCGTGCGGGTCCACCGTCTGATCCCAGCCGGACAGGTGGTTCATGACCGAGCCCGCTCCCCCATTACCTGCCGGGTTGCGCACCTCGTAGCCGGCAATGCCGTGCGCGCCGGGTGCCGTGCCGGTGCCCAACGAGGTCAGGGAGGCGGCGGTCGTGGTGGGGAACGCGGCGTCCAGCGGGCCCAGGTTCAGGGTCTTACGCAGGGCGGGCGCGTAGCCGCTGTAGCTATTGAGCAGCTGCTCACCCAGGCCGTCCACCATGACCACGCAGGCGTGACGGAAAGACACCGGATCAACATCCTGCTCCGCGAGGCGACCGGCAAGGTTCAGCGGGTCGGCAACAGAGTTGAACGCCGGGTCAGAATCCAGGGCGTGCGCGGGGCGCGCCAGGCTTCGCTGAGCCACCAGAGAGGAAGCGGACTCCAGCACATCGGCGATGCTATTGCTGCCGTAGGCGGGCGCGGGAGGCAACGGCGCGCCCAGAACATCGTGCAGGGTGGGCTGTTCGGTGCGGGACGGGGCCGTCATAGGTTCCTCTCGGGTGTGTCTCTCAGGGTGTGGCGAGTGCTAATCGCGAGCGCCGTTGGGTGGCAGGCGCGGGATGCCGGTGGTTATCGGCGGGTTGCGTACATGCGGGCACGGTGCAGCGCACGCGCAAAATGCTGCGCACGCTGAACCGACTCCGGGCCGTCAGCAGTCGCAGAAACACGCACCGCAATGTCCTCGCGGCGTGCATCGCCGGTGAAGCCGTGGTCGGCGTTGCACTGCGGGTCCTGGCAACCGGCAGGAGCCAATTCCATGTGCAGCGAACCGGTCCACGCAATCTGGAAAGAAATCTCAGTCGGGGCGGTGCTACCGGCGTTGTACGCCTGCGGCTGGCTGAAACCGTAGCTGATGGTGACCGCGTTCAGGGCGCTCAGGTGCACCGCCTCCACGCTCACGTGCGCCACGGTACCCTGCGCGTCGCCCTCAAGGTGCTGGTCGTCCAGGTGCGCAAAGATGACGTGCTCACCGCACAGCACCATCACGGTAATGTGGCGGTGAAAATCATCGCGCGAGAAGTGGGTTTCATGCTGTACAAAGTGGGCATCCGGGTTCATGCCCGCCAGAGCGTCATCCACCACTTCCAGCACGAGGTCGGGGTAGAAACCGGCATGCTTAATGTCTGCGACCAGTTGCTCGCGTTCGGGGGTGGGGGCGTACATCGTACCTCTTTCGTGCGGTGCCCTCATGAGGCGACGTCGGTCGGCGCACACGATGAAGGCGGTTAGGTATTACTCCCCTCTACCTTAGAGGGTTCCAGCCGGGCTGTGCTAGTTAGGCACGCTCTGACGGCGCATATGACGTCATACGCACCCCGCGATATCTCTGCTGTCCGTTTGTCGTTACCCCGTTGGCGTTCCCTTCTGCGCTTTGATGAAGGCTCCGCTACGTTCTTGGTACACCCCACAGATGATGCTGACCAGCCAGTCCGTCTCATCCGCTACCACCCGCTAAAATAGGAGGAGCAAAAACACACGGACACGAGGAGATATATGGCTCGCCGATCCAAATCCGCCGTCAGCGACTACCCGGTGGATGTGGTAGAGAATATCGTCGACATCGACGTATCCGCCGAGATGGAAACCAGCTTCCTGGAATACTCCTACTCGGTGATTTATTCGCGCGCCCTCCCCGACGCCCGCGACGGCCTCAAGCCCGTGCAGCGCCGCATCCTCTACATGATGCAGCAGATGGGTCTGCGCCCCGATAAGGGCCATGTCAAGAGCGCCCGCGTAACCGGCGAGGTCATGGGTAAGCTCCACCCGCACGGCGACGCCGCCATCTACGACGCGATGGTGCGCCTCGCTCAGCCCTTCGCGCTGCGTCTGCCCCTCGTGGACGGTCACGGTAACTTCGGCTCCCTCGACGACGGCCCGGCAGCCGCCCGATACACCGAAGCGCGCATGGCGCCCGCCGCGCAGGCGCTCACCGCAGACCTCGAAGAAGACGTGGTTGACTTCGTACCGAACTACGACAACCAGTTCATGCAGCCCTCCGTGCTGCCCGCAGCGTTCCCGAACCTGCTCGTCAACGGCACCACCGGCATCGCGGTCGGCATGGCAACCAACATGGCGCCGCACAACCTGCGCGAGGTCATCGCCGGTACCCGCCACCTCATCGCTCACCCCGAGGCGAGCCTCAAAGACATCATGAAGTTCATCCCCGGCCCCGACCTGCCCACCGGCGGCACCATCGTGGGTCTGGGAGGCATCCGTGACGCCTACGAAACCGGCCGCGGCACCTTCAAGACCCGCGCGAAGGTCTCCATCGAGCAGGTCAGCCCCCGCAAGCAGGGCATCGTCGTCACCGAACTGCCGTACATGGTCGGCCCCGAAAAGGTCATCGAAAAGATCAAGGACGGCGTCAACTCCAAGAAGCTCACCGGCATCTCCGACGTGGTCGACCTGACCGACCGCACCCACGGCCTGCGCCTCATCATCGAAATCAAGAACGGCTTTAACCCGGAGGCGGTGCTCGCCGCCCTCTACAAGCACACTCCGCTTGAGGACTCCTTCGGTATCAACAACGTGGCGCTCGTGGACGGTCAGCCGCAGACCCTCGGCCTGCTCGACCTGATGCACGTGTACATTGACCACCGCCTGAACGTGGTCCGCCGCCGCACCGAATTCCGCCTGGGCAAGCGCACCGACCGCCTGCACCTGGTGGAGGGCCTGCTCGTGGCGATCCTCGACATTGACGAGGTCATCCAGATTATCCGTGAGTCTGACGAGACCGCTCAGGCACGCGAAAAGCTGAAGGCCGTCTTCGACCTGACAGACACCCAGGCGAACCACATTCTGGAGTTGCGCCTGCGCCAGCTCACCAAGTACTCCCGCCTGGAGTTGGAAGCAGAACGCGACACCCTGCAGCAGGAAATCGCGGAGCTGCAGCGTATCCTCGGCTCCGATGCGGCGCTGCGTGAACTGGTCTCCGACGAGCTCGCCGAGGTTGCCGAACGCTACGGCACCGACCGCCGCACCCAGCTCAAAACCAAGGACGAGATGCAGGTCGCCATTGAGGCAGTCACCGCGCAGTCCAAGGCGAAGAAGAGCCTGGGCCTCGCCCTCGAAATCGCGGATGATCCCTGCTGGGTGCTACTTTCGGCATCCGGCATGATGGGACGTACCCCCGGCAAGCCCATCCGCGAGGCGCTCGTGGATCCCGGCAAGCGTTTCAAGCACGACGTGTTCACCTCGATTGTGCCGACCACCGCGCGCGGTGAGATCGGTGCCGTGACCTCCGCAGGACGCATGGTGCGCCTGTCCGTCATGGACATTGCGGTGCTGGACGAGAACGGTGGCACCCCCTCCATGACGTCTGCTGTGAAGGCAGCCGAGCTGGTTCAGCTCGCCAAGGGTGAGAAGCTGGTCGCCCTCGTACCGCTGAACACGGTGCTGGCGCTGGCAACCGCGGGCGGCGTGATCAAGCGCCTCAACCCGGATTACCCGCTGAACCAGACCGAGTGGGACATCATGAAGCTCAAGGATGGCGACGAAATCGTAGTCGCCGCCCCCTGCCCCACTGACGATGCGGTACTCACCTTCGTCACCCGCGACGCGAAGCTACTGACCTTCGACGCGGCAAAGGTCCGCCCGCAGGGACGCACCGGCGGCGGTATCGCAGGCATCAAGCTTGCCGACGACGACCGTGTGATTGCTCTGGGTGTGACCGCACCCGGCGACGCGGCGGAGGTCGTGACCGTCACCAACGGCAAGGACGGCCTGGCGAGCGCCAAGGTCACCGCGCTGAGCGAGTACCCGCAGAAGGGCCGCGCGACCGGCGGTGTGCGTGCGCACCGATTCCTCACCGGTGAGAGCCAGCTGGCTCTGGCGTGGGTGGGCGTGGGCCCGGCGAAGGCGGCGTCCTCCGGCGGTGTGGCTCGTTCCCTGCCGACCGAGCACGGTACCCGTGACGGTTCCGGTGTGATGCTCACTCAGAGCATCGGCATTGTGGGCCCGAACTATGCGGCTGTTTCCACAGCGCTGGCGGTTAGCCCGGAGGGTGAAAAGCTCTTCTAGGCGCGCCGTTCACGGCCTTTCGACCTCAGGTTGCTAACGAAGCCGGGGGTGAAGACACGTTGTGTGTGTCTTCACCCCCGGCTTTTATGTGGTGTACCTTAAGTAACACAGCACACATTTATTGACGCATTATTCCTAGAGGATTTGTCGTGCTTGATTTACTGTCCGTCACACCAGAGTTATTTATCGTGCTCCTGCTCGCTGCCTTCTGCGCAGGATGCATCGACTCTGTCGTGGGCGGAGGCGGCATGATCCAGCTCCCCGCCCTGCTCATGGCACCCGGATTCTCACCCGTCGCCGCCCTGAGCACCAATAAAGTTGCCAGCGCCATGGGCACTTTGACGAGCGCCTCAACCTATATTCGCTCGCTCAAAATCCCGTGGAAAATCCTGCTCCCCGTAGCGTTCGTGGCGTTCTGCGCCTCCGCCGCCGGCGCGCACTGCGCTACGATCCTGCCGGCACATATTTTCCGCCCCGCCATTGTGGTGGTTCTAGCCGCTATCCTCGTCTTCTCGGTGCTACAACCGCGCATACCTCGCGGGCGGCCTCGCACGCTCACAACCTCATCATTCCTAGTGCGCGGCTTTGCGCTGGGTCTGATTCTGGGCGGCTACGACGGCATCCTCGGGGCTGGCACCGGCGCGATGATGCTCGTCGCCCTGCAGATAGCCATGGGCTACGATATGCTCCACGCAACCGCAGCCGCCAAGGTTCTTAACACCGCCACCAACCTCGGCGCGCTCCTCTATTTCATTCCGCTGGGCTCGATTCACTGGCTCCTCGGAATCGCCATGGGATGCGCCAACATGGCGGGAAGCTGGGTTGGTGCCCGCACCGCAATTCACCTGGGCGAGCGATTCATTCGCCGCGTGCTCGTTATCGTTATGACCCTCATGCTGCTGCGGATGAGCGCGCAGATACTCGGCTGGGTCTAGCTCCCCCACCCTCACCCGAACCTATTCGCGCGGAGGTATAAACACTCAGAACTATCTGCGCACAAAGAAATGCCCCGGTACTTTCACGAAGTACCGGGGCATTTCCATGCACACTATTTTTTCTAGGGGCGTTTTTCTAGGAGCGTTCTTTCGGGGCGCATCATCGGCGCGCCCCGCCGCCTGCTAGAGAGCAGCTGCTAGAGACGAACCACCTCATCGCAACGGGCAATATCCTCAGGACGGTGCGACACCAAAACCGTAGCCACAGAGCTGGAGCGGGTCGCCGCATCCAAGTCAGCCATCAGCGCACGGGCAGACTCAGCATCCAGGTGCGCGGTCGGCTCATCCAGCAGCAGCACCGGCGAGTTCACCAGCAGGGCACGAGCCACCGCCAGACGCTGACGCTGACCACCCGACAGGAACGAACCGCCGGCACCCACCGGGGTGCGCAGGCCCTGAGGCAGAGCGTCAAACCACTCGCCCAGACCCACACGGCGCAGAACCTCAACCAGCTCTTCCTCGCTCGGGCGATCCGAACGGTCACGAGCCAGCAGCAGGTTACCCTCAAGGGTCGACTCGAAGATGTGAGCCGCCTGCGGGCACCACGCCGCGTAGCCGCGCAGCTGCTCGCCCTCCAGGACCTCACCGGAAGCCAGCACACGGCCGGACTCCAGCGGCAAGAAGCCCAGAACGGTCGCAAGCACCGTAGACTTACCGGAACCGGAGGGGCCGGTCACCGCAGTCCAGGAGCCCGCGCGGGCGTTCATGTTCAGGTCGGTGAAGACCGGGTGATCCATGCCGGGCCAACGGGCGGCGGCGTCCTGTAGGCTCAGGGCGGGTTCGGTGACCTTCACGCCAAGCTCCTGCGGGGTGCCGCAGCTAACCAGGGTGGGCTCGCCGGGCTTCGGCGGGCGAGGGGTATCGCTCTTAGAACCAGCCGCAGATTCGGGACGAGCAAAACGCTGGGCACGCTGACGGTCAGCTTCCAGCAGCTCCTCCATCTCGGCCTCCGCGCGGGCACGCAGACGCTCAACACGACGCGGCAGAACGTGGGTGTCCACCTCAGCCTCGGTCGGTACGGAACGCTTCAGAGTCGAGACGGCAACAATACCCTCCAGGGATACGTCGCGCACGCTCGGGGCAATCGTCGCGAGCAGGCGGCTAAACGCGGGCCAGGAGCGGACCGCCTCAACATGGCCCAGGGAGCTTTCCAGCATACCGGTGCACAGCAGCACCACAATCGCCGCTTCGGGGGCACGCACGGTGCCGTCAACAGCCAGCGGGTACGCAATCATTGCGCTCGCCAGAGCCGCGCCAAACCAGCTCAGGGTCACGAGGGCACGTCCCACACCCTGAGCGGTCGAGCCCTTCTGCAGGGCGGACAGGTTCTCGGCGTCCAGGGCGCCGTTAGCCTTCTCAGCGGTGGTTGCCACACCGTTAGCGCGCAGATCCTCGGCTGCCGAGAGCATGCCGGTACCCAGGCGCAGCATCTGCGCGGTGGAGCGGCGAGCCAGCGCCTCCGCGCGGGCATCGGCGCGGAGCACAATCCACGGAGCCACAAAAGTGCTGACCAGCACGGCAAGCAGAACCGGAATCAGAGCCTGCGGCAGGATGCACGCGGTCGTAATCAGCGCCGCGGTCATGACCAGCAGGTGCGCGGCCGGCGGGATAATAACGCGCGGCACGCCGTCACGCAGCTCATCGATACCGCCCACGAGGCGTTCGAGCAGCGCGTCACCACGCAGCAGGGCACGCACGCTGCTCACGCTCTGCCATGCACCAACCCAGGCGCGCAGACGCAGAATATTTGCGGCGGCAAGAACCTTCGAGTGGGTCATCAGACGCTCAGCGTAGCGGGCGCAGGCACGACCCAGACCGAAGAAACGCACGCCCACAATGGCGACCATCAGGTACATCATTGCCGGGCCCTCGGCGGCGCGAACAATCAGCCAGCCGGACAGCGCGGTCAGTGCAGCCGCCATGAGGGAAGTAATCGCAGCCATAATCACCGGGCCGGTTGCGGCGCGAACACCGATACCGGTCAGTTCCTTCAGGGTGCGCAGGCTTGCGAACAGGCCGGCAGGCTCGGCTTCCTCGACCTCAGCAGCTGCGGAGGCGCCCGCCGGGGCGGTGCTTTCAGCCTCGTACTCTGCCTGATTCTTGAGCAGGTGCGCGGGGGCTTGCGCAGGAACCGCAACGCGGGCGGTGTTCGCCTCGGCGGTCCAGGTGTAGCCCTGGGCGGTCTGCACGGCACGAACGAGTGTGTCACAGCCAGCGGCGAGCTCCTGCTCGTGGGTCACAATCAGCACGGTTGCGCCAAGTTCCGCCAGGCGGTGCAGGGCTCGGGTCACCAGGTATGCCGAGTAGGCGTCCAGGTGTGCGGTCGGCTCATCCACCAGGACGGTCAGCACGGTCTGCTCACCGCCGGCACGGTAGATAGCCTCGGCACGAGCCAGGGTACGTGCCACGGCGAGGCGGCGCGCCTGACCAGCACTGAGGGCACCGGGTTCAAGGGCGGTCAGCTTCTCCATGCCCAGCTGAGCCAGCGGGCCAACCAGCAGCGCGGACTCGGCATCGGTGACGGACAGCTTCTTGGAGTCCATCGCTTCACCGAGCAGAGCGGCTGCACGCTCACGCTCCGCCTCGGTAGCGCTGAGCGCGTAGAGAGCCATTTCGGTCTGCACGGTCGGCGCGGTGAAGACCGGCGACTGCGGAATGACCAGGGTGGTTCCCAGACCGGTCACGCTACCGGTCAGGTGCACGGGATCCTCCGAGCCGGTGGGCACCAGGCCCTCACGCACGGCACCGGAGAACACGTTCAGCAGGGTGGACTTACCGCAGCCGGACTCACCCATCACGCCGATAACCGCACCGCGTGCATCCTGGGCAGTTACACCCTGAGCGGTAGCAACGCGACGGTCCAGGTTCAGGGACAGGTTAGTCAGCACGGCAGGACGCGCCGGGTAGCTCACCGACAGGTCCTTAACGGCGATGGTGGAAGGCTGAGCCTCTTCACGCTCGGTTGCAGTCGAGTCCGCAGCGGCGGCGGGCAGGGGCGCATCAATAATCTTCTGGGCGCTACGCAGGGCGGCAACGCCGTCCTCCGACTGGTGGTAGGCGGCACCCACATCACGCAGCGGCTGGTAGCATTCGGGAGCCAGCAGTAGTACAAGAATTGCGGTGTCCAGGCCCAGGGTACCGTTGACCAGGCGCACACCAATCAGCACAGCAATCAGCGCCACCGAAATGGTGGTGATGAGCTCCAGCGCGAGCGAAGACATGAATGCGCTACGCAAAGTCTGCATGGTGCGTTCACGGTAACGCTGGCCGAGGGCGTTCATGGAGCGGGTCTGTGCACGTTCACGACCCAGACCGATAATGACGGGCAGGCCGCGCACCAGCTCCAGAATATGGTCGGAGAGGCGGTGCAGTTCAGCCTGAGCTTCTGCGGTTTCGTCGCGGGTGTTCTTACCAATCAGAATCATGAACACCGGAATAAGCGGCAGGGTGCAGGCAAGCACCATGGCGCTCATCCAGTCTAGGGCCGCCACAACAACCCAGAGGATGAACGGCACAATCGCGGTAGACACGAACGCGGTCAGGGTCTTGGTGTAGTAGTCATCCAGGGCGTTCAGGCCACGGGACAGCAGCACAGCGGTCGCGCCGGTACCTTCGGGGGTGTCTGCACCACCGGTGGCGAGCACACGCTTGAGCAGCGAGGAACGAATCTGAGACTTCGCCCCGGAGGCGGCACGCTGCGCGCTCACAGCCAGCAGGTAGTCGGTACCCGAGCGGACAAGTAGCGCAGCCACGGCGACCGCAATCAGGCCGGGGGTAATGGTGTCTGCGTCACCGAAGATACCACCGAGGCCGAGCAGCCAGCCGCCGTGCGCCTCCAGCTGCGCCTGCGCGGAGCCCGAGAACTCAATGTAGGCGCGGTACACGTCCGGGGCGCTCGTCTCTTTGAGGCGCGCGTGCTCGGCGGCAACAGCGGCGAAACCGGCGTGTGCCGCGCGGGCAATAATCACAGCCAAGGCGGCACTGAAAAGCACCGTCGCGATGGTGTGCACGGCGGTGATGACACCGAACGTGCTGAGGGTTTTACGGGCGTCAGGGCCCAGAGGTGGGCGGCGGTCAGCGCGGTCGTTGCGCTTTCCTTCGGTCACCTCTGGTGCCTCAGTGTTCTGATGTTTGTCAGCATGACGCGGTGTGTGCGTTCGACTCACGTGTTGTCCTTAGTCTTCTGCTGTTTTTACCTCCCATCAGTTTAAGGGTTGGGCTATCTAATACCTATTTGACCAGTCAGGTTTCAGGTAATTGGTTGGTCCTCACCCGGCGCTCACTCTAGCCGCGCATAGCGTCGGCGGGGCTCTTGCGGGATGCCACCCACGCCGGGTATGCCGAAGACACCAGACCGGTAAGGGCGCCAACGCCCACGCCGAGCACCACGAATCCCGGGGAAAGAACCGCCTGCCAGCCCTGCACGAGCGAAAGAATTATGGTCGCAATCATGCCGGAGCAGGCGCCGATGGAGCCGCCGAGCACGCCGAGCATGACGCCCTCCATGAGGAAGATGCGGGCAATCAGCCATTTACTCGATCCGATGGCGCGGCGCAGCGCAATCTCTGCGGTGCGCGATTGCACGGACAGATACATGGCGGTTGCCGCCGAGAGGGAGGCGAGCACCAGCAGAATACCGGAGAGCACACCCACGTACAGGCCCAGATCCGAGGCGATAGACGCGCGTAGGCTCTGCAGGTCGGAGGGGGTTTCCACGTTGATCTGGCTGGGTTCAGCGGGCTTGAGGGTCAGCGGAATTGCCTTGGCGACCGCTTTGCCGTAGCCCCGTTCGGTTTCGGCAATGTATGTGACCTGGCCGCGTCCGGTGCGCTGAAGTGTGCCCGGCGAGACAATGACCGTGTTCCTAAATTCGTAGCCGCTATTGCCGGGGTCGAAGAGGCCGATGACCGGCATCAGCTGACCTTCCACCCAGATGCTCACACCGGGTGCCACCTGCGGCAACCCACCGAGCTTAATGCCGTAGTCGACGGCGGGTAGCTCGCCGGGCCTGGGCTCGGTTGTGGCGTTATCTGCAGCCTTATCTTCGGGAATAATGCCGAGGGCGCGGGCAGCGGAGACCGACACAATAGCGCCGGAGAGCTGCTCGGAGCGTTCACGGTCGGCAACGTTCTGCTGGGTGAGGGTCGAGTTCATCTGTTCGAGCGCACGCAGGGTTTCGGGGTTCATGCGGGCACCGATTTGCTCGAGCCGGGTCTTTGAGGTGGAGCTGAGGCCAATCGCCGTTTTGGGTTCGTCCTCGTAGGGGCTGAATCGGGTGATTCGCACGTCGGCGGGTGCCACGCTGCTGACGAATCCGGTGTTCTTCACGTAGTCCAGTGCGCTAATGCGGTCGGCAACATTCTGCGCGGATTCGCCCTGCCGGTATGTTCCGAGCATGTTCTGGTCATTGTCCCTGTCGCTGATGTAGAGCGTGGACTGTTCGGATCCGAGCAGGCGCTGGTTCACCTGGTAGCTGGCGGATTCGCTCATGCCGGAGGCGCTGATGAGTCCGCCCACGCCCAGTGCGAAGGACAGGCCCAGCAGCAGGGTGCGTAGCGGTCGGGAGGTGAGCGCAGAGATCGCCTCGATGCTGTCGTCGGTGAGGAAGCTTCCGCGGCGATGCGTAGCGGGCTTCTCCCCCGGTGCGAGGCTAGCGGGAGCATCTACCGGGGCACTTGCCGGGACTTCCGTCGGGGTGTCCCCTGCAACCGGCACAGCCTCAGCGACCGGTGCCGTAGCGGAATCGGCGCGGCTCTGCTCGTGTAGCCGTCCATCCTCAATGCGAATCACACGGCGGGCGGCGGCGGCAACCTCCGGGTCGTGGGTAATAACCAGCACGGTACAGCCGGTGGCATTAATGCGCTGAAGAATCTCAATGACCTTGGCGCTATTGTGGCTGTCCAGGTTGCCGGTAGGCTCGTCGGCAAGAATCAGCGGCGGGCGCGTGGCGAGGGCACGAGCAATGGCGCAGCGCTGCTTCTCGCCGCCGGAGAGGTAGCGGGTGCGGATGCTGGCGCGGTCGCTCAACCCCAGAAATTCTAGGGTTTCTTCGGTGCGTTGCAGGCGCTCGCCGTAGGGTACGCCCTGCACGCGCAGGCCCATGGAGGCATTGGTTGTGCTGGTTTCATCCAGCAGCATGTTTGAGGACTGGAAGATGAAGCCGAGGTGGTCTCGGCGCATTTCGTCGCGTTCTCTGTCGCTGAGTCCTTCCGTGTTTTTGCCGAAGAGGCTGTAGGTTCCGCTGGTGGGCGTGTCGAGCAGGCCAATGGCGTTGAGCAGGGTTGATTTACCGGAGCCCGACGGACCAATAATGGCGAGGAATTCGCCGCGTTCGACCACCAGGTCGAGGTGGTCGAGGACTGCTCGTTCGCTCCCCTCGAAGACACGGGTAATGCCGTGCATTTCGATAGCAGGCGCGGTACCGAGTCCGGCGGCAGGTGTAGCTGCGGACGCTACGTTGGGCGCAACTGTAGGCGCACGTCCTGGGCTTGTGTCGGGGGTTATCTTGCGGCGGCTCATGAGACAAGCACCTTCTGTCCCGCGCTGAGGTTAGCGTTAATGGCGGCGTATCCGCCGGCGGTGCGCAGGACCTCAACGTTGACTCGTTCGGTGGCGGGCGCGTCCTTGCTGGTCGCAGTGGAGCTTCCTCCCTTTTCAACGAGCACGTAGGTGCCCTGGGAGTCCTGGCGTACCGCGGTGGTCGGCACGGCGAGGGTGGTTGAGGTGTTGCCCTTGCTGGTGATGGAGGCGCTCTGACCCGGAGTGAGCTTGCTCGGGTCGTCGGCACTAAATCGCACGCTCTTCGCCGCACCCTTGGAGGGGTCGTTCTGCAGCTCACCAATGCTGGTGATGGTGCCCTCCACACTGCCGGTGGAAGTGCGCAGGCTAACGCGGTCGCCGGCCTTGACCTTATTGGCAACAGAGAGCTCAACGCTGGATTCCACGTAGGGTTCGCTGGTTTCTACACTCGCGATGGGGTTGCCGTCGCTGATGAGCTGACCGACCGCGGCAACGGCGGTGACGGTGTGGCTGCCGCCGGGCAGAATCGCGTAGTTGCTGCGGGCAATGCTGGTGACCCCCTCGCTGGGCACGCCGGTCAGGTGCGCGCGGTGCAGGCGCGTGACGGCGTCGAGGGTGTCTTCGGTGACGGTGCCGCTTTGAGCGGTGGCATACCCGGCGGAGTTCAGTGCCTTCTGGAAGGCGAGCACGTCGTCGCCGTTATCGCCCAGGTTCAGGTCGCGGTATAGCGGTAGCGGCCCGTCCAGCACGAAGACGGGGTCGGCACCGATAATGCCGATGAAGTCACCAGCTTTGAGTACGTTACCGGGCTTCTGGTTCTGGTAGACGAGCACCGGCTCACCGTTGGTGCGTGCGCTAATCGGGGCGGTCTCTCCAGCCTTGGTGGTTCCTGCAATGGCGAGTCCCTCGCTGACGGTGCGTTCTTCGACCTTCGCCCAGACCGGGATCACGGTTTTCGCTTGCACGGTCGGGTCGGGGCCTGTTGCGGCGTAGCGGGTGCCAAGGTAGAAGGACAGCATGAGCGAGCCGATGGCGAGGATTGCCAGCAGCAGGAGCACGCGGGGTCGGGCGATGCGCTCGCTAAAGCGGTGACCGCTGTTTTGGTTCTGTGAGTGAGTGGTCATGGCGGTGTCTTTCTGAGCTGTTTTTGCGCTGTCTTTTGTGGTGCTGTCTTTCAGCGTCCCGGTTTACTGGTGCTCCATAACGTACTGCTTGAACTTCTCGTCACGCTCACGTTCTGCCTTGCGGTCCTGCTCAAGCTGTGACTGGTACTTGCGGATGAGCGGCATCTGGTACTGAGCTTCCAGGTCGTAGAGCTGCTTGCTCATGCCGACCTGCTGGTTACATTCGGCCTGGATGGTGGCGATGCGAATCTCTTCTTCGGAGGCGGGCTCGTTGAATCCGTTGTTCTTGCTCAGCTGCTCAGCCAGCGGGGTTTCCTCGGCGACGGAGCCTGCCGAGCGAGGGGTGAGGCCGCGGTCTGAGACGCACTGCTTCCACTTCTCTTCGAGCTCGCGGTGCAGTTTGCTACCGTAAACGGCGTTACCCGCCTCAGTAGAGATACGACTGGATGTGGACTGCCCTTCATTCTCGGGCCTCTTGCCTTCGGGCACCGCGGCCTCCAGGGTCTCGCGGGCCTTGGGGTAGCATTCGGTGCGAAGCTTGTCCTCGGGGCTCATGCTCTCCCCCGAGTTATAGGAGATGGGGGCGGCTGCGTTGTTGGGGTCTCGCTTCTGAAAACCGTACTTCTGGGCGTACTCGACGTTCCAGGGACCGTACTTTCGTCCCAAATCACCGCGGGGTGCGCTTTCAGAATAGGGAGCCTGGATGGTGTAGTTCTGCCCGTGTTCGGCGAAGCATTGCTTCATGGCAATCTGAAAGGCCGTGTATTCGTAGTTGGTGCGCTCGTAGTAGAGGTAATCGTCCAGGGGCATCTTCACGATGTCCTGTTCCGCGTCGAAGATGGCGTGGACGCTTTCGTCGCGTTCCAGCGGCGGGTTGAAGAGCGAGCAGGCGCTCAGGGGCATGATGCCGATACAGAACAGGGCACCCGTGGCGAGCAGGCGGCGGCGCGTGCCGGTGCGAGGGGTAGTTCCGGTGCGAGGAGCGGATGCAGTGGAGCTACGGTTGAGGGACTTCATCGTTGAACACCTTTCATAAGAGTGAGTTGCTCACCACATTACACTTTTTGCTCCTTGCCGCGCTCGAATTTCGGGGGGGGTGTGCACCAAAAATTTTTGCGCGCCCACTCATCTGCCGAGAGCTGCAGCCTCTGCGGGAATATCCTCTGTAGGAATAGTCCTCTGGGGGCATAGAAAAATCCCCCGAACTTCTCAGAAGAGAAATTCGGGGGATCCTTCAATCAGCTACATGCTACTTGGTCGGCAGTTCAGCCAGTTCGGTAGCGTCGTGAGCCTCGGGGATGTGATCCACGTGCAGACGCTTACGGAAGACCCAGTAGGTCCAAGCCTGGTAGACGAAGACGACCGGCAAACTAAGGCAGGTCACGAAGGTCATAACGCCCAGGGTGTACTCGGAGCTGGATGCGTTCGCAACGGTGAGCGAGTATGCCGGGTCCAAGGTGGAGGGCAGAACGTTCGGGTACATTGCGGTGAAGATTGCCAGCGCGCCGAATGCGACGAACACGGACAGACCTGCGAAAGCGCGACCCTCACGGCCACCCTTTGCGGAGGTCCAAGCAATCAGAACAGCAACCACAGCTAGGATGGTGCACAGCCAGGAAATGCCGTTACCGGTGGTGAAGTCCAGTGCCAGAACCCATGCAACGATCGGCAGCAGCAGGACGGGAGACCAGCGTACCAGGGTGTTGCGGGCACGGTCGCGGATGTCACCGTCGGTCTTCAGAGCGATGAAGGCAAGACCCTGAACCAGGGAGAAGCCAACGAAGCCCAGACCGCCGAGCAGAACCGGCAGAGAGACCCATGCGAAGGCGCCGCCGACGCGGTCGCCGTTCTCGTTGATGGGCAGACCCATGGAGGTCAGACCCAGCAGAGCACCAACGAGCAGTGGGATAAAGAAGGAAGAAACAGACAGAGCGATGTTCCAGTTACGGATCCACTTCTCGTCGTTCTTCTTGCCGCGGTATTCAATGGCGACCACGCGCAGAATCAGGAAGACCAGCGCGAGGGTCAGGGGGATGTACAGAGTCGAGAAGAGGGCTGCGTACCAGATGGGGAATGCAGCGAACAGAGCTGCACCGCCGGACACAAGCCACACCTCGTTACCGTCCCAGACGGGGCCGATGGTGTTCAGCAGCAGACGACGTTCCTTCTCGTTCTTAGTGAACTTGGAACCCATCAGCATACCGACACCCAGGTCGAAACCATCCAGGATCAGGTACATGATGAAGAAGACACCAATGGCTGCAAACCAGAGGGTGGCCAGGCCAGGCTGACCGGCAAAGATATTGAAATCAAAGTTCATGGTGAATCAATCCTTACCCGCCTAGTAGGCGAACTCCAGCACATCGCGCTTGGACTTGTCGTTGGACTCGTCCTCGTGGTGCGACTGAACCAGCTCGGGCATTGCTGCCACCACACCGGCCTTGACGTACTTGATGAGCAGGTAAACCTCAACCACCATCAGCACACCGTAGAGCAGACCCAGGGTGAGCAGGGAGAAGAGGATTTCTTCACCGGAAACACCCGGGGAGATAGCTGCTGCAGTGAACAGGTGAATCGAGGGGTCACCCTGAAGGTTCGGAGCCACAACGAAGGGCTGGCGGCCCATTTCGGTGAAGATCCAGCCGAGGGAGATAGCGAAGAAGGGAGCCAGGATGGACCAGACTGCAACGTTCTTGAGCAGCTTGGACTCGGGGACAGTGCCCACGCCCTTCTTACGGGTTACCCACAGTGCGTAGAGGTAGAGGGGCAGTACGACCGCACCCAGACCAATCATGCCGCGGAAGCCCCAGTAGGAGACCTCGAGGGAGGGCAGGTAGTCAATCTTCTGACCTGCACGCTCACCGTAGAGCGGGTTGTTGGGCAGGTTGGTGCCGAACTTAGCTTCGTACTCGGGCAGCAGGGTCTGAATACCCTTCACCGGGGTGTCGAAGTTGTCGTGTGCCAGGAAGGACAGCACGCCGGGAACCTCGATGACGGTGTGAATCTTATCGCAGCTCTGAGCACCGAGTTCACCGACGGTCAGAACGGAGAAGGAGGTGCCGTCGTGGCACGCAGCTTCTGCAGCAGCCATCTTCATGGGCTGCTCGTGGATCATCAGCTGTGCCTGCAGGTGACCGGACGCGCCGATACCTGCGAAAGCGAGGAGGCCTACAACAGCGCCCAGGCGCAGGGACTTAAACCAAACCTGGAAGTCAGCCTTGTCGCGTGCACCCTTGTCGGACTCACCAACAACAACCTTGCCGTCAACGACCTTGTCGATGCCGTCCTTGCGGCGGCGCCACAGCTTGTACCATGCGATACCAACCAGGAAGCCACCAGCAACCTGAATAGCGGCGGTGATGACGTGAGTGAAGGTCACCCATGCGAGGGGGTTGAGCAGCACTGCGCCGATATCGGTCATGCGGGGACGACCGTCAATCATTTCTGCACCAACGGGGTGCTGCATCCAGGAGTTTGCAACCAGAATGAAGAATGCAGAAATCCAGGAGCCGAGAACTGCCATGAACAGCGAGAATGCGTGTACAGCAGGCTTGAGTCGGTCCCAACCGAAGATCCACAGACCGAGGAAGGTCGACTCAACGAAGAAGGCGAAGAGGCCTTCCATTGCCAGCGGAGCGCCGAAGACGTCGCCGACGAAGCGGGAGTATTCACTCCACGCCATGCCGAACTGGAATTCCTGAACCAGACCGGTGGCCACACCCATAGCGAAGTTAATGAGGTACAGCTTGCCCCAGAACTTCGTCATGCGCTTGTATTCGTCCTTCTTGGTACGAACGTAGCGAATGTATAGGTAGGTCACCACAAGGCCCAGACCCAGAGTCAGCGGAACCATGAAGAAGTGGTAGACGGTGGTAATACCGAACTGCCACCTACCAAAATCAAGGGGATCCATTGATAGGTCCTTACTATGTGTGTACTTAATGTGTGCTTGTGCCAGATTTCGGGTAGTCCCCCGCCGATGGAGGGCGTACGAGAGTTACTGACACAGTGTCTCTCATGCTTCTAAGGTACAGGGTTTTCCTGAGGAGCTGTAAGTATGCTGTGCATAGTATGGACGTTTATTGTTTGACGTTTCGCTAAAGGTATCTTGGACGTTATCCCTCAGCATGCGGGTGGATTGAGGGACGAAACACGATGGTGCCTTGCGGGGTTGGGAGGTACTTTCGGAACCAGGGTGAAACTTTGCGGTTTTATATTATTTCTGCAAAGTTTTGGTGACAGATTCCTGAATTATGACAGATGGTTCAAGCAGTACTCAAAGCTTAAATTTGCCTAAATCATACCAATTTTACTGAAACTTCCAAGAAATAGTGTGACTATTATCATGGAAAAATCATTAAATGTGACACGCCAGTCACCACTACCCCGCAAGGTACACCGCAAGCTACATATCGATGCTCTCAGTATCCAGCTGATGAGCACCCGCAATGATGAATTCCTTACGCGGAGCCACCTCAGAACCCATCAGCAGGGAGAATGCACGCTCAGCAGCCTCCGCATCCTCAATACGAATACGGCGCAACATGCGATGACGCGGATCCATCGTGGTCTCAGCCAGCTGATCGGCGTCCATCTCACCCAGACCCTTATAGCGCTGAATGGGTTCCTTATAGGACACGCCCTGCTCCTGCAAAGAATCCAGAAGCTCGTGCAGCTGCTTCTCCGAGTAGGTGTACACCATCTCGTTCGGCTTGCCGCGGCGCACCACCTCCACGCGATGCAGAGGCGGAACCGCAGCGTACACGCGACCGGCCTCAATCAGCGGACGCATGTAACGGTAGAACAGGGTCAGCAGCAGGGTACGAATGTGGGCGCCGTCCACGTCCGCATCGGTCATCATAATGACCTTGCCGTAGCGGGCAGAGTCCAGATCAAAGGTACGACCCGAGCCCGCACCGATAACCTGAATCAGCGCCGCACACTCAGCATTCGCGAGCACATCAGTCACCGAAGCACGCTGAGTGTTCAGGATCTTACCGCGAATCGGCAGCAGAGCCTGATACGAGGACGAACGCGCCAGACGCGCAGTACCCAGCGCCGAGTCACCCTCCACAATGAACAGCTCAGAATGCTCCACATTGGTCGAACGGCAATCCACCAGCTTAGTGGGCATGGACGAAGACTCCAGCGCGGTCTTACGGCGCTGAGTTTCCTTATGGATGCGAGCCGAGACGCGGGTCTTCATCTCAGAGACAACCTTCTCGCACAGAGCAGTCGCCTGAGCCTTCTCCGCACGGGCGGTCGACTCCAGGCGAGCCTTCAGCGCATCACCCACGACCTTCGACACAATCTGGCGAACCGCCGGGGTACCCAGAATCTCCTTGGTCTGCCCCTCAAACTGCGGCTCGGCAAGACGCACGGTCAGCACGGCGGTCAAGCCGGCGAGCACGTCGTCCTTCTCAATCTTGTCGTTACCCACCTTGTACTTGCGGGCATTATCGGCAAGGTGCTTGCGCATCACGCGCAGCAGGCCCTGCTCAAAACCGGTCGTGTGAGTACCGCCCTTGGGGGTGGCAATAATGTTCACGAAGCTGCGGACCGTCGTCTCGTAACCAATGCCCCAGCGCAGCGCAACGTCCACTTCGCAATCGCGCTCCACGTCGGTCAGCTGCGAGCGGCCGTCCTCACCCAGCACCGGCACGGTCTCGGTGAAAGATCCGCTGCCGCTAAAACGCCAGGTGTCGGTAATACGCTCATCGTGCGCCAGAAACTCGACGAACTCGCTAATGCCGCCGTCGTACTGGAAGACTTCCTCGTGGGGCTCCAACTCGCCGGGGGTGCCGGGCAGTCGGCGCTCATCGCGGATGCAAATACGCAGACCCGGAATGAGGAACGCGGTCTGGCGCGCACGAGCAGCCAAGTCCTCGTAGCTGAACTTAGCGTCGGGGGTGAAAATCTGCGGGTCAGCCCAATAGCGCACACGGGTGCCGGTCACGCCGCGCTTAGCGCGACCCACAATCTGCAGAGCATCAGTGCCCTCGGTTGCGGGAGTGAACGGATCTTCGGGCTTGGGGGTGCGGCCGGACTCAAAGAAGCCGGGAATGCCGTGGCGGAAGGACATCTGGTAGGTCTTCGAGCCACGGTCCACCTGCACATCCAGACGGGAAGACAGCGCGTTCACCACGGAAGCACCCACACCGTGCAAACCACCGGACGCGTTATAGGAGCCGCCGCCAAACTTACCGCCGGCGTGCAGCTTAGTGAACACGACCTCCACACCGGACAGGCCGGTGCGCGGCTCAATGTCGGTGGGGATACCGCGGCCATCATCGCGTACCTCAACCGAACCGTCACGGTACAGAATGACCTGAATGGACTGGCCGAAACCGGCGAGCGCCTCATCCACCGAGTTGTCGATAATCTCCCAGAGGCAGTGCATCAGGCCGCGGGAGTCGGTGGAGCCAATGTACATGCCCGGGCGTTTGCGTACAGCTTCCAGACCTTCCAGCACGGAGAGGTGACGGGCGGTGTAGTTCGAAGACGCCACGGGAATCCTTTCGGCAAGTGATGACTGTGTATTCAGCACGGCAAGCTTGCGGAAGGGAGAAAAAATGCCCCGGGCCTGCGCTCATAGTGCTCTAAGTTTCTATTCTATCGTGGCTTGTTACCCGCTTCTGTCTGCTTCGTCATTAGGCTCTGCGCAGTCATTAGGCCCTGTCGAGAAACTGGGAGCGCAGAGAAGGAGCACAGAAAAGCACCGGCTACTACTCCCCCATGGAGTAGCAGCCGGCGTGTGAGTATCTGTGGGTATCTGAATTTTTAGGGTGCGCTGTTTGGGGTATTCAGTCTGTGCATTTCCATCCTGGGCACCTCATAGCAAAGGCACTCCCCTAGTGAGCCTCACCCGAGGCGCGCGAGGAGCTCTCGTGACGGTTCGTGACCATGATATTGGACTTGAAGTAGAACTCTTCGGGAAGCTCATTCGTGACCGGGCCGTGCGGGAACTCGCTAAGCTTCGGCACGAAGTACCAGTCCATCAGCTCGCCGCTGCTCTGCTTGAGCACGCGGCGTTCCCTCATGGCGTGGTGCACCTTGCGGCGCAGACGCGGGCTGTCTTTCAGGGTGCTGGTGAAGACCCACGGAGTCTCGTAGCCCTCGGTGACCATGCCGAAGGTGATGCGCAGGTTGCCGTTCATATCGGCGTCCATCGTGAAGTCGCCGTCTGCGATGTCGGTGAAAGCGAGCATCCAGCTGTGACGGCGTTCGTAGCTTTCGCGGGTGGTCTGCAGTGCCGCAATGATGCGGTGGTCGACCAGCAGCTCCACCTTACGTTCGGTGATTTCGCCCAGACGAGCGTAGGAGCCGAAGGCACGGTTCGCACCACTGCGGCGAGGCCACTTCGTCACCGCACCGTGCGGCACCTCCCCCGCAAAGGTGAAGGGGCCCGTCATGGTGCCGGGCAGACGCAGACGCTCAAACGGAGCAGTCGGCAGGAAGGTCGTCAGCAGCTGATCAGAGCTCACCGACTTACCCCAGCGTGCCATCTCAAAAACAGTCGGTTCGGGGCCCACCGGGTAGATGCGCGGCATCTTGCGCCCGAATTCGTCAAAACCGTCAATAAACTCACCGTTGGAGCTGTACCCGGGCATGGTCGCACCGAGCGGGCGAGTCCACGATCCCGAATACGGCTTGGTCAGGTGCGGGTTCTCCACCGGCAGGATGCTGGTGCGAGCACCCAGGTAGGCGGGCATCCGCGAGAGATTACGCCAGGCGAACTTTGCGGCAACCGCCTCGCGCCACCACATCGGGCGTTTGCCCGGGGTCTGCCCGCCCAGGCAGTGCATGAGCAGCCAGAAGCCAGCCCAGCCGAGGCAGCCTGCGGCAACCACCCAGAAAATAATCGTCAGCACGGTGTGCAAGGTTCCGGTCGCCCAGATATTCGTGGCAATCAGAGCCATGAACGCCACCCACGCCACCATGACGTACGGGCCGAGCGTAATCATCGGGTCGACCACCTTCACGGCGGCAATGACGCGGCGGTTCAGTCCGCGCCACACGTAGGAGTACGCCCAGCATCCGGCGGCAAGGGCGAGTGCCATCAGCAGAAGAAGGATGAGCATCGGTGTGTCTCTTTCGCTGCAGGTTTTTCTACCGCGGTCGGTGACAGCAAGCATCGGGCAGATGCAACGTTGAAAGGCTCTTCAATAGCAAAACTCGTCTGCCGAAGGTACCTTCAACAGACGAGTTTCTTTGGTGTCACTAACCTTGAGGTAAAGCTTCTCTACCTATTGTGCCTTTAATTGGTATCCCTTTGGGGGATTTTAGGGGGATGCACGAAAAAGTCGTACCCAACCCCCGCATTTTCACCCATCAGACCGGCACAGTGAGACCTTCGCAGTGAGACAGGCGCAGTGAGTATGCTCTGGCGCCTCAGCGACGGTTTTAGACAGAGGTTTTAGACAGCGGTTTTAGGAGGTCAGCGCAGCAGCAATCTGAGGAATCAGCGCCTCAAAAGCACGCGCACGGTGGCTAATCGAGTTCTTAATCTCGGCGGGAATCTCAGCGCACGACTTGCCAGCGTACTGGCCCTCGTACAGGGCGTTCTCACCGTTCAGCTCCACGGGGCGCAGAATCGGGTCGTAACCGAAGCCGCCCTCCCCCGCCGGTGCGGTCAGCAGCTCGCCGGGCAGCTCGCCGTACTCGACCGCCTCAAAACCGTTCGGGGAGGCAACCGAGGCCGCACAGCAGAACTTCGCGCCGCGGTGCTCGGCAGGAATATCGCTCAGCTGAGCCAGCAGCAGGTTCAGGTTCGCGGTATCATCGCCGTGGCTACCCGCCCAGCGCGCCGAGAAAATACCGGGAGCGCCACCGAGCACGTCCACGGACAGACCCGAGTCATCAGCAATAGCAATCAGGCCGGTTGCCTGAGCAACAGCGCGCGCCTTGAGCAGTGAGTTCTCGGCGAAGGTCACACCGGTCTCGGGAACGTCGGGCGCGTTCACGCTGGATGCGTCCACAACCTGGGTGTCAACGTCCAGGCCGTCAATGCGTCCGCGCAGAATTTCGCGCAGTTCCTTGAGCTTGCCCTTATTGTGGCTTGCCAGAACAATCTTTGCGTCTGCCATAGTTTCTCCTTGTCGACGGAACTAGTTACTGGGACGGGTTAGTGTGCCAGTGCTTCACGCTGAATCTGCGCCAGCTCAGCGGTGCCCTCCAGCGCCAGGTCGAGCAGGCTGTTGAGCTCGTCGCGGTCGAAGGGTGCACCCTCGGCGGTGCCCTGAACCTCCACGAACTTGCCGCTGCCGGTGACGACCACGTTCATGTCGGTCTCGGCGCGCACATCCTCGGTGTAAGGCAGGTCCAGCATGGGGGTGCCGTCGATAATGCCCACCGAAATTGCGGACACCGAATCGATCAGCGGGTTCGCCTTAGCAGGCAGAATCTTCTGCTCCTTCGCCCAGGCAATAGCGTCAGCCAGCGCCACGTACGCGCCGGTAATCGACGCAGTGCGGGTACCGCCGTCAGCCTGCAGAACGTCGCAGTCGAGCACGATGGTGTTCTCGCCCAGCTCCTCCATGTTGATGACCGCGCGCAGGGAGCGACCAATCAGGCGAGAAATTTCGTGGGTGCGGCCGCCCACGCGGCCCTTGAGCGACTCGCGAGAAGAACGGGTGTTGGTGGCGCGCGGCAGCATCGCGTACTCGGCGGTCACCCAGCCCTTACCTTCACCCTTGAGCCAGCGCGGCACACCCTCGGTGAAGGATGCGGTGCACAGCACGCGGGTGTTGCCAAACTCGATGAGGGCGGAACCCTCAGCATTGCGGGACCAGCCGCGGGTAATGGTGATGGGGCGCAGTTCGTTAAGGGCGCGGCCGTCTTCGCGGGTTGCAGTCATGGGTTCTCCTTGAATCTGTCTGCGGAATCTGTGTCTGTCTGTTGAATCTATGTCGAAAAGTGGGCGAGGCTGAGCGCAGTTTGCGCTAGTCCGGATCGTTTTAACCTAGCTCGGATTTGGTCTAGTCCAGCTTGGGCTTCGCCTAATCTAGCTCTGGTTTAGGGAGCGCAATCGCGGTGTTCAGCGGCGGGTCAAGCACCTCCACCACATTCAGGGTGGACGTGACCGGGTGAGCCTCCGTCGGGCGCGGGTAGATGCGGTAGCTTGCCGCCATTTCGGCAATGCCGACCGGGCCGGAGAAAGCACTGCGCGCCTCCGCGCGGGCGATGTCCGGGTCGTTCCACACGGGCAGGTGGGTCAGCAGCAGGTTACGCACGCCCGCCTCCGTAGCGGCTTCGCCGGCACGCTTGCCGGTCAGGTGAATACCGCGCAGGGCGTCGTCGCGGCCCTCCTGGTATGCCGCCTCGCAGAGGAACAGGTCAGCGCCGCGCGCAGCCTTGACCAGACCCTCGCACAGGTCGGTATCGCCCGAGTACGAGAACACGGTGTGGCCCTCGCGGTCGTTGCAGGTGATGCGCAGCGCGTACGGGTCCTTCGAGGGGTGAACCACGCGGAACGGCTCCACGCGGAAGGGACCAATCTGCACGGGCTTACCCTCAGTCCAGGTGTGATACTCAAACTCGGTGCTCATGCCCGGCTCCGGGTCCAGGCCGTGAGTCGCCGAAAGGTACTCGTTAATCGCGGCGGGACCGTACAGCGGAATGCGGCCCTTGGGCCAGCCGCGCGGATCCCACTTAACCGCCACGTGCAGACCGGACAGGTCGATGCAGTGGTCCGGGTGCAGGTGCGAAATCAGAATCGCGTCGATATCGCTCAGGTCGATATGGCGCTGGAGCATGCCGAGGGAGCCGTTGCCCATGTCCATGATGATGCGCCAGGTTCGACCCGCGAAGTCCGTGGCGGTGAGCATGTAGCAACTAGCCGGTGAGACGGGGCCGGGAAAGGAGCCCGTGCAACCGATAACGGTTAGACGCATGAGGTGTCGTCCTTAGGGGTGGTGCCAGAAAATTCAGTGCCTGCGGTAGATTCGGCTGCCTGGTCGGATTCTGCCGCGTCATCGCCGAGGTTAATGTTGCGGTGTGCCGCAAGCATTTCGGGGGTGAGTGCCGCCAGCGAGCCGGTCGGGTAGCGTTCCGCCACGGAGCTGGTGTGGCGCACGTTGGTGACCTCGGGGCCGAGGAAGCGGCGTGCTAGCTGAGAGAACGTCTCAGATTCGCCGGTGGCGAGGAATTCGTGGTGCGGGTTTTCCTCGGGGACCGGGCTTTCAATGGCGTGGTTGAGCAGTTCGCGGTACACGTCCTTTGCGGTCTCATCCGCGGAGGAAACCAGGGTGACGTCCTCACCCATAATGTAGGAAATCACGCCGGCCAGCAGCGGGTAGTGGGTACAACCGAGCACGAGGGTGTCTACGCCGGCGTCCTTGAGCGGCTGCAGGTACTCGCGGGCGGTTTCCAGCAGCTCGGGGCCGGAGGTAATGCCCTTCTCCACGAACTCCACGAAGCGCGGGCACGCCACCGAGTACACCTCAAGGTTCGGGGTGATCGCGAAGGTGTCCTCGTAGGCGCGGGAGGTGACGGTCGCCTCCGTAGCAATCACGCCGATCTTGCGGTTGCGGGTTGCCGCGAGCGCACGGCGGGCGGCGGGCTGAATCACCTCAATGACGGGGATGCCGTACTGTCGGGTGTAGCGTTCGCGGGCGTCGCGGAGCACCGCTGCGGAGGCGGTGTTGCAGGCGATGACGAGCATTTTCACGCCGGAGTCGACGAGTTCGTCCATAATGCGCAGCGCGTTGGCGCGTACTTCTGCGATTTTGAGGGGGCCGTAGGGGCCGTGGGCGGTGTCGCCGACGTAGATGATGCGTTCGTGAGGCAGCTGGTCCATGATGGCACGTGCCACGGTGAGTCCGCCGACTCCGGAGTCGAAGACGCCAATGGGGGCCGCGGCGGTGGGGCCTACGGGCGCGGGGCTACCCCAGGGGGTGCGGGCACGGTAGGGATTGGTTGCGTCGATACTGTCACTCATGTGTCACCTACACTTTGTTATCGGTCGGGTACCACGTTCTATGCTAACTCGCTAAGGTTACCCATTTATTCCATAGAGCGGTTAGATGAGTCGAGAACCACCATTATGTGGTTGTATATGACAATAGTTTGAGGGGTAATTCGAAAAATTCGTTCTATTCTTGCTCGTTTGCCCCGCCAAATACTCCGCCGGACTTTTCCTCTTCTTCGTCGTCCAGCCCGTCGAGCATGGCGAGCATGAGCGAGTCCTGAACCCAGGAGACGAAGTTGTACACCACGGCCATGTACTCTTCTTGGGTCTCAATTTCGGAAGGGTCGGTGAACGCCGCAATATCTTCTGCGGTGTCTTCGTCCACGATGTAGAGGCGGTCGGCGAGCACCAGGCGAATATCGCCGAGCGCGGCAGCCCAGGCGCGGGCGTGTTCTTCGTTCAGGCGCAGGTCGCTGGATTCAATGTCGAAGGCGAGCATGGCGAGGTTCGCGCGTTTGGTTTCGCGCAGGTCGCGTTCGGTGTAGCGGCGGTATTCGGTGGCGGCCTCGTCGTCACTGCTTGCGGCGGGGAGCAGGCGTGCTACGGCGCTGTCGGCGGGAATGGTGGGGTTTTCGGTGATGCCGACCAGCGCCTCCAACGGGTCGACGGTGCCGCCGTCGGCGGTGGTATCTGCCGGGCGCAGTAGTGCGCGCACGTCTTCGGCGAGTTCGCGGATCAGGTCGCGTTCGGCGGGTTCGAAGGAGGCGGTGTAGCCTCCGGGGGTGCGGCGGAAGGGCCGGGCCATTAGTTTTCTACTTTCTCGAAGGTTGCCAGCAGACCCCAGGCGTGCATTGCCTGGGTGTGTTTTTCGGCGTCCTCGCGGGAGCCGGTGAAGACGATTGCCTTGCCGTTGTTGTGCACCTGCATCATGAGTTCTTCGGCGCGGGCGCGGGAGTAGCCGAAGTGACTGCGGAAGACATAGGACACGTAGGTCATGAGGTTGACGGGGTCGTTCCAGACGATGACATTCCAGGGGGTGTCTGCGGCGAGGATGTTCTCCAGCGCGGTGTCGAGGTCGGTGTCCTCGAGGGTTCCGGTGGAGAGGGTCACGGCGGTAGTGTTCATTGGTTTCCTTTGCGGCCGGTTCCCTTTGATTATACGGGCGGGTATGTGTTGCCCCTGTGTTCGTCCTGCACTACTGCGGTGTTCGTTCTGCGCTGTGCCGGTGTTTATCGTGTGTTGTATCCGTGCAGAGTGCTGGTAATTTGTCATACTACAGCACTTAGAGTCAAGAATACTTTATGTATTGATTGACACGCCGAATTAATAGGAAAAATACCCTAATACCCCACTACAATAAACACATGGCTACTACCTCTCTTCTCACCGATCACTATGAACTGACCATGCTCCAGGCGGCACTCGCCTCCGGCGCAGCCAACCGTAAGTGCACCTTCGAAGTCTTCACCCGCCGCCTGCCCGCAGGCCGCCGCTACGGCGTCCTCGCAGGCACCGGCCGATTCCTCGAAGGCCTCGCAGACTTCCGCTTCACCGACAAAGAACTCTCCTTCCTCTCCTCCCGCAACATCGTCAACAAAGAAACCCTCTCCTACCTCGAATCCTTCACCTTCAGCGGCAACATCCGCGGCTACGCAGAAGGCGAAGCATTCTTCCCCCACTCCCCCGTCATGCAGGTCGAAGGCACCTTCGCCGAAGCGTGCGTCCTCGAAACCTACCTGCTGTCCATCCTGAACTTTGACTCCGCCGTGGCGAGCGCCGCCTCCCGCATGAGCGCAGCCGCAGGCAACCGACCCTGCCTCGAAATGGGTTCGCGCCGCGCCCACGAACGCGCCGCCGTCTCCGCCGCACGCGCCGCCGTGATTGCCGGCTTCGCGGGCACCTCCAACCTGGAGGCTGGCCTGCGCTACGGCCTGCACACCATCGGCACCAGCGCCCACGCCTTCACCCTGCTGCACGACAGCGAACGTGAAGCGTTCGAGGCGCAGCTGCGTTCCCTCGGCGCCCGCACCACCCTGCTCGTCGACACCTACAACGTGGACGAGGCAGTCCGCCTCGGCGTGGAACTCGCGGGCGAAGAGCTTGGCGGCGTGCGCCTGGACTCCGGCGACCTGGTTGCCACCGCGGCACGTGTGCGTGAACTGCTCGACTCGCTTGGCAACACCCACACCAAGATCACCGTCACCAGCGACCTGGACGAGTACGCCATCGCATCCCTGGCGGCAGCACCCGTGGACTCCTACGGCGTGGGCACCAAGCTGGTCACCGGTTCCGGTGCGCCGACTTCCTCCATGGTGTACAAGGTTGTTGAGCGTGAGAACTCTGCCGGTGAAATGCAGCCGGTCGCTAAGGCGTCGGCTGGTAAGGCGTCCATCGGTGGCGCCAAGCGTGCGGCCCGCCGCCTCAACGGCATGGGCATTGCGACCGCCGAAGTTCTGGGCACCCTCGAGGACCCGAGCCTGCTCGAAGACACCCGCCCGCTCATGGTGGACTTCGTCCGCAACGGCGAGCTGCTGCCCGGCTTCACCGGTGAGGAAGGCGTGCGCCGCGCGACCGCCCGCCACGCAGCCTCCCTGGCTGAGCTTCCGGAAGCTGCCCGCCGCCTCTCGGAGGGTGAGCCAATCATTCCTACCGAGTTCATCTAAACCACCCTTCTGAGATACTGTTTTCACCTGGCGAATCAGAGTGAAAACTCATTCCTACTTGTAAAGGACAGACATGTCTAAGGCACTGATTATTGTTGATGTGCAGAACGATTTCTGCGCCGGCGGCGCCCTCGCCACCGAGCGCGGTGCGGACGTTGCCGCGCTGATTAGCGAATACGTGGAGAACAACCACCACCGCTACGACGCGATTGTCGCCACCCAGGACTGGCATATCGATCCGGGCTCGCACTTCTCTGACACCCCCGACTACGTTGACTCCTGGCCGGTGCACTGCGTCGCCAAGAGCGAAGGCGCGCAGATTCACGAGAACCTGGACACCGACTACATTGAGGCGTACTTCCGCAAGGGCCGCTTCGAGGCAGCCTACTCGGGTTTTGAGGGGCTTCTCGCCCCCGAGGATGAAGTCGCAACCGGCGAGCACGAGCCCGGTGCGGATGCATCCGAGGACGGTCCGCAGACTCCCCTGTCGGAGTGGCTGGATGAGCGCGGTATCGAGTTCGTCGATGTTGTCGGTATCGCCACCGATTATTGCGTGTCGGCAACCGCTCGCGATGCGGTCGATGCAGGCTACGAGACTCGCGTGCTAATTGACCTGACCGCGCCCGTGCACGAGGACAAGTTAGACGACGTGGTTGCCGAGCTTGAGGACGAGGGCGTTGAGGTGGTTGAGGTTCTCTAACCTCCACTATCGCTGTAGGTAACTCGCCATTTCAGGCAGGTACTAAAGATACAGAGGCGTTGAATATACAGAGGCGGGGAGCCTGGGATGTACTATCCCAGGCTCCCCGCCTTTTCGTAGGTGTATACCTTCCGGGGTTATCTGTTCTGACAACCCAAGGCTGTGGTGAAGCTGTGGTGAACATGTTTTGGGTGTAGCGAAGGCCCGCAGACATCGAAGTGTCTGCGGGCCTTCAGGTTGGCGCATTACTACCAACCTTTTCCTCAAAGCCATTGGTTTCATCGTTGAGACTCAACGAGACATCACTCAATGGCGTTCTCCGTGAGTGGCCAAAATACACCAAGAGACCACTCGCCAGAGAAGTACACAGTCCTCATGCCAGATGCACGCAGATGCGCTTCTGGAGGGACTAAAACTTAGGGGCCGGTTCTCCCCACTCCTGATGAGTTTTCAGGAGTGGGAGAACCGTAAGGGTTAGTGCCTAACCCACCGAGTAACCCAAGAGGGGGACTCGGATACGCACACTATTAGGAGCGCTCGCAGAGGGTGACCTTCACGTAACCGGGGTTACGAACGCCGGATTCCTTCGCAGCGTTGTTAGCGGATGCGATGGCACCGTTGGCAACACCGGGAGCCACGTAGGAGCCACCAGCGCCACCTGCGCCTGCCTGCAGCAGTGCGCCAACGTTCTGGCGGTATCGAGTATCACGGGTGTTAGCGTTCCACTTCTGGGAGGTAATGATGGAGGAGAGGCCGCGAGCAGCACCGGAGCCACCGCCACCGTAACCTGCGCCACCACCTGCGGAAACAACAGTCTGGTAACCGTTGAAGGACTTGCGGGTTGCGTCCTCCTGCAGACCGCCAGTCTCGTTACCCTTAGCTACACCCGCATCAATAGCCTTCTGGTTAGTGACGGGAACCTCTTCGAGCTTGGAAATGTCGTTGTTGTCGATCTGGTAGGAGTATGCGAAGACGCCGTCTGCACCCTTACCGTCGAAGCCGGAGCCACCCTTGTCACCAGCGGTGGAGGAGCTAAAGAGCTCCTGCTTGTTCTGGCTCTTGAAGCCCAGAACACCATAGACGTTAGCCAGGTCGTACAGCTTAGGCTGCTCGCCACCTGCACCGCCCTGACCGTTGCCGCCGCCCTTACCACCGGCAACCTGCATAGCGGTGCCCGGAGTAGTGAACGGCTTCAGAACGGTGTAGTGAGAGACAGAGGTCTCAGCGTCGCCACCGACTGCGGCGGATGCGTCTGCACCAGCAGGCAGAACGGACTTAACTGCGGTGTCACCCAGAGCGGTGGTGGAGGCGTCGACTGCCTTCTCATTGTAGTAGGGGTTCGGAACTACCTTTTTGACCCCATCAATCTTCATCTCAGTCATATCCGGCATGTTGTTGGTACCGGGCTGGGTACGGATACCCGCACCGCCACCGCCACCTGCAACAGCAACCGGGGTGCCGTCAATAACCAGAGCGGAGGAACCGCCACCGGAACCACCATAGAGGTAACGCTTCATATCGGAAGGCTTGGACCAGATAGCATCAACGCGAGCCTTAGCGTCGGCGGGAACGGGCTGTTCGTTTACGTCGCCACCGTTACCGTAACCCTTACCACCGGTTGCGGGGCGGGTCTGCCAAATAGCCTTGCTGTCAACACCGGGCTCGGAAATCAGGTAAGCCACACCACCGGCAGCTGCGACCAGCTCAACAACCTGGCCTTCCTTGACGGGCATTTCACCGGTCACGAGAGCACCGGAACCACCAGCAACCTGGGAGGAGCCGCCACCTGCGCCACCAGCGACCTCGAAGCGAATCTTGTCGACCTTCGCGGGAACGGTGAACTTCACGGTGTCCTTAGCGCCGGAGGGCTGACCGGAAATGTTGAACTTGGGAGCAGATGCGTACGCGCACTCAGTAGAAGATGCAAAAGCGGGAACTGCAGCAGATGCTGCAACAACCGGAGCAGCCCATGCTGCGCCAGCTACAACCTTGCGGCGAGAAATGTTAGTAGACATGTATGTCCTTCGAGAGTGATATCTTGGGCACTCACTCTCACCAAGAACGCGGCCGATAAATCCACGCAGGGCAAACGCACACACAAAAGTGAAGATAGCGTGCAGAAGAGAGTGAATGCATGATGTTTCTATACAAGCGTCAGCCCCTGCACAGCCAGAAGATCAAAAACACAAAGGTCAGCTTCAAAAGCACAGGGAAATCCAACACTTGGAGAAAGCATACCCCCCCCCCGTATTAAAATTTCAAGCGAAAAACGCACACAATCTTCCATAAACCCACTTTGACATGCAGTATTCAACCAGTACTTGAACTTTTATTCGCACACATTTCTCCCCTAAATCCCTCTAATACATCTTCCATAAACAACCTTCAGACGATGTTTTTCTCAAATTAAGGGGCAAAAACCAACATTAAGTTTTTTAAGAACCACCTATTCCCACTATCTAACCGACTTATTTCTCCGCGTATGTGCTTTTAAGCACCTGAGAAAACTTTCAGGTAAAAATCACTCAAAGAGGTACAGCTTTCCTCCACACACAAAAGCCCCGCGAGCGCACACCCGCGGGGCTTTCCCCTATGTTCTATCCACGTTCTAGCGTCGACCTACGAACCAGTCCGACAGCTTATCAATGCGCGCCTGAATCTGCTCAGCAGAAGCCTGCGCGACCGCCGGGCCGCCACAAATCTTACGCAGCTCATTGTGAATCACGCCGTGCGGCTGACCCGAACGAATCGACCACGCAGCCACATTCTTCGCCAGTTTGTTGCGCAGTGCCTTCAACTGGCGGTGATCCACCACCGAAGGTGCCGCGGTTGCCGGGCGGCGTGCCGCGTGCTCACGCTGATGCGCTCGCAACAGCGTACCGACCTGCTCGGCATCCAGCAGACCAGGAATACCCAGGAAGTCCTGCTCCTCCTCACTACCCACGGCGAGGTTGCCGGAGGCGAACTCAGCACCGTCGAACAGCACACCGTGGAAGGACGCCTCGGAGCCGAGCGCCTCGAACTTGCCGCGTGCCAGCTGCTCGGAGGCGCGCTCCTCGCGGTTTGCTTCTTCAAGGAGGTGATCGTCCAGGCCCTCAACCATGGGGTCGATTTCCTGGGGTGCGCCGCGGTCGAGGGCGTGGTCGCGTTCTACTTCCATGTCGTTGGCGAGCATCATCAGCTGCGGCACCGACGGCAGGAACACGGAGGCGGTTTCGCCGCGCTTGCGAGCACGCACGAAACGGCCGATAGCCTGCGCGAAGAATAGCGGGGTGCTGGTGCTGGTGGCATACACGCCCACGGCGAGGCGGGGCACGTCCACGCCTTCGGATACCATGCGCACGGCGACCATCCAGCGCTGCATGCCTTCACGGAATTCGTCAATTTTCGCGGAGGCTTCACGGTCGTCAGAGAGGATCACGGCGGGGTATTCGCCGGTGATTTTCTGGATCTGTTCGGCGTAGGCTTTGGCGTCCGCGTGGTCGGTTGCGATGACGAGCGCACCGGCGTCGGGCACGGTGCGGCGCACCTCAGTCAGGCGCTTATCGGCCGCCGCGAGCACGGTCGGAATCCATTCTCCGTTGGGGTCGAGGGCGGTGCGCCATGCCTGGGAGGTGATGTCCTTGGTGAAGCCTTCGCCGAGGTTTGCCGCCATTTCCTCACCAGCGGAGGTGCGCCAACGCATCTGGCCCGAGTACGCCATGAAGATGACCGGGCGCACCACGTGGTCCTTCAGCGCGGGGCCGTAACCGTAGGAGTAGTCCGCTTTGGAGCGGCGGATACCGTCATTGTCGACCTCGTAGGTGACGAACGGAATCGGGGAGGTGTCCGAACGGAACGGGGTACCGGTCAGCGCCACGCGGCGGGTCGCGTCGTCGAACGCTTCACGCAGGCCGTCGCCCCAGGACAGCGAATCACCGGCGTGGTGAATCTCGTCAAAAATTACGAGGGTCTTCGTTTCCTCGGTGTTGCGGGCGTGTAGCTGCGGCTTATTCGCCACCTGCGCGTAGGTCAGCGCCACACCCTTGTAGTGGCGGCTGATGGTCACATCCGCGTTCTTGAAGTTCGGGTCAATGGGAATACCGACCTTCGCGGCGGCGTCTGCCCACTGCTTTTTCAGGTGGTCGGTGGGCGCCACAACGATGAGCTGGCGGACCGTGCCGCGGTTGAATAGTTCCTTGGCGAGGGTCAGCGCGAACGTGGTTTTACCCGCGCCGGGGGTTGCAACTGCCATGAAGTCGCGGGGGTTGGTTTCGAAGTACTTCTGCATGGCTTCTGCCTGCCAGGCGCGCAGGCTGACGGAAGTACCCCAGGGGGCGCGGTCGGGGTATGCCGGGGAGAGCTTCGGCTTCACCATACTGTCGAATAGGGTGGGTTCCTCTGCGGGTGCGCTCATTCTCTCCTTCTTCCTCGTCTGCATCTGCTGGTTCCTTCCGCCAACTCCGCGTAGGGACGCTCCTCCCCCGTGTGGAGGTGGTGGGCACTCTGGTGTTCCTAGTGCTCTGGTGTTCTTAGCGCTCTGGTGTTTCTGGTGCTCTGGCGGTCCGGGCACAGCGAGGTTAAATTCTAGCACCACATCCGCGGGTTATTGCCGGGCTGTGGTGCAAGAATTTGGTGCTCGTCAGCAAAGTCTCATGAGCAGTGTTGGGGCCGTTGAGTCTTGCTGCTGTTGCGTGTTATTTATTCGTATTTATTCAGGCGTATCGCCCAGGTTGTATCGCCCCGGTTGTGTTGTCTGAAGCGTGTCGTCTGGCGCGTATTATTCGCCGGAGCCGTTGTCGCCGTCGTTGCCGGGTGCGAGGCCTTCGTAGATTTCCTTGCACTGGGGGCAGACGGGGAACTTCTGCGGGTCACGGCCGGGTACCCACATTTTGCCGCAGAGGGCGCGCACGGGTTCACCGGTCAGCGCCGATTCGAGGATCTTTTCCTTGCGTACGTAGTGGGAGAAGCGCTCGTGGTCGCCGGGCTCAGAAAGCTGGGTTTCTTCGCGTTCGAGCAGAGCGGTACCGCCTGCGGTTCCGGGGCCAAAGGGGTCTTCGATGCCTTCGATCGAGCTCATGTTTCTCCTTGATGATGAGGTGGGATACATAGGGTGAGGGGTGCCGCTGCACGGTTGGGTGATCGGCGCCTTCTCTATTTTAGTAGCAGTTGGGAGGTGCTGAGCCCCCGGGCGGTCAATATGGAGGCAGACCACAGCTCAACCATAGACTCTTAGGTATTGCGGTGAGCTTCTTTCTGCTAGAAGTTCGGGGCTAGAATTTCGGGCGGCATAGAAGCATAGAAAAGGGGTTCCGCGCCAGGCGTAGTACCTAACACGGAACCCCTCTCGTTTATTCCTGATGTGCTGGAGCTTCGACTCTTGTTAGTTCGCCTGGAAACGTGCCACGCGTTCCAGCATCTTGGAGCTGACCTTGTCGTAGCGGTGACCGCCCCACGCCACGCCACCCACGAGCAGTGCGGCACCAATCAGGAGCTGAATCAAGCCACCGAAGACGAGGGTTAGTAGATCTTGGGTCACGAAAATGTACACAACAACCGAGATACCGCCGGGTAGCGCGCTGAGCATCACCAGAATTACGGTGAGCATGAGCAGCAACTGATTAGCGAAGCCCTCATTGTTCTTCGGGTTCTTGAACGGGTTAGCACCCGGAGGCGCCACGGGCGGGCTAATGAAGGTGTCCATCACGCTGCCCATACCAGCCGCTGCGGCGAGCACGCCCAGCTGGTGCATCAGCACGATGGGGAAAAGCTCCAGGTGTCCATTTGCCGCTGAGGCGACGAACACCATCACCACCACGATCGGAACCATCAGGATGCTGTAACCCCAAAGACGGCCGAGACGATCGTCAATACCGCGTAGCGGGGAGAGCACGTGCAGGCTGAATGCGGTGTTGTCGTAGGAGACGAGGTAGCACATGTAGTAGCCGGTGAAGACAGTGCAGAAGTACATCCAGAATCCGAAGAGCTGCATCACGCCGCTATTGATGATCTGGTTAGCTTCAGCCGCGTTGACGCCGTTAAAACTGGCCCGACTTTCGAAGGAGCCTACAGAGCTCAGGAACAGGGGCATAGCCACCGTCAGTATCAGATAAAGCATGGCGGTGCTTGCGGTCAGCAGCTGCAGACGGTTGTCTTTCAGAAATGAGTGCAGGGTTCGTGCCGCCACGGCGCCACGCGGGGTTGCGGGGAACCGTGCCAACAGACCCAAATCACCTGCGGCGACTTCGGCAGCGCTGGCGTGGTGCGCGCTACTGCCCACATTCGCCATGGAGCGTGCCAGGTTCTTACCCCACAGCCACCATCCGCCAGCCAGGTAGACGAGGGTCAGAGCCAGGCAACCAAGGGCGGTACCCATATTGCCGGTCGCCATAAAGTAGGGCACCGCAAATGCCGACCCGAAGGGCGTCACGCTGAGCCACGGCAGGTAGGGCAGCACCTCTTCCCAGTGCTTGGTCAGGTAGGTTATCGTTCCACCGAAGATAAAGCCGGCGCTCATCATCAGTAGCATGGCAACGATCATCAGGGTGTTGGCGATGCGCGGGTTATCATTCAGCGCCATGCCCAGGCGGTTGGCGAGACGAGCCCACACCATGAGGTTCGCAAGGCCGAGCACGCAGCAGATGAGGTACACGACCAGCGCGAGCGGTTGCGATATAAACGCGATCGCACCCAGCAGCACGGCAATGATGCTGGCAATGCCGGGGATACCCACGAACCCGCCGAGGAACTGGCCCTTCTGCAGGGTGGAGGGCTTGATGGGGAAGAGCACGAATCGGCTCTCGTCCAGGGTGCCGTCCAGTCCGCTAAAGAAAATGGGGACAATAGCCCAGGCGAGCGCAATAACCGCGCCTACCAGGAGGGTTCCGAGCTGACCGTATTCGGGTACCTCCGAGTTAGCGATAAAGTATGCGGAGCCGAGGCCGAAGAGCATACCGCCCGCGTAGAGCGCCGCAAAAATCAGGCCGATCAGTGCCCAGATGCTGCGGCGGAAGGAAGCGAGCACATACTGCCACTTTAGTGAGACGAGGTGCCCAACCATGACAATCCTTCCGAGGAGGTGCGGCCGCCGACCAACTGCACGAATCGTTCTTCAAGGCTCATGCCGGCGCGTACTTCATCGACCGTTCCGGCGGCGAGAATACGGCCGGAGTCCATGACGGCTACGTGGTCGCACAGGCGCTGGACAAGGTCCATCACGTGCGAGGAGATAATGACAGTTCCGCCGGAGGCAACGAAGCCACGCAGAATGTCCTGAATATTAGCGGCGGAAACCGGGTCGACCGCCTCAAAGGGCTCGTCCAGGATCAGCACGGAGGGCGCGTGAACGAGAGCGGCGGCGAGCGCAATCTTCTTGGTCATACCGGCGGAGTAGTCGGCAACGGCACGGCCCGCAGCGTCGGTCAGGTCCATTGCGGCGAGCAGGTCCTTGACGCGGGAGGCAACGGTTTCCTTATCGATCCCGTGCAGGTAGCCGGAGTAGGTGATGAGCTGTTCACCGGTGAGCTTGTCGAAGAGGTGCACGCCGTCGGGCAGCACACCCAGGTGCGCTTTGGCTTTGAGCGGGTCGGCCCACATGTCGATGCCGCGCACGTAGGCGGTGCCTTCATTGGGCTTGAGCATGCCGGTGACCATGGAGATGGTGGTGGTTTTACCGGCACCGTTGCGGCCGACCAGTCCGTAGAAGGATCCGGAGGGGATGTCGAGGTTGATGCGGTCGACGGCGACCTTCTGACCGAATGCCTTGGTGAGGCCGCGGATTTCGATGGCGGGGCGAGCGCCAGCTGCAGGTATAGTCTGCGGGGTGACGGGTAGCTGCGGTGCTACCGATGCGGGAACTACAGCTTCCGGCGCTACAGGCTCGAGGTTTGTAGCTTCCGGCGCTGCAAATTCGGGGACTATAGCTTGAGGTACTGCCGCGGCGGGGGTTGCCTCTACTGCGGTCTCTTGTACCGGGCTGGTCTCTTGTACCGGGTTCTGCGGTGAACCTGGTTCTTGCGGGTTCGGGTCCTGGGGAAAGTGACTAGTGTTCATATTTTCACCCTATCACCCCCCCCCATGAGGTCTAGCAGGTTTGGTGATGAAACCTGCATTATTAAGTACTCACAATGCATAATATGGACATTTCGGGGTGCTATAGATGCCATCCAACCGCGCTATCAGACAGGTTGAGTCGCCTGCTCTCCCCACCCTTAAAACCGCTCAAACCCGCGAACGCAGAACGGGCTACCGCCTACCCCACAGCCCGAGTGCAGGGGTAGGCGATAGCCCGTCCGTATTCAAAGTTTCTGCCGGTTAGACCGGATCATGATATTTCCCAGGTGACAGCGCCTTTTAGAACAGCGCCATGGTCAGTGCCGCACGCGCCTTGACGGTGCGCGGGTCAGATGCACCCACCACGTCAAAGAGCTGCACGAGGCGCTCGCGCACACGCGCCTTATCGTCAGGACCAACAGCGCTGAACAGACGCAGCAGACGGTTGTAGGAGTCCTCCACGTGGCCGCCCACCAGGTCCAAGTCGGCTACGTTGAACGCCGCTTCAATGTTCATGGGGTCTGCCGCGGCGACCGCGCGTTCGGTTGCCATGTCCAGGTCCTTCACGCGGGCGAGCAGTTCAACCTGTTCCAGGCCGAGCTTCGCTTCCTTATCGCCGGGGTTCTCGGTGATTGCCTTGCGGTATGCGGCGCGGGCGCCCTCCAGGTCGCCGCGGTCGAGGGCGGCGACGGCTTCTGCGTGCAGGGGCGGCAGGGGCTTTTCGTCGTCGGGAACGACCGGGTCGAAGCCGCCGGGCAGCTGGTACTGTGCCGCGAGCTGCAGAACCTGGGAGAGCACATCGCCGAGGTCTTCTGCGCTGACCGGGCCGGTGTAAATCGGTGCCGGGCGGCCCGCCAGAACGGCAACGCCCGCGGGCACGCCGCTCACGCCGAATGCCTGGGCAGCTTCGGGGAGCTTGGTGACGTCCACGGCGGCGCAAATCATGCTACCTGCGGCGGAGTCAACGAGCTTCTGCACGCCTTCGAGCATCTGCAGGGAGGAGGGCGAGTGCGGCGCGTAGAGCGCAAAAATCACGGCACCCTGGCTGGAGAGCTGCACGAACTTCTGGAACTCTTCGGGGGTGTTGACCTCGTAACGCCAGGTGGGGGCGGAGGGGGTCTGCTCGCCGCCCTGTTCGCCAGCAGACTGTGCCGCGTTGGGGTTCAGTTCCATGGCGTTGCGTACGGAGGCGGGAATCTCCGGCGCTACCCCGTTCTGCGCTGCACCACCCTGCGCGACGTTACCCTGTGCCGCGTTCTGGGATGCGCCGCGGTCTGCCGGATCAAAAATAATGCTCATCCTGGGCTCCTTTACGTTCTGTACCTATTGTTGCGTGCGGGCTAAATCCTTCACGCGTTCCTTCCTCTATTATCCCCACAACGCACCGTTGCGAGCGCCCGTTCTCTGTCGCCTACGCTCTGAGCTCATGCCGGGGATAGCGTTTGGGCTATTGCCCGATCCGTCCCGCAAATATCTCTCCCACATGCACTCCCCTGTCCTTGGGATTCACCGTGGACGCCGTAACAAAGTAAACCAGCCGGTAGAATGGCACAGTAGAGAAAAAATACCCGGAATGATTCGGAAAGGAAGAGCATGAGCGAGAAGAAAGCCTCAGAAGCTCCCGCAGAGACGACATCGTCCCCCGAGACGCGCAAGAAGGAATCCCTCACCGATCAGCTAACGGAGACCTTCAGCGAGCTGACCGAAAGCATTAGCCAGGTGCGTTCCAACCGCCGCCGCGCTTCTATGCCTCCTACGGATACCATTCCGGTGGTTCCCGCCGCTTCTGAGGATGCGCCTCCCGCACCGAAGGTGGTCGGCAACGGCAAGGCATCCATGATGCACAACCCGGTCGCTTTTGGTTTCCTCATGACCGTGGGCGTGGGTCTGGCGCTCTTCGCCTACTACATTTTCAACAATGTGGGTGCCCTGGTGGGTTGGGTGACCGGTGCTATTTTCATTGCTCTGGGTCTAGACCCGATTGTGCGCCGCCTGGAGTCTTGGGGCATTAAGCGCGGTATCGGCGTGATTGCTGTGCTTGCTGGTTTTGCTGGCGCTGTGACCGGTCTGGTCATGACCATTGGCCCAATTATTAGCGAGCAGGCATCTAAGTTTGTGCAGTACGCGCCGGGTATCTATCAGAACACAATTGATTCTGATTGGTACCACGAGCTTGATCAGCGTTTTAACATCAGCACCTGGGTGAATGAGAACGTCCCTAAGTTCTTGGAGTCAACGTTCTCCTCTTCACAGGTCAATAGCTTCATGTCGAGCTTGGTTTCTGCTGGGTCTACTTTGGCGCAGAGCGTGACCGGCGTGATTATTGTGCTGTTCCTGTCTCTATACTTCCTCACCTCGATGGACACCATCAAGGCGTGGGGTGTGCGCCTGGCGCCGGCGTCCAAGCGTGTGCGCGTCAAGTACATTACCGACAAGATTACCGAGTCGGTGGGTAACTACGTGATGGGTCAGGCTCTGGTTGCTGTGCTGAACGCGTTTGTGGCGTTCTTTATTATGCTGTTTGTGGGCTTCAGCTTCCCGCAGTTGATGGCTTTGGTCGTCATGATTCTGGCGTTCATTCCGCTGGTTGGTGGCGTGATTGCGCTGATTTTGACCTCGCTGATTCTGCTGACTCAGGGTTGGAGTCTGGCGCTGTGGTTTGCGGTGGCGTACTTCCTGTACTTGCAGGTGGAGGCGTACCTGATTTCTCCGCGTATTATGGCTCGCGCTGTTTCGGTTCCTGCCGGTGTTGCGATTATTTCTGTGGCTGCCGGTGGCGCGCTCTGGGGCGTGCTGGGTGCGCTGATTGCTATTCCGGTGGCGGCTTCCATGCTGATTCTGGTGCGTGAGGTGTTCATTCCTCGCCAGGACCAACTGTAGTCACCGCCCAGTTGTAGTCGCCTCCCAGCTGTAGAGTCCCCTCTAGGTTCTCTACGCGCTCACGGCTCTTCCACCGAGCAGGCGTTTAAGACATAAGGCGGCGGCTTTGGATGTTCTATCCAAAGCCGCCGCCTTTACGTTTTGTGTCGAGCCTTTAGAGCTCAGTGATTTCTTCTGCCACCGGGCCGCTGTATTCGGTGGGCAGTTCGGTGGGTGCACCAGTTACGATGCTGACCACGGTGTTGAGGACCTGCTGCACGGACTTCTCGCCCACCCACAGGTGCTTGCACCCCTCAAAGGGAATCACCCGAGTACGCGGTACAGCCGCGAAACGCTCACGCGCTGCCGGAGGCTGCAGGTAGTCGTCATGCTCGGGCACCAGCGCGTACAGCGGGTTCGAGATCTTGTTCCACTCGTCCAGCTCAGCCGGGTGCACGCGGTGCAACGGCGGGGAGAGCAGAATGGCGCCGGTGAACTCGTTCGCGTATTCGGGCGCGTACTTGAGCACCAGCTCGGTGCCGAAGGACCAGCCGACCAGCCAGGGGTTCGGCAGGGCGCGCTCGCGTACGAACTTCAGAATTGCGTCGAAGTCCTTCTTCTCGGCAAAGCCGCCGTCAAAGACGCCTTCGCTGGTGCCGCGAATCGAGGAGGTACCGCGGGTGTTGAAACGCAGCACCGCAATGTTCGACAGCGCCGGCAGGCGGAAGGACGCCTTCTTGTACACGTGCGAGTCCATGTAGCCGCCGTGGGTGGGCAGCGGGTGGAAGGTCACCAGGGTTGCCTTGATTTCGCCTTCGGGCAGGGCGAGTTCACCGACGAGGCGCTTGCCGTCCGCGGTGGTGACGGTGAAGTTCTCGCGGCGTGCCGGAAGCACAGTACGTGCCTTAATGGGGGTGGGCTCAGCGGCGGTGCTGAAGACGTAGCGGGCGGGATCGAATTCCTGCTCGCGGGTGATATCGGCGGTGTTGCTCATTGCGTTCCTTCAAGAAATGGATTCGAGAATGTGGTTTTGGTCAAGAATGTAGTCTTAGGCTGCACCTCAAGTGCAGTGTTCAGCCTATTTGCGGCGGGTGCGCCAGCAATGCTGATGCCAGTGCCTGCGCTCGTCAATGGCGCGGCTACGGCCCATCGTGTGGCTTTCTTGCCACACCACCAGGTGCGCTGTTCTGGGCGGAATCGGGCGGTAGCATTCGGGGCAGGTGTAGGTTTTTTGGGCGTTGACGGCGGGAATGTATTGCACCAGCCAGTCACCGTATCGGTCACGTTCCAATCGGGGCGCAGGGTCGAGGATTCTGCTGATATCACGCCCTGCGGGTGCTTGACGGTGCCACTTATCGCTGGTGGTGCCGGATGCTCGCCTGCCGGGATGATTCTTACGTGCCATGAGCCCTATTCTACCGCGCCGCTCAGCTATCTCTACCTATTGGTCCTGCCGCTGTTCGCTCTACGCTCTTCCACATACTGGCGTGGTACTCATGTTGAGGCGGTACTCCCCCGCTCTGTGCCGTACTTCCCTGCTGTGCCCCGTCCGCGACCTGTACCAAGCTCAGGTTCCCTATCTCATACCCTCACCTGCTAGAGCCAAACACTCGTACCTGCTAGAGTGGACGGATGCGTATTGTCATTGCTGAATGCTCCGTAGATTATGAGGGCCGCCTCCGCGCCCACCTGCCCCGCGCTACCCGCCTGCTGATGGTCAAGAATGACGGCTCCGTCCTCATTCACTCCGACGGCGGTTCCTACAAGCCTCTGAACTGGATGAGCCCTCCCTGCTCCCTGCTGGTGGCTGAGCGTGAGGACGTTCCGCAGAGCATCCGTGAGGACCTGGAGTCCGATGTTCAGCAGCTGTGGACCGTTCAGGCAGCTAAGAGCGATGACCGACTCATGATTCGTATCTACAAGATTGAGCACGAGCACACCGTCGACCTGGGTGTTGACCCAGGCCTCATCAAGGACGGTGTGGAGGCTGACCTGCAGCGTCTGCTCGCCGAGCAGATCCACACTCTCGGTGAGGGCTATTCGCTGGTACGCCGCGAGTACCCGACCGCTATCGGTCCGGTAGACATCATGGCGAAGGATGCGCACGGCGTCTCCGTGGCGGTCGAGCTCAAGCGTGTGGGCGATATTGACGGTGTGGAGCAGCTGACCCGTTACCTGGAGCTGCTCAACCGTGACCCGCTGCTAGCTCCGGTGCGCGGCGTGTTTGCGGCGCAGACGATTAAGCCGCAGGCTCGTACCCTGGCTGAGGACCGCGGCATCCGCTGCGTCAGCCTGGACTACGACGCGATGCGCGGCGTGGACGATTCGGCTGACCGCCTGTTCTAAACGACTCTAGCTAGGCGGCTACACATAGTTTGAGGGGCGCCTCCCGATACATGGGAGGCGCCCCTTTTCTGCGTATACCGATCTTTCTGCGCATCATCTTTCTATGCACGCTGTCGTTCTGCACGCGCTCTTTCTGGGAACACTCTCTTTCTGCGCGCGCACTCTTCTGCACACACGACCTACCCCAGATACACCAATCGCCGGTGCCCCTCCCCTTTCGGGGAGGAGCACCGGCGAGGTGTACACAGTGGTCAATTCCCCTTACGGGGAACTGGCTTTAGATCTCTGCGTGCTTTGCAGCGATGGTCACGTGATCGTTCGAGACGGTCAAGAAACCTTCGTTGAGGATGGTCTTAATGGGCTCACCATCAACGGGTTCAATGAGCAGCTCGCCGTCCTGTGCCAGCAGCGTGCAGGTGGGAATCATACCCGGCAGGATACCGAGGTCACCGCTGACGGAGCGTGCACGAACGTACTTCGCTTCGCCAGTCCACACGACGCGTTCGCGGGAAACAACTTCAACTTTCAGAGCCATGATTACTTAGCTCCAGTCTGTGCCTTGATTTCCTCGTAGCGGCGCATAACGTCGTCCATACCACCAATGTTGTAGAACGCCTGCTCGGGGATGTGGTCCACATCGCCGTTGCAGATCATCTGGAAGGACTCGATGGTGTCCTTCAGCGGAACGGTCGAACCCTCGACACCGGTGAACTGCTTTGCAGTGTAGGTGTTCTGGGAGAGGAACTGCTCGATACGACGTGCACGTGCCACGACGATCTTCTGCTCCTCGGAGAGCTCGTCCACACCCAGAATCGCGATGATATCCTGCAGTTCCTTGTTTTCCTGCAGAATAGCCTTCACGCGAATTGCGGTGTCGTAGTGCTCCTGACCGATGTACTGTGCATCCAGAATTCGGGAGGTGGAGGACAGCGGGTCAATTGCCGGGTACAGACCGCGCGATGCGATTTCACGAGAGAGCTCGGTGGTCGCATCCAGGTGCGCGAAGGTGGTTGCCGGCGCCGGGTCGGTGTAGTCATCCGCAGGCACGTAAATTGCCTGCATGGAGGTGATGGAGTGACCGCGGGTGGAGGTAATACGCTCCTGCAGCAGACCCATTTCGTCCGCCAGGTTCGGCTGGTAACCCACTGCGGAGGGCATGCGGCCCAGCAGGGTGGAAACCTCAGAACCTGCCTGAGTGAAACGGAAGATGTTGTCGATGAACAGCAGCACGTCCTGGTTCTGAACATCGCGGAAGTACTCCGCCATGGTCAGACCGGTCAGTGCCACGCGCAGACGGGTTCCCGGGGGCTCATCCATCTGGCCGAACACAAGAGCGGTGTCCTTCAGAACGCCTGCTTCTTCCATTTCGACCCACAGGTCGTTACCCTCACGGGTACGCTCGCCCACACCGGTGAACACGGAGGTACCACCGAAGTTACGAGCCACACGGGTAATCATTTCCTGGATCAGCACGGTCTTACCCACGCCTGCACCACCGAACAGACCGATCTTACCGCCCTTGATGTAGGGGGTCAGAAGGTCGATGGACTTGATGCCGGTCTCCAGCATTTCGGTGGAGCCTTCCAGCTCTGCGAAGCCGGGGGCGGCACGGTGGATCGGCCAGTAGGTGTCGGCCTTGATTTCGGAGTTCGGCACGTCGAGGGCGTCACCGAGCACGTTGAAGAGGTGACCCTTCACGCCGTCACCGACGGGAACGGAAATCGGTGCGCCGGTGTCGACCACAGCCTGACCGCGGACCAGGCCGTCGGTCTGCTGCAGGGAGATGGCGCGAACAATCGAGTCGCCCAGGTGCTGAGCGGTCTCGAAGGTGATGGTGCGGGTGCGGCCGTCGAGGGTCAGCTCGGTAGTCAGAGCGTTGTAAATCTCGGGGACCTGACCGGCGGGGAACTCGACGTCGACCACGGGGCCGATGACGCGGGCAATACGACCCGTTGCGCCCTGAGTCGGTGCGGAGACCGAATCGTTGTAGGTGGCAGTCATATTTCTCACTTACTTAGAAAGTTTGGACAGTTGATGGCTTCGTTGGCGTACCGATACTAGGAGCCGAGGGCGTCTGCGCCGCCCACGATTTCGGAGAGCTCCTGAGTAATTTCCGCCTGACGTGCGTTGTTCATCAAACGGGTGTACTTGGTAATCAGCGTCTCGGCGTTGTCGCCCGCGGTCTTCATTGCGCGCTGGCGGGATGCCAGCTCACTTGCTGCTGCCTGCAGGAGGCAGGAGAAGATACGCGATGCAATGTAGCGCGGCAACAGCGCGTTGAGCACTTCCTCAGCGGAGGGCTCGAACTCGAAGGATGCCGCCTGCTCGTACTCAGCCTTGGTCAGTTCCTGATCGGGAACGATTTCCTCGCCCAGTGCCTTTGCCTCGCCCACGTGGATGGGCAGCAGGCGCAGGATCTTGGGTTCCTGAACAACCATCGACTTGAATTCGGTGTACACGATGTGCAGTTCGTCCACGCCGCCCTCTTCGAAGGGCAGATCGTAGGCTTCGAGCAGCGCGTCACGGATCTCGACGGCGGTTTCGACGCGGGGTGCATCGGTGTGGCCCTCCCACGCACGGGCGTAGGGGCGCTCACGGAACTCGAAGTAAGCCTTTGCCTTACGGCCAACCAGGTACAGCTGTACCTCCTGGCCGTTAGAGCGCAGCCTCTCAATCAGAGATTCGGTACGACGCAGGATGGCGGAGGAGTACGAGCCGGCCAGACCGCGGTCACTGGTGACGACCAGGATTGCGGAGCGGCGGTGTTCGTAGGTGCCAAACTCGTGCGGCTTGTAAATCAGCGGGTGCTGAATACCCTTCTGGGTCGCAACCGCAGTCACCACGCGGGTCAGAGCGTTCGCGTAAGGGCCGGCTGCCTGAGCAGCGTTACGAGCCTTGTTAATGCGGGAGGTCGCGATCATCTCCATCGCCTTGAAGATCTTCTTCATGGACGACGTCGAAGCAATCTTCTGTCGGTAAACCCTAATCTGGGCTCCCATAGAGCTTCCTTTCTCCTGCTCGTCTGCCCCGCCCCGACCCTAGAGCCGGGGCGGGCAGGGAGCGAGGACTAATCGCTAACCGATGGTTTCCTGGGTGATGTCGCTATCGCGAGCTGCCTTGTGCTCCTCGTGACCTGCGTCGACGAGGTGGCTGCTACCCTCAGACTGGAAACCCTGCTTGAACTCGGTCACCGCGGTCTTCAGAGCGGCAACGGTGTCGTCCTCAAGCTTGCCGGAGGAGGCAATGTCGGTCAGGACCGAGGTCTTGTGACGCAGGTACTCGATGAAGCCTGCCTCGAAGCGCAGCACGTCGGAGACCTCAATGTCGTCGAGGTAGCCGTTGGTGCCGGCCCAGATGGAGACAACCTGCTCCTCGACGGCGTACGGGGTGTACTGCGGCTGACGCAGCAGCTCGGTCAGGCGGGAACCGCGGGTCAGCTGAGCCTTGGTGGCGTCGTCCAGGTCGGATGCGAACATCGCGAACGCTTCCATCGCACGGTACTGTGCCAGCTCCAGCTTCAGGGTACCGGAGACCTTCTTCATAGCCTTGGTCTGTGCGGCACCACCAACGCGGGACACGGAGATACCGACGTCCACTGCCGGGCGCTGGTTAGCGTTGAACAGATCGGACTGCAGGAAGATCTGGCCGTCAGTAATGGAGATGACGTTGGTCGGGATGAAGGCGGAAACGTCGTTTGCCTTGGTCTCAATGATCGGGAAGCCGGTCATCGAGCCTGCGCCCAGGTCGTCAGAGAGCTTAGCGCAACGCTCCAGCAGGCGGGAGTGCAGGTAGAAGACGTCACCGGGGTATGCTTCACGTCCCGGCGGGCGACGCAGCAGCAGGGACACGGCGCGGTATGCTTCTGCCTGCTTCGACAGGTCGTCGAAGATGATGAGGACGTGCTTGCCGCCGTACATCCAGTGCTGGCCGATAGCCGAACCGGTGTAGGGTGCCAGGTACTTGAAGCCGGCTGCGTCGGATGCGGGAGATGCCACGATGGTGGTGTACTCCAGCGCGCCGCGGGTCTCCAGGGTGTGGCGGACAGCCGCAATGGTGGATGCCTTCTGGCCAACGGCCACGTAGATGCATCGAACCTGCTTGTCCGGGTCACCGGAAGCCCAGTTGTCCTTCTGGTTCAGGATGGTGTCGATCGCGATAGCGGTCTTACCGGTCTGGCGGTCACCAATAATCAGCTGACGCTGACCGCGGCCGATCGGAATCATCGAGTCAATTGCCTTCAGACCGGTCTGCAGCGGCTCGTGAACCGACTTACGCTGGGTCACGCCGGGAGCCTGCAGCTCCAGTGCGCGGCGGCCTTCAGCCTCGATGGGGCCCAGGTCGTCAATCGGGTTACCCAGGGGGTCAACAACGCGACCGAGGTACGCGTCGCCAACGGGCACCGAGAGAACCTCACCGGTGCGGTGTACAACCTGACCCTCTTCAATACCGGTGAAGTCACCCAGGACAATCACACCAATATTGCGGGTATCCAGGTTCTGTGCGAGGCCGAGGGTGCCGTCTTCGAAACGAAGCAGCTCATTCGCCATCACCGAGGGAAGGCCCTCGACGCGAGCGATACCGTCGGAGGCCGATACAACTCGACCCACCTCAACACGTTCTGCATTGCCGGGTTCGTAAGACGCTGCAAACTCGTTCAGCGCATTACGGACATCATCGGCATTGATGGTCAGTTCGGCCATCTTGTGTCCCTGCTCTCTCATTGTGGTTACGTTCCATCAACGGAACTAACCGAAACTTGCAATTCGGGTTCAACGGGCGGGCCATGCCGCTTCCGCGTTGGAGGAGGCATACGCCGCGCACCCGCCTACCCGAGGTATCTTCTAAATCACCGTTGCGACGAACGGTTCAGCGTCGCTAGCTTGAGCCGCTAGCCGATGGAACGAGACAGGTCGGACATACGGGTCTCGACGGTACCGTCGATCACCTCGTCGCCCACCTGAACACGCAAACCGCCCAGAACGGCGGGATCCACCGAAACGTCGAGCTTCAGCTCGCGGCCGTACACGGCGTTGAGTGCGCGACCGAGACGTTCAAGCTGTGCCTGCGACAGGTTGATTGCGCTGGTAACGCGCGCAATGTAACGGTTCTGTCGCTTGACGATGATTTCTGCGAACTCGTCGGCAGCCCGCGCGGCGTGAAGGCCACGAGGATTAGAGCCAACTCGTTCGAGCAGAAGCACACCCTCGGCGGTGGTGGCGGGGCCACCGAGCGCCACGGCGAGCTTCTTCTTTGCTTCTTTGCTTGCCTGATGGTCGGACAGCGCTTCCTGCGCCTGAGCGTTGGAATCAACGGTACGCACAAAGGTGAGTAGTTCGTTGAGTACCTCGTCCAGGGCATCCACGCCACCGCGAGACTGAGCCGATGCGATTACGGCGAGCACCGCTGCACGTTCCAGGGCATCCGACAGATCGGAATCCTCGGACCAGCGCTGAGCCACCGCATTGGTGAGCACAGCCATAGCCTGCGAAGAGATCTTACCGTCAAAAACGGAATTGACGATTCCCTGGCGGGCCGCTGCGTCACGCGAAGAATCGGTGACGGCGCGGCGAAGGGTGCCGTTATGGTCGAGCACGTCGACCAGTGCGAAAAGCTCGCCCGCAAGCTTCAGAGGCTGCAGGGAAGCGTGAGCTTCCAGAACCTCTTCCACCTTGCTCAGTGATTCAGTAGATACTCCTGCCATTACCGAGCCGCACCTGCGTTCTGCTTCTCGGTTTCAAGGTCAGCAAGAAAACGATCTACCACACGGGCCGATCGCTCATCATCGTTGAGGGCTTCGCCCACAATCTTGCCGGCAAGGGTGGTAGCCAGAGTGCCAACCTCGGAACGGAGGGACACTGCTGCTGCCGCACGCTCTGCCTCGATAGCCTTTGCCGCATTATCGCTAATGCGCTGTGCTTCAGCGGTTGCACGCTCGCGAGCGTCGGCAATGATTGCCTCGCCCTCTGCGCGTGCCTCTTCACGAATCTTCTGAGCCTCCAGTCGAGCGCTTTCGAGCTGCTGGGTGTACTCATCGCGAGCCGCTGCAGCCTCTGCCTGTGCCTTCTCGGCCTTGGCAAGGCCACCTTCGATTGCTTCCTTACGGTCCTGGTAGATCTTCTCGAACGCCGGGACGACGTACTTAGCAACGATGTAGTAGAGGATCAGGAATCCGATGAGGGTAATGACAATTTCCCCGACGTCGGGAATGAGGGGGTTCGAAGTTGCCTCCGCTCCCCCTTCGCTTGCCAGATAAATCATGGAGGGAATCCTGTTCTATGGGATGGGTCGTTTAGGATGTGGCGGAGCCGGTTACTTGATGAAGACGAGAACCAGGCCCAGAATTGCCAGTGCCTCGACCACTGCGAAGCCCAGGAACAGCATGGGCTGCAGGGTCTTCTGGGACTCGGGCTGACGAGCAACGCTGGTCATGTATGCCGCGAAGATCAGACCCACGCCGATGCCGCCGCCAATAGCTGCCAGACCGTAGCCAACCGCAGTGATGGAACCAACCATTATTTTTCCTTTCAACAGTGTTCGACCGGGAACATACCCGGACCGAACAGAGTTTGGTTTGAGTTAATAACCCGCACAGTGAACGTGTGGGTTGCTTTATTCACGCCCAATGACGAACGCGAAAACCTAATAAAAATCTAAAGTGTCAGCGAACCGACTAGTGTCCCTCAGAAACCGAGCCCTGCAGGTACACAGCCAGCAGCAGAGCGAACACATAAGCCTGGATGCACTGAATCATGAATTCCAGGAAGTACAGGAACATGCCCAGAGCACCGGGAGCAATAGCAGCCAGGTAGCCGATACCGCCCAGAGCCTCAACCATGTAGGTCACCATGCTGGATGCAACCATCAGCGCCACGTGACCACCGAACATGGTCGCGAAAAGACGCAGTGCGTGGGTTGCGGGGCGAATCAGCATGTTCGAGAAGAACTCGATCGGGATCAGGAGGGGGTAAATCCACATCGGCAGGCCCGCAGGCATGGTGATGTCCTTGAAGAAGCCGCCCAGGCCCTTGCGCTTGATGCCCACGCCGACCCAGGTCAGGTATGCCACGCCAGCCAGCGCGTAGGCGCTACCGGGGTGGGAGAAGGAGGGCAGCTGGATGAACGGAATCGCGCCGTAAAGGTTGTTCACCAGAACAAAGAAGAAGGAGGCGAACAGAATCGGGACGAAAGGCTTGTAGTGCTGAACACCCAGGGTTTCCTTGCCGAGGGTGTTGCGAGCAAACAGGTAGCCGGACTCAGCGATGAACTGAGTCTTTCCGGGAACCATGGCACGCTTGCGCGCTGCGGTGAGGAAGAAGACCGCAATAATCACCACGGAGAGTAGCACCAGCGCGTTCTGCTTACCAAAGGCGAAATCACCAATGGTGAAGAAGGGGGGAAGATGCATGTCTTCGGGGTTTGGCGGAACATAGGCCCCGGCTTCCGCGAGGATCAACCCGTTCTCGATCAAAGCAAGTCCTTTCTTGCTGCTTGTGGCTATCAAGAGCCCATGCCAGCTCTTGCGTGACTGACATGCTAACTACATGGATGAATGTGTGACCTAGCGGTCCGCGTTCAATGACCTAGCGGTCCGTATTCTGCCTGGCCATATGGGTGAAGACGAGGGTTAAACCCCCGATGGCGCCGATTAAGACGCCAACCCATACCATCCAGGTGGTGGAGAAGACCAGGTCACCGAGGTAACCAATACCTCCCCACACCGCAACGCCGATGATCAGGTAGAGAATTGACATCACGGCGCCGGAGAGACCTCCGCCGGATACCAATTCTCCGGTGGTGCGGAGCTTTCGATCTCCGTCCCACCACTTCTTCTCCTCGGCCAAACGTATATTCCTTTCAAACACCTATCGTGTTACCGACCATGGTCTTCCGAGTCGGTGTCGAAATACAAAATTCTCAATCGTGCAATGCTGACTGTCTCAATAACAATCCACAGAATCACGCCGGTGCATGCGCCTGCGAGAGTCCAACCGTGCCTCAGGTTCTCTGGGAACGGAACAAACATCAACACCAGACCGAGCAGGGCAATCTTCACAAGGTAGCTCACCACCAGCGATTTGGGTACACCCCAGTCGAAAATGGGAGCAATCAGCATAACTAATACGCCCAGAGTGAAGCATATATAGATTATCAGAAAGCCCAATGTTATTCCTAGCGCGCCCACGGGGCCCGCAAACAGGCACGCACTCATCATACCGCCGAACCAAGCCAGCAAAGAGTATGCCGATACCCTGTAGAACAAAAATTTCCAGGAAAGCTCTTGACTCTCGTAAGAAGATGCCCTCAGTCCTACCCGGGCACGCTCTCGGCGACGTTCCCGTTGCCTCCTACGCTCCGCGGGTGGGTACCACAGAACATCGGCCACGCGCCTCCAGACAGGCTCTGCTACAGCCTCCTTTTGAGGTTGTGGCGACCTAGACACCATTAGTGTTTCTCCCCACGGTTCTGTTTCGACTGAGGCGCAGAAGAGTGCTCATTAGAAGGCTGCTCCGCGCAATCTTTCACCGAATCCGGAATGATGGGCGCGGGATGCAGAGAGGTCGGTTCCACCCGCTCCGGGGTTGCGGGAACACCGGTCGCAGAAGAAGACGAGGTGCCCCGACCCGCCTTCTTCAGGGCTGCCGGCTGCTCCGCGGGAGAAGCCGACGAGGGGGTACCGGCCTCGGCAGAGGAGCCGCCCTTCGCCGCCTTCGTCAGGTCAATCGTTGAGCTGGGGGCTTCACCACCAAAAAGCTGCGGCATGCGCAGGTACACGGCCAGCACGGCGAGCGCCACAAGCACCACGCCGAGCGCGGCAAAACCAGCACCCGAGGTGTACAGGTCGGAGGCGAAAGCCAGCAGGACCCACACCAAAATCGTCATGCCCGTGACCACTGCGGTCGATCCCAGATGGCTGAAGCCCACGTCCGTCAGGCGCTGATACACGTGAGTGCGGTGCGGCTTGTACCACTGCTCCCCCGCCATGAAGCGGCGGAAGAGAGTCGAACCGGCATCGGCCAGATAGGTAACGAGAGGAGCGAAGGCCAGCAGCACCGGAACGTCAGCAAACCAGGCGCCCACCGCCAGAGTACCCAGGGCCGTACCCAGCACGTAGGAACCGGCATCCCCCAGAAAGACGTTCTTGCCCGGGCGCACGTTCCACGGCAGAAATGCCAGGTACGCGCCGGCCACCGCCACACCCCCCATAGCCAGCCAGGGCAGGTTGACCATCCAACCGGTCAGCGCGTACGCCAAACCGGCCACCAGGCCGTGAGCACCCGAGATGCCGTTGATGCCGTCCATAAAGTTGGCCACGTTAATGTAGCCCGCGATGAACACGGCACCGACCACCACCAGCAGCGGGTTGGTACCCTGAACCGTCGCGAAACTGACGCTCACCAGCACACCGATGACCAGCTGCAGGGCAGCGCGACGAACGATACTCACGCCGCGAATATCTTCGAGCCAGCCCAGGGCCAGGGAGAAAAGCATGGCGGCGGCAATCGTGATGGCCAGCTGCAGGGACTCGGCGGAGCGGTAGGTCCAGCCCAGCAGGGTCGCCACGAGGAAAGCCAGCAGGGTCGCCGCGGCCGTCGCCAGGCCCATGCCGCGGTAGGTCGGCGTGGTGTGCGAGGACCGTTCGTTGGGGATGTCCACCATGTTGTAACGATGCAGAATCGGACGCACCGCAAAGGGCAGGAGGGCACCGGCAATCACCGCAAGAACGAAAATGCTCGTTAGCTCGGGAAAGGAGGTCATGATGGCTCCGGGTCGTACTGTCTCGTGAATGTGTTTATCGTATGGCTCCGCCGACCCCGGGGCGCCGGGAAGACGCTCCGATAGGGGCGGCGTCGAAGAGCCGGTCGGTTAGAAGGTCTGCGCGTTCTCCAGGGTGCGCGGATCGGGCGCGCGCTCCAGGCCGTGGCGTTCGTAGCCGCTGTGCTCGCGGTAGTTCTGAATCCACAGCTCGTAATCCAGCTCGTCCGGGTTCAAGGCCGGCGCACTCGAGCGTGAAATGTAGCGGTTCTCCTCGCTGGGCACGAGCTTCTCCGTATCGCCGAAGAGCGTCTCGTCTAGCTTCTCGCCCTTGCGCAGGCCAATCTCCTTGATTTCAACGTCGTAGCGTTCGTAGGCCTGGCGCATCGCCTTGGCCACGTCCAGGATCTTGACCGGTTGCCCCATGTCCAGCACCATGACCTCGCCCGGACGGCCAATCGCACCGGCCAGCATCACGAGCAGGCAGGCATCCGCGATGAGCATGAAGTAGCGGGTCGCGCGCTTATCGGTCAGGGTAATCGGGCCGCCCGAGAGAATCTGCTTGGTGAAGAGCGGCTTAATCGAGCCGCGCGAACCAAACACGTTGCCGAACCGCACCGACACGTAGGTGTTGCCGGTCTTCTCGCCAAAGTACGCGGTCAGGCGCTCCGCCACGCGCTTGGACTGGCCCAGGGCCGTCTTCGGGTCCGCCGCCTTATCGGTCGAAACGTTCACGAAGGTCTTCACGCCCACGGCCTCGGCGGCACGCAGCACGTTCAGGGTGCCCAGGGAGTTCGTCTTCCAGGCCTCCTGCGGGTAGGCCTCCAGCGCCGACACGTGCTTCAGCGCGGCGGCATGGAACACCACCTCAGGGCGGCGCTCCCGGAAAATCTCCAGCAGGGTATCGCCCTCGCGAATATCCGCGAGGATAATGCGGTCGTCGTCCAGGCTTGACTCGTGCGTAATCGACACCTTGGTGTCCATCAACAGGGTCTCGTCGTGGTCGAGCATCATCAGGGTCTCGGGCTCAAATTCGCTAATCTGGCGGCAGAGCTCAGAACCAATCGAACCACCAGCACCCGTCACCAGAACGCGCTTGCCGTGCAGGTACGAACGGAGGATATCGCGATCGATATCGTAGTTAATCTCACCGCGGATTACGCGCATCAGGTCGTTATCGCTCGCGTTCACCAGGCGCTCACCCATCAGGCGGGCGTTCGCGCTGCTGATACGCTGCACCTCAACCTTCAGGCGACGCATGCGCTCGCAGAAGGCCTCAAAATAGTCCTCCGGCATATCGGAAATCGTGACGATCACCTTGTGAGTGCCCGATTCGCGAATCGCGCGCTCCAGCTCGCGGTAGGTCGTAATCACCTGGATACCGTGGAACTTAGTGCCGGCCTTCAGCGGGTCATCGTCGAAGACCGCCACGGGGCGCAGCTTCGCCTCCTCATCGTGCAGCATGGAATCCATCACCATGCCGCCGATGAAACCGGCGCCGTACACGATCACCGGTTCGCCCGTCAGCTCACGCACCGCGCCGCGCTCGGTATAGACGCGCTTGGCCATGCGGGCACCGGCCATCATAATCAGGCTGAACGCCGCGGCAATCGCGGGCACACTGTGCGGAATGTGCGGCAGGCCAACAAGCTCATCCACAAAGGAAAAACCGGTCAGCACCACGCCCGTGCTCAGCGCCGCCGCCGCGGCGCGCCACGACTCGTCGAAGGATCCGTAGGAGTACACGCCGTTATAAATCTTGGCTGCCGCAAAACCGAAAATCAGCTGCAGCAGTACCGCCCCGGCGGCCGTAATCGTCAGCGAAATGGGGTGGATGATGTCAAACACCGAGCCATTGCTAAGTAGCACGCTATAGCGCAGCATGTATGCGAACAGCACCGCAAGAACCCAGGCGCTAGAGTCAATCAGCGCCTGCGCAATCAGCCACCACGGCTTGCGCTCGTACAGACGATTCACCAGAACGGCTCCGGAATCGCCCTCCGTCATCAGCGTGCCGCGCTGAGCAGCACGTCGTACCGCCTCGTGGGCGTCAGATTTCAGCTGGGCCATTAAAAGCCTCCTTCAGATGCGGCACCGGTGGAACGGTCCGAAGATGAGCGAGTAGAGGATGCGCGTGCGGCCACGGTGGACAGCGCGCGGAAAGCGTTGCGGCGCAGGGATTCGGGCACGAAGCGGTACACGCTGCGCACCGCCATGTTCTGCGCCCAGCGGGCCTTCGAAATGGCGTGGCCCGTGTACAGTCGGCGTTGAATCGCCCAGTCCTGCTTCCAGGCGTCCACTCCCCCGCGCTTCGTGTAGGCGCCGGCGCCCACGCGGTAACGCACGAGAGGTGCGGGCAGGTTGCCCAGGCGGTAGCCGGCGTCGCGCAGACGCATCCACAGCCACCAGTCCTCGGCACCGGGCACGTACTCGTAACCGCCCAGCTGCTGCACGGCGCTCTTCACGAACGCCACGGACGGGTGATAAATCGGGTTGCGCGAATCCATCGCGCGCAGCAGACGCTCAGAATCAACAATCGCCTCACGGGTCGACTCCACCGCAGTATTGCTCTCATTCACCTCAAGCATGGCAGAGCCCAGCACCGTGTAGCCGCCCTGCACCAGGGCAGGAATCAGACGCGCAAAACGAGTCGGCTCAGACAGGTCATCAGAATCAGCACGAGCCACCAGCTCATAGGTGCACGCCTGCAGACCGGCGTTCAGCGCCTCCGCCAAACCAACATTCTGAGCCAGCTCCACCACCTGAATCGGCGGGCAATCCAGATTCTCGGCGCGCTGAACCCAGCGGTCCACCACGGCATCCAGCTCGGGGGTCAGCGAACCGTCCTTCACCAAAACCAGCTCAGAAGGACGCACCGTCTGGTTCAGAAGATTCGACTCCAACGCCTGATCCAGATAGGCGGGGTTCTCCTTCGCGTACACGCTCATCAGCACCGAGAAATCGGGTACGAAGCTCACGCAACCGCGCGCCTTCTCAGAATCAGCGGCGCTTTCAGCGGCTGCAGGCACGCCGTAGCGGCCCGGGAAAGTCAGCGGGTAAATGCCCTCAAGCACCTGAGCATTCGGGCGAGGCGCACGCAAACCATCACGCACACCATTCAGGAAATACCCCAGGTAGGTGCGGCGGTCATCAGTACGCAGAACAGTCGAAATCCACAGGCGCGCCGACGAGCCACCATAGAGCAGCTTCTCCAGCGGGTTCAGAGTACGCGAACGGGTAAAGACCCACAGCTTATTGCGCACATCGTTATAGAAACGCGGACCCGGGTCAGCGTTCGTCGTACCAAAAGTCTTCGTGTGGTGCTTAGCCACCGAAGAAGGTACCGCAATGCCGTCACGGTGATGAATCAGACGAGTCGAAAACTCGAAGTCATCATTCCAAATGAAGAACTCAGCAATCGGCAAACCACCATTACGGCGAATAGCCTGCGCGTCCATCAGAATCGACACGAACGAGGCGCTACGAATCGGACGGGCACCCACCGCCTGCGCACGAGCATAACGCTGCTGACCCGCCGCAAACATCGTGCGCGGAGTGTTCATCGGGTGGTCCTCGCCGTTCGTCCACACCACGCGAGAGGCCACCACTGCGGGGCGCTGCGAAGGTACCGGCGAATAGTTCAGCCAGGCGGCAGCCGCCTCCGACAGAGTGTTCTCGGTCGGCTCGGTGTCATCATCCATAACCCACACCAGATCCGGGTTATGGCGCTCCAGGGCGCGATCAATACCCACCGCGAAACCGCCAGCGCCGCCCATATTGCTCTCCAGGCGGATGCAATCCACCGGCAGCTCATAGTCCAGGGCGCGCAGATACTCGGCAGTACCGTCCGTGGAGGCGTTATCAACGATCACCACCGCCGCAGGCACACGCTCACCAGAAGCGATACCAGCGAGGGTCTTCGGCAGCAGGTCCTCACGGTTATAGGTCACCACCACGGCGACCGTGCGGGGATACTCGTTCAAAGAATCGTGAGAAGAAGACTGTTCGGAAGAAGGCTGGGCAAAAGCGGTCACGTCGCTGTACTTTTCTGCCATAAGTTCTCCCTCCGCGGCGCGATGCGCCTGAATCAGCCGGTACGCGATACACCCATACCGAGCTGGGCGCTTCTGGTGTTTCTCGCGCCCGCGGCATTCAACCGTGTGGATATATCACTCAAAGAAAATATTCTACCTGCGGTCTCCACTAGAGAGTGAACCACCACCCCAAAAGACGCACTTTATGACAAATAAACAACCGAATTCAGTTGATTTATCCGCATAGCGGACGTACCGGCACACCCAGTTTTGGGTATCCATCAAGCTACCAGCTTCACAGCCTGTGTTTGCGCTGTGCACCCCGTGCGAAAAAACGACCAGAGACCGAATAAAAACCCACAAATTCCCCATAAACTGTTCAAATATGGGAAAGTTGAAATGACCCCATTTTTCCCCGCAACGTACGCGGGCTCGTGAGAGGTAAAAGAGATGTCCGAATCCAAGTGGAAAGTCATTGGCGCCAGCGGCTTCGTTGGTTCCTCCATCGTCGCGCGTCTGAACGCAGAAGGTATCAGCGTCGACCCCATTGAGGCACCTCGACTCGCAACCCGCGCTCTCGACGTAGACAGCATCATCGACGAAGCAGACCAGCTTGAAGGCATCATCGACTCCCTCGCAGAAGCCTTCGCGGGCGCACAGGTAGTCGTCAACGCAGCGGGCCTCGCAGCGCCCAATATGCAGGATCTACCTCCGCTCGTCGGTGCAAACGCCCTGCTTCCCGCCGTAATTGCCATCGCCGCACAGCGAACCGGCGTACGCCGCGTCATCCACCTCTCCTCCGCAGCGGTACAGGGCCCGCGCCTCGTACTGGATGATTCCGAAGAGACCAACCCGTTCAGCGCCTACTCCTTCTCCAAAGCACTCGGCGAAGAAGCGCTGCTCGACCTGCAGGACTACTTCCTCGAAGAGCACCCCGACTGCGCACCCGAACTGTGCATCCTTCGCGCAACCAGCGTGCAGGGCCGCGGCCGACGCACCACCGAACTCTTCGCCAAGATGGCCTCCTCCCCCTTCGCATCCGTTGCGGGTGCAGGCACCGGCAAGTCCCCGGTTTCCAGCGTGCACGCCCTCGCAGAATTCGTGGTCATGCTCGGCACCTTCTCCGGCGAGCTACCCACCATCGTGCTGCAGCCTTGGGAAGGCGCAACCGTCGCCTCCGCATCCGTGGATGCTGGTCGCCGCCACCCGCGCCGCCTGCCCGAGTGGCTCTGCCGCGCAGCCGTCAAGGCGGGCTACACCGTCTCCGAGCTGATGAACGACAAGTTCGCAGGCTCCGTGCGTAAGGTCGAGGTCATGTGGTTCGGCCAGGGCATCGACGACTCCTGGGCACGTGACAACAACCTTCTGCCCACCCCGCGCGTGCGTGAAGTACTGCGCAACGCCCACACCGCGCTGGGTAAGAAGAAGGACCGCCGCTTCGAGAAGAACTAAGCAGACACCTGATTCGAGCTTCACGCTCCAGGGCTTGTCAACGTTATAAGACATAAAGGGAACGCCCGATATATCAGCTGATATATCGGGCGTTCCCTTATACGTTTAATGCTCACAAAAGCTTTAGAGCTGGTCCTCCGGGGCATCCTTCTGCTCGGTCTTTGCAGGCTCGGTCTTTGCCTCAGCATTTGCTGCGGGTCCAGCATCTTCAGCCTTAGCTTCTGCAGTCTTTGCCTCGCTCTGAGCAAGCTTGCTCTTAGCGGCAGTCTCAATCTTCGACTCGCCAAAGACCAGCGCGCGAGCAGTATCAGCAGGAACCGGGTTGGTCTGCGGCTCATCCGCACGAACCGGCTTCGGAGTGTTGTCACGGTAGCCGCGCGAACGCTCCTGATCCACGCCGGTGCTGAAAGCAGAAGACAGAGCCGAAGTAGCGCCCAGCAGGGACGCAGCGACAGAACCGGCAACCGGTGCCGAAGCGCGACGAGCAGGCTCACCGCTCACAGTGTGGGTGCTGTCCCACTGCTCGTACGCCTCATCCAGGTCAGCCTGCTCATCCAGAGCACGCTCAGAAGGAGTCGACTCAGACGGCGCAGAAGAAGCAGTCTCAGCTTCCTCAACCTTACGAGCTGCCTGCTCGTCAGCCTCCGCACGAGTCAGAATGGTCGGAACGACCTCACGCAGCTCCTCCACTGAAATTGCGCCCTCACGAACCACCACGTAGGGGAAGGAGGTGCAATCCAGAATCGTCGACGGTGCCGGGTCACGCTCAGTCACCACAACCACGCCGTCCTCATTCGGCTCAGACTCAAGCGGCTTAGGACGAGCGCCACCATCAATCACCACGGCGACATCCTCACCCAGCGAATCCATGGCGGTCTGCGCATCCAGTGCGGCTTCCTGACCGGTCTTGTTCGCGCTCGAAACCGCCAGCGGACCGTGCTCAGTCAGCAGCTTCAGGGCGAACTCATCATCGGGAACACGCACGGCAACAGTACCGCGGGTCTCACCCAAATCCCAGCTCAGTGACGGGTACGCGTGAAGAATCATAGTCAGCGCGCCGGGCCAGAAGCGACCACCCAGATCGTAAATATCGTTCGGAACGTCGTCGACCACGCCAGCGAGCGCAGCAAGATCAAAGATCAGCACGGGCGGCGGCATGGTGCGGTCGCGGCCCTTATCTGCCAGCAGCTTGGCAACGCCCTGATGCGAGAAAGCATCGGCGGCAATACCGTAGACGGTATCGGTGGGCATCACAATCGTGTCGTGCGCCTTCAGCGCCTCGCGGGCAGCTTCAATGGCCTCGCGGGTCTCAGTTTCAGTCGTTACGGGGTACAGCTTTGCAGTCACGGGTCTTATTCTCTCATGTTTTTCTGGATGCGGCGAGACACCGGCACCCACAACGCGCCATATGGAAGCACTCTTCCGGGGGTTCACCGTATTTCGCCGGCTCTGAGCTGGCTACTGAGCTGACTACTGGGGCGGACGCGTTGCCTTCATGCAGCCCGGCACGGGCTAGGTGGTGCATTTACTAGTCTAAAGGCTCTAGTGGGCGCGGTTTATAACCGACGCTATGACGCGGACGATTATTCAGGTCACGCACCGGGTAGCAGTCCTCGAAGCCGACACGTGCCAACAGCTCGGCGACGGCTTCTTCCTGGGTGTCGTCGTGCTCCATGATGAACAGACCGCCGGGGGTAAGAAGTTCGAAGGCGCGGGCGGCAATCGCGGAGGGCATCTGCATGCCGTCCTCTCCCCCGCCGTACAGAGCCATGTCCGGGTCGTGCAGGGCGGCTTCCGGGTCGGCGGGTACATTCGCCGGCGGAATGTACGGAGGGTTCGAGAGTACTGCGTCGAAGGTTCCGGCAAGTTCGGGCAGGGCGGTGAGAGCGTCCCCCTGTACCAGGTGCACGCCGAGCGGCTCCAGGTTTTTACGGGTGTAGGGGATGGCGTCTTCGGAGAGTTCCACCGCGAACACCTGGGCGTTCGGCAGTTCGCTCTTGATTGCCGCGGCGATAGCGCCGGAGCCGGTGCACAGGTCGACGATGCGCAGCGCACCGGTTGCCGAATCGGTGCGTGTGTTCAGCGCTTTGAGGGCTTCTTCGACGAGCAGTTCGGTTTCGGGTCGGGGTACGAACACGCCCGGTCCGACTGCCAGTTCTAGGCGGTAGAAGGGAGCGGAGCCGGTGATGTGTTGCAGCGGTTCGCGGCAGACGCGGCGGGCGACCATCGCCTCGTACTCTGCGACCTGGTTGGGGGTGAGCCGTTCCCCCATGAGCGCGGCGTGCTGTAGGCGTGAGCGTGAGCCGCCGTAGAGCAGGTGCGCTGCGAGTAGCTCGGCGTCGACGCGGGGGCTGGGCACCTGCGCCAGTGCCGCGGTGGCGCGCGTGAGTACCTGCGCGAGTTCTTCCCCGCGCGGGTCGTGCACATTCACCTTCATGAGCTCTCCTTTTCATCTCTCAACGGCTCAAAGCCTATCGCGGCATACAGGTGAGGGGCTCCACCGCCGTAGCGGCGAGCCCCCTCACCAACATCTCATACCGTTTCAAAGAATCGGCACGAGCAAATACAGAACTACTTCTGTTCCTGGCCCACCTGAGCGAGGCGGTGCGCCTCATCCATCTCAATAGCGGACTGAACCACAGGCTCCAGGTCACCATTCAGTACAGCATCCAGGTTGTACGCCTTGTAGCCGGTACGGTGATCCGCAATGCGGTTCTCTGGGAAGTTGTATGTACGGATACGCTCCGAACGGTCCATAGTACGCACCTGCGAAGCACGGTGTGCCGCGTTCTCAGCGTCAATCTGCTCCTGCTGGTGAGCCAGCAGTCGCGCACGCAGCACGCGCATTGCAGCTTCACGGTTCTGCAGCTGAGACTTCTCATTCTGCATCGCCACGACAATACCGGTGGGCAGGTGGGTAATACGCACCGCCGAGTCGGTGGTGTTCACCGACTGACCACCGGGGCCCGAAGAACGGTACACGTCAATCTTCAGGTCGTTCTGGTTAATCTCGATTTCCTCGGGCTCATCCACCTCAGGGAACACCAGAACACCAGCAGCGGAGGTGTGGATACGGCCCTGAGACTCGGTCGCCGGAACGCGCTGCACGCGGTGCACGCCGCCCTCGTACTTCAGGTGCGCCCACACGCCCTCAGCAGGCTCATTCGAGGAACCCTTAATAGCGATCTGTGCGTCCTTGTAACCGCCAACATCGGTGCTGGTCGAAGAAATAATCTCAGTCTTCCAGCCCTTGTTCTCGGCATAACGCATGTACATGCGCAGCAGGTCACCAGCGAACAGAGCCGCCTCGTCGCCACCAGCACCAGCCTTCACCTCAAGAATGACGTTACGGCCATCATCCGGGTCACGCGGAATCAGCAGGCGGCGTAGCTTCTCCTGAGCAACCTCCAGCTCCTCCTCCAGGCCGGGAATCTCCGCCGCGAAATCCGGATCCTCATCAGCCATCTCGCGAGCAGCCTCAAGGTCATCCTTCAGCGAAGTGTACTTGTTGTACGCAGTCACAATACCGGTCAGCTCCGCGTAGCGGCGGCCCACACGGCGTGCCTTACCCTGATTCGCCTGCACGGCGGGGTCAGCCAGCTGATTCTGCAGGTCAGCGTGCTCATCCAGCAGAACCTGAATAGATTCAAACATTCTGTTCTCTCTTCCATCTCCCGCACTTTACGCCGCACGGGCAGGCACTAGACATCTCACACCCCTCACAACGGGGATGCACAAAACGAACGGCTCACGCGCCCCACCTGCATGAGGAGGTGGGGCGCGTGAGATACGAGCCTTAGTCGACCAGACGCAGACCGTTCTTCTGAACCGTCAGAAGGAACTCCACGTTGCTTTCAGTCTTACGCAGCTGGTTGGTCAGAACACCCAGAGCCTGCTCGGGTTCCATACCCGCCAGGGCACGGCGCAGACCCCACATAATCTTGATCTCATCCGGGGAGAGCAGGTTCTCCTCGCGGCGAGTACCAGAAGCGTTAATATCAACCGCCGGGAAGATACGCTTATCCGCCAGCTGACGGGACAGGCGCAGCTCCATGTTACCGGTGCCCTTGAACTCTTCGAAGATCACTTCGTCCATCTTCGAGCCGGTCTCAACCAGGGCGGTAGCCAGGATGGTCAGCGAGCCACCCTCTTCAATGTTGCGGGCAGCGCCGAAGAACTTCTTCGGCGGGTACAGTGCGGCAGAATCCACACCACCGGACAGGATACGACCGGATGCGGGAGCCGCCAGGTTGTATGCGCGGCCCAGGCGGGTCATGGAGTCCAGCAGCACGACCACATCGTAGCCGAGCTCCACCATACGCTTCGCACGCTCAATAGCCAGCTCAGCCACAGTGGTGTGATCCTCAGCGGGACGGTCGAAGGTCGAGGCAATAACCTCGCCCTTGACGGTGCGCTGCATATCGGTCACTTCTTCAGGACGCTCATCCACCAGGACCATCATCAGGTACACGTCCGGGTTGTTCACAGTAATCGCGTTCGCGATGGACTGCAGCATGAGGGTCTTACCCGCCTTCGGCGGGGACACAATCAGACCACGCTGACCCTTACCAATCGGGGACACCAGGTCAACCACGCGGGTGCCCAGCTTCTTCGGGGTGGTCTCCAGGCGCAGACGCTCCTTGGGGTACAGCGGGGTCAGCTTCGAGAACACGCGGCGGTTCGCTGCTTCCTCAACGCTCTGACCGTTAATCGCCTCAACCTGAACCAGGGCGTTGAAACGCTGGCGGTTGTTCGACTCACCCTCGCGCGGCACGCGAATCGCGCCGAGCACGTGGTCGCCCTTACGCAGGTTGTACTTCTTCACCTGAGCCAGGGAGACGTACACGTCATTGGTGCCGGGCAGGTAGCCGGTGGTACGCACGAAAGCGTAGTTATCGAGGATGTCCAGAACACCCGAAATCGGTGCCAGCACATCGTCTTCGCTCAGACGAGGCTCGTTCTCCTCGCGGCGGCGAGCCTGCTTCTCAGCACGCTCAGCCTGACGGTCACGCTTGGAACGGCGCTCAGTGCGCTCGGCACGCTCTGCGCGTTCTGCACGCTCAGCAGCCTTACGCTCGGCACGTTCGCTACGCTCAGTGCTGCGCTCTGCACGCTCAGCCTGACGGTCACGCTTAGTGCGGCGCTCGGTACGCTCACCATCCTGATCGCGGCGACGCTCACGAGTGCGGGTACGCTTCGAGCTCTTCTCACCGTCGGGGGTACCAAAAGTCATATCCAGGGCAGCGTTCAGGCTGTCCAGGCTCGCGGTGCCGTCAGCGGTAGCAGCCTTCAGCTCAGCAGAGTTACCGGGCAGGTCAATCTGCTCCGAACGCTCGCCAATACGCTCAGCGGCCAGCTCAGCGCGCACATCCAGCGGAGGAAGCTCAGCGGGATTCTCGTCCTTACGGGTGCGGCGGGTACGCTTCTCCGCCTTCTCGTTCATCTCAGCCGATGCGTCCTCACCCTCAGCGGCACGGCGAGCGCGCGCACGCTTCTGAGCGGGAGTCTCGTAACGAGAGGAGCGGGTACGCTTCTCAGACTTTTCAGCCTTCTCAACGCCCTCAGCGGGGGCTTCAGCAGCCTCAGTGTTTTCGGTTTTCTCAGCCTTCGCCTCGGCGTCCTTCTGGGCGCGAGTGCGGCGAGTACGGCGAGGCTTAGATTCTTCAGCCTTCTCAGCAGCGGGATCCTGGGCAGATTCAGCAGCTTCAGCGGGTGCTTCAGACGTAGGCTTTTCAGACTTGGGTGCAGCAGGAGCGGCTACGGCGCCACCACGCTGATGCTCCTCAAGAGCCTGAACCAACTCAGCTTTCTTCAACTTCAGGTAGCCGCGGATACCAAGCTGCTGGGCGAGGACACGCAGCTGCGCGACCTTCAAGTTTGCAAGTTCCGGTGCGGCAGCTTCCGTACCGTACTCATCGGTGACAACAATATTCTTTGCCAACTACAATTCCTTTGGTTATAAGCCCTGAAAATCTTCAGAATAAAGATCGGGCGGGCGCTATAGCGCGGTCAAAGGTTTAGACACTGCCGAAAGAAAACAGCAGTCTGCACCTTCGACTCCCTCGAACCGCGCTGGAGGCGGTTCGCGTCTCTTACCGTACCCGCTGATTCAGACACAGCGAGCACACACGGAAGATAAGGCGCTCTATCACAAATGTGGGTAAGCCCAAACCATCATCTATAAGAACCACCTACACGAGATGAAGAGGATGGATTGGTCACTTTGAAAGGGCACCCGCCGCGAAACCGAGCCTCCAGAAAAGTCTTCCTTATGCGTCAGAAATAAAGAAAGACATGAATCCCAAAGGCACTCCCCCGAACCTTGCCGGTTCCCGCTCAGACACAAAAAGCATCTGAGGCATCAGGGGAAACGGAAGTACGTTACGAAGGATAGTATCGACGGTCTACATTGAACGACGGGCGAACCTCAACGTAGGACGAACTAATAACGTCCTACTGAGTAACTATAACACCTTCAGTGTCAATTTCAAGGGGAAGAACCCGCCAGTTCAGGCGGCGATCCGCAATAACGCTACTAGGGTGGGTCGCCTCAAACTCGGCAATAGCGTCCTGAACCTGTCGCACCTGCTCATCGCCGTGGGCAAAGGTCAAAACGGTCGGGCCAGCACCAGAAATCACCGCCGCAAAACCCTGACCGCGCAGGTACGCAACCAGCGTAGCCGACGGTTCCATCGCGGTCACGCGGTACCCCTGATGCAGGTAATCCACGGTCGCATCCATCAGGTACTCGGGAGTATCAGAGAGGGTGCGCACCAGCAGCGCCGCACGAGCCGAGTTCGCCGCCGCCTCAACGTGGGGCATCTGCGCAGGAATCAGCGAACGGGCAAGCTTCGTCGACACCTCATAATCGGGCACAGCCACCACAGGGTGAACGTCAGGATGCACCGGAATAATCACGGTCTTCCAGTTACCCATCTCGCCCCAAGACACCGACAGGTTGCCGTAAATCGCCGGAGCTACGTTATCCGGGTGGCCCTCCATATCGGAGGCGACCTGCAGCATCTGCTCACGGCTCAGACGGTGCTCCTCCGGCAGCAGACCGCTCGCCGCAGCCACACCCGCCACAATAGCGGACGCCGAAGAACCCATACCGCGAGAATGCGGAATCTTATTATCAGCAATCAGCTTCACCGGCGGCAGCTCATCCAAACCAGCCGCCGCAAAACCGGCCTTCATCGCCTGCAAGACCAGGTGGCTCTCATCGCGAGGAACATCCGCGCTACCCTCACCGCTGAGCTCAAACTCCAGGCCGGACTCAATGCGCTCAACAACCAGCTCATCATAGAAGCCAAGGCCCAAACCCATGCTGTCATAGCCGGGACCCAGGTTAGCGCTCGTAGCGGGAACGCGAACCTTAACGGACGCGCCCACCGGAATATCAGAAATATGCAGGGAAGACATGAGAAGAACCTCGCGATCGGTGACGTAATGAGTGAATAGGTGAAAGATACAAAAAGGGGCTGTCATGCAGGTGCACCCCGCCCCGCAAACACGGGACGGAGTGCACATCGTAGTATGAACAGACTAGTTCAAATCAAGAATATCTGCCACAGCAACCACGTCGAAGGGAGCCTTAGTCGACTCAACCTTCACACCGTTAACAGCCTCAAGAGCCCACTGCGGGTCCTTCAGACCGTGACCGGTCACGGTAATCACGATGGTCTTACCCTCGGGAGCTTCACCTGCGCGGTGCTTCTTCAGCAGACCCGCAACGCCAGCAGCCGAAGCCGGCTCCACGAAGACACCCTCGCGGGCAGACAGCCAGCGGTGCGCCTCCAGAATCTCCTCATCGGTGACAGCCTCAATCACGCCGCCAGACTCGTCACGAGCAGCTTCAGCTTTCTCCCACGATGCGGGGTTACCGATACGAATCGCGGTCGCAATGGTCTCCGGTGCCTCAATCGGGTGACCAGCAACGATCGGTGCAGCACCAGCAGCCTGGAAACCCCACATGATCGGACGCTTGGTCGCAACAGGCTCCAGAACCTTACCGTCACGGTTGGTGTAAGGCTCAGAGTACTCCTTGTAGCCCTTCCAGTACGCGGTGATGTTACCCGCGTTGCCAACCGGCAGCAGGTGGTAATCGGGAGCGTCACCCAGGGTGTCAACAACCTCGAACGAACCGGTCTTCTGACCCTCAATACGGTAAGGGTTAACCGAGTTCACCAGGAACACCGGGTAGTTCTCGCTGAGCTTGCGAGCAATCTCCAGGCAGTTATCGAAGTTGCCGTCAATCTGAATGATGTCAGCACCGTGAGCAATAGCCTGAGACAGCTTACCCATGGAAATCTTGCCGTCCGGAACCAGCACTGCACAGCGCATACCAGCCTGCAGAGCGTACGCAGCAGCCGAAGCGGAAGTGTTACCGGTCGAAGCACACACAACAGCCTTCGCACCGTCACGCTTAGCGGCGGTCATCGCACTGGTCATGCCGCGGTCCTTGAACGAACCGGTCGGGTTCATACCCTCAAACTTCAGGTAAACGGTGTTACCGGTCTCAGCAGACAGTGCCGGCGCGTGAATCAGCGGGGTACCGCCCTCGCCCAGGGTCACAGCCTTCACATCGTCTGCGAAGGGCAGACGGTCACGGTACTCATTGATAACGCCCTGCCACACGTGTGCCATTGGCTTCTCCTTCAATCTTGGCGCCCCGCCCGCCGAACCTTCCGTAGGTTCGGCGCGGTAGCGGGTACGCGGGTTCGTTCGTGAGCGATGCTTCTACACGCGAGCATCGCACGTTTAGTGAGCGGCGCGTGCCGCACGTCAGTTAGCGCTAAGCGCCTAGTGCTTCTCAGACTCCACGCGGATGACCGAGTTCACCTCACGCACAGTGTCCAGCGCGTCAATCACAGCAATCGCACGGCGCAGATCAGAATCCTTCGCCGAGTGAGTCACCATACGAATCTGAGCCGCACCCTCCTTCGGGGTGGACTGGCGCAGCGAATCCACCGAAATACCGTGCTCGGCAAGGATACGGGTAATATTCGCCAGAACGCCCAGACGGTCCTCCACCAGAACACCCACCGAGTAGCGAGAAATCACGTTGTCCAGGCTAGTTGCGTGCAACTGAGCGTGAGAAGTCTCCGGAACACCGGGACCGCCCAGCACCAGGCGACGAGCCAAAGACACAAAGTCACCCAGAACAGCCGAAGCAGTCGGAGCGCCACCCGCACCGGGACCGTAGAACATCAGCTCGCCAGCGTTCTCCGCCTCAACGAACACAGCGTTGAACGCACCGTGCACGCCAGCGAGGGGGTGCTGACGAGGAATCAGGGTCGGGTTCACGCGAATGTTTGCACCGTTCTCACCCTCGCGCTCACAAATAGCCAGCAGCTTGATGACGTAACCATCAGCATCCGCGGCAGCAACGTCATCAGCGGTGATGGAGGTAATGCCCTCAGTGTGCACATCATCGATGGTGAAGTCAGAGTGGAACGCCAGCGAAGCAACAATCGCAGCCTTCGACGCGGCATCGTGGCCCTCAACGTCAGCGGTCGGGTCAGCCTCCGCGTAGCCGAGCTTCTGAGCCTCAGCCAGTGCGTCCGCGAAGGATGCGCCAGTGGTGTCCATCTGGTCAAGAATGTAGTTGGTGGTGCCGTTCATGATGCCCAGAACGCGGGTCACACGGTCACCAGCCAGGGAGTCACGCAGGGGGCGCAGAATCGGGATAGCACCCGCAACAGCAGCCTCGTAAGAGAGCTGAGCGCCGGACTCATCAGCGGCAGCCTGCAGCTCCACACCGTGCTTAGCCAGCAGCGCCTTGTTACCGGAGACCACGGACTTGCCCGCCTTCAGAGCACGCAGAATGCGAGTGCGAGCCGGCTCAATACCGCCGGTCAGCTCGATGACCACATCCGCCGCATCAATCAGGGATTCAGCGTCGGTGGTGTACAGCGAGGGGTCCGCATTCCAGTGGCGGGATGCATTAGTATCGCGCACAGCAATACCGATCAACTCCACGGGGGCGCCAATGCGCTTTTCAAGGACAGCGTTATCCTCGACCAGGATGCGAGCAGCCTGGGAACCGACATTACCGGCACCAAGCAGTGCTACTTTGATCTTTTCAGCCACGATAGTCTCTTTCTACGGTCTGTTCCGGGTTCGCCCCGGTATCTCTTCGGGCTACGGCGTGGATGCGGCGCAGAGCACGCACTCAACAACCACTTTATCAAGAGCCGGGGACGGCTCAGCAGCCTCAAGGTGCGACTTTTACTCTCTGAGATGAGGTATCCCTCACAGTTATGAGGTGAACCTTATCTTCTGTCATATTGTGAACACGCAAAACCGTGAAGACCCCGCCCGCAACCACCACCTCACGGCACGCATTGCAGAGACGGGAACTTCACGGCTTTTCATGATGTCAGAATGGGTTCTTAGATATCCGTTCTTAGATATCCGAACCCATATCCAGCGCCAACATATCCTCCTCGCGCTGACGACGAATCATCACGCGAGAAGGCTTACCCTCAGCAGTGGCAATCACCGGCGGGCGAGTCAAGAAGTTATAGTTCGAACCCAGCACATAGCAATACGCGCCGGTCGCCGGAACCGCCAGAATATCGCCAGCCTGCAGGTCAGCGGGCAGGTAGCAGTAGCGCACCACCACATCGCCAGACTCGCAGTGCTTACCCACCACGCGAGAGAGCACCTGCTCCCCCGCCGGAGCACGATTCGCCAGGGTCACCGAATAATCCGATTCGTACAGCACCGGGCGGGCGTTATCACTCATACCGCCGTCCACCGAAACGTAGCGGCGCACACGGATCTCTCCGTTCTCATCCTCAATGCTCACGTTCTTAATGGTGCCCACCGTGTACAGGGTCGCACCCGAAGAACCAGAAATGGAACGGCCCGGCTCGAATGACATGTGCGGAATCGCCATGCCCAGGCGCTCGCAGGTCGCCGCGACGGAAGCGGCAATCGACTCGGTCACCTCGGTAATGGAGCGGGGGTGATCCGCCTCGGTGTAGCCGATGCCGTAGCCGCCGCCCAAATCCAGCTCCGGCAGGGTCACGCCCAGGTCACGGTTGAGGCGGTTCATGAACTCCAGGGCGGTAGTAGCCGCCTGCTCGAAGCCCTCCGCCTCAAAAATCTGCGAACCGATATGGCAGTGAATACCACGGAAATCCAGGGAATCGGTCGCGTTCAGAATCGCGGCTGCCAGAGCCGCGTAAGAATCGGTAGACTCAACACCCCAGTGCTCCAGCTCCTCCTCATCCAAACCGGCGAGCGCTGCGGTGCCCGGCTGCAGGGACATGCCGAACTTCTGGTCCTCGTGCGCGGTTGCAATGGACTCGTGGGTCGAGGCATGCACGCCGGGGGTGATGCGAATCAGCACCGGAACCGGGGCGTAAGGCTCCTCGCCCTCAGCCACACGCTCGGCGGCAAGCTCGGCGTACACGCGCTCAATGAGCTTGAGCTCGTCCACCGAGTCAGCCACCACGCGACCCAGGCCGCTGCGGATCGCGCGGGCAATCTCAGCCTCCGACTTGTTGTTGCCGTGCAGGGCGATATTCTCACCGGGAACCTGCGCGCGCAGAGCCAACGCCAGCTCACCACCGGAGGCGGTATCCAGGCACAGGCCCTCCTCGGTCGCCCAGCGCGCCACGGCAGTGGACAGGAACGACTTACCGGCGTAGTAGACGCTCACCTGCGCGCCGTGCGCGGCGAAAGCCTGTTCAAAAGCGGTGCGGTAGGCGCGGGCGCGGGTACGGAAGGTCGTCTCGGAGAAGACGTACTGCGGGGTTTCGTGCTCAGCAACCAGGTCGCTGACGGCCACGCCATCAATGCAGAGCTCGCCCTGCTCATTGCGGGTGAAGGAATCAGTCCAGATGGTGCGGGCCAGGGCTTCGGGGTGCTCGGGGTAGGTGAGCCATTCGGGGGCGTAGAGGGCGCGGGCTTCGCTCATTCGTGTCTCTTTCTTAGCTATCTTTGCCAGCATGCGTTCAACCCCCGCCCCGGTAGCACCGGGTCGGGGGTTGAAACGAGAGTATTACATGCGCTCGGGTGCGCTCACACCCAGCAGGTTCAGGCCGTTAGCCAGCACCTGCTGTGCTGCATTGTTCAGCAGCAGGCGGGTACGATGCAGGTCGGTGACCTCTTCATCAGCCTTGGGGGCGACGCGGGAGACACCGTACCAGCTGTGGTACGCCGAAGCGAGCTGCTCCAGGTAGCGGTTCACACGGTGCGGCTCGTAGAACTTCGCGGCATCACGCACAGCAGCGGGGAACTGGCCGAGTACAGCCAACAACTCGCCGTCAGCAGCCGAGTCGAGCAGGGAGGTGTCCACGCCGTCCTCAACCTTCACGCCAGCCTCCGCGGCGTTACGTGCCACAGCGGCGGTACGTGCGTGAGCGTACTGCACGTAGTAGACCGGGTTCTCGTTGCTCTTGGAGGTCAGCAGGCCCAGGTCAATGTCGATGGGGGTGTCCACCGAGTAGCGGGTCAGCTCGTAGCGGGCCGCGTCAACACCAACAGCCTCGACCAGGTCCTCGAGGGTGACCACGGTGCCGGCACGCTTGGACATACGGACGGGCTTGCCGTCCTTGACCAGGTTCACCAGCTGACCGATCATGACCTCAATCTGGTCGGGGCGGTAGCCAAGAATCTGGGCGATAGCCTTCAGACGGCCCACGTAGCCGTTGTGGTCAGCACCGAGCATGTAGATTGCCACGTCGGCGGGGTTTACTGCACGGGTCATCTTGTCCTGGTAGTAGGCGATATCGCCCGCCACGTAGGCGTGGTTGCCGTCAGACTTAATGACCACGCGGTCCTTGTCGTCGCCGTAGTCGGTGGTGCGCATCCACCACGCGCCGTCGGCCTCGAAGAGCTGACCGTTCTCACGCATGGTCTCAAGCAGGGCGTCAACCTTGCCGCCTTCGAACACGGAGTTCTCGTGGAAGAACACGTCGAAGTGGGTGCCGAATGCCGCCAGGGACTCCTTGATCTGATCGAACATCAGGTGAGTACCGATTTCGCGGAAAATCTCTTCGGGGTTCTCAGCCTCAAGCGCGTCGGGGCGCTGAGCCAGGATCTGGTCCTTAATGTCAACAATGTACGCGCCAGCGTAGCCGTCCTCGGGGGTCTCCTCACCGCGGGCAGCGGCAATCAGGGAGCGCACGAAACGGTCAATCTGGGTGCCGTGGTCGTTGAAGTAGTATTCACGCACGACGTTAGCACCCTCAGCCTCAAGGACGCGGGCGAGCGCATCACCGACGGCAGCCCAGCGGGTACCGCCCAGGTGGATGGGGCCGGTGGGGTTCGCGGAGACGAACTCAAGGTTGATGGTCTTACCGGCGAACTTGTCGCTGCGGCCGTATGCTTCGCCAGCCTCAACGATGGTGGCGGCAAGCTCACCAGCGGCTGCGGCGTCCAGGGTGATGTTCAGGAAGCCGGGGCCAGCAATATCTACGGATGCGACACCGGGGATGGCACCAATCTTCTCTGCCAGAAGAGCTGCTGCCTCACGCGGGTTCTTGCCCACCTTCTTGGCGAGCTGCAGAGCGACGTTGGTTGCCCAGTCGCCGTGTTCGCGGGACTTGGGGCGCTCCACTCGGACGGCGGGCAGTTCAGCGCCCTCCACGAGGGTCAGCTGGCCGGAGGAAATGGTTTCTTCAAGGGCAAGCGCAATGGCTTCGGAGAGTTCTTCAGGAGTCATAACAAACTATTCTAGCAAGCCTTGGCAGGTGCCTGACCCTTTATCTAGTGCTTATCTGATACCATAGGTGGGTTGCCTCTGTAGCTCAGCGGATTAGAGCACCAGTTTCCGGTACTGGGGGTCGAAGGTTCGAATCCTTTCAGGGGCACGATGTTCTTATTCGAGAGGGAACACGGGAGCCGATATCCGAGGCGTATTGTTCGGGTATCGGCTCCTTTTTATTTAACGGCTAAGCCTGGTTGTTGAACATCTTATGCCGGGCAGCACCCTCTTCAACCTCAGAGGGTGGACACTACCCTCCTGCCTGTTGTGGCAACGCTCGCACCCTTGAGAGAATAGGGAAACGCGCACACTGTTCAACTCAACCCGAACTTTAAGCCACAACAGCGGAGGTAACCCGATGACCACCATGCGCCAGATTCAGCTCACCGAATGGGGCGACGAAAGCGTTCTGCACGAAGCAAACGTGCCTATCCCCTCGCCGGTGCGCGGTCACGTGCTCATCAAGACGGTTGCCGCCGGTGTCAACCCGATTGACCTAACCACTCGCAAGGGTCTGGGGCCCGCCGCTCAGCTGGCAGATCCGTCGTACAAGCCCTTCGTGCCCGGCTGGGATGTTGCCGGCACCGTGGTTGCTACCGCCGGCGACTACACGGGTTTTAAGGTGGGCGACGGCGTATTTGGTCTTGTTGCTTTTCCCTCCCCCGCCGGTGCGTACGCCGAGTATATTCTCGCTCCGGCGCATCAGCTGGTGAAGGTGCCCGCCGATATTCCCTGCGCGCAATTGGGTGGCGCTCCCCTGGCGGCGCTGACCGCATACCAGGCGCTCTTCGAAGTGGCGCGATTGAAGGAAGGCGAGCGCGTACTCATTCACGCCGGTGCCGGAGGAGTCGGTCACCTCGCCGTTCAGCTGGCGGCGCAGGCTGGCGCTCAGGTTTTTGCGACCGCCTCCGCGGCGAACCACGAGTTTGTGCGCTCGCTGGGTGCCCAGCCTATTGATTACCGCACCGAGGATTTCCGCGCCGTACTGGGCCAGACCATGGACGTGGTACTCAATTCCACCGGTCAGCAGACCTTCCTCGATTCGCTGGAGGTACTGGTTCCCGGCGGCCGCATTGTCACCCTGACCAGCCCCGACCCGCTGGATGTTGCGCGTGAGCGCGGCTTCGAGGCACAGTGGCTGACGGTTCACCCGGACCGCACGCAGATGCAGGAAATTGCCCGCCTCATGTCCTTGGGCCTGTTGAAGGTGCACGTGGATCAGGTGCTTGATTTTTCGCAAGCTGCGCAGGCTCACGCCCTGGTGGCGACGGGTCGCACCCGCGGCAAGATCGTGCTGGTTCCCTAACGAGGTGCTGATTCATGCAGACTTCTGAGAACGCGCCGAATGTAGAGGGCGCACTGAACGCTGAGGGCACACTGCCTACTGAGAGCGCGCAGACGGTTGAGGACGCGCCGAAGGTTGAGAGCACCGAGTACCGCTCCGGTTTTTACCGCGAGGCGGGCTTTTACGATGCCCACTCGCTACCCGAATACGGCGCGCAGTCGCCGGTAACTCGCGAGGCGTTCGCCTACGATTTCTTCCCCGCAATCGGGGATATCTCTTCCCCCGCGCCGCTGCTGGTGTGGGTTCACGGTGGCGCCTGGCGCTTCGGCACCAACCAGGCCCTACGCGACACCGTCCTGCGCACCCCTGGCGGGGAGCAGCTCAATACCCAGGCGCTCATGCGCGCCGCTTTTCAGCAGGCAGGCTGGGCGGTCGCATCTATCAACTACCGGTATTCGCATCAGGCTCTCTTCCCTGGTGCCCTGCACGATGTGAAGGAGGCGGTGCGTTTCTTCCGCGCCAACGCGCACGAGTTCGGCATTGACCCGCAGCGCATTGCGGTAGCGGGCGGAAGCGCCGGCGGGCACCTGAGCATGATGGTTGCGCATACGGGAGATTCCGCCGCCAGTGACGGTAGCGGTGGGGATCCTGCGAGCGCACCCGAGCACGACGAATACTTTGAGGGCAGGGCGGCGAGCGCCTACCCGTCCCATAGTTCGCAGGTGGCGGCGGCGGCTTCGTTTTACGGGGTCAGCGATTTGAGGACCATCTTCACCGATCGACCCCTGGCTGGCTACGCTCTTGACCACCCCGAGGATGACGGCGCCGAATGGCGGCTGTTGGGAAGCACCCACCCGGTCCCCGCTGACGTGTCTACTATCGACGCTTCCAAGGGTGAGCGGGCGGTTCCGGGTGTCTGCATCGAGCGTGCCCAAAAGAACTGGGAGCGTGCGCATCCTATTGATGCGGTACGCCCCCAGAAACGAGTGAATAAGGTCGAAACTGCCTCTGCACAGGGTGCGAGCGGCGGTGCCACTGCCCTCATGCTCGTGCACGGTATTAGTGATTCGTGTGTGCCGTACCAGCAATCGGTGCGGGTGTATCAGGCGCTGCGCACGCGGCAGGTGC
>ERZ1674174.21-NODE-21-length-73496-cov-19.329870_pt1 | contig 73496 bp, 53 predicted proteins | sample MGYA00581289_ERZ1674174 | MGnify/ENA primary metagenome ERZ1674174 (study PRJEB41354, sample SAMEA4873342) | human saliva metagenome | biome: human-associated habitat [ENVO:00009003]; feature: mouth environment [ENVO:08000002]; material: saliva material...
GGAAGAAGAAGGGCTGGAAGAAGTCTGACGGCAAGCCCGTGCTCAACCGCGACCTGCTGGAGGCGCTGGATCAGGCGCTGACTGGCCGCGACTACGAGTTTATTTGGGTGAAGGGTCACGCGGGTCACGAGCTCAACGAGAAGGCGGATTCCCTGGCGAATGGTGCCGCGCGCGCCTACCAGGAGGGACGCGAACCCGCGCACGGTCCCGGCTTCGGTGTCTCTGCTGAGACTGATACTGCGGCTGAGTCTGTTGAGGCTCCGGCTGTTGAAGCCCCGATTGTGAATGCTCCGGCTGCAGAACCTGCACTCTCTGACGTTGCCCTCTCTGAGGTTGCGCTCTCTGGGGCAGCGCCCTCCGAGTCTTCCGCGGACGCCCACCTGCCCGTGCAGGAATTCACCGCAGCCGAGATTGAGAACGCCCAGCGCGGCGTGGAGAGCCTGCGCCTATCAGGTCTGCTGCGCCCCGCCTCCGCGGTGAACGCCCCCGACCCGGAGGCGGTCCGCACCCGCAAGGAACAGCTGGCGCTCGCGGCAGAGCGTGCCGCCGAGCGTGACGCAAAGGCACTGGCGCGCCAGCAGGAGACCGCTCAGCAGGCATCCAATGCCGCGCAGACGGAAGAAGAGGATGACCTGACCGGCCTGGAAGAATTCGCGGGCCTGGACCCGAACGATGTTGACCCGGCGGAACTGCTGGGTGAGACGGAAGAACACGCAGAAGAGCAGACGGTAGAGCCTGCCGTAGAGCCCGCCGCGGCGCCCGCACAGACCGTAGAGTCCGCTCAGGTTGAGGCACCCGTGGAGGAAGCGCCCGCTTCTGCTCCCGCGCGCACCGCTCCCGCCGCGCCTGCTCCGAACCCCGCTGTCCTGAACCCTGAGGAAGCCTCCGCCGCAGAGCAGCTGCTCGAAAGCCGCGGCTCCGTCATGGAGGCGGCGCAGCTGGAATCCATGCTGCACGAGCGTCTGGTGTGGGTGACCGCCACCGGCAAGTCGGTTTCCCGCTCCTCGGTGCTGCAGTACCGCGAACGCGCCTTCACCCAGCAGGGTGCCCCGCTCAAGCAGGGTGTGCAGGTGCTGGATTCTTCCAGCGTGCTGGTCATGGCGGCGGTTGCCACCGCGCGCGGTCGCGTGAGCCGTTCGAGCATCTGGCATTACGACGCTGAGCGCGGCTTGTGGCGTCTGCGTTTCCGTCAGGAGACCCCTGCTTCCTAAAGCCCGCCTCCTAAAGCTCAGCTCCTAAGGAATGGGCTCGTGGGTCCAAAGATTTCCGTGCAATAAAACCCCGCCGCATCCTCACTTTCGAGGATGCGGCGGGGTTTTCTCAATAGATGTTCGCCGCCTTCTGGCGAATCAGGCAGGCGGTGTGCCGTGCGGCCGGGACCTTTTAGCTGCCCGGTCTGCCGCCTGCCTGCGGGGGCCTTAGAATCTGTAGCCCTGACCCCTTAGCCGACGAACATGGAGGCGTTAGCCTGCTCGGTGTCTGCGTAGTTCACACCTGCGCGGGTGAGTGCCTCGTTGATCTGGGTGATGGATGCTTCGACCTGGCGCTGGGTTGCGTGCCACTGGTCCAGTACGCCCTGGAAGTTAGCGGATGCAGAGCCGGTCCAGGAGCTCTGCAGATCGTGCAGGGATGCGGTCATACCGTTGACGTCTGCGGTGATGGATGCGACGTAGGATCGTGCCTGTGCGCTCTTGGCTGCGATGACTTCGGAATCGACATTGAACTGTGCCATGGTTTTCTCCTTTGAGATATGTGAGATGGGTGGGGCGGTTGCCCCGTGGTGGTGCTTGGGGTTTGGATCTCTGGAAGGGTTGAGTTCCTGACCGGAAGCTTGTTATCACTATATCTTTCAAAATGCATCAAATAAGCTAAAAAATGATGTTTCGATAAATCTGTGGATAAACCCGCCAGATTCACTCCAGCACCTCGAAAAAATCGAAAACCCTCCCGAAAATGACGCCGCCATGACGCACACGAGGTTGCCCCCGCTGTTCTTGAGCCGCGCAGCTTCTCCTCCCCGCGCTCTCCTCACTCGCACTGCCGCGAGTTATCGCCCCGCCGCGATATAGTCCCGCCTCCAGGGCACAGCAAAACCCCCGAACCGTAGAACACTCAAGTTCTACAATCCGGGGGTTTATGCGTCAGTGTTACTTCATCAGCTGATCGTCCGAGACGGGCGGCGGGTAGAACGGCAAAGAAATCACGAAGGTAGCGCCGCCACCATCGGTCTCTTCAATGTGAATCCTGCCCTCATGCTGCTCAATAATCGCAGCCACAATGGACAGGCCCAGACCCGTACCACCAGTCTCACGCGAACGTGAAGTATCGGTGCGGTAGAAACGCTCGAAGACGCGCTCGCGGTCTTCGCCGTGAATACCGGGGCCGTGGTCGCGCACCTCCAGCACGGACAGCGGGAAGCCGGGAACCTCTTCGCGCACGCCCACCGCAATCTCCAGGGGAGAGCCGTCGGGGGTGTAGCGCATGGCGTTGGTCAGCAGGTTTGCCACGACCTGACGCAGACGCGATTCGTCGCCGAGCACGGTTGCGGAGGTCGGCGCCACCTCTTCGTTCAGGCCCACCAGGGACACCGCACGATCGGGTGCCGTAGCGTAGGCGTCGTTACTAGCGTCCACCGCCAGGTTGAACAGGTCGAAGGGTGCCAGCTTGGATTCGCGGCGCTCATCAATACGCGCCAGGGTCAGCAGGTCTTCCACGAGCTGACCCATACGCTTGGACTCCGATTCGATACGGCTCATCGCGGTAGCGACAGCCTCATCGGTTGGTAGCGCGCCCTGACGGTACAGCTCCGAGTAGCCTCGAATACTGACCAGCGGGGTGCGTAGCTCATGCGAAGCGTCACCCACGAAGCGGCGCATTTTCGCCTCGCTCTTCTCGCGGGCTTTGAAGAGCATTTCAATCTGGGTGAGCATCGTGTTCAGCGAAACCGCGAGGTTACCGATCTCGTTGCTGGGGTTGTAGTCCTCAATACGCTGAGAGAGGTCACCGGCAGCGATCTTGGCGGCGGTCTGCTCCACGCGAGCCAGCGGCTCGAAGGTGCGGGTCACAATCACCCAGGTCATCGCAATCGCAGAGGCGAGAGTCGCCAAACCAAACGCGAAGGTCAGCACACCCACGAGGGCGACCACCTGGTTCGTTTGTTTCAGCGGCATGGCAATAACCAGGGATGCCGCCTCCGTCAGCCCAGAAGAATCTTTCGATTCAATAGGTACGGCGAGCACGCGCCAATCGGAGGAGCTGCCCACCGAATTGACGGTGACCGCCTCTTCGTTTTGCTTGCGAACCTTCTCTTCGGTCCAGCCTTGCAGTGCCGGCTCGCTGAACTGTTCGCTGTCCTCGGACTTGAGCGAGTACAGTACGTTGCCGTCCTTGTCGAGCAGGTACAGGCGGTAGGTGCTCAGGGATTGTTCCTGATTGCCGGAAGGGCGCACGGTCGCCAGCTGCACGAGTGAGGGGGCACTGTTCTTCATCTCTTCGTCCAGCTGGTGCACCATCTGGGCGCGCAGAGCGGAAATCGCCACCAGGCTCGTCACCGCAATGGAGAGGGCGATGAGCATGGAGGTGATGAGCACCAGCTGGGTGCGAAGGGAAAGAGACTGGGGGATCCGGTCGAGGGGTTTGAGCGCCACGTTAGCCTCGAGAACCGCGAATCATGTAGCCCACACCGCGCTTGGTGTGGATGAGCGGCTCGTGGTTTTCACGGTTGTTGTCGATCTTGCGGCGCAGGTACGAAATGTAGGACTCAACGATGGAGGAGTCGCCGTTGAAGTCGTACTCCCACACGTGGTCGAGAATCTGCGCCTTGGACAGCACGCGGTTGGCGTTGAGCATCAGGTAGTGCAGCAGGTTGAACTCGGTGGGGGAGAGGTCAATCTCCTCGTCACCGAGGAACACTTCGTGGGTGTCCACGTTCAGGCTGAGGGCGTCAACGCGCAGTACGGCGTCATCCTCTTCCTGGACGCTGCGGCTACGGCGCAGAATAGCGCGGATGCGGGCGATCACCTCGTCGAGGGAGAAGGGCTTGGTGACATAGTCGTCACCGCCGGCACCCAGGCCGGTGACCTTATCTTCGGTGGCGTCTTTTGCGGTCAGGAAGAGCACGGGGGTGGTGGTGCCGTTTTCGCGCAGGCGGCGGGTCACCTCGAAGCCGTCCATGCCGGGCATCATGACGTCCAGGACAATGAGGTCGGGATTTTCGGCGTGTGCCTTTTCGAGGGCTTCGCGGCCGTTGCCGGCGGTAACTACTTCAAAACCGGCAAAACGCAGGGAGGTGGCGAGCAATTCAAGAATGTTGAACTCGTCATCGACGACTAGGAGTTTTGCTTCAGCAGACATACTCTATCTTTCTCTCTGAATGGCAGGCTGTACTTGATAAGTGAATGATGTGTGTGAGCTTGCGGCTCAAATCTTTATGCCTTGTTGCGGCGCATGACCGACAGGATGAGTGCGGCCATGAGTGCAATAAAGGCGACGGGTAGGAGGACCAGCGGAATCTGGCTCATGAGGGCGGGCGGCGTTGCCCCAACCCACTTCATCACGAGCATGGCAACTCCGGTGAGCAGACAAAGCAGGGCGAGAATCGCGCCGCCTGCACCGAGCCAGCGGATGGCTCCGGCGTAGGGCAGGGGTGCAGGGGTCTGCTCTGCAGCGTTGTGCTTATCCTGTGCGGGTTCATTACTCATGGATTTAACGGTATCAGCTCACACACAGCTGTTCGTGGGCGAAGCCCCAGATTCAGCGGTTTGAGACCCAAATTCACAGCGTATGTGAAGCTTGGGGGAGCGGCCGCACTGTTTGCGCACGCGAGATGCTTTAATAGGGGTATGTCTGAACAGGTTATTGAACTGCTCCCCGAAACTACGCCCGCTACTGACGCGCCCGCAGAGTCCGTTGTGCCTTCTGCCGCGCCTGAGAGCGCTGACGAGGGTAGCGCTGTACCTGCTGAGACTCAGCCCTCCGTGAACGCTGAGGAGCCTGAGGTGGCTGAGACGCCTGCTGAAGAATCTGCTTCCGAGGAATCCGCTACCGAAGAAACTGAACAGAACGAAGACTCCACCCCCGACCCCTTCACCCCGCTGGATGAAGAGGTAGGTGTCCCCTCCCTGGGTGTTCCGCACAAGCTGCGCCGCACCTCCAAGGTGGATGAGATTCTTGCCGCCGCTAAGGACGTAGCGCTGCAGGGTGTGCGAGAGATCGCCCCGGCACACGCTATCGGTCTGGTTCACCACGTGCGCGCCGAGGAAGAGCGCCTGAGCACTCACCTCTTTGAGTGCACCCTGCCCGGTTACCGTGGCTGGTTCTGGTTTGCTACCCTCTCGCGTGCGCCTCGCTCCCGCGTGGCAACGATTTGCGAGGTGGGTCTGCTGCCCGGTGATGATGCGCTCATCGCTCCGGATTGGGTTCCGTGGGCTGACCGTGTTCGCCCGGAAGACCTGGAGGAGAACGCCGCGCAGGAGAACGCAGAGTCTGATGCTGAGAAATCTGCTGAGTCCGGTGAGCCCGTAGAGAACAACTCGGCGGAGAGTGAAACCGCGCAGAACGCTTCTGCTGCAGAGGAAACTGCCGAGGCTGAGTCCGCAGAATAGAGCCTACTATCCACTCCTCTTACTAAGGGGCGGGCTAACAAAATGTATATATAAGGTGTTGTATTGAGTCGTCCAACGGTTATTGTTGGGCGACTCAATGACTTAAGCCAATGACTTAAGCCGTGGCAAAAGCCGCTGAAAAAGTACATAATAGATTATTGAATAAGTAACGACTTAGGCAGTGCTATCTAAGCACTGTTGCGGTGATAGCTGGGAGAGATATATGACAGACCTTATCGATACCACAGAGATGTATTTGCGCACCATCCTCGAACTGGAGGAAGAGGGCATTGTCCCCATGCGTGCGCGCATCGCTGAACGACTCGAGCACTCCGGCCCGACCGTTTCCCAGACCGTGGCACGCATGGAGAAGCATGGCCTGCTCACCGTTGAGCCGGATCGCCACCTCGAACTGACTGAGGAAGGCCGCCACAAGGCGGTCGAGGTGATGCGTAAGCACCGCCTGGCTGAGCGCCTGCTCTCCGACATTATCGGTCTGGAAATTGAGTACGTGCACGAAGAGGCATGCCGCTGGGAGCACGTCATGAGTGACAAGGTGGAGAAGCGCATCCTGGGGATGCTCAAGGATCCCAAGTTCTCCCCGTACGGTAACGCTATCCCCGGCCTGGAGGACCTGGGCCACACTAGCGAGAAGAATGATGAGCGCACCGTGCCCATGTCCCTGGCTGCACGCGACTCCGGTCCCGAGGATCGTTTCACCATTTCTCGCTTCCCCGAGTCCATTCAGACTGACGTTGAGCTGCTGAAGCTGCTGGCTGACGCAGGTATTGTCTACGGCGCTTCGGTGTCCGTGGTTGCTGGCCAGAACGATGACGTGATTGTTCACGCCGATGGTGAAGAGGACACCCTCTCCCTAGATATGGACGTGGCAAACGCAATTGTGGTCAAGCGCGGTGGCAGCCTCTAAGCTCTAGTTCTGAGAGTCCGCTAACCCAGTTCACGCTTTAAACGGTGGTATCGCCTTCTTACTTGAGGAGGCGGTGCCACCGTTTTTGTGTCTGTGGCGGTTTATATGGTCTTGCGGTGGGATTCGGGTTGGGGCGCCTAGCGGGCGGGCGTTTCAGAGTTTGGTTGCGTGCGCGGGCGCATATACTCCTCTCACAGAGTTTTAGCAACTGCGCTCTAGTGCATTTTTCGTGTTTTTCGCTTAAATCTGAGGTTGAAACTGAGGGAAACGCCGATGCTTGAGCAATCTCTGAGAATGGACACTTAAGAGATAAGGGTCATTTTTAAGAGTTTTGAACCCTGTCCTTAAGGGGTGATGGTGCATTAAAAGCGAATGTGCATCCTTGTGAAATGCCTAGTCAAGCGCCTTAATCTGCTTAAGTTCCCGAAAATAAGCGGGGGGCTAGTCAGTCCAGTCCACTCCATTCCGCCGGGGGTGAAAGCCCGGAATTTAAGGCTGAAAGAGGTGACAACTGGGAGTTTTCTGTGTATTCTCTTTTCTGTGCCCAAATCCTAATCGTAAGAGGGCACCGTCGAAGCGGTTCCGCTGAGTTCTGCCAACGCTTCGATGAACGTCTACCCAATATGGCAGAAGCGGGGGACCCAATCCCCAAGCTGGGATACGGCTTCTCAATCGAGAAGCCTCGGGGCTAAGTCACTTCGGTGGCCGAGCGAATCCATGCTCGAGTCCGACAGCTCACCTCGTCAGGCAATGGAGGAATTATCAATGGTTAAGAAGATCGTACGTACCGCAGGTGCAACCCTCGCAGCAGGCGCAATCCTGCTCGGCTCGACCGTTCCCGCGAACGCATTTGCACAGATCCCCGCTGCTGCTGATCTGTCCTACGACTACACCAACTACGAGTTCGACTACACCAGCTACAACACCCCCGCAACCACCTACGTTGCACCCCAGGCTCAGGCACAGCAGACCTACGTTGCTCCCGCAGCAACCGAGGCACCCGCTGCTCCCGCAGTTGAGACCTCCTACGTAGCACCCCAGGCTGAGGCACAGCAGGCTTACGTTGCACCCGTTGCAGCTCCTGCACCCGCTGCTCCCGCAGCTTCCTCCGCTTCCACCGGTAACGCATCCCGCGACGCAATCGTTGCAACCGCAATGAGCGGCCTGGGCGGCGCATACGTTTGGGGCGGCAAGACCTTCGGTGCATGGGACTGCTCCGGCTTCACCTCCTGGGTTTTCGCTCAGCACGGTATCAAGCTGACCGCTTTCACCTACGCAATGAAGAACGAGCTGCGCCCGACCGCTAACCCCCAGCCCGGCGACATCGTCTTCCAGAACGGCTACAGCCACGTTGGTATCTACCTGGGCGACGGCAAGATGATCTCCGCTCTGAACCCCACCAACGGTACCCTGGTGCACCCCACCTCCTGGATGTCCGTTGACGGCTACTACACCGCTCTCTAAGCCTTAGCGCATAAGAGCTGGGTCTAGCCCAAAATACTTCAAAAAGGCGCCTACCCCGCACGCGGGTGGGCGCCTTTTGTGTACCCGAGATTTGTGTACCCGAGAGATTCCATGAAAATACCGCCGAGAGCGCACCTTAGTGTGGGTGCATTCTCGGCGGTATGTGTTTTAGGTGTATGCGGCTAGGATGCCAGAGTCTGCAGAAGCCTCTGCGGGTCCTGCTCCCACTCGCTGAGCTCAGCACGTAGATTAGCCTGTGCGGGCTCCTCCCAGAGCTTGAGAGCCTGCTCTGAGAGGAAGATGCGCTTACGCCCCAGGATCGAACGCAGGAAGGTCGTACGACCGGCACGGAACGCCTCATCGTCACAATGGGAGTACTCGCTACGCACCCCACGCAGGTAGCGGCGATAGCGTGCCGAATCAGCCGCTAGGATAGCCATATCGGCATCGAGGAAAAACTGAATATCCGCCGGTTCATAGCCCGCCGGTAGGTCGACAGACTCGGGTAGCTCGTGGGTTGCCGTGGCACGCACTAGAAGGCGCGCCATCTGCAGCTCGTCCGTACTCAGTAGACCTGCGGCAACCAGCGGCTCCAGGGAGGTGCCCGCCAGCTGCTCGCTGCGGCGTTCATCCTCACCCGGCGCGCCCTCGTAGACTGCGTCGTGGAACCACGCCGCCAGAATCAACGCCAGGGGAGTAGAACCTGCCTGCGCGCGATGTGCGTAGAGGTGGTCCAGGTCGGTGAGCATCTGCGAAAGGTGCCCGCTGTGGTGGTAGGCGCGGTGCGGTTGCTCCCACGCCTGCAGCAGGCTCTCACCCAGTTCCGCCACCTGCGCCGTGAGTTGAGCCCGCAGCTCGGCAGGAACCTCCATGCGCTTGAGGCGGGGTGTAAACGCTGCCTCCCAGGCGCGAAGCAGACGCGGGCGAATCTTCTCGGGGCGCTCCTTCAGGGGAATCCGCAGACCGCTCGCAATGAGCGTGCGAGTCAGCTGCGCGCCGCTGAGCTCCTTCGCGCCCGCCCGTACTAGATCCTCGTAGAGGTGCGCCGGAACGTCGTAGTGGTCGCGGTCGAAGGCACGCTCACTGATGCCCGCCGCTGCGGCGAACTCGTGTAGTTCCGTCAGGGACACATCGGAGATGAGATGTGAGAAGACGGTGCCGTGTGCGGGCCAGGTGGGCGGGTCAATGTAGATGCTCATTCGTACATTGTAGGAGTGGTTCTGCCGCCGGGTGCGGGTGTCCTCAGGCGGTGAACACGGGTCGGTGAACGCTGGCTGGGACCGGGGGTGGGCACGGTGCGATTACCGGTGGATGCGGGCGGCTTGTCGTGGGCTGTGCCGACCTGCGGTGCGGGGTGCTTTATACTGGATAGGTACGCCCTCGTAGCTCAGGGGATAGAGCACTTCTCTCCTAAAGAAGGTGTCGGACGTTCGAATCGTCTCGGGGGCACACAGAACCGGCATGCGTGCCGGTACGAGAAACCGCCCGTCGCTTGCATTAGCAGGCGCGGGCGGTTTTCTTATCTTTGCTCGAATGAGAGGGCGGCGGATGACCGAAAGGGTGGGAGCTGCGGAGCAAATGCGGTAGCATGGAATATCGAACGTGTATTCTAGGCAGCGAGGTAGATGATGAGCGACAAGCCCGAACAGCAGAAGCAGCCCTTCACCGAACAGGACGGCCTGTTCGCCGCCGAACTCGTCACCCCCGCAGCACCGGATGACGAGCCGCCCTTCGACCCCTACTACGACGTACCCCCTGCCGAGGACGACTACTACGCCCCTGCCATGGATGCCCCGATGGTGGAGGCGCCCGCCCAGGATGTACCCGTCGCCCTGCCCACCGGCATGCCCGCCTACGGTGCCCCTGCTACCAGTGCGCCCGTTCCTGTACCCGGCGCACCCGCAGCCTTCACCACCGCAGACCCGCTCGGCGACTTTATGCCGCCCGCCTACCGCGTCGGCGGTTACGGCGAGGACTTCGACCCCGCCGATCCCTACGGCGAACGCGCCCACAGCCTCAACGCGGTGAACCCCGCCTCCCTCACCGCAGGGCTCAACGAACGCCAGGAAGAAGCCGTGCTGCACTCCGGCGCGCCCCTGCTCATCGTCGCGGGCGCCGGCTCCGGCAAGACTCGCGTGCTCACCCACCGCATCGCCTACCTGCTCGCAACCCACCGCGCGACCCCCGGCCAGATTCTCGCCATTACCTTCACCAACAAGGCCGCAGCCGAGATGCGTGAACGTATCGAGGCGCTGGTTGGCCCGCGCGCTAAGCACATGTGGATCTCGACCTTTCACAGCTTCTGCGTGCGCGTGCTGCGCCGTGAGGCCGCCGCCCTGGGTTTGAAGTCCACCTTCACCATCTACGATTCGACCGACTCGCAGCGCCTGCTGAGCCTCATCATTAAAGAGCTCAACCTGGACACCAAGAAGTTCACCGCCAAGGCTGTGGGCAACCGCATTTCAGCGCTGAAGAACGAGCTGGTCAGCGCCGAGGCGTTCGCCTCCCGCGTGGCCTCCGATAACCCCTACGAGAAAACCATCGCGCAGATTTACACCGTCTACACGCAGCGTCTGCGCGCCGCCAACTCCCTCGACTTTGACGACCTGATTGGCCGCACCGTCTTCCTGCTGAAGAAGTTCCCCGAAATCGCGAACTACTACCGCCGCAAGTTCCGCCACATCCTCGTGGACGAGTACCAGGACACCAACCACGCCCAGTACCAGCTGGTGCGCGAGTTGGTCGGCGCCCACACGAAGGTACCGGCTGACCGCGGCCCCTACCCGGACGCCGTGCCCCCTGCCGAGCTGACCGTCGTGGGTGACTCCGACCAGTCCATCTACGCCTTCCGCGGCGCGGATATCCGCAATATTACGGACTTCGAGAAGGACTACCCGAACGCCCACACGATCCTGCTGGAACAGAACTACCGTTCCACGCAGAACATCCTCTCCGCAGCGAATGCGGTCATCGAACGCAACCCCGATCGTCGCCCCAAGAAGCTGTGGACCGCCTCCGGTGCGGGCGCCAAAATCATCGGTTACGTCGCCGAATCTGAGCACGCCGAGGCACGCTACATCACCCGCGAAATTGACCGCCTTGCCGACGAGCACGGCGTGCAGCCCGGTGACGTCGCAATCTTCTACCGCACCAACGCGCAGTCCCGAACCCTCGAGGACATGCTCATGCGTGCCGGCCTGCCCTACCGCGTGGTCGGTGGCACCCGCTTCTACGAGCGTAAGGAAATCAAGGACGCCCTGGCGTACCTGCGCGCCCTGAGCAACCCCGATGACGACGTGAACGTGCGCCGAATCCTGAATGAGCCCAAGCGCGGTATCGGTGCCAAGTCCGAGTCCGTGGTGGCGGAGTACGCGAGTGCGAACCGCATCTCCTTCTTTGCTGCCGCCCGCCAGGCCGCCGATGTTCCCGGCCTGGGCGCCGCCGCCGTGAAGAAGTACGCCGAGTTCGTGCGCCTCATGGACGACCTGGCGCAGATTGCCCGCACCGAACCGGCCGCAACCTGCCTGGAAGCGGTCCTGGAGCAGACCGGGTACCTGGCGGCTCTGCGCGCCTCCAAGGACATTCAGGACGAGTCTCGCGTAGAGAACCTCTCCGAGCTGCTTGACGCCATGGTCGAGTTCGAGACCGAGAACCCCGGCGCCGACCTGGAGCAGTTCCTCGAACATGTGGCTCTGGTCGCCGACGCCGACTCGATTCCGAACCGTCCCGCCAGCGCGGAGGGTGAGAACGCCTCCGCAGCGCAGATTGCCGCGGAAGCAGCCGAGGCGAAGGCGCAGGGCATGGTCACCCTCATGACCCTGCACACCGCCAAGGGCCTGGAGTTCCCCGTGGTGTTCCTGACCGGCATGGAGCACGGCCTGTTCCCACACCAGCGCGCCCTGACCGACGAGAAGGAGATGAGCGAGGAGCGCCGCCTGGCGTACGTGGGTCTGACCCGCGCCATGGAGCGCCTGTACCTGACCCGCTCGGAGACCCGCACCATGTGGGGTAAGAGCCAGTTCAACCCGCCCTCGCCCTTCCTGGAGGAGATCCCGGAGGAGCTTATCGAGTGGAAGCGCACCGCGGGCTTCTCTGGCTTTGGTGCCTCCGGCATGGGTGCGTACGGCGCTCGCGGTGGTGGCTCCTATGGCGGCGGCTATTCGGGCGGTTATCGTTCCGGCTACGGTTCCGGTGGCTACTCGGGCGGCTATGGCTCGGGTGGTTACAGCTCCGGTGGCCCGCGCGGCTCCTACGACCCCTACGAGTCGCGCCCCGCACGCCGTTCCGAGCCGTCCACCGCGGATATTAACGGCTCGGCAAGCTACGGGCTGGCGGCGGCAGCTGCCTCCTCGAAGGTGACGAACCGTTCCCGCGTTCACCAGAGCAAGGAAATCCCGACCCTGGCGGTCGGCGATACGGTGCGCCACACCAAGTTCGGTGAGGGTCGCGTGCTCGCCGTTGAGGGTAGCGGCGATAAGACCGTGGCGAAGGTTCGCTTCGGCTCGGAAGAGAAGCGTCTGCTGCTGCGTTACGCGCCGCTGGAGAAGGTGAGCTAACGCCTCAGGGGCGAGAGCCTGACAATGCCGATGGAGGGGCGGGTACCTGAGGGTACCTGCCCTTCTTCTGTGGGCTGTGCCGGGCGTGTTGTCCGCCTGCTGAGAAGGGCGCGGGGGTGCTTCGGCACCGGGCGGTAAACGCCGCTTTTTCACCGGTATTTCGCGGCAGATGGGGGAGCGGCAGCTCGGGTTAGTTACCCGGTGTACACCCTTTGGGTGGAACATACCCAAAATATTTGTGAGCTGAGTCGCTAAAATCTCAGATTTGGGGGTCCGTGAGTGCGAGCTCACGCCGAATCCGATAGAGTAGAGACGAGAGAAATTCCCCGCGTCAATGATGCGTGTGCGCCGGGTGCGAGAGATACCTATCGCACGTACCGGACACACAGGGGAAGACACCTCTAATGACCAGGCCGAGTGCACCAGTACTCGGCACCACTTCGAAGAAGAAGGACACCTGTGGACCTTTTCGAATACCAGGCGCGCGAGCTCTTCGCAAAGCACGGTGTACCCGTGCTCAAGGGCATTGTTGCGACCACCCCTGAAGAAGCAAAGGCAGCAGCTGAGGAAATTGGCGGCCTGACCGTCATTAAGGCTCAGGTTAAGACCGGCGGCCGCGGTAAGGCTGGCGGCGTTAAGCTCGCAAAGTCCCCCGAAGAAGCTTACGAGCACGCTAAGGCAATTCTCGGCATGGACATCAAGGGCCACACCGTTCACCGCGTGCTGGTCGCTGACGGCGCAGACATCGCCGAAGAATACTACTTCTCCCTCCTGCTGGACCGCGCAAACCGCTCCTACCTGGCAATGTGCTCGGTAGAAGGCGGTATGGAAATTGAGCAGCTCGCTGCTGAGCGCCCCGAGGCACTGGCAAAGATCGAGGTTGACCCGCTGGTTGGCCTGGACCAGGCTAAGGCTGAGGAAATTGCTAAGGCAGCAGGTTTCTCCGCAGAACTGCAGGAGAAGGTTGTTCCCGTTCTCGTCAAGCTGGGCGAAGTCTACACTAAGGAAGACGCAACCCTGGTTGAGGTTAACCCCCTCGTTCTGACCCCCGAGGGCACCATCCTCGCCCTGGACGGCAAGGTCTCCCTGGACGACAACGCAGAATTCCGCCAGCCCGAGCACGAGGCTCTCGTGGACAAGTCCGCTGAGAACCCGCTGGAAGCTAAGGCAAAGCAGTTCGACCTGAACTACGTGAAGCTGGACGGCGAGGTCGGCATCGTTGGTAACGGTGCAGGTCTGGTTATGTCCACCCTGGACGTCGTTGCATACGCTGGTGAGAACCACGGCAACGTCAAGCCCGCAAACTTCCTTGATATTGGTGGCGGCGCGTCCGCTGAGGTTATGGCTGCCGGCCTGGAAATCATTCTGGGCGACGAGCAGGTCAAGAGCGTTTTCGTGAACGTCTTCGGCGGCATCACCGCATGTGACGCAGTGGCAGACGGCATCGTGAAGGCTCTGGAGATTCTGGGCGACGCAGCAACCAAGCCCCTGGTTGTGCGCCTGGACGGCAACAACGTTGCTGAGGGTCGCCGCATCCTCTCCGAGGCGAACCACCCGCTGGTTGTTCTGGCTGAGACCATGGACTCCGGCGCTGACAAGGCAGCAGAGCTCGCTCACAAGGCGTAATCGCCAGCAAAGGATTTCAAGGAAGTAATATGTCTATCTTTGTGAACAAGGACTCCAAGGTCATCGTTCAGGGCATCACCGGTGGCGAGGGTACCAAGCACACCGCACGCATGCTCGCAGCAGGCACCAACATTGTGGGCGGCGTGAACGCTCGCAAGGCTGGCACCACCGTCACCCACAAGGCGAAGGACGGCTCCGACATCGAGCTGAACGTGTTCGGTTCCGTAGCTGAGGCTATGGAGAAGACCGGCGCGAACGTCTCCATCGTCTTCGTTCCCCCGGCCTTCACCAAGGCAGCAGTTCTCGAGGCTATCGAGGCTAAGATTGGCCTCGTCGTCGTCATCACCGAGGGCGTTCCGGTTCAGGACTCCGCAGAGTTCTGGGCAGCTGCTAAGGCATCCGTGGACGAGAACGGCAAGCAGATTACCCGCATCATCGGCCCCAACTGCCCCGGCATCATCTCCCCCGAGGAGTGCCTGGTCGGCATTATCCCGGCGAACATCACCGGCAAGGGCAAGATCGGTCTGGTTTCCAAGTCCGGTACCCTGACCTACCAGCTGATGTACGAACTGTCCGACATTGGTTTCACCACCGCTATCGGTATTGGTGGCGACCCCATCATCGGCACCACCCACATCGACGCTCTGGAAGCTTTCGAAGCTGACCCCGAGACCGAAGCAATCGTCATGATTGGTGAGATTGGTGGTGACGCTGAGGAGCGTGCTGCAGAGTACATCAAGGCAAACGTGACCAAGCCCGTCGTCGGTTACATCGCAGGCTTCACCGCTCCTGAGGGTAAGACCATGGGCCACGCAGGCGCTATTGTCTCCGGTTCCTCCGGTACCGCTCAGGCGAAGAAGGAAGCTCTGGAAGCAGCAGGCGTGAAGGTCGGTAAGACCCCCTCCGAGGCTGCAAACCTGATGCGCGAAATCTTCGCAGCGAAGTAGTTATAGCCTAGCTATATAAATGACCCCGGCAGATAAACATCCAGTGTTTGTTTGCCGGGGTTATTTTATTTTCTATTAGCTTTTAGTTATAAGGAGTGCAGGAATGGAAATTAATGTAGAACGTTATCATTATCCGATTGGGCAAGGTACTTTTAGTGCACAAATAATCCGTGTGGATGAAGAAAAATATGTATGCATTTATGACTGTGGATCAATTTCTAAAAAACTTGTTGAAGATTGGGTTAAAGATCTTCGACATAAGGTAGGTAGTTCAGAAAATCCTATAATTGATCTTTTAGTTATTTCACATTTGGATAGCGACCATTGCAACGCAATAAGATATTTGTTTGAGGAAGGTTTTTCCGTTAAGAAGATTGTAATTCCTTATGTGGACTTAATTGGAAAGATTGTAATTGCTTTGCAGAATTCACAGCGAATTAAAAATATGTCATCATGGGATTCATGGGCTAAGCATATACTTCTCCCTTATATGGTTTTAGGGACTGAAGAAGATGAGCAAATTTCTGATTTTTTCAATGATGTAGAAATTGTTGAATCTACGGATGTTGTAGTTCGCGATGATTTTGCGGTGCCCTCGAATAGAATGCGTTTCTTGAAGACTGAATCTACTGTATGGGAATTTCTTCATTTCTCTTTGGGGTTTGGTATGGAGACTGGGTGCACCAAGATTTTTTATAATGATTTTAAGGCGCGTGTTCGAAATAATCTTGGTAAAGATGCTGGGGATATAGACATCTTGGATCTAAAAGATAAAAGTAAACTACGAAATCTTAAAGAAGCATATAAGCAGGCTGTTGAATCTGTAAATTCATGCTTTCCTAAATCTGTAAATTCATGCTCTTCGTCAGGTCGTTTCGTTGTCTGGGATTTATTTAACGCTTCCTCAATTATTCTATATAGTGGGCCAGCTGGGGTGTTGAATAGAAAGATTGGTTCTAATAAGCATTGCATCGAAATTAACAGAGAAAGTAAGGGGAGGAAGTCTCAAATTGGCAGAGAAAGTATGTTGAATAAAGGAGAATTTCGCCACAGTGTTCCCGATATTAATACCAAAACTATAGGTGGTTGGCTGGGGACAGGTGACGCCCGTTTGGAAAATTCGAAGAATGTTGAAGAGCTCAGGGCTAAACTAAGTCAGGCAAGATTAAATCGTGTTTGGGTTTTGACAGTTCCTCATCATGGCGCATGGAAGAATTCCAGCGATGAATTTTATGGCTTATTTTCTGCTCCCAGGGTAGAATGCATTATCCATGCAGATCCGGACCATAAACGTTACAAACATCCTAATGTTGAGACTAGAGAAGCAATTGCAAGAAGGGATTTCACTGATGTTCTTGTATCAAAAGATCCAGAAACTTATTATTATGAGAAATTGAGATTTATTGTTCGATAATAACTTATATCGAGTGGCTTATGGATGTCTTGTGTATTTCTAAGCATATCTGGCAGACCATGGGCCACGCAGGCGCTATTGTCTCCGGTTCCTCCGGTACCGCTCAGGCGAAGAAGGAAGCTCTGGAAGCAGCAGGCGTGAAGGTCGGTAAGACCCCCTCCGAGGCTGCAAACCTGATGCGCGAAATCTTCGCAGCGAAGTAAACAACATAGTATTGCGGCAGATGCCGGTAGTCCATGAGGCTACCGGCATCTGTGCTTTAACCCGGAGCTCAACAGAGACAGCATCGACTAATGCTCGAAGGCGCTGGGGGAGTGCGCTGGGGAAAAGAGGAGGGATAGAGCCGCTCCAGCTGTCGAACAGTGCTTGGATTTGAGGGCGCTTTTGAGATGTTTGAACCAGAGCGGTAGAACTTGCGACAGAAAGTAAGATTGTGCACATCTGCCCTCATAAGGTGCAGATATAACCTCAACCTTTGTATACTGGAGTGCATTGAGCCTAGTCAGAACCATTCTTGACGGCTCCAAGAAACACCACCACTCACAGGAGATCACCACACTCATGACCCAGCCCATCTCTCGCCGCACCATCGCCAAGGCAGGCGTCTGGTCTGCACCCGTCGTCGCAGCCTCCGCAGCAGTGCCCGCCTACGCAGCATCCAAGGAAACCCCCGGCGTACAGTACGGCGTGTACGTCAGCGTGCAGCACAACGGCGGCTACGTCGGCTACGCATCCTCCAACAACACCGGCACCATCAACCCGGCAACCCCCGAGGCGCACTTCACCGCCTCTGGCACCCCCGACTCCGACATCAACTGGGACGACGCAACCTCCAAGCCCAAGAGCGCAACCTACGTCAACGGCGAAGGTAAGTTCACCCCCGTCACCAACTCCCAGACCGGCGCAAACGGCGCTTACATGTCCTCCAGCGGCTTCTGGTGGTCCGTACCGACCAAGGACACCGCAACCGGCACCGGCTACATCCCCGGCAGCAGCGTCACCCTCGCAGCTGGCGCAACCTTCGTGACCGAGGTTGAGTACACCGTCGCCGCCAGCGCACAGTCGCTCCTTAAGTTCGGTAAGATCAACGGCCAGGCATGGGCCCCCTCCGGTCGCAAGCTGACCGGTAAGACCACCGAACTGGTAGCCTCCGCAGGCCAGGCAAAGTACCTGTCCGTCGCACAGACCGCTGGCACCTGGACCGCAGAAGTACCGACCATCACCCAGAACTCCGACGGCACCTACACCTTCAAGGGTCGTATCGTCTACACCACCAGCAAGGCGTACACCATGAAGCAGTCCGGCACCAAGTACTACAGCCAGACTAACTTCATGCCGGCGCAGCTGCGCTTCCCGGCAAACGACGGCTGGGTTTCGTACAAGCAGACGTCCAGCGTGCAGGTCGCTAACCTGACCTACTCCGGCAACGGCGCGACCGGTTCTGAGAGCGTTTCCGGTCAGGCCACCACCGCGGAGATTCACCCGTAATAGGGCTCAGCCCGTAGTAGGGTAACCCCTCATGCAGGGTACGGACGTATAGAAAACCCCCGGCGTGTGATTTTAAATCACCCGCCGGGGGTTTCTTTGCGCTCAAGCTACGGCACATGCAAGAGCGGCTATATACACTTGGGAGAGCTTATTAGGGGTGTTGTAACTAGCCGACCGTCGTGCCGAACGCCAGACCCAGCAGGTAGGTCACAAACGCTGCACCAAAGCCAATTAGAATCTGACGAACACCGCGCTTGAGCGGGGACGCGCCCGAAAGCAGACCCACCACGCCGCCGGTGAAGCCCAGCGCCGCACCCACAAACAGCAGAGACAGCACCATCGCGAACACACCCGACAAGCCAAAGATATACGGCAGAATCGGAACCAACGCACCCGAAGCAAAGAACGCAAAGGACGCAGCGGCAGCACCAATATCGGTACCCAAAGCCACATTCTCCTCACGATCCTCATCCTCGCGGTGAGACAGCGACGGATCACAGTCACAATCCATGTAGCCGAAACGCTCCATCGCACGGTGATGCGCCGCCTCCGGCTCCATACCGCGGGCACGGTAAATGAGCTCCAGCTCGTTCGAATCCAAATCCAAATCGTGCGCAACACGCAGGGTTACCTGGGTCGGCTGGGATGCATCCAGCAGCTCACGCTGAGAACGCACCGACACGAACTCGCCCGCCGCCATCGACAGCGCGCCCGCCAGCAGGCCCGCAATACCCGAGAGCAGAACCATCGAGCTGGACGCGCCCGAGGCGGTAATACCCATAGTCAGCGCCAGATTCGAGACCAAACCGTCGTTAGCGCCAAAGACTGCCGCGCGGAAATTACCCGAAAGCTTCTCGCGACCGTTAGTCGCTAGGGCGCGAATAATCTCCTCGTGAATTGCCTCGTCAGCCGCCATTTCCTCGGTAGCGTCCGGATCTTCAGCGTAGGGGGAGCGGGACTCGGCGCGCTGCGCCATCGCCAGAATAAACACCGAACCGAAGTTCTTCGCCAAGAACTGCAACACCAGAGACTGCATGGACGGGCGCACGTGCACATTCGCGTGCTCGCCGAGCATGTCACGCCAATGCTGCTGGTGACGCTTCTCCGCCTCAGCAACCTGCAGGAGGATTTCGCGGTCGGTGCCCTCGGCGCGGCGAGCCAGGTAGCGGTAGATGCGCGCCTCCGACTCTTCATCAGCCAAGTAGCGGCGCCAACGCTTAATCTGCGCGGGGGAGGGGGAAGTAACCGCACTGTGGCGGGTCGGCTTGTGCTCGGTTGCCTCAGCTGCGGTCCTTTCGGCCTCGGCCGCGTCAGCTTGAAGCTTCTCGGTCTGCTCGCCGTACGTGTCTTCGCCGTGCTCGTTCGGGGCGTGCGTGCTCATATCTCTCTTTCCACCGGATGCGGGTCGCGCCGGGTATTTCCCGGGCGCACAATCATGCGTTCAATCTGTGTGTTCTGAGTTGATCAGTGAACAACTGTAGAGCACTCCGAACAGAAAATCTAGGACGGCCTAACCCGATGTTATTGTTCGCCTCAACGTACTTTGTGATACCGCACGGGCGAGGACTCAAGGGGCGGGAAAGGTAAAAGTGCCGGGAAGAAGCGGGGCAGCTTCGAGCATAAAAAGCCGGGCGGGTGCACCCTCCATAAGGAGAGCGCACCCGCCCGGCTTGTGACTCTAAAAGCTAACGCCTACATGACGTGCCGCCATAAGTAGGCTGCAGTTTAGACGCTACGACTTAGATGGTTGCAGCTTAGATGTTGCCTTCGCCGTTTTCCAGGAATGAGCGGATGAACCACTGGAACTTCTCCAGCTCAGCGGTCTGACCGATCAGCAGATCCTCGGTGACGGGGTCGGACTCGCCAGCGAATGCAATCGCGTTGCGGTGAGCCTCAATCACGCGGGTGTAGACGTCGTTCAGGGCGCGCAGGTGAGCGGGGACGGGTGCGCGGCCAACCGCGTAGTCCTCGACGGTGCGCTGTGCGACCAGTGCGCCAGCCAGACCGTTGGGGGCTGCGCCCAGGGTTGCCATACGCTCTGCGATGGCGTCGACGAATTCGCGGACGGTGTCGACCTGGGGGTCAATCATTTCGTGAACGGCGATGAAGCCGGGGCCGGTCACGTTCCAGTGAGCGTGCTTCAGCAGCAGGTGCAGGTCGTTCAGGTCGTGCAGACGTGCCTGGAGAACCTCGGAAATGCCCTTGCCTTCTTCGATGGTCAGGCCGGGTGCGGTGTAGTTTGCGAATGCCATGATGGTCTCCTTCATGATGCTGTGATGCTTGTGGTCCGGTGAGGTTTGTATTCCCACCGAAGTCGTTATTGATTAGTAAATCATTTTAAGGAACTGCTGTCAAGCTTATTCTGAGTATTTCGTAATAAATTGTCATCCGCCTGTTGTGTCGCCCTCAAGTCCTCACTCAAAAGCTCCTGCTTAAACCCACACGGCTCACCGCCCAAGCATGCATAAGGGCGGGATGCGCGGTATCTCGTATCATGCATCCCGCCCTTTAGGGTGAAGCGTATTCAGTTTTCGTGCAGAGCTTTCTCTGCCGGGCTTCCAGTGTGTGAACCAAGCGGCTACGCCAGCGCGCGAACCGCCTCCAGGGTCAGCTCCTCATGCTTGAGGCGCACGGTGCCCAGCTCCGCCGGAACCTCCAGCTCGCCCGGCACAACAATCACGCGCATACCCGCCGCGGTCGCACTGCGCACGCCCGAGGGGGAGTCCTCAATCGCCACGCACTGAGTCGGATCAACACCCAGGCGCTCCGCTGCCAAAAGATAGGGCTGCGGGTTGGGCTTGGGGTGGGTCGTCTCGTCGTTGCCAATAATCACCGAGAAGGTACCCTCGGGGGCGGCGTCAGCGGTGCGGCGAGCCACGGAGGTGGTTGCATTCGTGACGACTGCCGCCGGAATCTGCGCCTCACGCACCTCCGAGAGGAAGCGCTCAATGCCGGGTAGGAACTCGACCGGCTGCTGTGCCAGCGTCTCGCGCACCTTCGCTACCAGTCGATCGTTAATCTCCTCGTCCGGCAGGTTCACGCCGCGCTCGCGCAGACGATCCAGGGTGAACTGCATGGATAGGCCCAGGCAATCGAGGGTGTCCTGTTCGGTCCAGGTGCCGCCAAATTCTGCGGTGAGAGCAACCTTTGCGGCAGCCCATACGGGTTCAGTATCGACGAGGGTTCCGTCGTGGTCGAAGAGAATGGCGGCGGGGAAGGTGTTCGTAGTCGTCATGTCATTAAGCCTACCGGTTTATTTCTGGGGCGAGTGTAGGGTAGCGTCCCCAGTCGTCACCAAAAAATCTGTGCCCGCGTTCTGGGGGTTCTTGGCGATAGTGAGCAGCGCATCGGCAACGTCTTCACGGGCAATCGTGGGGATGCCCGGAGTTTGCTTGACGCTCGCCATGTCAAATACCTTCACCCCGCCCTTACCGGGCTTATCGGTCAGCCTGCCCGGATGCGCACGCGAAATATACGGCTGATATTTGGCAACCAGGGCGTCCGCCTTAACCTTGTCGGTAAAAATGCCGCGCATGATGACCTTGCACACCAGGCGCATAGGCAGGGACACGGTCCGTACCGTATCGCCCACACCGTAGGCGCTCATCAGAACGCAATGCTTCACGCCTGTGCCCGTGACTGCCTCCATGATGAGGGGCAGGCGCTCCTGCATGAACGTGGAGGAGAGAAACTCTCGCACCGTGGCTTTCTGGCCCAAGATGCTGACCATCACGTCTTGCCCGGAGGATGCTGTGGCGAGCTGTTCGGCATCGTCCAGGGCTCCCGGAACGATAGTGAGATTTTGGTGCGCCCCAAAAAGTGTTAGTGCCTTATCGGGGTTGCGCACGTAGGCGGTGACGGTGTGTCCCTCCTCTAGGGCTTTGCGGGTGAAGAAGTAACCGGTGCGGCCGGTTGCACCTAGAATCAGTATTTTCATGTGGGTCCCCATTCGTGACTGTGATTGTTGTGGGAGTCCGCAAGCGCCCAGCCTCGCAAGTACCCAGTCCGGTCAGTATAACAATGCGGTTTTGACTGGGGCTTTTGTCTGGGGCTTTTGTTTGGGGGCAGGGGTGTGAGGTGGGGTAAAAATACGAAAATTTTTTTGCAGGAGGCTTGCGAAACATAATTGAGTGGAGTAGACTCAAGTTATGTAATGCGGGGGCGCATAGGATAAGCCCCTCGAAACACGAAAGGAACATCATGGACAACAAGTTCACCACCAAGAGTCAAGAAGTCATCTCGGCGGCAAATACTAATGCTCAAACCGCCGGTAACCCCACTATTGAAACCGCGCACATCCTCAAGGCCCTCATGGACCAGCGCGAAGGCGTCGCCGTAGCAGTCCTCAAGGCTGCAGGCCTGGATGTGGACGCTATCTCCGAGGCAGCATCCGCTGAAATCAAGAAGCTGCCGAAGGCATCCGGTGCCTCCGTGCAGAACGCTTCCCTCAGCCGTGCCGCGCTCTCTGCTCTGCAGGCGGCACAGACCCGTGCCCAGGGCTTCGGAGATACCTACGTTTCTACCGAAATGATTCTGCTGGGCATTGCTAGCGGCACCGATAGCACCGCAACGGCAATGCACAAGCTCGGCGCTACCGCAGAGCTCATCGCACAGACCATCCCCAACGTCCGAGGAGACCGCACCGTGGATACCCCCGACCCCGAAGGCACCTTCCAGGCACTCGAAAAGTACGGCACCGACCTGACCGCCATTGCCCGCGCAGGCAAGCTCGACCCGGTCATCGGCCGTGACTCTGAGATTCGCCGCGTCGTGCAGGTGCTCTCCCGCCGCACCAAGAACAACCCCGTTCTGATTGGTGAGCCCGGCGTCGGTAAGACCGCCGTCGTGGAAGGCCTGGCACAGCGCATGGTTTCCGGCGACGTGCCCGAATCCCTGCGTGGCAAGACCCTCATCAGCCTGGACCTGGGCTCCATGGTCGCAGGCGCAAAGTACCGCGGTGAATTCGAGGAGCGCCTGAAGGCAGTCCTCGAAGAAATCAAGAAGTCCGAGGGTCAGATTGTGACCTTCATCGACGAGATTCACACCGTCGTCGGTGCGGGCGCATCCGAAGGTTCCATGGACGCTGGCAACATGCTCAAGCCCATGCTTGCCCGTGGCGAGTTGCGCCTGATCGGTGCCACCACTCTGGACGAGTACCGCGAGAATATCGAGAAGGACCCCGCCCTGGAGCGCCGCTTCCAGCAGGTGTACGTGGGTGAGCCCAGCGTAGATGACACCATCGGTATTCTGCGTGGCCTGAAGGAACGCTACGAGGCACACCACAAGGTGCAGATTGCTGACTCCGCGCTGGTTGCCGCAGCAACCCTGTCTAACCGTTACATTCCCTCCCGTCAGCTGCCGGACAAGGCAATTGACCTGATTGATGAGGCAGCATCCCGCCTGCGCATGGAAATTGACTCCGCACCGGAGGAAATTGACCAGCTGCGCCGCGCCGTGGACCGCCTCACCATGGAGGAACTGGCACTTGCCGACGAGACCGATCCCGCATCGGTTGAGCGTCTGGAAGCGCTGCGCAAGGACATGGCTGACAAGAAGGAACAGCTTGACGCCCTCAACGCTCGTTGGGAGGCCGAGAAGGCTAGCCTGAACCGCGTGGGTGACCTCAAGACTGAGATTGACGAGCTGCGTTCCCGCGCAGAGGTTGCACAGCGCGAGGGTAACCTCGCTGAGGCATCCCGCCTGCTGTACGGTGAGATTCCCGCAAAGCAGGCTGAGCTGGAAGAAGCACAGCGCGCCGAGGACACCGCCAAGAGCGAGTCCATGGTCTCCGAAGAGGTCACCGCGGACGATATTGCCGAGGTGATTTCCTCCTGGACCGGCATTCCCGCAGGTCGCATGATGCAGGGTGAGTCCGAGAAGCTGCTCGAAATGGAGAAGCGCATCGGTGCCCGCCTCATCGGCCAGGAAGCCGCAGTGGTCGCTGTCTCTGACGCTGTGCGCCGCGCCCGCGCCGGTATTTCCGACCCGAACCGCCCGATTGGTTCCTTCCTGTTCCTGGGCCCGACCGGTGTTGGTAAGACCGAGCTGGCTAAGGCACTGGCTGAGTTCCAGTTCGATGACGAGCGTGCCCTGGTGCGCATCGACATGAGCGAGTACTCCGAGAAGCACACCGTTTCCCGCCTGGTCGGTGCCCCTCCCGGATACGTCGGCCACGAAGAGGGCGGTCAGCTGACCGAGGCTGTACGCCGTCGCCCCTACTCGGTGGTCCTGCTCGACGAGGTCGAGAAGGCACACCCCGAGGTCTTCGACATCCTGCTGCAGGTACTCGATGACGGCCGCCTGACCGACGGCCAGGGCCGCACCGTGGACTTCCGCAACGTCATCCTGATCCTGACCTCGAACCTCGGTTCGCAGTACCTGGTCAACCAGGACCTGCCCTTCGACGAGCGATCCGAGAAGGCGCTGGAGGTTGTTCACCAGGCATTCCGCCCCGAGTTCCTCAACCGACTGGACGACATCATCATGTTCCAGCCCCTGTCGGCTGAGAACCTGGGTCAGATTGTGGGCCTGCAGATCAAGAGCATGGCTAAGCGTCTGGAGGACCGCCGCCTCACCCTGAACGTGACTGAGGCAGCCCTCGAGTGGCTGGGTAAGACCGGCTACGACCCGGCATTCGGTGCCCGCCCGCTGCGCCGCCTGGTTCAGCGCGAGATTGGCGACCGCCTGGCTCGCGGCATCCTCTCCGGCGCTATCCACGACGGCGACACCGTGACCGTGGATGTGAACCCGGATGTTGCCAGCGACGGCCTGTCGGTGACCTCCGAACGTGAGCAGAAGGCTGAGAACTAAGCTCAACCGGCTGGCTGGGCAGACTTAGCCTGTGGCTGAGTTTGCACATTCGAAACCATAAGAAATAGGCTGTGGGGTACCCTCGAAAGGGGGTGCCCCACAGCCGTTTAACGCACTAGAACCGCGCTGACCGCACTAGTACACAGAGCATTGAGGAGAAGAATGGACCGCTGGACTGACCACCAGAACTTCGCCGCCGCCGGTGAGCAGCGCGAAGAAATCGCCTCCGTGCACCGTGCCGCAATCCGCTCGATTCAGCGCGTTGTCTCTGAGAACGCCACCCCGCACGACGAAGAATATGCCTCCGCGGGTATTGCCGAGCTACTCAAGGCCGGTAAGGTCCTCGTGCTCACCGGCGCGGGCGTGAGCACCGAATCCGGCATCCCCGACTACCGCGGCCCCGGCGGCTCCCTGCACGACCACCGCCCCATGACCTACCAGGAATTCCGCTACGATGACGCCGCCCGCCAACGCTACTGGGCGCGCTCCTACGTGGGTTGGCGCCGCATGCGCCGCGCCGAACCGAACCGCGCCCACTATGCGCTCGCCGAACTGGAGCAGCTGGGCGCTGTGAGCGGCGTGATTACGCAGAACGTGGATGGGCTGCACGCCCGCGCTGGAAGCTCCCGCCTTCTGGCGCTGCACGGTGACCTCTCCCGTATTGTGTGCCTGGACTGCGGGCAGGACGAGAGTCGCGAAAGCCTGGATACACGCCTGGATGCTGCGAACCTCGGCTACCTGGCGCGCCTTGAAGACGAAGAGCTGCGCGTGAACCCTGATGGCGATGTGGAGTTGGACGACCGCTATATCCGCGATTTTCAGATGGTGCCCTGCCTTGGCTGCGGTTCGACCCGCCTCAAGCCAGATGTGGTGTACTTTGGTGAGTCCGTGCCCGCCGAACGTAAGGCGCTCAAGGACGCCATGCTCGCTGAATGTTCGGCGCTGCTGGTGGTGGGCTCCTCGGTGGCGGTTATGAGTAGCTACAAGATTGTGTTGGAGGCTCTGCGTGCCGGCAAGCCGGTCGCTGTCATCAATGGCGGCCCCGGTCGTGCGGATGCGAAGGCTACCTACCTGTGGCGCACCGGCGTGGGTGAGGCACTGGAGCTCATGCTCGACGCCGTTGACGTTTAAGGTTGCCGGAGTCGTTGCAGAGGTCTAGGCTGCGCTGTTTTCCAGTGAATGCTGTTTCTCTAGCGAATTTTGCCGCGCGTGCACTGACCTGTAGATGACCCGCTGTTAACTGCACGAAAGTGCTATTTTGTGTTGCAAGTCATTGCAAATAGCCCCTGGACAGGCGGATACACCCACCGTGCGGGGATAGAATGATGGGATGGACATTCGACACACTATCACTCGCTTCGGTGCCACCGCCCTGATCGGTTGCGGTCTGGCGGTCACCGCAATCCCCGCAACTTTCGCTCAGAACGGTGAAGAGTCCGTCACCTACGTCTACTCCGACAAGGCAACCTCCCACATCTCTGAGGTCTGGTACAAGGGCGAAACCCTGAAGATTACCGGCGAAGGCTTCCTGACCCAGGACGGCACCTCCGGCTCCACCATCGCTATCAAGCTGAACAAGGGCTCCGTCAAGATTGACGGCAAGGACTACCTGGAAGTTCAGGCTGATGAGAAGGGCAACTTCTCCGTTTCCATTCCCTGGCAGGACGACCTGGATGAGCGTATCTCCGTGGACGTCTACCTGCTCTCCGGTTCCCTGAAGGATAACGATACTTCCCGTGGCGGCAAGGCAGCCACCGTGAAGATTCAGGCTCGCTCCGTTCAGGAAGCAACCCCCTCCGCTACCGCTTCGGTGAGCCCTTCGGCAACTGCTTCTGCTTCGGCAACCGCTTCTGTGGTGGCTACCCCCTCCGCTTCTGTGGTGCCTTCCGCATCCGCTACCGCCTCTGTAACCCCCTCCGCTTCCGCGACTGCTTCGGCTTCTGCCGTTGATGAGGTTGTTGCCTCCGTGGATGCAGAGATCAAGAACCGCGCCGATGAGAAGGCGTCCGCTACCGCTTCGGTGAGCCCCTCGGCTACCGCATCGGCTTCTGTGGTGGCGACCCCCTCCGCTTCGGCACCTGCTACCGAGTCGGCTGCTGCTAATCAGAACGCAGCCGTTGCGAACGAGGCGAAGGATCAGCTGGGTGATTCCGCCTCCGCTACCGAGCAGGTGACTGCTTCGGCTGAGAGCACTCGCTTCGCGAACTGTGCAGAGGTTGCGGCCGCTGGCCTGGCGCCCATGCATAAGAGCCACCCGGACTTCCGCCAGAAGTTCGATAATGACAAGAATGATTGGGGCTGCGAGGTCATTAACAGCGAGGTAACCGACGGTTCCTCCTCCAACAGCTCCTCGGGTTCTTCTTCCCGTAACTCCGGCGGCTTGGATAACCTGGGTGACAGCTCCTCCTCTTCGAGCAGCTACACCTCGAGCCGCGCTCAGCGCTCTTCCCTGGCTAACACCGGTGCTTCTAACGCCTTCACCATTGCTGGTCTGGGCCTGGTGGCTCTGGGTCTGGGTGTTGCTGGCGTGTCTGCTGTGCGCAACCGCAAGAATTCCTAAAACTATTGCCGCCGCCGGGTGCGGTGTGCATGAGGGTCCCTTCCCCTGAATGCTTTCGAGCGTTCGGGGGAGGGGATTTTCGCGTTTAACAAGGTGGTTTTTGCTGTTGGGTTGTGCTGATGGGGTGGGGTATTTACTTGTTAGTTTCTTCAACGTGGGGTTGAGAGTTTGGGTGTGCACGGCGGTGCAAAAGGCTTATATAGTTCAACCATGCCTTCAAGAAACCTTCAAGAAAAATATATTTTGTGAGTTAGGTCATGATAAATTGACGTCTTGGGGGCCGGTATCCTAAGCTTCGCTCGTTAGAATGGGGGCATGAACATTCGAAACAACATTGCACGCATCGGTGCCACCGCCCTCATCGGCTGTGGCCTCGTTGCTACTTCCGTCCCCGCGACCTTCGCTGTTGAAGGCGCACCTCAGGTTGTCCACACCTACGCAGACTCTGCACAGTTCATCGCCCCCGACGTATGGGTTGAGGGTCAGGGTCTGAACATTGGCGGCGAGGGCTTCAAGACCGCTGACGGCACCTCCGGTTCCGTCCTGGCACTGAAGCTGAACAAGGGTGCCGTCAAGATTAATGGCCAGGACTACCTGGAAATCCACGCTGACGCGGCTGGCAACTTCTCCGTTACCATCCCCTGGCAGGAAGAGCTGCACGGCAGCGTTTCCGTCGACATTTACCTGCTGTCCGGCTCCCTGAAGGACGGTGACGTTCCCCGCGGCGGTAAGGCAGCTACCGTGACCATTAAGGTTGCAGAGCAGCCCGCTCCCGCACCTAGCGAAGAGTCCACCCCCGCTCCCACTGAGGATTCGACTCCGGCTCCCTCTGAGAACCCGACCCCCGCTCCCTCCGAGGACTCGACCCCGGCTCCCACTCAGGACCCGACCACCGAGGCTCCCAAGCCTGCTGAAGAGACCTCCGCACCCGCAGTTGAGGACGCTAAGGAAACCAAGCCTGCTGAAGAGACCTCCGCACCCGCCGAGGATTCCTCCAAGCCCGCTGACGAGAACGCAGCTCCGGCTCCCCAGCCTTCCGAGAGCCACCGTTTCCAGAACTGCGCCGACGTTGAGGCTGCAGGCGAAGCACCGATCCGCAAGGGTCACCCGGACTTCCGCGAGAAGTTCGACGCTGACGGCGACGGCATCGGTTGCGAGCAGCCCGTTGACTACGAGAACTCCAAGAAGTCTGACAGCGTTTCGCTGAGCTCCGGCTCGAACGACAACCTGGGCTCCGGTTCCTCCAATGCATCCTCCAAGAGCTCTTCTTCCCTGGCTAAGACCGGTGCATCCGATGCGATGACCGCTGCTGGCCTGGGTCTGATTGCTCTGGGTGCTGGTGGTGCGACCATCGTGGCAACCCGCATGCGCAAGAAGGCTTAATAACGCCTAGTCGCTAAGTTTTTAGCTGCTTTTATGGGCTCCCTCCATATCGGAGGGAGCCCATTTTTTGTGCTTTTTGATACCGCAGAAGATACAGAAAACGTAGTGGAGAGAGGAAAAAAATAATAGCCTCTAGTGCATTTGACCAGCAGATTTACTAGAGACTTCTAACACTTATCTCTAAGTTAAGGGCAGCACAGGGTAAACACAGACTCGCACGGGAATCTAGATACTACCAAGAACGCACAGCTCGAAGCTGAAGAACAGACAGCGACGAGTACCGCGAACATCACGACACGACATCTGGAGCACCCAATGACTATTCTGACCATGGCGATTGCCGATGCCATAGCCATCGCAGCTCTCTGCACCCTCTACATGGTGCGGCACCGCAACCGCGAACTGATGATTTCCTACGCGGTCATCAACGCCGGCATCTTCACCGTCTCGGTGGCGCTGGTATCCGCCGGATCGAACGCATCCGCTATGGGTATGGGCCTCTTCGGTGTCTTGTCGATTATCCGATTGCGTTCCACCGCCCTGAGCCAGCGCGAGGTGGGTTACTACTTCGTAGCCCTCTCGGTCGGCATGATCGCAGGTGTGAACATTAGCCCGGCGTACATCGCCTTCGGCCTCATGGCTACCCTGGTCGGCCTCATCGCGATTCTCGACTCGCGCAGCACCCCGGTCTCTACCGATCAGACTCAGACCGTTACCGCCGATCGTGCGATCAGCGACGAGGAAGAGCTCAAGGCATACCTGAGCGCTCGCCTGGGTTACACCGTCACCTCGGTCAGAGTTACCGAGCTGGATATGGTGAACAACCTGACCCGCGCCACCGTCACCTACCAGCCCAAGGAAACCCCCGAGGGCGGCACCCCCGCGGCAGTGGAGGCGGCTCAGCCTGTAGCCGCTCAGACAGTAGCATCGCAGGCTCCTGCGGCTTACCCGGCAGCACCTCAGGTTCCCACCGCCGAGGCGCACGCCACGCTGGACACTCGGATGGTTCCGCTCCAGCGCACCCCGGTAGGCAAGTAAGACCAGCCGGTATACAAGCCTCCGATTCACTCCAGCCGCACAAACATCTCCGATATCCACGACACGCCGCCCCCAGCGCACAGCCCAAAACGCAGGGACGGCACCCCAGAAGGACGAAGACCCATGACTAACGCAGCCGCAAACATCATCCCCACAGAGTGGAAGAGCATCAGCCTCGAAGCCATGAACGAGAAGGCAGCCATGCAGACCCGCGTGGACCGCAAGTACATTGTCGACGCAGAAACCGCCGCCAAGGTACTCTCCACGCTCGACGCAGACGCCTCCGTCATGGAAATTGATGGCCAGCGCGACTTCGCCTACGACTCGGTCTACTTCGACACCCCGCAGATGCAGAGCTACCACTCGGCAGCCTACAGCCGCGATGACACCTTCAAGATCCGTACCCGTAGCTACCTGGACTCGAAGCTGACCTTCCTGGAGGTCAAGACCGACGGTGAGCAGGATATGACCGTCAAGAAGCGTATCCCGTACACCTTCGAGATGCGCGATACGCTCACCGCGGAAGGCCGCGAGTACATCACCGCAGCACTCGGCGATATCCTCGCCGGCCCCGTGCACAAGCTGGAGGCGGTCCTGACCACCGGCTACCGCCGTACCACGGTCTTCCTGCCGCAGAGTGAGAAGAACCCGGTCGCCTCCCGCATGACGGTAGACACCAACCTGACCTGGACCCCTATGTCTGAGAACATCCTCATGGCGGGCGTGAACTACCGCAACTTCCACGGCAACCTGGTCGGCACCACCTATGGCCTGCCGAACGCGGTCATCATCGAAACCAAGTCCGGTGTGGAGCCCTCCGTGGCAGACCAGCACCTCTGGGATGCGGGCATCACCCCCGCGAAGATTTCCAAGTTTGCAACCGGTATGGCGGCGTTGAACCCGCAGCTGGCAAGCAACAAGTGGGCAGAAACCCTGAAGAACTGGATGCACCTGGAACCGGTTGAGGGCACCCGCCTGAACGTGGATGACATGACCGAAGAGGATTACCAGAAGCTGCTGACCGAGCGTTTCGTAGCCGCCTAAAACGGCAATCTGGGATGCGCGGGTAGGGTAGTGCACCTACCTTACCCGCACCCCAGCCCCTATCCCTCTGAACCCCGAATCTAACACTGAACCAAACACAACACCGGCTTTATCGCCCCACACAGGTGATAACCGCTCTCACACATATTCACATTTCACATACGTCTTACCCCTGCGGCGCGAGCTCTACGCGAGTAGTCACCCAAACACAAAGGAAAACCCGTGAAAAAGAGCAATATGATTAAGAGCGCAACCTCCATTACCCTGATGGCAGCCCTGGCGTTGACCGGCTGCTCGGCAACCTCGGCATCGAACACCAGTGCGACGAGCGCAACCAGCACCTCCGCTTCGAGTACCTCGGATACCAAGTCGAAGACCGCCAATTCCTTCTCCACCGATGTGAAGAGCGGCGCGAAGCTCGCCGAGGACACCCACTACTCCGCGAAGGACCTGACCTGGGATTCCTCCAGCGAAGTCACTATCGATCTTTCTAACCCGACCGCGACCGACGGCGTGACCGTCAGCGACGGCGTCATCACCATCACCAAGGCGGGCAACTACAAGCTCACCGGCACCTACGAGGGCCAGATCAAGGTTGAGGCAGCCGACAGCGACATGGTCCGCCTGATCCTGAACAACGCGACGATCACCAACTCCACCGGTGCAGCTATCAACGTTGTTGAGGCGGACGAGGTCGTTATCTACACCGCCTCGGGTACCACCAACACCGTCTCTGACGGCTCCTCCTACTCGGATACCGCCAGCGGTAGCCCCGATGCAGCTATCTACTCCAAGAGTGACCTGACCCTGGCGGGCGAAGGCACCCTGAAGGTTGAAGGTAAGTACGAAGAAGGTATCCACACCTCTGATGGCCTGGTCATTGCCTCCGGCACCCTGGAAGTGAACGCGGCAAACACCGGCATTAAGGGTAAGGACTACGTCGATATCCTGGACGGCACCATCACCGTAACCGCAAGCCAGGACGGTATCAAGGCAACCAATGACACCGACGGCAACCGCGGCTGGGTACGCCTGAGCGGCGGCACCGTGAACATCTCTGCAGGTGATGACGGTTTCAAGGCTGAGCGCGTGCTTGAAATCTCCGGCGGTACCCTGAACATTACCCAGGCGAACGAGGGTATTGAGGCGCAGTACATCAACATCCTGGACGGCACCGTGAACGTAACCAGCTCTGATGACGGTATCAACGCCTCGTATAGCACTACGACTACCACCGACTCGACCAGCACCACCTCGACCAGCACCACCTCGACCGGTACTGAGTCGACTACTGCAACCTCGACTAAGCAGAGCGCGCAGAACGGCCAGAACTCTGCACCCCAGGCGCCCAGTGGTAGCGCAGGCCAGGCTCCGGCAGGCGGCCAGGCACCCTCCGGTAACATGGGTCAGCCCCCGGCTGGCGGTGGTGCAGGCGGCGGCATGGGCGGTGGCGGCGGCACCTTCGAGGTGGTTGACGCAACTATCAACATCTCCGGCGGTACGGTCACCGTGAACGCGAACGGCGACGGCATCGACTCCAACGGTACGGCAACCCTCTCGGGCGGCACCCTGGTCGTGAACGGCCCCTTCACCGGCGGTAACACCTCCCTGGACACCAACGGCGACCTGCTGCTCAACGGTACGACCGTGGCCGCGGGTAACTCCGGTGACATGTTCGAGGCGCCCTCGACCAACTCCACCAGCGGCTACGTGAAGATCAGCAACGTATCGAACCTGAGTGCCGGCACCACCGTACAGGTGGCCGACTCCTCCGGTAACGTGGTGGCGAACTACAAGGTGACTAACTCCAGCACCGCACTGATCCTGGTCTCCAGTTCCAAGATCACCAAGGGCGAGAGCTACACCGTGTACACCACCACCGATAGCGTGGATGCCTCCAGCACCACTCTGGCGTCGAACGCCACCTCGCTGGGCTCCTTTACCGCAAGCTAAGCGGGGGCGCCCTCCCTAGACCCCGTGCGGGATGTCATGACCTGCACGGTACCCTCTCTGCAACCCGGTCTTGTGAGTGAGCCGGAGGCAGAGACACCCGCCCCGCATCAGATGTAGTGATATATCCGGTGCGGGGCTACGTGTTATATAGGGTGTGTGGCGTCTGGGGTAAAAAGCCGCGGGTGCAAAATAAAACGGTTGTTCCGGTGCGAAGAAGTGTCATGATACGCAAAATAGGTGCCGTTGAGCGAGACATTCAGGGCTGAAACAGGGTACTCTATAGTGTAGTAAAGACTGTTGAACGATCCGAGAGCGATGCGCCGCGCGCGCTGTTCGCCTCGGACAGGATGAAAGAGGGGGTCACGCCATGGGGCGCGGCCGTCAGAAGGCTAAAGCAACTAGGCAGGCTCGGGAGATGAAGTACTTCAGCCCCGAGACCGACTACAGCGCACTCGAGCGCGAGCTCAGCAGCGCGAAGAAAACGAAGTCCTCCGATTCGTCCCGCCGTCGCTATGACGACGAGGACGACTACTCGGCATACGCAGAAAAGTACGCGTCCTACGAGGATGAGGCATAAAGAATACGCGGAATGATTCGGTGTATATCGACCGAGCGTATTTCATAGATGATGAACCGGCTTGAGGCCCCGCACGGGGTGCTCAGCCGGTTTTTTCGTGCCCGCAGTTTGTTTCGTGCCCCCCCAATTTGTTCATGCCTGCAGTTTGTGCGGATGCACCCGGATGTGAGCGCAAGGGTGGGCTGCCGGCGGGGGTCTTAACTATGTGGAGCACAAAGCCAATGCACATGTTTATACATAGATATGCATAGAGCCATCTGGTAATAGAGCGTAGTTGGTAATAAAAAAGCTTGAAATGAATAAGCATACATAGCTTCTGCACAGCTTAGTCATGCCTGGCACAGAGAATAGGCCGGCATTCTAGAGACATGAACAACGAACAGAACATGACTCAGAACATTGACCAGACCACCCAGACCGCGGCAGAACAAGCTAACGCAGCACAAACCGCCGCAGAGCAGAAGCTAGCCAAGAAGAAGCTCACCCGTCGAATCTTCATCGGCGGCGGCCTCGGCGCACTCGCAGTAGTTGGCGGCGGCGCAGGCTGGGCGTACAACCGCTACCTGGCAGAGCACACCGAAATCGAAGACACCACCGCCTACGAGGCGGCAGCAGCTCAGGCAAACGCAAGCGCCTCCGGATCTGCCACCGCAGACCCCACCGAACTGACCGGCGTGAAGGTCAACGGTCAGAGCCTCACCGCTAACGAAGGCTCGATTACCATCACCTCCACCACCACCGGTAGCGGCTCCGATGCGGTCGTCTCCTTCGTAGCGGACATCAAGCTCGACAATGCAACCCTGCTGCGAAGCGCCTTCGCCAACAACAAGTTCGGCCAGAACATCATCGACACCCCTCGAACATGGCGTCCGAACACAATGGCATCTGGGCGATCAACGGTGACTACTACGGCTTCCGTACCACCGGCATCGTGATCCGAAACGGTGTTGTCTACCGTGACTCCGGCGCTCGCGAGGGTTTGGCCTTCTACCGCGACGGCTCCGTCAAGCTCTACGACGAAACCGCAACCAATGCCCAGACCCTCGTCAGCGAGGGTGTGTGGAACACCCTCTCCTTCGGCCCCGCACTGGTCAAGGACTCCGCAATCGTCGACGGCATCGACAGCGTCGAGGTGGACACCAACTTCGGTAACCACTCCATCCAGGGCAACCAGCCGCGAACCGGTGTGGGCGTGCTTGGCACCAACCACCTGGTCTTCATCGTGGTCGATGGCCGCTCCACCAACTACTCGCGTGGCGTGACCATGCCCGAGTTCGCCCAGATGTTCAAGGACCTCGGCTGCGTGAGCGCCTACAACCTGGACGGTGGTGGCTCCTCCGCCATGGTCTTCAACAATAAGCTGGTCAACCGCCCGCAGGGTGGCACCAAGGAACGTGGCACCAGCGACATTCTCTACATTGCAGGGAGCGCATCGTGATTATCCTGATACCCGCCTATAAGCCGGACCAATCACTGGTCCGCCTTGCACGGGCCCTGCACGCACAGGACCCGGACGCCGAAATCCTCGTGATTGACGACGGATCCGGTAGCGCCTACGCACCCATCTTTACCGAACTGCGCATCGACGGCGTGACCGTGCAGACCCACCCCGCCAACAGGGGCAAGGGTGCGGCACTGCGCACCGGCATCGCCTGGGCGAAAGCAAACCGCCCCGGCGAGGTCATCGTCACCGCCGACGCGGACGGCCAGCACCTACCTCGGGACATCTTCCGTGTGGGCGTGCGCACCGAAACCGCCGCGGTGGCAGGTCAGCGGAGCATCATCCTTGGCGTGCGTACCAAGCCCGACCTGAACGCCGGCGAAGAAGGCACCAGGGTGCCGCTGCGCTCCAAAATTGGCAACAGCGCAACCGTAGGCTTCTTCGCCCTGGCGACCGGAGCCCGCGTGGCAGACACCCAGACCGGTCTGCGAGGCTTCACCCCGCAGATCCTGGACTGGCTGCTGCAGATTCCCGGCGATAAGTACGAGTACGAGTTCTCCATGTTGCTACGCGCAACCCGCGCAGACGTGGAACTGGTGCAGGTACCCATCGTGAAGGTCTACGAGCCCGGCAACCCGACCAGCCACTTTAGGCCCCTGCAGGACTCGGCACTCATCTACGCACCGCTGCTTGCCTTCCTGGCATCGTCTTTCCTGACCGGCTTCCTCGTGGATGCTATCGCCCTCTTCGTCCTGGTGGGCATGGGCGCTCCGCTACTGGTAGCCGTGGTCGGTGCCCGCATCATCTCGGCGCTGACGAACTTCACCGTCAACCGAATGCTCATGCACGACGGAGGCGCACGCCCCTCGGCATCCTCCTCGCTGGTACGGTACACCGTGCTGGCGGTGGGTATCCTCGCAGCCAACGCGGCTCTGATGGAAGCATTGACTGGCCTGGGCGCGTCCCTGCTGGTCGCTAAGATCCTGACCGAACTGATTCTGATCCCGATCAGCTTCGCGGTCCAGCGCCGCTGGGTTTTTCTACCCACCCAGCGTCAGGAAAATACGCGAGAAAAGACTCAGGCAATCGCCGCCTCTTCCGGCTTGCGCGCGGTGAGCTACGAGTCCGCTCGCATGGAGGCAGCAGGTATCCGTACCGGTGCGCGCGCCTCCCAGGTACGCCCCTAGCTCGTCTACCCTAGCGTCCAGCTCGTTAGGGGCGTACCCCAAGATTTCTCCCACCTGTCAGTCGTGAGGGTGGGTGGGAGAAGCAAGCTGCAGCACCAAAAGCCGCAGCGTTTCTGTTCACGAAAAGCCCCCGCTGAGAAAACTCAACGGGGGCTTTTTGTATGTGGCATCCTTCAGAAGCCTATTGGCTCACCGGCTTCCGAGCTGGCAACATGCCGATTACTGACCGGGAATCAGACCGTGGGCAGTAATCAGGAACGGCGGGTTGTGGTTAACAGCCGGGTTAGTCACGTAACCAACACGAGCCGCACGGGTCGGGTGCTTGGGTGCACGCTTCGGCCAGGGCTTTGCCTGCGGGTTCGGGTCCTTCTTGCCCTGCACCATAGCCAGTGCGCTCGCGGCGTTCACAATGCCGGAACCGCAACCGTTCACATCGCAGGTGAGCGGCTTAGAGCTCTGCTTCAGAATCTGCTTTGCACGCTCAGCGTTCAGCGAGGGATCCACGGACTTCATTAGAGCAATCACGCCAGCAACCTGGGGTGCTGCCATGGAGGTGCCGTCGTACTCGGTGTAGCCTGCGCCGGTGGACACGGTGGTACCCAGATCCACGGTGGACATGATGTTGCTGCCGGGAGCGCTCACATCAACAATCTTGCCGTAGTTGGAGAAGTCGCTACGCTTACCGTTCTGGTCGGTAGCGCCCACCACGATCGAACCGCCGCAGTTAGCCGGAGCAACCTTGGAGGTGTCCTGACCATCGTTACCAGCTGCGACCACGAGGATCGCGCCGCGCTTGTTCACCTCAGCAATAGCCTTGGAGTAGGTTGCGGGGCAGGTGCCCTCGCCGCCGAGGGAGAGGTTAATGATCTTTGCGGGGTTGGAGTTCGCGGGAACGCCCTCAACGGTGCCGCCGGCTGCCCAAACCATTGCATCCGCAATGTCGGAGTCGTAGCCGCCGCACATGCCCAGGGCACGCACGGGCAGGATCTTGGAGTTCGGTGCCACGCCGACGATGCCGCGCTTATTGTTCATAATTGCGGCGATGGAGCCGGCAACGTGGGTGCCGTGCCAGTTCGACTCGCTTGCCTCAGAATCTGCATCGCAGACGCCGGCTTCTTCCCAGTTGCCCTGGTCGGTCGGGTCGGAGTCGCGGCCGTTGCCGTCACGGGCAATGGAGGGCTCGGTGATGAAGTCGTAGCCGGGCAGAACGTTAGCGTCCAGGTCGGGGTGCTTGACGATGCCGGAGTCAATCACGGCAACGGTCACGCCGGCACCCTGGGTGGTCTTCCATGCCTCGGGGGCCGCCAGACCCTTGGTGCCGTGCAGGTTCCACTGCTGCGGGTAGAGGGTGTCGTTCGGTGCCACAACCTGGTTCGATGCCTGAGCAGCCTGAGCTACCTGAGCAACCTTGGAGGTCGCGGCGGTACGGGTGCGTGCGTTGGAGCGGCGCAGCAGGTCGGGCTCAACCGATGCGACGGAGGGGTTAGAGCTCAGCGCTGCCATGTACTTCTCTGCCTGCTCTGCGGTGAGCTTGGAGGAGAGGGTCACTACGGTTGCCTTCTGGGCGGTGGTGCGTACGTAGTTGGTCTTGATTTTGAAGAGGTCATCGACGCTCTTCACCTCGGAGGTGAGACCCTGGTAGAGGGCGTCGTTCCAGGTGGCGACCTGGGTGCCTGCGGGGCTTGCCCAGTTGATGCCGCCCGCGTTCAGTGCGCTATCGGTGTAGGTGATAACGAATCGGTTGAAGCCTGCCTTCTGCTGCTCGGAGCTGAGGGAGGAAATGGTGGTGTGCGCCTTGGCGCGCTCGGCTCCGTTAGCCTTGGCGGGGGCCGCGAAGGATGCAGGGGCGCCCAGGGTTGCGACGAGTGTTGCTGCAGTACCCAGGCTCAGTGCGGTGCGTGCGACACCGCGCGCTGAGGGGTGAGTGGTAAAAGACATCGGGGTCCTTTGCGTATGTGAGTGCCGGAAGCGGCAAGTGGGTTGGTCATCCACTCACATAAATGCACCTTCGAGAAAATATTTGCATTCTTTTGCGTATTTGCTTGTGAGGAGCGAATAGAAAAAGAAAATGCACATCACTGCATTGATGTGTATTTTTCTCTAAACCCCCGTGCGGGAGTTCTTCGGAAGTAATTTATGTGGTGAGATATCGCTATCCTAGCACCTTTTCCTATGTGTGAAGCGGCTAAAACTCGATAGTGTGGCGTAAATAATGAGATTTTTCTTTCATGTAAATGCAGATAAAGAAATGCCTAGTCGAACTATTCTCATGGACTTAAAGTAAAGATTTAAGTTTTACTCATCTTTGCATAAAATGACCTGTATCACAAAGGTTATTTTATTCATAAAGTAACCCGAAAAGGGTGCTAGAGTATCTCACGGTGCGTACCCGTGCATGCACATTGTGGAGCTACCTTCAACAGCCCCACAAGCAACAACGCAGACACCACGCACCACAGCGCCATGCATCAACCACCCCGCACAACGGCATCTGCGGCATCTGCCCACCGAGACATCTGCCCGGCAGATGCGTGCGATGAAAACACCGCACAGTGCTAACACCGCACAGTGCTAACACCTCACTCTTCCGTATTCACTCGTACCGAGTACACACACCTCACTCTGCGCCCTCAACGCGAGTCGGCAACGCTACGCCGCATCGTGCGCACTCGGTACCACTCACCTCAAGGATGTCCATGCTTCGCATTGCTCGCCCCTCACAGGCACGCAGCCCCCAGCGTTCCCTGCTGAGCTTCGTCACCGCAACCTGCCTGCTTTCGGCAAGTGTTATCCCCGCCGTGGCAGTACCCACCGCGCAGGCTAACCAGGCCAAGGCATCTGCGGCGGCACAGGCTTCTACCGCCGCCCAGATTTCCAATAATGCGCAGGTCACCCAGTCCGCGCCCGTGGCATACAACCGCTTCATCATCACCTACACCGATGAGGCGAAGAATGCCGCCTCCGCCGACGCCACCGCAGACCAGATCGACTGGTCCGCCGCCGCTGGCACCCAGCAGGCAACCTGGAGCGACGCACTCTACGCGGGCATCACCTCCGACGTGCAGAGCATCGACGAGCTGCTGAACATTAAGACCAGCTACGTCCGCTCCACCGCGCTGGATGCCAGCGTGGTTACCACCTCTGCAGAGCTCACCCCGGCTCAAGCGCAGCAGTATATGAACGCCCTGAGCGCGAACTCCAAGGTCGCCTCCGTGTCCCCGGATATGCGCCGTTACGCCACCGTGGACAACATCTCGGAGCCCGTCAAGATCAACGACCCGAAGATGAACCGTATGTGGTCCCTCACCGGCGAGAAGGGCGTCTCCGCGCTGGAGGCGTGGGGCACCACCCGCGGCAAGGGTGTGACCGTGGCGGTGCTGGACTCCGGCATTACCGCGCACCCGGACCTGGACGCTAACGTGCTGCCCGGCTACGACTTCATCGCAGAATCAGCATTCTCTAACGACGGCGACGGCCGCGACTCCGACCCGACCGACGCCGGCAACTGGACCGTAGATAACCAGTGCTTCACCGGTTCGAAGGCGACCCCCTCCGACTGGCACGGCACCCACGTGGCGGGCACCATTGCCGCTATTGCGAACAACAACGAGGGCATTGCTGGCGTGGCACCCGAGGCGAAGATCGTGCCCGTGCGCGTTCTGGGTGCCTGCGGTGGCTTCGACTCGGACATCACTGACGGCATCATTTGGGCTGCTGGCGGTAGCGTGCGCGGCGTTCCCGCAAACCAGAACCCCGCCCAGGTTATTAACATGTCCATCGGTAGCGAGGGCACCTGCACCACCCCGTACCGCCAGGCGATTGCTCAGGCGAATAAGCGCGGCTCCATCGTGGTTGTCGCAGCGGGTAACAATAACTTTGATGCCTCGAAGTCCAGCCCCGGCAACTGCGAGGACGTCATTAACGTGGGCGCAACCGATAAGAACGGCAAGCGCTCCTACTTCTCCAACTACGGTTCCCGCGTGGACGTGAGCGCGCCCGGTGGCGATCGCCGCTACTGGGGTGGCGGTATTCTCTCCACCCTGAACGCCGGTAAGACTGCTCCCGGTAAGGCTGACTACGCCGAGTACCAGGGCACTTCCATGGCGGCACCGCATGTTGCCGGTATTGTGGCGCTCATGAAGGCGGTCGACCCGAAACTGACGTACACTCAGGCGAAGAAGGCCCTGCAGTCCACCTCTCAGAGCGTTGAGTGCGACCAGTCCGCGTGCGGTTCCGGCATTGTGAATGCGGCACGCGCGGTTCAGCAGGTCCGCTCCGACCGTGAGGCTGCGGATGCTGCCGCGGCACGCAAGAAGGCTGAGGAGGAAGCCGCACGTAAGAAGGCGGCTGAAGAGGCGGCACGCAAGAAGGCTGAGGAGGACGCTAAGCGTCAGCAGGCCCCCGCACCGAAGGTAACCCCTGCACCGAAGGTGACCCCGGCTCCGAAGGCCAGGACCCGCCCGTCCCGCCCGGTGATTCGCCCCTCCTACCCGTCGCGTCCGCGTCACGGCCACACCCCGCGTTACCGCTCCTGGTACGGTGCATCTGCGAACACCTACCCGAGCAGCGGCTACCCGAACAATGGTTACCTGGGCTTCGCGACCGGTACCCACCGCTAGTCACTGTTACTAGCCGAAACTCTTTTTAGACGCGAAAAGCCCCCGATGAGTTCTTTCATCGGGGGCTTCGCTCTGCCCGTGAACCGGGTCTGGCTACGCTACGGGTAGCTTAGTGCTGCTCGTCTGCCTCGCGGGGCTTCTGCGCGGGGTTGGTGACCAGCGGTTCGTCCTGGGTGACGGGCTCGGCGTCACCGTTCAAGTCGTAGACCTGGGCATCTTCGGGGATTTCCATGGCGGGCGCGCCGGGAATTCGGTCGTAGTCGCCGGTGAGGCTCTCGCCGTTGGCTCCTGCCGTGAGAGCTTCTGCTGTCGCCTCGGCTGCCTCGTCGGTGGCGGCCCTGTCTGCAATCTTGGTGTTGGACGCTCCGGCGCTCAGGCCCTTAGAAATAATCTTGCGCGGTCGCAGGTAGGTCACCCTACCGTTCGCGTCCAGGTTTCCAGCCTTTTTAGCCAGGTTGAAGCTGTTGATAATACCTCGGCTGCAGAAATACTTATCGCACTTGATGCGGTTTCCCCCCGCGAGGGTGAACGCCTCCTCGACCTGCTTAGTGGTCATGGAGGTGCCGTTGACCAGCTGCTGCGCCAGCAGAGCGGAGACGTGCGGTGCCGACATGGAGGTGCCGCTCTCATAGTCGTAGCTGAACTTAGTGTTATCAGGGCGGTCGAGGCTGTTCATGGACAGGGTGAGGATGTTTTCACCCGGTGCCGAGATGTTAACCCTCGTGCCGTAGTTCGAGAATGATGCTCGCGTGCCAGCCTTGGTGGTTGCACCAACCGTGATGACGCCCATGCAGTTGGCGGGCGCGTACTTGGACGCCTCCGTGTTGCCGTTACCTGCCGCAGCGACCACGATTGCGCCCTTGGAGCGTGCAATGTTGATGGCGCGCTGGTAAGCGGCGGGGCACGTGGTTACGGTGCCGATGGACATATTGATGATCTTGGCGGGGTAGGCGTTGTCCGGTACTCCGTCAACGTGTCCGCCGGCAGCCCAGATGATGGCGTCGGCAATGTCTGAGGTGCGGCCACCGCATCGGCCCAGTACGCGCACAGGCTGCACGCGGGCGAGGTCGGCAACGCCGACGATGCCCATGCGGTTATTGCCTCGGGCACCGATAATGCCGGCAACGCTGGTGCCGTGCCAGGTGGAGGTGTGGGCGTTCGCCTGGTCCTTGCAGAGGTTGTAGGGCGCGTAGTCGCCTTCATCCCTGGGGTTGGGGTCGCGGCCGTCGCCGTCGCGGGCGCTGAGCGGGTCGCTGACGAAATCGTAGCCGTTCGCCATGCCGGTAACCAGGTCGGGGTGCGGCACGTAGCCGGTATCGAGTACGGCGACCTTCACGTTTGCGCCGCGGCGCAGACGCGCGTTACCGGTGTTCTGAACGCCGGTGGTGGGGTTGGTGAGGTTCCACTGCTTGCTGTACTGCGGGTCGTTGAACTGGAAGGTGATGTCACCTTCTGCGGCGGGGTAGTTGATGTAGTCGGGCTCGACGGAGGCTACGTCCGGGTCGGAGGCGACCTTCGCCATGAACTCCTTCGCCTCGTTTTTGTTGAGGGTTTTGGAGGTCTGGATGACGGCGTCATCGGTGGAGGTGTTGTGCAGGAACTTGGTGTCGACGTTCAGTGCTTCGCTGACGACGTCGACGGTGTCCATGATGTCGTCAACGATGCCGCGGACTGCGTCCCACTCGCCGTCGCGCAGCATTTTGCGCTGCTTGGCTTCGTTGGTGTAGGTGACGATGAATCGGTCGAAGTTCTGCTGGGGGAGCGTGCCGGGTGCCGCCGCGGTGGGGGTGTTGGGGCGTGCCGCGCCGTTGCGCGCGAGGGTGAGGGGGCTGACGGGACCTTCGATCTGGGGTGCCGCCTGAGCTGCTGCCAGGATGGCTTCGTCGCTGGGTGCCTGCGCGAGGACGGCGGGCAGGTCGCCTCCGAAGAGGATGGCGCCGGCGGCGAGCAGGCTCAGTGCCGCGCGTGCGGGGCGCTTGCGGTGGCGGTTATCGGTGCAGGGGCGAGGAGGTGTTTCAGCGCGGCGCGCGCCGATGTATGGAAGCCTCATCTGGTTCTCCTGATGTAGGTGGTATGCGGACTGTGTGATGTGTACTGGTGTTTCCGTCTGTAGGTGCGCGAGGTGCGTATAGGGTTTTTACGGGGCAGTAAAAGAGGCCTTTTTGGGCGCGCTGAAGTAATGAATGGGGTGAGGGAATAGCGTTTCTTTGACCCTTTTTGCGTACCGGAAGAACCCTTTTTTGGACGGTGTGCAACGTACGTTTCTAAGGTATCACTTCAAGGTGAACTTGAGGGATTTTTGAGGTGCTTTTCACGGGTTAATGTGCAGAAAATCAACCTCTGGAGGCTGAATAGCGCCCAATGATTGAGAGTTTATGTAAGTAAAGCTTGAAGGTTGGAATATGTGAGGCGGGATATGCGGTACCTCTTGCTGACAGGGGAGAGAAATAAATGTTTTAACACTGTGGTGTAAGCACTAGAATGCATTAAAAATGCAGTTGATAGCAAAAAATAAAAATAGCCCAAAATACGCGTGAAAATAAATAAAAAGCTGGCATCAAACACACGGGACAGCACGCCCCGCCGGTAGACACACAAAGACCGGGGCGGCCACCGCATGGGTGACCGCCCCGGGCATCAGCAATTATCAGCACCAGTCAGGCTGGCGCTCGTTCACTGCGTGAAGAAGCGTCCTTAGGAAGCGTAGGAGCCCAGCAGGCGAACCGCGCCGCCGTCCACGCCCTTAGCGCCCTGAATGTAGTCCGCGCTGTTTGCCTCGGGCTCGCCAGCGGCAACAACATCACCCATAATCCAGGAGGGAATACCGCGGTCATTCAGGCGCTTGGTAGCAGCCTCAGCCACGGAGGGGTCAACGATAGCGATCATGCCCACGCCCAGGTTCAGGGTGCGCTCCAGGTCGGCCAGGGGCACGTTGCCCAGCGAACCAATCAGGGAGAAGATGGCGGGAATCTGCCAGGTGGAGCGGTCCACGCGACCCTCCAGGCCCTGAGGCAGAACGCGAGCCAGGTTAGCAGCCAGGCCGCCACCGGTCACGTGAGAGAAGCCACGCACACCGCTACCGGTGGTGCCGTCCTCGCCGTTGACGGGGAAGGCAGCCGCCAGATCCAGGCAGTCCGCCGCGTACACGCGGGTGGGTTCGAGCAGTTCCTCACCGATGGTGCGACCCAGCTCGTCCACCTGGCGCTCCAGGCCCCAGCCGGCTACGTTCAGGACCTTGCGGACCAGGGAGTAGCCGTTGGAGTGAATACCGGAGGACGCCATAGCGATCAGCACGTCACCCTCGCGCACGCGGTCCGGGCCGAGCAGCTCGTCCGCTTCAACCAGACCGGTTGCGGCACCGGCGACATCGTACTCGTCCTCTGCGAGCAGACCGGGGTGCTCAGCGGTTTCGCCGCCAACCAGGGCGGTGCCAGCCTGTGCACATGCGCCAGCGATACCGCGCACAATGTCAGCAATACGTTCGGGAACGACCTTGCCAGTAGCAATGTAGTCGGTCATGAACAGCGGCTTCGCACCGCAGACCACGATGTCGTCCACGACCATGCCGACCAGGTCGTAACCGATGGTGTCGTGAATATCGAGTGCCTGCGCGATAGCGACCTTGGTACCCACACCGTCGGTGGAGGTAGCCAGGTAGGGCTTGCGGTACTTGACGAGCTCGGAGACATCGTACAGGCCCGCGAAGCCGCCCACGCCACCAACAACGGAGGAGTTGTGGGTCGCCTTGATAGCGCCCTTCATCAGCTCAACGGCGCGATCGCCAGCCTCTACGTCAACACCTGCGCTCGCGTAGGTTACGGTGGTGGTGTTCTCGCTCATTAGGATTCCTTCGGGGTAGCGGTAGCGGAGGAGTTTGCGGGGATGCGGTCCTGCTCGGTGAGCAATGTCTCGAGGTCGGCGTCGGGGCCGGGGTTGCACATGCCCATACCGGCGTCGTCTGCGGCAACCTGTACTGCGGAGGGATTGAACTTCGTTTCGAGAGTTTCGGTGCCTTCGCGGGTCTCAATGGAGACAGCCTCAGCATGCTCAGGCTTGGAGGGGACGGGGCGCTCCACGGTCACCTCAGCTGCCTTACCGGCGAGGGGTCCGCCCTTGCCCTTCTCCGTGGAGTCGAAGAGGGACTTGCCGCGTCGTTCCTCACTCGGCAACTCAATCGGGTATTTGCCGGTGAAGCATGCGGTGCACATGTTTTCGGCGGGCTGCTCGGTGGCTGCCATCATGCCGTCCTGGGAGATGAAGCCGAGCGAATCGGCGCCCAGGGAGGAGGCGATTTCGTCCACGGACAGGCCGTTCGCAATCAGCTCCGCGCGGGAGGCGAAGTCAATACCGTAGAAGCAGGGCCACTTCACGGGCGGGGAGGAGATGCGCACGTGCACTTCCTTCGCGCCAGCTTCGCGGAGCATACGCACGAGGGCGCGCTGAGTGTTACCGCGAACAATGGAGTCGTCAATAACGACGAGGCGCTTGCCAGCCACCACAGACTTGAGCGGGTTCAGCTTCAGACGGATACCGAGCTGGCGGATGGTCTGCGAGGGCTGAATGAAGGTTCGGCCCACGTAGGCGTTCTTGACCAGACCGTTACCGTAGGGAATGCCGGACTCTTCGGCGTAACCAATAGCAGCCGGAACACCGGATTCGGGAGTGGGCATGACCAGGTCAGCTTCAACAGCGTGTTCGCGGGCAAGCTGACGGCCCATTTCTACGCGGGATTCGTAGACGCTACGGCCGGAGATGGTGGTGTCCGGGCGAGCGAGGTAAACGTACTCGAAGACGCAACCGGCGGGCTTAGCTTTTGCGAAACGCTGGGAACGCAGACCGTTCTCATCAATGGTGATGAGCTCGCCGGGCTCCACTTCACGCACGAAGGACGCACCGACAATATCAAGTGCCGCGGTTTCGGATGCGACAACCCAGCCACGCTCCAGACGACCGAGCACGAGGGGGCGTACACCCTGCGGGTCGCGTGCAGCGTAGAGGGTGTGCTCATCCATGAAGGTGAGGCAGAAAGCACCGCGAAGGGTCGGCAATAGGTCGAGTGCTGCTTCTTCGAGGGAGTCGAAGTCGTGCTCCGCCAGCAGGGCGGTGACGAGTGCGGTGTCGGTGGTGTTGCCCTGGGCGAGTTCGCCGTGCTTGGGGGGCTTGCCGCCGTTCTTTTCAATCAGACGCTCGTAGAGGTCTGCCGAGTTGGTGAGGTTACCGTTGTGCGCCAGGCAGAGCGTACCGTGCGGGGTGGTACCGAGAGTCGGCTGTGCGTTAGCCCAGTGGGATGCGCCGGTGGTGGAGTATCGGGCGTGGCCGATAGCGTGGTCGCCGGGCATGGAACTGAGGGTGGCTTCGTCAAAGACCTGGGAGACCAGTCCCATATCTTTGTACACGTGGATGCGTTTGCCGTTACTGGTTGCGATACCTGCTGATTCCTGGCCGCGGTGCTGGAGCGCGTACAGGCCGTAGTAGGTTAGCTTTGCCACGTCCTCGCCGGGAGCCCAGACACCGAAGACGCCGCAGGCGTCCTTGGGGCCGTGGTCAATTGGATCGAGGTCGTGAGTGAGTTTTCCGTCGGGGCGAATCAATTCACTTCTTTTCGACGATGGGACTGCGGATGCGTCTGTGCAAGCGCAAGATTAGGGCGTGTTGCCGCACTCACACCTGCCTGTGTGTGCCGTAGCATACACCAGACCTTTAAAAGTGTACCGGGTTTCGGAGCCGATGCGGTGAAAGATGCGCTAAATACCTCAGGATGGACCACTAGAACAGGCACCAAACACGCCAAATCACGAAAACTGCGTGGACCTGTGAGCTCGTAGCGAACTCTAGAAGAGCGGCAACAAACCCGAAAGGTCACTACGCTCACCCGACGCATCCAGCGCACCGGCACTCACCGCCTGCGCCCACGAACAGGCACCCAGAACCAGCGCCGCCCACACGAGTGGACGCGCCTCCACCACGGACGGCGGGGTACCGCGCGTATGGCGAGGACCCGCCACGCACTGGGTCACGCCCAGCGGGGGTACGCGCACCTCCACACTATTGCCGGGGGCGAGGGTTGCCAGCTCCTCCAGGGTGAAGCGCACAAAGGTAGCGCGCACCGGGCGGGGGAGCGCGGCAAACGCCTGCTCCACCTCGGGGCTGTTCAGCAGGTACTCGCCTCGGGCATGCGAATCTGCAAGTTCACCGGCTGCCGCACGCTGCGCCTCAAAGAAGGCACGCACTTCGCGTACCGCCGCCATGCCCGCTTCTTCGCTAGTCTTACGTCGAATCGCCACAACTAGTTCCCTTCCTGGGTACCGAGAGTCAGATTCTCGCGAGTGAAGAGCTCCTCATGTACGCGCAGCTCACCCACCACAACAGGCTTGCCGTCCACGTAACCGCCGGTCACCGGGCGAACCACCAGCGCGAGTAGGCGCTCGCATTCCTCGGCGCTCAGGTAGCCGCCAGCAACAAGAGCACGCAGAGCCACGACGTACATGGCGCGGTGCGAACCGTCGCTCATCTTCACCACCACGGACGCGCCCGAACGCAGACCAATGCAGAGCACACCCTCCGCGCCGCCCTTGACGATTGCGTCCAGTTCTTCGCTGAGCACGGTGTCGGGGGAGCCGGGCGCCTGAATCAGTTCGGGGTAATCCACCATGGCGGTCGCGACCGTGGAGGCGCGCGCATCCGCCCCGAGGTTGCGGATTGCCGCACCCAGGGTCGAGTAGGCGCGTGCGGTACCGGTCAGGGAGACGGCGTGCACGGGCGCGCCGCAACCGTCAACGCCGATGGCGGCTACCGGCTCGCCGGTGAACGCCTCAATTTCTTCGGTGATGACCTGCTGCAGCGGGTGTGCGGGGTCGAGGTAGTTGTGCAGGGTCCAGTTCTGCGAGCCCTCTTCAAGGTCGCCGCGCTCAAGCTTGGCGGTGCACGCCCACAGGAATGCGGCGTGCTTGCCGGAGCAGGGGTGCGCCAGGGCAGTAGCGGCGAGGTTCGCCTGAGTCATTGCCTGGCGTGCCTGCTTATCGGCAGGGAGCGTGGGCTTGAGCGCCAGGTTTGCCGGGGTGAGCGGGTTGGTTTCGGTGCTGCCCTGGGTGAGCACGTCCTGTACGGCGCGCATCTGCTCGAAGGTGCCGCGGTGCGAACCGCAGGCGATGGCGACCTGGGAACCGCGCAGGGGTGCGCCCGCCTTCATAGATCCGATGGCTTGCAACGGCTTAGCGGCGGAGCGCAGGTAGAAGGGCTCGTGAATATCACCGAGGGCAAGCTGTACATCGCCGTCGGGGCCCAGCAGGATGAGGCGGCCGCGGTGGCGTGCCTCAATGAAGTTGTTGCGGGTGAGTTGCGCGAGTTCTACGTCGAAGGCGCTGCTGGGGTTGGTGGTGTGAGTGGTTGCCTGTGGGGTGGTGCTGTTGGTCATTCTTCTAGTTTAAACGGGGCGTATTGCATCGCCCTATTTGTGCGGTGAAAGGTAGCTGAAAACGGGACTTTATATGCGCCTGATAAGGAATGTGAGGAAGCGTATATCCCTCAAAAGGTTGATTCTATGAGTAACTCATTTTTATAATGGTAGGGTGCTCATCGCGCAGAACACCTTCAAAGGTGGCGTTGAGGCAAGCATCGTGAGCGAGGTACAGCCCGCACGATTCCCTCACTACAGGTAGCCTCCGCATCAACCCTGCACACCGCATAGGACCGACCGACGTATAGACGTCACCGCCCAACATATATGGCGAAGACCAAGGCAGCGGCATATGAGCTTTTTCTCCACTTACCCACCCCTAAACGGTACGCTGAGCTTTAGCGCGCCCGTTTACCTCCCCTCACTCTAAACATCACCTTTAAGGTAAATATGACGGTACGAAGCCATTGGGTTTAGAACTCGGGGTTTACAGGGATTTTTGCACCGTCACTTTCAGCCACTTTTCTAGGTGGCTCATACGGCGCACACAATTACGTAAAGGAGTACATCCATGGCAGAGCAGCACGACACCTCTACCTCCGCACAGAACTCTTCCCCCAAGGGCGGTTTGAGCGCAGAATCTGAATTCCACGCAAAGTTCTTCCCCATCCTGGCCCGTGTTGCTTCTGTGACGGCAGTGCTCATGTACGTGTTCTACTTCCCGCAGATTATCGGTAACCTGAACGGTCACAAGGGCGACTGGATTCAGCCCCTGGTAGCCGCTATAAACTGCACTCTATGGTTGCTGTACGGCCTGTGGCGCCCCAAGAAGGACATACCAATTGTCATCGCTAATGCCCCCGGCATTGTTTTTGGTGGTCTTGCGGCTGTGACAGCATTGGTTTAACCCGAATCAAAGCCACCTATGTTGTGGTGAATACTCACCCGATGCGGTTCTTCTCTGATAGGCATTCTTTTGAGCGTGCCGCTAGATGAGAAGAGCCGCATTTTTAGTGTTCCCAGCTCACATTTTTAGCGTGATAGCGGGTACCCTGAATAGCATGAAGGTTTTGGTACTGGGCCCCGGTGGCCGTGAACACGCTATTATCCGTGCGCTTCTGCGCGACCCTGAGGTGACCGAGGTGCACAGCGCCCCCGGCAACGCCGGCATTGCCCAGGATGTTCCCGTCCACGCAATTGACGCAAATGATCCCGCCCAGGCAACTGCCCTGGCACGCGAACTGAACGCCGACCTGGTCGTTATTGGTCCGGAGGCGCCCCTGGTCGCCGGTGTTTCTGACGCGCTGCGTGAGGCGGGTTTTGATGTTTTCGGCCCCTCTGCAGCTGCTGCACAGCTGGAGGGTTCTAAGGCTTTCGCTAAGCAGGTCATGGAAGAGGCTTCCGTGCCGACTGCCCGCGCTTACGTGGCAACGAACGCCGCTGAGGCGCAGGCGGCACTGGACGAATTCGGTGCACCCTACGTGGTGAAGGACGACGGCCTGGCTGCAGGTAAGGGCGTTGTGGTGACCGAGGACCGCGCCGCGGCGCTGGAGCACGCTCAGGCATGCTTCAACGCTGGCGGTACCGTGGTCATCGAGGAGTTCCTGGACGGCCCCGAGGTGTCCCTCTTCGTCATCTCTGACGGTAAGAACGTTCTGCCGCTGTCCCCGGCTCAGGATTTCAAGCGCATCTTCGACAACGATGAGGGCCCGAACACCGGCGGTATGGGCGCCTACACCCCGCTTCCCTGGCTGCCCGAGGGCTTCGTGCAGGAGGTTGTGGAGAAGGTGGCACGCCCGACTGTGGCTCGCATGGCTGAGCGCGGCACCCCGTTCGTGGGCGTGCTCTTCTGCGGTCTGGCTGTGACCAGCCGCGGCGTGCGCGTTATCGAGTTCAACGCACGCTTTGGCGACCCGGAAACCCAGGCGGTTCTGGCGCGTCTGCGCACCCCGCTGGGTCAGCTGCTGCGTGCGGCCGCTCGCGGTGAAATTTCTGAGGGTACCGAGCTGGATTGGGATCCCCGCACCGCGGTTGACGTGGTTATGGCTGCTGAGAACTACCCGGACACTCCCCGCAAGGGTGACGTCATCTCCGGTCTGGATGAGGCGAACGCCCTGGAGGGCGTGCACGTGATTCACGCGGGCACTGTCGCATCCGAGGAGGGTGTGCTGACTGCTGGCGGTCGTGTGCTGGCTGTTGTTGCTCTCGGCGATGACCTGGCTGCCGCCCGTAACGCCGCCTACGAGGGTGTTCGCGCTATCTCTTGGGCTGGCGCGCAGTACCGCACCGATATCGCGCTGAAGGCTGTGGAGAACCGCATCCACATTCCCGCTCCGCGCGGCTAAAACCTAAGGTGACCGGCTTCCCCGCTTGAGGGTGGGGGAGCCGGTCGCTTCTTTGCCACTCGCTTCTTGCCGTCTCAGCTTTTCCCGGGTTCATTTCCTCAGCTCGGGGTGCTGTCGGCGGCGACCGGGGCAGGTTGAGCTCTCAAGATTGTGCTGTATTGATGACTGATGGCACTATCGGTAGCCGCGCCTGTCGCGGTATTGTAATTACACAGACTTTTTGCATCCACATCACACCACCTCATCAGGAGAAATTCTCATGACTTCTCGTTCTAACCCCGTGGAAATCCCGGGCTGGACTCACATTTATTCCGGCAAGGTCCGCGACCTGTACGTTCCGAATGAGGAACGTTTTGATGCTACCGGCTTGACCGTCAATGATGACGCTGAGCTACGTGCCGGTTCGGTCATGGTTGTTGCCTCGGACCGTATTAGCGCGTTTGACCGTATTCTGCCCACCGAGATCCCGGATAAGGGCAAGATTCTGACTCAGATGTCCCTGTGGTGGTTTGAGCAGCTTAAGCAGGTTCCGAACCACGTGCTGTCCACTGACGTTCCGGATGTTGTGGCTGGTCGCGCGATGATTTGCCGCTCCCTGAACATGTTCCCGGTGGAGTGCATTGTGCGCGGTTACCTGACCGGTTCGGGTTTGGCTGTGTACAACGAGACCGGTGAGATTGCTGGTGTGAAGCTGCCTGCGGGTCTGGTGGATGGTTCCCGCCTGGAGACCCCGATTTTCACTCCGACCGGTAAGGCTGAGGTGGGTGAGCATGATGAGCTGGTGACCCGTGAGGAGCTGTACGCTGAGGTGGGTCAGCCGGTGGGTGAGCGCCTGGAGGAGCTGAGCCTGAGCCTGTACACCACTGCGGAGAAGATTGCTCGTGAGCAGGGCATTATTCTGGCGGATACCAAAATGGAGTTCGGTACTGATTCGTACCGCGGCGAGATCACTCTGGGTGATGAGGTTCTGACCCCGGATTCTTCGCGTTTCTGGGATGCCCAGCAGTATGAGCCGGGTCGTGCGCAGCCGAGCTTTGATAAGCAGTACGTGCGTGACTGGCTGCGTTCCCCGGAGGCGGGTTGGGACGGTTCGGATAACGTGCCGCACCTGCCTGAGGAGGTTGTGGAGAAGACTCGTGCCCGTTACGTTGAGGCGTATGAGCGTCTGACCGGCACGAAGTTCTAAACTCAATATTTCGGACCGAATAAGTCTTTGAGATAGCTAAAGGGCGGTGCCCCGGAAGGTCATTCTTCCGGGGCACCGCCCTTTAATCCATAAGCTCTTTTACATGCATTCTTATAGGTGCTATACGTCATAAATACATCTTGTGTATCTATTGTTCGGGGGGGGTAGCACTCTATCATGTTAGTAATCGGCTCACTACGCTTCTACTCCACGAAACGCAGGTTCACACCATATAGCAGGTCTGTAGATAGCATCCACGATACGCCCGTATCACTGCCGATTCTCGCCCATCAATGATGCTTGAGAAAGGTGAAGTCCATGGCAAAGAAGCCCTTCGCATCCCTCGCCCTTATCGGTATTGCCTGTTGCCTAGGCGTATCGAGTTGCTCCACCACCGTTGAAGTTAAGCAAGACATTCGCAATGTCCTGGCAAGCTACGAGAATCCCTCCCCGGATATTAACGTGGCCCTCGTCAACGAGGTCAAAAAGTGCATGAGTGAGAAGTCCTTCACCTACTCCGGTAGTCAGAACATTATTTCCGGTGCCTCCGTTCTTGAACTTGCGATGAGTGATGCCTACCTCCCCAGCGAAGAAGCGGCCACCCGAGGGTACTTATTCACCCGGCAGGACAACGCTAGCTCCAGCAATGAACCCGCGATGGAAAACCCGGCATATCGCAAGGCGTTCCAAGGTGACCCCCAAGCCGCAGACAGCAAAACTGTCACCATCACGCTGAGTAACGGTGCCCAGGTCGGCATGGCAACAGATTCATGCCTGGGACGTGCGGCAGAGGCTGTCTTCGGCTCAACAGAAAACTACCTCAAATACACCAACTTCATTAATGAGCTCACCACGGGTGGATCCAAAAATAACGCGGTAGAAGAAATGGGGAAATACTACCGTAATGACACCACCTACGGTGCATGCATGAAAGAAAGCGGATACGCCGACATCCAGCACTTCGGAGATGCTCCCAGCTACGCAGAGAAAACCTGGGGTAAGTACAAGGCAGCCAATGTAGCCGCCAATGCGGAAGAGCAGTCCCTAGCTCACGCCGACTACAACTGCCAAAAGTCCACTGGAATCCTGACTAAGGCACAGAATATCTACTACGAAAAGGCTGCGACCTGGCTCAATGAGCATGAGCCGCTCATCCTTGAAGTACGCGACATCGAACGTCAGGCCCAGGAGCGCGCCGCAACTCTAGTCAACGGCAACTAGCCGACAGCAACTGGCCAGCGGCACCTAGTAAACGCTGATTCCTCGTTGGACATTTTCTAGCGAGATTTTTCTACCGATCCTCTGCTCTCAACCGCTTTCACCCGCGGATGAGAGCAGAGGATACACCCCTTTATTCCCCCCGCCCCATATTTCACCGCAGAAAGGTGAACCCATGAACACGCAGCAGAGTTCAGAAAACCCCCGCCGCGCCGCCACGACGGCAACCATACGCGCCTACCTGGTTCCGGTGCTCGTCATTCTGCTCGTCATCACCGGCGGGTTCTCCATCTACGCACTTAATACGGGGCTACGCACCAATGTTGAATCCAATGCGCAGCCGTCCCGCGCCGCGCAACTAACAACCCGAATCAGCACGCAGACTGTTACCCGCACCTACTCGGGAGAAGTTAGCGTGTCACCCGCCCGAAGCTACACCGTAGGAACCCCTCAAGGAGTGGTGACCAGGGACGGCGCCAAGGCGGGTACCCAGATGAGTAACGGCTCAATTATCACCACTATCAACGAGCGTCCCATCATTGCGTTCAAGGGTAGTATTCCCGCCTACCGCGACCTTGCCGTAGGCGCTCGCGGCGATGACGTTAAACAGCTCCAAGAAGCTCTGGAATCACTCGGCTACAGCATCTGGGATGAGGAAGGAAGCTACGGCGAAGCCACCGCCAACGCTGTCTACCGTTTCTACCTGGATCGTGGCTACTACCCTCCCGGGGATACTGACCGAACCGAAGAAGGACGCTACAGCACCGCACTGCCGCTCTCTGAATACCTCTTCGCTGACGGCAATGAATACACCGTAGACAACAGCTGCGGCACCAAAGGCCAAACCTCAACTCCGGCGCTGTGCACCCTATCCGCGGGTGGATACCGTCTGGTACTCTCGGCGGACGGTAGCGCTCTCAGCAATGAACTCGCTGAGGGACAGAAAGTCCAGATTCTTACCGATAACGGAAGCCCGCTCGAAGGCACCCTGGGTGCAGCCCTCACGCCCGAAGGCTCAACTAACGCTGACGGCGCCGCTAACGCAGGTGCCTCCAACGGCGCGCAGAACAGCGCGCGACCTAACAGCGATACCTCCGCACAGGGAGCTAACGCACGGAAACGCTACCCCATCACAATCGACTTGCCGGAAAACACGACGGCATCAACACGTTTTCAAGCCACCGTCACTCTCAACCGAGGCGCTGAAAACGCCCTCGCGGTGCTCGAAGCAGCCGTCAAAACCGAAGAAAACGGAACGCACTCCATCACCCTGGATAACGGTCAGAGCGTTCCCGTCACCCTTGGCGTGTGCTCCGCCGGAATCTGCGAGCTCGTCAACCCCGCCGCAGAACTCAAGGCAGGTACCGTCGTGAAGCTGAAGGAGCGCTAAAATGCCTCATCACGAGACAGAACGTGCCCTCCCCGCGAGCTCTACCGCCACAAAACCTAATATCGAGTGCCACAATATTGCGCGTTTCTTCCCGCCCTCCACCTGGGCGCTTAAAAACGCAACCCTCAGCATTCATGAAGGCGAATCGGTGGCCATTACCGGTGCCTCCGGAAGCGGAAAATCTACGCTCCTCTCTATCATCGGGCTACTCGATCAGCCCTCCGAAGGTGAGCTGAAAATATTGGGCCAAAACATGGGTACCGCCAGCGACGCCGAGCGAACTGTGGCACGCCGTGAGCACATCGCTTTTGTCTTTCAGGCGTACCACCTTATCGCTCATCTGAACGCCACCGAGAACATTGCCCATACCCTCCGGATGCGCGGCGTACCGGGCCGTCAGGCGCATCAGCGTGCGTTGCAGGCACTCGAACAGGTGGGTTTGGGGCACCGCCTGGAGGTTCTTCCACGCAATATGTCCGGTGGTGAACAGCAACGAGTCGCGGTCGCACGTGCGTTAGCCTGCGCCCCGCGCATCCTGCTGTGCGATGAGCCTACAGGAAACCTCGACACTGAAAACTCTCACAAGGTGTTGGATCTGCTCCTCGCCGGCCGTGCGGAGAAGCAAAGCCTGGTCATCATCACCCATGAGCCCGATATCGCGGCTCGCTGCGACCGGCAGCTACACATGGTCGATGGGATGCTCGTTAGCCCCGAAGAATCGGCCCATCAATCGCTCACAGAACCCGTTGTCAGGGGAGGATAGATGCTAAGGAATAACCTTCACTACGCTCTCCTTGCAGTTGTTCGCCGTTGGCGCCGCAACCTGCTCACGGTACTGGCAATGCTCGCGGGAACAACCACCATCATCATGCTGGTGGGCGTCAGCGAGTCATCGGCGCTCAATACGAGCTCGCAGCTGGCCAGCTACGATTCCACCCGGCTCGGTGTGCGCCTCCAGCCGCAGACCTGGGATATACCGGAGGATGAACTGCTCTGGCGCGTTAACCAAGTTCCAGAGGTCAAAGCTGCCGGTACAGTCACCATCGATACGCAGACAACGCGTCCACAAGTCAACAGGCCGGGGTATGAGGGCCAACAGACACCCCTCGCAATTGTTTCAGAAGCAGGTTTGAAAGCACGAGGTGCGCACATTGTTGAGGGGCACTTTTCGGAGCCTGCCCGTGAACGCCTCGGTGAGCCTACCGTCTATCTGGGTGTTGCCCTCGCGAAGGAGCTAGGGGTCAGTGCTGAGCCCGGGCGGAACATGATTGAGGTCAACGGAATGCGAGCCTACGTGCTCGGCATTATCCGTGACGGCGGTAAAAACGCTGCTCTCAGTAGCGCTCTTATCCTGCCGACCACCTCCACTTTCTTGCCGCAAGCCCACACCCTACAACGCGGTATGGACGTCATCGTGAATCCAGGAAGTGCAGATACGGTCGCGGAACAGCTCAAGCAGGTGCTCGATCCGCAGCGCGCCCCCGTTGATACAAACATTGAGATTCCACCCTCACCGGTGACTCTTCGTGCTTCCTTGACGAAGGATAGCCGAGCTCTTACGACCATCATCCTGGTGGTTCTTATCGCCTCGACAAGCTTCGGCATTGTGATGACCATGCAGATTTCGGTCTGGGAACGCCGCCGGGAAATCGGCATTAACCGTGCATTAGGGTTGGGACGGCGAGATGTGGCGGTCAGCTTCCTTGCGGAGGCGGCTCTCCTCGGGGCCCTGGGCGCTCTTGGAGGCTTCATCCTCGGTATTCTCGGTTCCTGGGTTGTGTGCCTTCTCAACGGATGGGCGCTATCTCTGCCGCCCCTTATCCTAGGGATTCCTTTCCTCGGCTTGGGTGTGGGCATCGTGGCGGGTGCATTGCCCGCCTACGCGGCAACGAAGGTTCAGCCGCTTGAGCTCTTGCAATAATTGCCCCGCTGAAATAATTGCTCGGCGCATAAGGGCGGCGCCCCGGAAGGTCATTCTTCCGGGGCACCGCCCTTTAGCTATGTGGGTTTATGGGGTTGAGGGGCGAAGCCTAGCCGGCGTGAACGTCTTCGTCATGTACGTTCTCGTGGCACAAATCCTCGTGCAGAATATCCCGCGCCGGATGCTGCCGCGCCCGCTCCTCCGCAGCACGGTCAGACAGCGAATAGAACCACGTAATGTGCTCGCACACCCGCTCATAGGCTGCCTGCTCATCGTGAGAGGCAATCGCCTCAATAATGCCGTAATGCTGCTGCTGCAACGTGCGCTTGACCGCCTCCCAATCCTTCAGGAAAGGAACCGCCTCCTGCACATAACTCATCGTCGCCATGTGCAGAGAGTCGATCACCGTATCAAGCACAATATTGCCGCCGAGCTTCGACAGCTCATAGTGAAAACGCGTATCGCAGAAATGGAAACGCTCATCGCTGATCTGCTCATCCATCTCCGCCAGATGTACGCGCGCCCGCTCCAACGCTGCCGCACGCTCCGGGGTGTCCGGCGCGGCAGCCGCCGCACGCGCCGCAGGGCCCTCCAGTAGCAGACGGGTTGAGACAACGTCCTTCACCGGCAGGCTACGGGTCGCAATGTGCATGCGCAGCGCCCAGCTGAGCGCATCCGACGGCTCAGAAATGATAATCGCGCCCGACTTCGGCCCCGAACCGGTACTGGAACGAATCAGACCCAGCGCGTTCAGAACGCGCAGGCCCTCACGCACCGAAGGGCGGGAAATACCGTGCCGCGCCGCCAGCTCACGCTCGGAGGGGAGCTTATCGCCCACACGCAGCTCACCCAGGCGCAGGCGCCGCTCAAAGTTCTCCAGGATGATGCTGTAGCTGCGGTCCGCCAGAATCGGCTGGCGGTCAACCGCAGGGGGCGCCTCAGCAGGCTGGGTATCGTCATAAGAACGAGGCATAATCTCTCCTGATAACGAGGCGGATAACGAAAAGAAATACTCTGCGCCTGAGATATCTCAGAGCTAATTCAGAGATATTTCGGGCTATTCGTTGAGTGGTCAGGACATAAAAAGCGGGGCGGCGGAACCGAGAAGGTTCGCCGCCCCGCCGTGGCCTCCGGAAAATACCGGGGCGAATGTCCTATGGTCCTTGAGGTTTTCACCTCAAGAACTTTCTAAGGGGTGAGCCTCAGATTAGGGAATCATGAAGGACAGAACGTTGGTCTGCAGGAAGACCAGGACGCAGACGAACAGGAGCATAGCGAAGGACCAGGGGAGGACAGCCTTGAGGATGTCGGATTCCTTGCCTTCCATGTCCACGGAGGTAGCAGCAATAGCCAGCGACTGCGGGGAGATCATCTTACCGACCACACCACCGGTGGTGTTAGCAGCCAGCATGAGCTCGGGGGTTGCGCCGTGGATACCTGCGTGCTGCAGGTTCTCAGCAGCAGACACCTGCAGCTTGGAGAACAGTGCGTTCGCACTGGTGTCCGAACCGGTCACAGCGGTACCGATCCAGCCCAGAGCCGGTGCGAGGAACGCGTAGACGGTGCCCAGGCCTGCCAGGAAGGTACCCATAGCAATGGTCTGACCAGAGAAGTTCATGACGTATGCCAGTGCCAGAACCGAAGCAATGGTCAGGATGGACCAACGCATGCGGTAGACAACGGAACCGAACTCGGTGAAGATTGCCGGGAACTTGAAGGCGTAGCGGCCCTTCTCGTTGAAGAAGAAGTAGACCACAGCAACAACCAGACCGGAGATGATCAGCAGGGTGCCGGGGTTGGACATCCACGCGAAGTTGTAGACAGCGTCCTTGACGGGCTTGCCGTCAGCGGTGACGAGGCGGGAGCTCAGAGCCTGGATATCAATCTTGATGACGAAGCTCTTCAGCCATGCCTTCAGGCCAGCGTGCAGGTTAGCAACACCGAAGATTGCAACGACGATGACGTAGGGCAGCAGTGCCATCCAGACGCGAACGGCGGGCAGAGCTTCCTTCTCTTCAGCCTGTGCGGGCAGACCGTAGCGTTCACGAACGCCTGCGACGCCGCGCGGCTTCCAGAACTGCAGGAAGATCACGGCAACGCCCATGGAGACGATGCAGGCAACAACGTCGGTCAGGTTGTATGCGGGGGTAGCGGCGGTGACCCACTGTGCGATAGCGAAGGAAACGCCGATGACCAGTGCGGGCAGCCAAGCGTCCTTCAGACCCTTCATACCGTCAAGGATGACGAGCAGGATGAGCGGAACGAGCATTGCCAGGAACGGAGCCTGGTGACCAACGATGGTTGCGATAACGTGTGGGTCCTTGCCGCCGACTTCACCTGCGGTGGTAATCGGGACAGCAACCGCGCCGAATGCCACGGGTGCGGTGTTAGCGAGCAGAACGGTGACAGCAGCCTTAAGGGGCTTAACGCCCAGTGCCAGAATCATGGTTGCGGTAATTGCAACGGGAGCGCCGAAGCCAGCCAGTGCCTCGAGCAGACCACCGAAGCAGAATGCGATGAGGATAGCCTGGATGCGCAGGTCGCCGCCGCCGAGGCGGTCGAAGACGCGGCGCAGGTCTTCGAATCGACCGGAGAGAACGGTGATCTGGTAGAACCAGATGGCGCCCAGAATCACCCAGCAGATGACCAGGCCGTAGATGGCGCCGCGGACGGCGCTCAGGCCGGCGAGGTCAGCGGGCATGTGGAAGCCCAGCGCTGCTACGAGGATGGATGCTGCCAGTGCCACGAGTGCGGACCAGTGAGCGCGTGCCTTAACGCCCAGTAGCATCACAAAGAAGGTGAGGAGGGGAATGGTTGCCACGAGCGCGCTGAGGCCGAGGCTACCTCCCACTGCATTGGTTACAGCGGTATAAGTTTCCACTGGAACTCCTTTGGTTCAGGGTGTGTTTTGTGTGTGGTCAGACCATAGATAATTCTGTGGGGAACGAGTCATTGTTCCCTGCATGGGGATGTGGTCAGACCATTGATCGCATGTTTAGAAGAGTACCGGATAATGTGGTGTTTCACCAAAAGTGACCTGACTCATTTTTGTGGAAGGCGACCGGAACCTGGGCTCGCTTCCAGTGAAACTGCCGAAATATTGCGGTTCTGATAGTTAATTCCAGGTTCTGAAACTCGAATATTTTCAGATACATCACGAGTTGGGTGTATGGGTCATTGGTTTACCCAGGGGAGAGTCTTCATTTGGACGCATATACCCGAAAAGAATGTTGTTTTAAAAAGGAAAAGCCCCATAAAACAACCATAAAATCTTCAGAACGGCGGATTTCTAGGGGGTTTATGGTCCACTTCTGTGTGTTTGATAAATGTTCAATCTGCGAAAAGAATATAGGGGTCTTACGGGGGGTGCATGGGAGATGAGGTCACATGTACCGGAAGGTAGGGAAATATACCTTAAGGTCAGGTCGACCTAACCGGTTATTTAACAAGGAAAGTATGTGCTATTCCAACTAGAGAAAAGCCGCCCAACGGTGTTAAATGGCTAGAAAGATAAAAGACATCACCACGGTTTCTGATCCCACCGCATCCCACCTCCACTTGGGGCGCGCACATTAGCCGGAACCATCCGGCCCAGCTTCCCCGACTCAATACATCTGAGTCGCTTCTTTGGAAGACCGAACTTGTTCGGACTGTGCCCCGCCTGCCCCAGACGCAGGCGGTGAGACCGAGAAACTCTGAACACAGAGGAAAGGACGGACAAGTCATGCGCATTGCACTCTTCTCCACGTGCATCGTTGACGGCATGTACCCCCGCGTAGCACGCGCCACCGTCGAAATTCTTGAGCGCCTGGGCCACGAGGTTGTCTTCCCCCCGAACCAGACCTGCTGCTCTCAGATGCACGTCAACTCCGGCTACTTCGATGACGGTTACGAAGTCATCAAGAACCACGTTGAAGCTTTCGACTCCTGGGACTGGGACGTAGCTGTTGCACCCTCCGGCTCCTGCGTTGCTTCCCTGCGTCACCAGCAGGCAATGGTCGCACGTAGCCGCGGCGACGAAGCGCTGGCTCTGAAGGCAGAGCAGATTGCTTCCCGCACCTTCGAGCTTTCCCAGCTGCTAATCGACATCCTGGGCATCACCAACGCTGCCGAGCAGCTCGGCTCCTACTTCCCCGAGCACGTCACCTACCACAGCTCCTGCCACGGTATGCGTATGCTCGGCCTGGGCACCCGCCAGCAGGACCTGGTCCGCACCGTTGAGGGCATCAAGTACACCCAGATTGAGGGCATGGACCAGTGCTGCGGCTTCGGCGGTACCTTCTCCTTCAAGAACGCTGACGTCTCCGGCGCAATGGTCAACGACAAGGCAGACAACGTTGAAGCAACCGGTGCTTCCGTCTGCACCGGCGGCGACTGCTCCTGCCTGATGAACATCGGTGGCGCACTCTCCCGCCGCGGCTCCGACGTGAAGACCATCCACTTCGCTGAGATCCTCGCCTCCACCAAGGAAAACCCGCTCAAGATTGATGCCGAGCACCTCGAGCTCTCAATCGCCTAAGGAAAGATAAGACCTCATGACCGCTATTCAGCTTGGTATGCCCAAGGTCGTTCACTACGGCGAGGGCAACATTTTCGAAGAAACCCCCTTCCCCAAGTACGCGAAGGAAGAGCTCAAGAACGAGCAGCTACGCGCCAACCTGCGCTTCGTGACCCACGCGATCCGTAACAAGCGCGCACGCGTCACCGCAGAGGTGCCCGACTGGCAGGACCTGCGTAACACCGGTGAGTCCGTCAAGAACTACGTTCTGGCGAACCTGCCCGAGCTGCTCGAACAGTTCGAGCGTAACTTCACCGCCGCAGGCGGCCACGTGCACTGGGCACGCAACGCCACCGAGGCGAACCAGATTGCTCTGGACCTGATTCGCGAGCAGGGCGTGGACGAAATCATCAAGATTAAGTCCATGGCAACCGCAGAGACCGGCCTGAACGAATTCCTCGAGGAAAACGGCATCAACGCTATTGAGACCGACCTCGCGGAAGAAATCGTCCAGCTCGGCCACGACCGCCCCTCCCACATTCTGGTGCCCGCAATTCACCGCAACCGCCGCGAAATCCGCGACATCTTCCTGCGCGAAATTGAGGGTATTAACCCGGACATCACCGATGAGCCGGCAGAACTGGCAGAGGCATCGCGTAACCGTCTGCGTAACAAGTTCCTGAACACCACCGTGGCAGTCTCCGGCACCAACTTCGGTATTGCTGAGACCGGTACCCTGACCATCGTGGAGTCCGAAGGTAACGGCCGTATGTGCCTGACCCTGCCCGACACCCTCATTACCTTCATGGGTATTGAGAAGATTCTGCCCACCTTCCAGGACTACGAGGCATTCCTGCAGCTGCTGCCCCGCTCCTCCACCGGTGAGCGCATGAACCCCTACACCTCCATGTGGACCGGTGTGACCCCCGGTGACGGCCCGCAGAACATGCACGTCATCCTCATCGACAACGGCCGTACCGCCGTTCTGTCCGACGAGCTGGGTCGCCAGGCACTGCGTTGCATCCGCTGCTCCGCTTGCATGAACGTGTGCCCCGTGTACGAGCGCGCAGGCGGTCACGCCTACGGCTCCACCTACCCGGGCCCCATCGGCGCGATTCTGTCCCCGCAGCTCTCCGGTATCGAGGCTGCAGAGAACAACTCCCTGCCGTACGCATCCTCTCTCTGTGGCGCTTGCTACGAGGTTTGCCCCGTGAAGATTAACTTCCCTGAGGTCCTCGTGCATCTGCGCGCTAAGGATGTTGAGTCCCAGCACGCTGTCCGCGAGTTCGAGGGCAACAAGAAGGCTCCCTTCTCGCAGATGGACGGCATGATGCTCGGCGCGAAGAAGCTCTTCACCTCCGGCAAGATGATGTCGATTGCAGAGCGTGGTCTGCCCATGTCCCGCCTTATCAGCGGCCGCAAGCACAAGATCACCGCTGTTCCCGGTATCGTCAGCGGCTGGACCGCTTACCGCGACATCCCCGAGCCCCCCAAGGAATCTTTCCGCAACTGGTGGAAGAAGGAGAAGGGTCAGGCTCCGGCACGCGATAACGCTGAGCGCGTTGACATTCAGGCCCTCATCGAGGCAAACAAGGGTAAGGTCGCTGAGGCGGCAGCAAACGCCAAGGCAGCTATGGACGCCCAGGCAGCCCGTGAAGCTAAGGAGAACAACTAATGTCCTCTGCTAAGGAAGATATCCTCGCACGTATCCGCTCGTCCCTGGCTGACGCACCCGTCGCCCCCGAGCCCGTACGTAACTACCGCCGCGTCAGCGAGCTGAACGAAGAGCAGACCATTGAGATGCTCGTCGACCGCCTCATTGACTACAAGGCAAACGTGTTCCACGCGAACAAGGAGAACATCTCCAAGGTCATCGCAGAGCGACTGGGTGAAAAGTCCACCTACGTGGTTCCCGAGGGCCTGAACATGGAGTGGCTGCCGGCTGACACCGCTGACCGCAAGCGCGTCACCGACTCCGGTAGCACCCTCAAGCCCGGCTGCCTGAGCCTGGAAGAACTGGACGCAGTTGACGCTGTGGTCACCGGTTCGACCGTCTCCTGCGCAGAGACCGGCACGATCTTCTTGAACACCAACCCCGATGAGGGTCGCCGCGCCATCTCCCTGGTGCCCGACCACCACATCTGCGTGGTTCCCCGTTCCACCGTGGTGGAGCTGGTTCCCGAGTCGATCGAGCGTATCACCTACACCCGCCCTGTGACCATGATTTCCGGTCCGTCGGCAACCAGTGATATCGAGCTGATCCGCGTGGAGGGCGTGCACGGCCCCCGTACCCTGGACGTCATCATCTACGACGCTTAAGGTGCAGCGCCAGAAGGCAAACCTCTAAAGAAACCGCCCGAGAGCTAAGGCTCCCGGGCGGTTTCTTTATGCCCTCGAGGCTCCTAGTCTTCAGAAGCATATGCACCAGTCATGAGGATGCAAAAACGGTGGCGGGCCCATGTACCCGCCACCGTTCTGTGCTTTATAGGGTGGTGTATCGACGGTTAGCGTCGTAGCGCCCCGTGAGGGTGCTTAGGCGCGTGCGTCGAAGTGCTGCAGACCGGAGTCCTCGCGGCTACCGCCCTGGCCATCGCCAACATCGTGGTAGTCCTTGATCCACTCGATCTTCTGAACCCACTTGACCATCTTGTAGCCGTGCATGGAGTCCGCACGCAGACGGAGCGGGCCACCGTACACATCGGGCAGGGGCTTGTCGTTCATGCCCCACGCCAGGATGGTCTCATCTTCCATTGCCATGGAGATGTCCAGGCACTCGTAGTAGGGTTCGGTCGGGCGGCCGTCGTAGGTGTGGCCCACGTGGCCGAAGGAGGTCACCATAACGTAGCGTGCCTCGTCGGTCTTCTCGACCAGTGCGAGAACGTCGCGCAGGCGTACACCCTCCCACTTGGCAATGCCGGTCCAACCCTGCATGCAGGTGTGCATGGTGATGTTGACTTCCTTGCCCAGCTGCTTGAGCTCGTCAATGCTCAGGGACTTGGATTCCTTCACCAGGCCGCCCAGCTCGAGGCGGTAGTCAACGAACTCGTGCTCCTTCAGACGGTTCCACTCGGTGCTCTCACGCTCGGTCGGCGGGCGAGTGTTAACCCAGTGGAAGGGCGAAATATCGGCATCGGTGAAGGTCTTCTTCTGCACCTGACGCGAGGAAATACGGTCCAGCAGGACGTTACGAATCGGCTGGGTCAGACCCCAAATGAAGGTCTGGGTGAATCGCAGGTCGCGCAGGGACCAGTACGAAGCAAAGATCCACAGAGCGACGGCAAAGACAATACCGCCAATGAGCATGGTGACTGCCTGAGCGAACTGTGCTGCGTCCACCTCGTTATAGGGCTTGTTCAGCATCATGTGGGCGATGTTGTACTGGGGGTGAACCACGAACACCAGAGCCACGTGAATAACAGTGAATACGCAGTAGAAGGCCATACCCAGGAAGTGGATGGAACGCGCGGTCTGGCGGTTACGGAAGAGGCGTACGTAGCCGGGGAAACGGCCGCAGAATGCCGGGCTCATAATCGGGCCGGTTGCAATCATCAGCGGTGCCACAATGAACACCACGGTGAAGTACATAATCTGCTGCAGAGCGTCGTACGGCTGGAAGTGCTCAATCGAGGGAATCTGGAAGCCAGCGTAAATCTGGATGGATTCCCACGCCTGCGGGATGATATCCCAGCTGGTCGGGACGATGCGGCGCCACTGGCCGGTCAGGAACAGCAAGGAGACGTAGACGAGACCGTTAGCAATCCAGATAAAAGTAACTAGAGCGTGCCATGCACGGCCGAGACCAATCTGGCCGTTACCGGGTAGGGAGATAAGCGGCGACAGTCGACGCTGGTCGTCGCGGGCAGTGAACTCACCGGGGACAGTCGAAACCTTGTCCTTGGTGAACTTGAGCCACTCGGAACCCGGGGTGCATTGGTTGTTCCAGTACAGACGGGGGTGAGAGGCGAGAACTTCCCAACCTGAACGAATCAGGAAGCCCATCATAATGAAGTTGATGAAGTGCGTAATTCGGAGCCATGACGGGAAGTCTAGCTCTACGCCACCAGTGCTCGCGGTGAGGAGTAGTTGGTGCATGATTTTTCCTTCGGAAATGACTGTGTGTGCAGACAATCGTTAGGATTCAGTGCGAGGCCTTGAGATGTGAGGTTAGAAATAATTACCTTTCTGACCCATATGGTCCTCCTCCGTGGTTGGGAGCCGCCGGGGTATCGTCGCGGATACTCCCGAAAGGGGCGCCTCCCGTGTGTGAATGGGGAGGTACACCAGCTCCCGCTGGGGCGGAAGCGGCTCTGTGTATGTATGTTGGTTTATGTGTGTTTTAGGGAAATTCCCTGTCTGCTTTCAATTTTATAGGACAAAGTGTCAGTCGAGAAAGCTAAGACACGTCATGTTCTGTAATATTTGCATAAAAAATCCGAATTTAAGGAAGATTCTCATCTTCCCGCGGTTTATAAGGTTATTCGGATGCAAAAAGCCCACCGCAGCCTCAAGAGAGGGTGCGGTGGGTTTTGATCATATATGTGGGATGCATGTTGGTTTGCAGGGCTTTAACTGCCTGGTATTGTGTGGTTTTATAAATTCAATCCCACATAAGGTTGCGGTGACTGTAAGCGAGATTCTCACTCAAACCGATTCGTCAGCCCGAATTTGAAGGTTTGAAGGAACGAAGCACAACCCGGCGTCGCCGCAGCTACTTCTCTGCAGAACCAGTAGGCTCCCCAGAACCGGCAGTCTTCGCAGAGCCGGGCTGAGCATCAGAATCAGACTGCGCATCGGCGTCAGACTGGGACTTCAAACGAACCACCGGAATCATGCCCGTGGTCAACTTCGTCTGAGCATTACGCTGAGCCTTCAACGCGTTCATCTGCTCCTTACGGCTCGGCTCCTGCTGAACCGGCTGACCAGAGCCAAACGCCTGACGAATACCCAACGCCCACAGCGGGAACAGCAGAACCGTCAGCGCACCGCCAGCAACCAGCAGCGACGCCGTGGACTCCTCCAAAAGATCCGAACTGGTCGCAACCTCCGTCACCGCCACAATAATCGGCAGACCCGCAGCCGAATACAGCGCCAACTGCGCCTTCTGCGCGCGCGTGGTCAAACCCGAACGGGTATCAAAGAAATGCTCCGCCAAAAGCACCGGAACACCGCGGCACAGCAGAATACCCACCACCACGGCAAGCAGACCCAAAGGATTAGCCACCACAGCAGAGACATCAATGCCCATACCGCTGACCACAAAGAACAGCGGAATCATGAACGTAAAACCAACCACCTCAAGGCGGCGAGTCATCATGTGCAGAGCCGCCGGAGGGGTCAGGGTACGCAGAATCAGGCCCGCCGCGAACGCGCCCAGCACCGCATCCAAATCAAAGAGGGCAGTGCACATAATCAGGGTCGCCAGCAGGAACATCGCAAGACGCAGAACCGTCTGACCGGTCGTATTCGCCTCCGCAGCCATAATCTGACGCAGACCCGGCACATGCGCAAACAGACGATGCGGAATCAACGCCACAATCACCGCCACCACCATAAACGCCAGCAACACCACAATCGCCATGCCCGGCGAACGCGAAGACAGCAACAACGAGATAGCGAAAATCGGCAGAAGCTCACCCACAGCACCGTGCACCAGCACCGCATTACCCACCGGCGTACCGGCAGCACCGTGAGACTTCAACATTGGTAGCAGAGTACCCAACGCCGTGGAACTCAACGCCACCCCCACCGCAATATACGTATTCAGCTCATGCGAGAACGACGTAATAACCGCCGCACCAGTCATACCCAAAGCAAAGCACATCACCCACGTGGTAATAGCGCTATAACCCTGACGGCTACGCAACGACGACACGTTAATCTCAAAGCCCGCAATCAAAAAGAGCATGCCCAAGCCCAGCTCCTTCAGCAGCGGGATACCGCCCTCACTGCTGGCAAGGTTGAGCATATTCGGGCCAATCAGCAGACCAAAAATGAGCAGGAAAACCACATCAGGGATCTTCTTACCCGTCAGCCGCGAAAGAATCGGAGAAATCAGCGCAACCAACGTAATCCAGAAAATGGACACAAACTGGCCGCTATCGTGGCTCGACCCTTCCGAAAGAGTCGTACCCGACGCCAGAAGAGCACCAAAAGTCCCCAAATCCGTCAGAAAAAGAGGGGAAAAAGTCGAAAACATAAAACCTCAACGTGGTGTATGTACAGGTGGGGCGCGTACAGAAAAGTAACCGGGGCGAAGCACTCGCGGGATCGCCCCACCGTATAAGAACGTACCAATGGTACACACCCAACCTCGTGCAACAACACTTGAACAGCACTCACCGAAGGGCAAGAGGATCCCGCCAACAGCCGGGACAGAAGCGGCATGAGAGCAAAACCTCCGCGCCACCGCCCGAGCAGACACAGCTTCCACCGTTACACTTAACACCTATGCCAGCGCATCCGGCTCACACCACCGGACGCGGCAGATACCCCGGCAGGGCACACCCCCTGGCGTAGCCCTAGCAGGGCGCACAGACTCTCAAACACGGCACTACAAGGAGCGAGGACATGGCAGCAGGGCGCACACAACCCATCCCCACCGTCAGCAGCGGGGCACGCGCCGCCTCCCTCGGAGGCACCCGACGCGACCTCGGGCTCGACCTCGCCCGCGCCTTCGCCGTGCTCAGCCTGCTCATCCCCTTCGGATACTGGCTGCAACTGATCCCAGTGTCCTGGAAGTTCTGGATCCCGCAGACCCTCGTGCCGGCTGAACCGCTCTTCGCTGCCATCCTTGGTGCGGCCGCCTGGCGGTACGCACGCACCGCGAACTTCCCGCAACTCTTCGCCGGAACCATCGTGCGATTCCTGGCGCTGCTTCTGCTGGGCGTGGCACTCATGCAGGGCATCACCTACCTGCCGCAAGCTGACGTGACCGTACCCGCGCAGGGCTTCTCCTACTCCCTGCCCTTCGACATGCTCGTGCACCTGGCGCTACTCACCCTGCTGACCCTATTCGTCGTGCACCTTCCCCTGTGGGCAATCGCAGTGCTAGCGGTAGTCACCAGCCCCTTCATTACCTGGACCTACACCCTGCTCATGGACGTAGCCGCCCAGGCAGATGCGTGGACCGCCGTCCAGCTACCCTTCCTCGCAAGCCACGGCGTCAACCACGCCCAAAGCGCCCAGCTCATCTGGGTCATGTGCCTGGGCATCGTACTCGTGCGCCTCTACGACAACCTGCAAGCAAAGCTCGCAATCCCCGTGGTACTCGCCGTGCTGGCGCTCGCCGTCTACCGCACCTTCAACCCCTACACCGAGCTCGGCTTCCTCAACAGCCCGCAGGTGCTGCTAACCCTAAACCTCGCGGCAACCCTCTACTTCTGGGCCGAATGCGCGCGCCTGCTCTCCGCACAGGCGGGAATGCTCACCCCCATCGCCCGCCTGGGCCAGATGTCGCTGAGTGCCTCCATTGTGCTGAGCGGAATCATCATCTACGCCGGACCCACCATCAAGGCATTCACCGTCGGCGAGCACTACGTCGCCACCGGAGGCTGGGGCACCGCCGTGTACTGGAGCGCCTTCCTGCTGCTCGGCGCTGTTATCGCCCTGGGCTTCTGCACCCTCTGGTCACGCATGGCACGCTCCATTGCCGGACGCGGCCCCCTGGAGGCGATTCTCGCCCTCATCTCCGGGCGCGGCTAAACGGAACTGAACTCAAAACGAAAGCGACCCCCTCCCTGCGTTCCTGCGCGGGGAGAGGGCCGCTTTTATACACTCAAACTGCGCAGCAAAAATACTGCGGGTACGACAAAGCCCCGGTCCAGAGGACCGGGGCTATCTGTCGGGATGACAGGATTTGAACCTGCGACCTCGTCGTCCCGAACGACGCGCGCTACCAAGCTGCGCCACATCCCGATGTTGACCTATCAGCGAATACCGTAGGCAACTCACCTAGAATAACCCAAAAAAATTCAGAACGCAACACAGCGGCACTCCACCGCTCAGGGAGAGGCAAATAAAGTTCCTAGGCTTCAGCCTCCTGAACCTGATTCAGCTCATCCCAGGAGGCGTACATCGCCGCAAAACGACCGCCGGAGGCAATCAGCTGCTGCGGGGAGCCATCCTCCACCACAGAACCCTCATGAATCACCAGCACACGATCAGCGCCCAGAACCGTCGAGAGGCGATGCGCAATCACCAGCGCCGTACGCCCCGCCAACACGGTTCGTAGCGCCGCCTGCACCGCACGCTCACTCGGGATGTCCAGCGAAGCCGTCGCCTCATCCAGAATCAGCACCCGCGGATTCGCCAAGAACACGCGAGCAAACGAAACCAGCTGACGCTGACCCGCCGACAGGGTAATACCGCCGCGGCCCAGCTGCGACTCGTAGCCCTCACGCAGACGCTCAATGAACGCGTCAGCACCCACCGCCTTTGCGGCAACCTTCACCTGCTCATCGGACGCCTGCGGGTTACCCATGCGGATATTCTCCAGAATCGACGCGGAGAACAGGAACACCTCCTGGGTCAGCATGAGCACCTCACGGCGCAGCTGCGCATCCGCCAGCTGGCGGACATCCACGCCGTCAATACGCACCTGACCGGCTGAAACATCGTAGAAACGAGCCACCAGCTTAGCAATCGTCGACTTACCGGCACCCGTAGCACCCACCAGCGCCACGGTCGTACCCGGCTCAATGCGCAGGCTTGTCTCCTTCAAAGCGTGACGATCCGAAGTGTACCCAAAGACCGCCGAATCCAGCTCCACCAGAGCACCCTGAACCGTGCCGGACGTGCCCGCAGCGGTACCGGTAGCAGACTCTACAGCGCGCTCATGCGGATGCTCCGGTTCAGCAACCTCCGGCTCCTCAGCCAAGAACGACGACAGCTTCTCCAGCGCAGACATCGCCGACTGGAACATGTTGTAGAACTCAGAGAGCTGCATGACCGGCTCAAACACACGGTTCGCGTAAATCACCAGCGCCAGCAGGGTACCGATCTGCATGGTGCCGCCCAGCACCGCATAACCACCCAGCACTAGCGCACCGGCAATAAACACATTGCCCAAAAGCATCAGCACGGGCGAGTAGACGCCGAAAATCTTAATGGAATCCATCACCGCAAGGCGGTAACGCTCCGACGCCTGAGCGTACTCAGAACGCATCTGCGCCTCCGCACCAAACGCCTTCACCGCGCGGATACCCGTAAAAGTCTCCACAAAACGGCTCGTCAAATGCGCAGACTCGGTACGCATCGTACGGAAAACCGGCACCGCAGCCTTCTGGAACCAGCGCGTCAAGAAGTAAATCGGCACGCCCATGACCAGCATGAACAGACCAATACGCCAATCCAGAAGGAAAATAGCGACCGCAGAAATCACCATGGACAGCAAGGTAATCGCCAACTGGCTGATGCCGCTGTCCAAGAAGCTGCGGACCGTATCAATATCGCTGGTCAGACGCGAAATGACCTTGCCCGAGGTGTACCGCTCATGGAACGACACGCTCAGCGACTGCGCGTGACGGAACACCCGCTTACGCAGGTACACCACCACGCCCAGCGACACGCGCACCGTGTACGCCACGTTGACCCATGAGAAGATCGCGGTCACCGCGGTAGCCACCACAAAGAACACCAGCAGGGTCAGCAGGACAGAAGCATCACCCTGCTTGAGCGGTTCAATCGAACTATCCAGGACGCGGGCAATCAGAATCGGCGCAACCGCTGAGGAACCCGACACCAAAAGCACCGAAATAATCGACAGAGCCAACGCCCCACGGTGCGGGCGCAACATCTGGCGCAGCAGAGCCATCGAGCGTTCACGGGTCTCCGCGCGCTCTTGCGGGCTCATCTGCTCCCGCGGCTCCGCCGGACGATGATGGGCCATTAGCCCTCCTCCATCGTCATCAGCTGACGGTACTGCTCCGAAGAGTCCATCAGCTCAGTGTGAGTGCCCTCGGCGACCACAGCACCATCAACCATCAGCAGCACACGGTCCGCCAGAGCCACCGTGGAGGGGCGGTGCGCCGTCAGCAGGGTCGTGGCGCCGCCCAGGCCCTCCAGCCCCTCACGCAGACCGGTAATAATACGCTCCTCGGTGTTCACGTCCAGCGCCGAGAACGGGTCATCCAGCAGCAGCACGGAGGGGCGCTTCGCCAGGGCACGCGCCAACGACAGACGCTGACGCTGACCACCCGAAAGGCTCAGACCCTCCTCACCAATGACGGTATCCAGACCCTGCGGAAGCTCCGCCACGAAATCGCACGCAGCCAACTGCAACGCGGTCTGGAGGGTCGCCTCCAGCTCTTCTGCGGCAGGGTAGTCCTCATCCTCGGTGCCGTGTTCGTACTGCTCGGCAACACCCATCAGCACGTTCTCGCGGACCGTGCCGGAGAAGAGCACCGCCTCCTCAAAGACGAACGCGGTCTGGGCGCGCACCTCCTCAATGGACATGTCGGCGGTGTCTCGGGTGCCAAAACGCAGGGAACCGGAGGTCGGCTCGTAGAAACGCGGAACCAGCGACAGCACGGTCGACTTACCGCTACCGGTTGCACCCACCAGCGCCAGAATCTCACCCGGGAAGACCTTGAAGTCCACGTCCTTCAGCACGGAAACCTCGGGTGCCTTCACCTCAGAGTTCGCGTCGGTATCCTCAGCAGAAACAGGTGCTTCGGCAGCATCGTAGCTGAACTGAACGTGATCGAAAGTGACAGATACTGCGCCACCGCTGGGGTACTGCATAGTTTCCTTCCCGGAGCCGCCCTCGGCAGACACTCCAGCTACTGTTGACGAATCAGAAGCACCCTGCGGATGCTCGGGCCCAGACACAGCCGCGGAGCCACGAACCAGCGGCACCGCCTCAAAGCCGGGCTCGTCCATAACCTCGTTGTGGCGTTCCAATGCCACCTTATAGCTCAAATAGGCAGACATCAGCGCGGTCGAGCGCGTCACGTGGCTGAGCACGGTCGTCTGCACCGCAAAGTAGGCGGTCATCGCGCCCAGGCTCAAGGTGCCCGCCGCAACCTGCGAAGCGCCCACAGCCAGCGCCACCGCCGTGGAGACACCCACAATCAGGCCCTGGTACAGGGCAACACGAGCCACCAGCATCGACCTGCCGTACTCGCGCACCTGCAGGGCGTCCACCGACTCGGAATATTCCTGAATCTGCTCGGGGGAGCGGCCCAGCGCCTTAATCACGCGGATGCCGCGCACCGACTCCTCAATGCGGGTGGAGAGGTCGCCCGTCATCTGCTGAATCTCATGTGAAGCGCGGTAGTACTTGCGGGTGAAGTTCACCAGCGACAGCACCAGAATAGGCACGGTCACCACGAACACCAGCGCCAGAGACGGCGAAGAACGCAGCATGAAGAAGCCACCGACCAGGAACATCACCGCAACAGTCAGCATCTGAACAATACCGAAAGACAACCAACGGCGAATCGTCCCCAAATCGCTCATGGAGCGGGTCAGCAACTGACCGGAGGGCCAACGATCCAGCAGCGAAAGCGGGGCACTGAGCAGGCGGTCAAAGAAGTTCATGCGCATGGACAGCTCAATCGTGGAGGTCGGGTCCACAATCAGCCAGCGCCTCCAATACATGAAGGAGGCATGCGCAATACCCAGCAGAAGCACCAGGCCGCCGGCAATCCAGATGGCGCTCTCGGTGGTGCTCTGCGAGAGATGATCCACAATAATCTGCAGTACCTGCGGGATGGAAATCTCAAGGGCACCGGCACCGAACGCCACGAGCAGACCCACGCCCCAGCGCAGGCGAATCGGGCGCGCGTAGGCGGCCAGGGTGCGGGGAGCCCGGTTGCCCTCGGCGTAGTCGATCGGGTCGGGGGTCGGTTCGCTCGCCGTCTCCAAGAAGGGGTTGCGGCGCCGCTTAGGCGTGCGTGCTGTAGAAGCCTCAGACATTAGCGGCGGCCACCTTTCGAAGCGGCGGCTTCACCCTTATCGCGAGCCGTGAGGGTCACCAGGATTGCCTCCGGCGGGCAGAACAGACGCACCGGCGCAAAACGAGAGGTACCCAAACCGGCAGAAACCTGAACCGGAATACCGGACTGCTCACTGACACCCTTCGCACGCGAAGGCGGCAAATCGCAGTTGCTGACCAGGGCATGACCGCCGGGCAGGCAGACCTGACCGCCGTGCGTATGACCGGCAAAAATAGCCTGCGCACCGTCCTGCACGAAGCGGTGCAGGGTACGCATATAGGGGGCGTGCGCCACGCCGATACGGACGCTCGGCTCCTCACCCTCATCGAAGGCGCCGGGAGCGAAGCCGGGGTGCTCATCGTAGCGCAGGTGCGGGTCATCCACACCGGAGAATTCCAGACGCAGACCCTTAAGGTTCAGCGTATCGTAGCGGTTGACCAGGCCCGTCCAGCCGCGCGACTCGAACGCCTCGTGCATCCGCTCAATGGGCAGTGCTACACGCGAGCCCTCCTCAATCATCTGCGGGGTGCGCGGCTGCCACAGGTAGCGTGCCGGGTTCTTGAAGACGGGCGCGAAATAGCAATTCGAGCCGGGCACAAACACGCCGGGGAAATCCATGAGCGGGTCGAGCGCCTCCAGCAGCGGACCCATACCGTCCACGTGGGAGAGATTATCGCCCGTGTTCATCACCAAATCCGGCTCCAAGGCAGCCAGCGAGTGCATGAAATCAATCTTCTTCTGCTGGCCCGGGATCATGTGCATATCCGAAATATGCAGAATCCTGAAGTCAGGACTACCGGCGGGCAGTACTGGCAGGGACTCGGTGCGGAGCTGAAAATTGTTCAGCTCAATAAAGTGCCCATACGCCGCCGTGGCGGCCCCCAAGGCTGCAGTGGCGGCTACCGCCCCCGCTACCTTCTTCAGGAGCGGGGAGGAGCCGCGTGCGCCGGGGACCGCCACGGGGACGC
>ERZ1674174.30-NODE-30-length-49694-cov-17.758214_pt1 | contig 49694 bp, 48 predicted proteins | sample MGYA00581289_ERZ1674174 | MGnify/ENA primary metagenome ERZ1674174 (study PRJEB41354, sample SAMEA4873342) | human saliva metagenome | biome: human-associated habitat [ENVO:00009003]; feature: mouth environment [ENVO:08000002]; material: saliva material...
CCACAAAGCGGGAGGCGCGCTCAGCCAGCTCGCTCAGCAGGCCCTGGTTGCGGTTCACCGAGTCGGCGGGGGTGTGCGCCACGGGTGCCTGAACAGCCGGTGCGACCGGTGCCGCAGCAGCCTGTGCGGGCTGGGATGCGGAGGCGGGGCGCTTGCGGGCGCGGCGCTTCACAGCGTCCGCCTTGGGGCCGGAGCCAACCAGTGCGGTGCCGGACTCAGCCTCTGCCGCGGCGGGGGTTACCGGGGTTGCGGGTGCCTTGTCGCCGCCGGAGATGCTGATAATCGGGGTACCCACCTCAACGGTTTCACCTTCGGCAACGAGCAGCGCCTCGACGGTGCCGGCGAAGGGCGAGGGAAGTTCCACAACGCTCTTCGCGGTTTCAATTTCGACGAGGACGTCGTTGATGGCGACCTCGGTGCCGACTGCCACCTTCCAGCTGAGGATTTCTGCTTCGGTCAGGCCTTCGCCCACGTCAGGGAGCGGGAAAATCTGGGACATTTTTACCTCTCACTAGGGCATATACCCTATACGGAATATTCTGTGCGGGCTTTCAACCCGCCATAGCGCAACACGCTGATACGTCAGATCAGGGTATGCCTAGTAGTCAAAAGCGCGGTCAACCGCCTCAAGAATACGGTCAATATCGGGCACGTACTCTTCTTCAACACGAGAAACCGGGTACGGCATGTAGTAGCCGCCCACGCGAATCACCGGCGCCTGCAGGCTGTAGAAGCAACGCTCCGTAATAGCCGCAGCCAGCTCGCCACCCATACCGCCAAAGGTCGGTGCCTCGTGCGCAATAATCAGGCGGCCGGTCTTCGCCACCGAAGCAGCAACAGTCGGCACATCCAGCGGCGAAATCGAGCGCAGATCAATCACCTCAATCGAGCGGCCATCCTCCGCGGCAGCCTCTGCGGCAGCCAGAGCAACCGGCACCAGCGGACCGTACGCAACGATGGTCGCGTCCGTACCTTCACGCACCACCTGGGCGCTAAACGGATCAAAGGAAGTGTCGCTAAAGTCCACTTCACCCTTGAGCCAGTAGCGGCGCTTCGGCTCAAAAATAATGACCGGGTCGGGGCACTCAATCGCCTTGCGGGTCATCCAGTACGCCTCGTGCGGGGTCGAGGGGGTCACAATGCGCAGACCCGCGGTGTGGGCGAACAGCGCCTCCGGGGACTCGGAGTGGTGCTCCACCGAACCAATCACGCCACCGTACGGAATGCGGATAGTCACCGGCACCGTGTACTGCTTGTCTGTGCGGTTATGAATCTTCGCCAGCTGGCTCGTGATCTGGTTGTAGGCGGGAAACACGAAGCCGTCGAACTGAATCTCCGGCACGGGGCGGTAGCCACGTAGCGCCATACCGATGGAGGTGCCGATAATGCCGGACTCGCCCAGGGGCGAATCCATGACGCGGCGGTTGCCGAAGCGCGCCTGCAGGCCCTCGGTCACACGGTACACGCCGCCGAGCTTGCCGATATCCTCACCGAGCATGACGACGGTGCGGTCGGCTTCCATGGCGTCTTCCAGGCCGCGGGTAATCGCCTTGGCGAGGGTCAAACGTTCAATTTTCTCGCTCATGCTTACTCCTCTTCAAAGCCTGCAACGTAGTTACGGTAGAACTCGCGGTCGTCTTCCACCTGCTGGTGTTCCTGCACGTAGACGCGGTCGAAGAAATACTCAAAGTCGGCAACCTCAGAGTTCAGCACTGCCTCACGCACGCCGTTCGCGACCTGCTGCGCAGATTCTGCAACCTCTTCGAAGAAGGCATCATCGGCATAGCCCTGCTCGCGCAGGTACTTCTCGAGGCGAATCATGGGGTCGCGGTGCAGCGGGCCCTCAAGATCGGCGTCGGTGCGGTACTTGGTGGGGTCATCCGCGGTGGTGTGCGGGCCGAGGCGGTAGGTTTCAGCCTCAATCAGCACGGGGCCTTCGCCGGCGCGAATCTTTTCCATGGCGTAGCGGGTTGCTGCCAGTACGGCGAGAACGTCGTTGCCGTCCACGCGAATACCCTCGAAGCCATAGCCTGCGGCGCGGGTCGATACCGGCACGCGGGACTGCACCTCGAAGGGCACGGAGATAGCCCAGCGGTTGTTCTGCACGAAGAAAAGCACCGGCGCGTTATAGGAGGCGGCAAAAACCATGGACTCGTGTGCGTCACCCTCGGTGGAGGAGCCGTCACCAAAGTAGACCGCCACGGCGGGCTTCTGGGTATCCTCGGCAGGGTCGGTTGCCTGACCCTGACCGGTGCGGCGGGTGCCGGTTTCAGCTTCAATGTCGGCGTCGAAGTTCAGACCCATGGCGTAGCCGACGGCGTGCAGGGTCTGGGCGGCAAGCACCTTGGTGTAGGTGTGGAAGTTGTGCGCCTTCATGTCCCAGCCGTGGGTGGTGGAGCCGCGGAAGATGGTGATCAGGTCGCGGAAGTCCACGCCACGCGTCAAGGCAACGGCGTGCTCACGGTAGGAGGGGAAGATGTAGTCGTTGGGTGCGTAGGCAAGTGCGGAGCCGACCTGTGCGGCTTCCTGGCCTCGGCTGGGCACCCAGAGGGCGAGCTGACCCTGGCGCTGCAGGGCGGTTGCCTCGTCGTCGAATCGGCGGGTGGTGTACATGAGGCGGTATGCCTCGCGCAGGGTGTCTGCGTTGACGTCTTCGATGTACCGACTGTAGGTGGGGTGTTCGTGTACGGTGCCGTTTTCATCCATGAGCTGGATGCGTTCGGGCACTCCGGGGTACTTGTCGTTCTCGTGCATCTAACCTCCACACGTGACGAGGGCTTGGCCCTCAGCGGCTTGGGTTTTAGTCTCAACTTTCACCTGATGGTGCAGGGTTTGAGGTGTTCCAGCAAGCCTGTGAGGGTCTGGGCATATATAGTTACCAGTCTACTCTTTTCGGCTTTATCTCGCGGCAGTTACGCTGATAACGCAGTGTATTATGCCCTGTCATTCACTATTTGAACATCATTAAATTAAACCTCCTGTATATTCTTTTTTGAGAATATATGGGAGGTTTATTTTAACTACTGAGAGCTTTTTCGGGCCATCATTTTTCCCGTGCGAGAACCATTTGAAAAGCCCAAACAAACCTCGACAAGGGAAAATAGTACATTGTTCAATTAGGGCCGAGCGGGTACCCCCACCCCTTCACAAGATGCTCTAGAGCCCCTTCGCGAAGACCTCACAGAGCGAGAGGAAACGGTCATTCGCCTCCACCTCGCCAATGCTCACGCGAACACCCTCGGTACCGAACGCACGCACCGACAGGGCATGCTCAGCCATCAGCTGCACAAACTCACCCGTGCGCTCCCCCAGCGGCAGCCACACAAAGTTCGCGTAAGTGCTCGGGAAATCGTAGCCCAGCTCCCGCAGTCGAGCGGTCACGCGCTCACGCTCAGCGACCAGGTGGCTCACGCGCTCCATCACCGCATCCTCATGCTCGATGGAGGCGATAGCCGCCGCCTCAGCCAGCGCCGTCACGGCGAACGGGGTTGCCGCCACGCGCAGGTGCTGCGTAATCTGCGGGTGCGAAACCGAGTAGCCCACGCGCAGACCCGCCAGGCCCTGCGCCTTGGAGAAGGTGCGCAGAATGATGACGTTCTCATAGTCGCGGTAGATGTCCATGCCGTTCAGCGGGGCTTCTTCCCCTTCCGGCACGGTGGAGGCGGCGCAGAACTCGAAGTACGCCTCATCAATCACCACGGGGATGTGGGCGGGCACCTTCTCCAGGAACGCACGGATCTGACTTTCGGTGACGGCGGGGCCGGTCGGGTTGTTGGGGGTGCAGACCAGGATCAGGCGGGTGCGGTCGGTGATGGCTGCCGCCATGGCGTCCAGGTCGTGTGAGCCGTCGGGCAGGTTCGGCACCTGCACGCTGCGAGCGCCCATAATGCCGACGAGGATCGGGTATGCCTCGAAGGAGCGCCAGGCGTAGATGACTTCGTCCTGCACGCCGTCGGCGTTTACGCCGGCGAAGGTTTTGAGGATTTGGTTGAGCGCGCCGAGGCTTCCGGCACCGGTGACGATGTCGTCAGCGTCCACGCCCAGTCGTGCAGAGAGCTTGTGGCGCAGGGCGGTGGAGAGCGGGTCGGGGTAGCGATGCGCGGTCGCAAATTCTGCGAGGACGCGCGCGACCTCAGGTACGGGGCCCAGCGGGTTCTCGTTTGAGGAGAGCTTGTACTGGGTGAGGCCTTCAACGGGTGCGGGCGGCTTGCCTGCCGCGTAGCTGGGCAGGGTGTTGAAGACGGGGCGGACCGGGATGTTGGCGTGTTCAGCTGACTGGCTCATGCTTCCAGTATGTGCCTGCGGGCGGCTCGGAGGCTAACGCTTCTCACCTGGAGAGCAGGTCGCGAGCAAGCTGTACCTGTGCAGGTAGCAGAGACTAGCCGCGAGCGCTGTACGCAAAGGCTGTACATAAAAGCTGCACGCAGAGATGGAGGAGCGCCGCCGGGGTTGTTCCCGGTGGCGCCCCTCCTTTTCTCTTCTCTACTCTACTCGCCCCCTCCACCCTCCACCGAGTCTTTGAGATACCGAGTCCTTGAGGTTGGTTCTTTGGACTCGGTGTTTAGACCATCAGGGGTTCACGCTCCTCGATGGGAGTCAGGTCCTCGGGAGGGCCTGGGGCGCGGAACCCGGGGTCAATGTTCTCGGGAGGAGCTGGGACGAGGAACCCGGGGTCAATGCTCTTAGGCGGGAGCATGGGCGCGGGTTTCAAGTCCGGCAGGGTAGGAATGAGCGACTCGCTACCTTCGTAGTCTCCACCCTGTCGGGGCCCGGAGAACGGGTCCCTGAGCACAGAACCAGGACTAGGGAACTGCAAGCGATCGATGATTGGCTGAGTAACAGCCTTTTCGATGTGCGTATGCAGATCTGCAGGTTTGGGCAGAATGTCCGGCGGGATCAGACTTGCAGGGGGTAGCGGCCCCTCTGCCTCGATTCGAGCGGGCATCTTGATGGGTGCAGGCTCCGGACGACTCAGGTCGCTCGGCATATTGATGGCGGGCGGCAGATGCTGCGGGTTGTATCCCTGCAGGAGGGGCACCTTGGGCATCTGCGGTGCAGGGGTTTCCGGCCAGGCAGGTGGCGGGCTCTGAGGCTTTTCCGACGGAGTCGGCTCAGGGTGAGGAATCGTCTTCTGGGCACCCTCGATGACGGCAGGGAGTGTCCCGCTGAACTTCCCCCCTACATATTCTGCTGTTTGCTGTACCCGTTCCACCCGATCTCTAATATCTTGAAGGCCCTTAAACTTACCGCCCGTTCCTTGTTCAATCGCTTCGTCTATACCCTTCTCGTCAAACTTAACTCCAGATTTATGGGCTTGGTCTATGTAAGTTCCGAGACGTGCGAGCGTTACGCCCTTTCGCTCAGCCGAGCTGTACCCGTCTGGCATGGCAGAGCCCGAGGTAACCTTCTGTTCCCCCAGCACATACTCTTTGCCGTCCATTGCCGCACGCATGCCACCAAATACCGCTCCACTATATCCTTCGCGTTCTAGGGTTTCTCGATATTTTCCACCATCATGTTCAGGATTCTGGACTGTGATTGGCGTATCACGGTCGTCAGGACGCCATCCATCTTCTCGCCATGCAGAGTCAGGAACCCAGTCTCCTTCTCCTTCCACGTAGTCCACGGCGAAACCACGACGTTTGGCGGGCAAACCCCGCAGCGGAGTACCTTGAGCATAGATACCCATAATGTTGATTTCTTTGGCAACCTCGAGACTATTAGCCATGTTGTAGGCAATCATGGCGCCCTGGCTGAAACCCTCCATGTACACGCGTGCGCCCTGAGGTGCCCCTGCATCACGCAGGGCCTGCAAAACCATCTGGTAGGCGGGATTCTTCAGAGTATCTTCACCTAACGTTTCACGCATAGCGCCTGCCGGATCAATGGGAGAACCACCCCATGAGGCAAAATTAGTACCCGGAATACTCACCACATACAGTGCATGGGCTGGGTCGCCTTCATGTCCTGCTTCGTACATGACGGTAACAAGCACTGCACCGCGCTCGCCCCTACTCGCATCTTGCTGGGAACGTTCGAACTCCTGGTCCTGTGCCTTGGCAGCCGCCTGCAGACGGTCCGAGCTGACGCCTACAGAGAGCTGGCTTTTCTCGCCACGATGTGCAGCAACACCGTATTTTTCAGCTGAGGTGGTAGACACGCTATACGCCCTCTTATCGGCCTCCGGGCCATGGAGGGGACCTACAATGCCAACTCCATTCTTTTCCAGTACTTTCTCAATGAATTCCTGGGACAGTCCCGTCATAGCGGAGAATCTGCTAGCAATACGTGGACGCGCAATCTCGGGGTTCCATTTGGCGTCGAAGTAGGCGGCTACGCCGAAGAGGGCGAGAGCGGTTAGAGGCGAAAAAGGCAATGTCCGAGAGGCCGCGAAATACCCAAGCTCGGGAATGGTGAGCTTAACGAAATAGGTGATATTTCCGTATCCTCTTGCGATAAGTCCGCGGATATAGTCTTGGCTACTGCGCCCGTCGGGTAGCTTTCCACCGTGTGTCTTACCTGTGAACTCAAACCAGCCTGCGACAATATTTTCGGTCTGCAGGTAGGAGCTGTGGGCTGCACGGACGGCGGCTGCGGTGGCGCCGAACTTTGCGGCGCTAATACCTAGGTCTGTAACAAGGCCGGCACAGAGGCCAGATGCCTGCTGGGCGCGCCCGTTGATGCCGAGGAAGAGCCTGGTTTCGGCGGCGATGCCGAGAATCGGCATGGTGCGGTCGGCGCAGGTACGGCTGACGGTGTCGAGCCCGTCGGCAATGGCGGGCATTTCTTCGAGAGTAACGCTGATGGTACCCCCAGTAAGCACACCAGGCCCAGTGGGGTCTACGGGCCCAGAGAGGTCACCGATGGGTGCAACGGTAGGTCCGGTAAGCATGGTTTCTCCTAGGGTGAGGTTAGTGGGTTCGGATGAGCGAGCTCAGCCCGTCGGGCAGGTTCACGTGCATGAGCGAATCGAGCGCTGACTGGGCTTTTTGCACGCCTGATTTGGCGATAATTTCGCCGGGGTTGAGTTTTTCGAGGATGTCGGTGGCACCGTCTGCGAGCTTGCCGAGTAGGTTATCTACGGCGGAGGCGGCGGCTTCGATTGCCTGCGCTTTGGTGGTGAGGTCGTTGGCGAGTTCTTCGCCGGCGGTGGCAATCATGGCGGCGGCGCTTTCGGCTTGTTCGGCTTGGTTGCGGATTTTTTCGCGGTGTTCTTCGAGTTGTCGCCGGTAGGCGCGTCCGGCTTCGGATGCCCAGTGGTCGCCGTTGAGTTCGTTGGCGCGTTGGTGTGCGGTGCGGATTTCTTGGGCTTCGGTGCGCATCCGGTGGGAGAGTTCTGCGCCTTTGGCGCGGGCGAGCGCGGCGGCTGCCATGAGTTGCTCGGCGAGGGCGTGGCCGGCGGCGGTGCCGATGCCCATGTGTCCTGCTGCGCGGAGGATATCGGTTGGTTCAATCCGGGGCAGGTGGGGTGCGGGAGGCGGTGCGGTGTCGACGATTGTGTTCACGGGGCGTCCTTTCGGTGGTTGGACTGGTTGTTTGTGCGCCTGTTTCTGTCCTGTGTTTGGGTTTGTTTTAGGCTAAATCTGCCGCGGTGACCGTGCAGGCTGAGTACGCCAATCTGTGGATAACTCAGGCTTGTTTCGAAAAATTCGCACGTTTTGACCCCTTAAGACCCGAAAAATACCCCTTCCGCAGCACCTCGTTTTGTCATATTTCTGTCACTAACCAAGCCGCCCGTCACGTCCATATGCTCTTCCCGCCTCTTTTTTTCAGCGAATTCATGCAAAAATAGAGCTATGTCTCACACCAATAACACCTTCTTGCCTTCTGGCCGTATTGACCTGGGCACCGGCGAACTTGCGCTGGGCCCCCTCGACGGACGCTACGCATCCGTGACCGCACCCCTGACCAACTACCTTTCTGAGGCGGCGCTGAACCGCGACCGCATCCACGTTGAGGTTGAGTGGTTCATTTACCTGTGCGAGCACGAGGTGCTACCGGGTCTGTCCCCGCTGAGCGAGGAACAGAAGAAGGGCCTGCGCGCCATCGTGACCGATTTCAACGCTGATTCTGTGGCGGAGCTGGCTGAGATTGAGGCAGTCACCGTTCACGACGTGAAGGCGGTTGAGTACTACATTGGTCGCCGCCTGGAGGGCCTGGGCCTGGGTCACCTGGTGCCGCTGGTTCACTTCGGCTGCACCTCCGAGGACATTAACAACCTCGCCTACGCGTTGGGCATCAAGGATGCTGTTGAGAACGTGTGGGTTCCGGCTGCTGAGAACCTGATTGAGGTTCTGCTGAAGCTGGCTGAGGAAGGCCGCGACGTGCCGATGCTGTGCCGCACTCACGGTCAGCCTGCAACTCCCTCCACCCTGGGTAAGGAGTTGGGTGTTCTCGCCTACCGTCTGAAGCGTCAGGTGAAGCACGCTGCTGCTACCGAGTTCCTCGGCAAGATTAATGGTGCGACCGGCACTTACGCTGCTCACTATGCGTCGGTTCCTGACGCTGATTGGCAGGCTGTTTCTCGCGGTTTTGTGGAGCACCTGGGCCTGACCTGGAACCCGCTGACCACTCAGATCGAGTCGCACGACTGGCAGGCTGAGCTGTACTCGGATATCGCTCATTTCAACCGCGTGCTGCACAACCTCTGCACCGATGTGTGGAGCTACATTTCGATTGGTTTCTTCCGTCAGATTCCGGTGGCTGGTGCGACCGGTTCGTCCACTATGCCGCACAAGGTGAACCCGATTCGCTTTGAGAATGCGGAGGCTAACCTGGAGCTCTCTAACGCTCTGCTGGATTCGCTGGGTTCGACTCTGGTGACTTCTCGTTGGCAGCGTGACCTGACTGACTCCTCGGCGCAGCGCAATATTGGTGTGGCGTTTGGTCACTCGGTGCTGGCTATCTCCAATGTGGTGAAGGGTCTTGAGCGTCTGGATATTGCGACCGAGGTTATTTCCGCTGACCTGGATGCGAACTGGGAGGTTCTGGCTGAGGCGATCCAGATGGTGATGCGTGCTGAGGCTATTGCGGGTGTTCCCGGCATGGAGAACCCGTACGAGCGTCTGAAGGAGCTGACTCGCGGTCACCGCGTGGATGCAGCTCGTCTGAAGGAGTTTGTGGCTACTCTGGGTCTCTCCCCCGAGGCTGAAGCGCGCCTGTCGGCTCTGACTCCGCACACTTACAACGGTATTGCGGCTCAGCTGCTGGATCACGCGAAGAACGCTTAGTCCGTAGCAAAGGATTAAAAACTAAAGACCCCGGTTCCCTGTGTTTAGGGAGCCGGGGTCTTTAGTGTGTTGGGTCTTTGCTATGTTCTGTTAGCTGGCGAGGATTTTAGCGGCCGAGCATGCGGCGGTGGCCGGTTTCGGTGTCGTTGCCCTTGTCGCGGGTGAAGACCTTGCCTACAGCCTTACCTGCGTCCTTGACGCCCTTGAGCAGGGAGCCAGCCACGCCGGAGGAGCCGTCCGAACCTTCGCCGCCCTGTACGCGCGGTGCACGCGGGGTAATCATGAGCTCTGCGGGGAAGTAGGCGGGCGCGTCGCCGAAGGCTCGGCGGGTGTTGCGCACGACGTCCTTGCCGAGGGTCAGGTTCGCGCCACCGCCAACGACTGCGCCCACGCCGAAGGGCAGGGCACGGCCGAGCAGTGCACCGGTCTGGCGGGTGAGGAAGCGGCGGATGAACATGTTTCGGATGGTACGTTCGACGCTGAACATCTTGCCGCTGGAGGAGTTGCCGAGCAGCATGCCCCACTTGTTGGAGACACCGCCTGCCTTGCCGGTCTGCAGCAGCACGGTGTTCATGAGCTGGGAGCCTTCTTCGCCGAGCATGATTGCCATGACCATGGAGCGGGCGGTTTCGGGGTCGTGTACGTGCACGCCGTGCAGTTCTGCGACTGCCTGGGCGTAGAGTGCGGTGCGTTCGAGGTAGCCGCCGACTGCGAGCGCGGACAGGCTCATGGAGGTGACGGTGCCGACGCCGGGCACGAATGCGGATGCGCCGGTGACGCCGCCGATGGCGGTGATGTCACGCAGGTAGGTGCGGTCGAGGCGCTTGTGGATTTGTTCGGGGGTTTCGTCGGGGTGTGCTTCACGCAGTTTTTTGACGATGGACAGCGCGAGCGGTCGTTGCATGCGCAGTACGTTGTCGAGGGTGGTGGTCAGTGCGGGACGGGGGTTGCCGTCTTCATCGAATAGAGACTTCTTCGGGTCAAGCATGCTCTCAGTAAATCACGGCTTGGTGAATTTTTCCTGAATATGGGGCCTGTGGTGGGGTTTGGGGGGTGAAATTTCACCGAGGGCGTGGAGGTTTTTGATCGCTTGTTAGGGTGTTTTGGTCTTTATTTGCGCCCAATTTTAAAGCGCGTAAAATTGTCGTAGATTACACACTATTCATTGTTTGCATAGTGCGTGACCTGCTTCACGGAGATTCGGGTTGCGCCTGATGACAGATAGCGGCTAATACCTCTTCTGAATCCTAAGGAATACTATGACTTCTTCCACCCATACGCCCAATGCTGCGCGTTCTCCCCTGGCGACTCAGGGGCTGGGTGTTGCGTACGCGACCGGCGCGATTATTTCGGCGCAGTTCGGTGCGGCTCTTGCCAAGCAGCTCATGGGCGATTTGGGCCCCTGGGGCGTGGTCGCTCTGCGCCTGCTGACATCTTCTATCCTGCTGTGGGTGTTCTTCCGCCCGCAGATTCGTTCGTGGACCCGTCAGCAGTGGATGGCGGTCATTGTCCTCGGTGTCGCCCTGACCGGTGCGAATGCCTTCTTCTATGTGGCTATTGAGCAGGTTCCGCTAGCAATTGCGGTGGCTATTGAGTTTATGGGTCCGCTGGTGCTGGCGACGGTTATGTCGCGCCGTAAGCTGGACCTGGTGTGGATTGCTCTGTCATTTACGGGCATGGCGATTCTGACTGCTGAGTCCCAGGCGAAGCCTGAAGATTTCGCGTTGATGGGTGTGGTTTTCGCAATCCTGACCGCTATTTCTCGTGCCGCCTATATTCTGGCGACTGAGAAGGTTGGCGCTCTGATTCCGGGTATGGGCGGCATGGTCGTGGGTAACGTTGTCTCTACCCTGCTGGTTCTGCCGTTCCCGTTCCTGATAAGCGGCAATAACCTGTTGAAGGTCACCCAGGATGTGCACCTGCTGGCTATTGGCTGCCTGATGGGTCTGCTGGCTTCTGCCCTGCCGGCGCTGGGTGAGGTTTCTTCGCTGCGTCTGCTGCCCGCGCACATTTATAGCGTGGTGCTGTCCCTGGAGCCTGCGATTGCGGCGGCTGTGGGTATTGTGATGCTTGGTGAAGCTACCGGCCTGGTTCGTTGGGTTGCTATTGCTCTGCTGGTGGCGGCGAGTATCGGTATTTCGATTTCTCACGCTCGTGCGCAGAAGAAGGCGCAGGAGGACGGCACGCTGGAGGATGCGGACCATTACCTGCCGGGTGCGGTGGATGCGCACGCGGTGGATATTGCGCAGATGGCGACTAACTCTATTACGATTCCGTCGGCTGAACAGATTAAGGCTGACCGTGAGGCGAAGGGCCTCTAATCTACTGAACTGTAGCCGTGTCAACGGCTTCTAGCCCCCCCCCGGGTAACGAGTAGGATAGTATCTCGTGTTGCCCGGGGGGCGCGCTCTTTAAACGGCGCTATTGGAGCGTTCGTTCTGCCCCGTAGCGGCACAGCATGCACACGTGGAGAAGTACCGCCTTGTGAGGCGCAGGAAGGAGAATCATGCCGCATACTTCATCTCAACGCCCCGCACTGGGCATTATGTTTGTGCTGATGTCCTGCTCATCGCTGCAGTTCGGTGCCGCGTTCGCGATTACTCTTTTCCCGCTGTTTGGTGCTCTAGCTATTAGCGTCAGCCGCCTGGCGATTGCTTCCATAGTGGTGGGTAGCGCCGTGTGGTTGGCGGCGCGTTGGCGTACCCGCCGCGGCGGCGAAATGCCGCCGGGTGCGCTGTCTTGGTCGAAGGAGCAGTGGCGTGCCGTCATCATTTTCGGTATGACTTTCGGTCTGATGAACGGCTTCTTCTATTGCGCGATTGACCACATCCCGATTGGTTTGGCGGTTGCGGTGGAGTTCTTGGGCCCGCTGGCGTTGGCGTCCATGCTGACGCGCAGGCTCCGCGACGCGGTGTGGGTGCTCTGCGCCCTGGCGGGCATGCTGGTGCTCGGCTACGAGGCGGCGGTCGGTAAGGATACCGACTACCTGGGTCTGACGTTCGCGCTGATTGCTGGCGTGTTCTGGGCGCTGTATATTCGCTCTAGCGCGAAGGTGGGTGCCCTGGTTCCGGGTGCGAGCGGCCTGGCGGTGGCGATGCTTGTTGGTGCTGCGTTTATTGCCCCGGTGGCGGCGGTTGTTCCGGCGCCTCAGCCGATTTGGAATGCGGCGCAGGATCCGATGCTGCTCCTCATGATTTTTGGTACCGCCATGTTCGCTTCGGTGATTCCCTATAGCGCGGAGCTGATGGCTCTGCGTAACCTGCCGCAGCAGGTGTTTAGTGTGCTGATGAGCATGGAACCGGCGATTGCGGCGATTGCCGGTTGGGCGTTGCTGGATCAGGAGACCGGCCCGATTCGTTGGGTGGCAATCTGTCTGCTGATGACGGCGAGTGTGGGTATTACGCTCACCACCACGAAGGGCGATTCCCCCAAACAGAAGGATGACGGTGAGGACCCCGTTCCCGTGCCGCTACCCGAATAAAACCAAGATTCTGCCGGCGCGCGGCATAGAGAAAACCCATATACAAAACCGTTGAGGCGGGTACCTGGTTGGTACCCGCCTCAACGGTTTTATGTTTCAGTTTTAGCTCTCGGCCAGCTCGTCCAGCAGGTCGCGCAGCTCGTCGGTGGTGAGCACCTCCGCCGGATGCGGTCCCATCGCGTACAGCAGATCCTGCGTGTCCTCGTCCAGCTCGCGGGAGGTACCGATCAGTACGAGGTTTCCCTCGTTCTCGCCACTGAGCATCGAGCTCTCGCACAGGCACCACACGTGGTCGAAGACTTCCAGCATGGCGGTTGCCTGCAGGCGGAAGAAGGGCAGACCCGCGTCGTCACCCACGTTGATGGCGACCATGCCGCGTTCACTCAGGGCGTCCTTGAGTTCGCGGTAGAAGTCGCGGTTCGCCAGGTGTGCGGGCGCGTCCATGCCGGTGAAAATATCGAGGATAATCGCGTCGAAGCCGGGCACGCCCAGCAGTTCGGGCAGGTGGGCCAGCTGCTCGCGGGCATCGCCCACCACCAGCCGGCAGTCGGTGCCGGCGGGTAGCGGCAACCGGTCGGTCACGAAGCCCATGAGCTCGGGCTCAATATCCACGGCAACCTGGCGGGAGCCGGGGCGGGTCGCCTGAATGTAACGCACGAGGGTGAGCGCACCGGCGCCCAGGTGTGCGGCGGTGATGGGTTCGCCGGCGGGTGCGAGCGCATCCACCGCGTTTGCGATGCGGCGCAGGTACTCGTAGAACACGTAGTCGGGGTTCTGCACGTCCACGTGGGACTGCTCAGCACCGCCGATTTCGAGAACGTAGCCGTGGTCGCTGAACCCGTCGGGGTGAATTTCGGCGCGCTGCCCGCCGGAGAGCTGAATGTGCGCCACTACTTCACGCCAGCTTCACGCTTGAAGGTGCTGACCAGGTCATCCACCGAGGAGGAGGAATCCAGGCCCTCAACGACCTTGTCGTTCACGACGAAAGTGGGGGTGCCCTTCACGCCAATCTTCACGGCGTGCTCGTAGTCGCGCTGAATGGGCTTGACGGTGTCGGAGGCAACCAAGGTCTTGTCGAACTCTTCGACGTTCAGGCCCAGTTCCTTGGCGTAGTCGTTGAAGAGGGTGCGCAGCTTGTCGCGCTCTTTGATGTTCTTCCAGTCGTTCTGGGTGTTGAAGAGCTTGTTCGCCATTTCGAGGTGCTTACCCTGAGCTGCTGCGGCTTCTACGGCGAGAGCGGCGGGTACGGCGTTGGCGTGCATGTTCAGCGGCATGTGGCGCACGGTCACGTTCATGATGCCGTCGAGCTTCTTGGCGGCTTCTTCGAACTTGGGTTCTGCCTTGGCGCAGTAGGGGCACTGGTAGTCGGTGTACAGGGTTGCGGTGCCTGCGCCGGGTACTTCGCGGTTGAGGCGGTAGCCGACGTAGCCGTCATCGGCGGTTGCCGACGCGCTTGCCGAAGCCAAGGAGTTAGCGGATGCCGAAGCGCTCGCAGTGGCGCTCGCGGATGCGCTTGCCGAGGTTGCGGCGGTGCTTGCCGAACCGCTCGCCGAACCGCTCGCAGATGCCGATGCGGAGGGCTGGGAGGAGCTGGAACCGCATGCGCTCAGTCCCAGGGCTGCAGCGGGCACTACGCCCAGCAGCAGGGTGCGGCGGTTGAGGGGTGAAGTCATGGTGGTTCCTCTCTATGGGGGGGCGGCTGTCTGTGGTTGATGTGTCAGTGGTTGTTGGGCGCGGTGAGGCGCGATTAGCCGCCGTGGGTATAGGGTTTATTGTATGCCTCTGCCCTGAACATTCCCTATCTTCGGGCGGGTTTACGGGGTGAATGCAGTGCACACCATAGGCTCTCTGCCGTCTGCTCTCGGTAGCGGTCACGGTGCTGAAAGTAATTAGCCTCTCCCCCGCCTTTTTGGTACTATTGCGGGGTATGCACTGTTCGTCGGCTGCTTTCGGGCGTCTGGGAACAAACGTATATGCGCCTCTATAGCTCAGGGGTAGAGCATTTCCCTCGTAAAGAAAAGGTCGTGGGTTCGAATCCCACTGGGGGCTCCACATCCGCCGTAACGCGTGCCGGTTTCCGGTGTGTTGCGGCGGTTTTTAGCATCTGAGAGACGTCACGTATCTCGCAGGATATCACCATCGATTTTTAGGAGATTCTCGTGTCTTCTCATTCCTCAAATACTCAGCGTCTGCAGAACCGTTCGCAGGGTGGTCGCCCCTCCGCGGGTTCTTCGCGTCCGATGAGCCCGACTACACGTTTTGCTCTGGTGTACGTGCTGGCGTTGGTTGTTTCCCTGGCGGTGTGGTTCTTCTACCGTTCGGTGTATGAGGATGACACCTCGTTCCTGGTGCCGATTGTGATTTCTTTGGTGACCTCGTATGTGTGCGCTCATGCGCTGACGGGCGGCAAGTCGCCCCGCAACTAGTAGCTAAGTTGTAGCGCGCCAGAGGTTTCAGGCAGACAAAAGCCGCGCATCCGGTTCCCCGTTCAGGGGTCGGATGCGCGGCTTTTTACGCGTGTACTTTAGGCGAGTACCTTACTTGGAGGCGCGCTGGAAGTCGCTGTCGGTCTTGCCCCACAGGCCGTAAACCTTGGCGAGTTCCTTGACCTTCTTTGCACGCAGGTAACGCGGCAGGTAGGAGCCGTCGCGAGGGCCGTCGAGGGGCACGTCGAGCATCTGGTGTGCTTCTTCGATTTCGATCTCGCTCGGGGAGAATGCCGCGTTGATAGTCTCGGTCTGGCGGATGTCCAGGGTGATCTTACCGGTCATGCCGTGGTCGTTCGCGTAGCCGCAGGCCTTGGAGAGGTCAGCACCGTAAGCGCCGAGAGTCGGGCCGTCGATGGGGCCGGGCAGACCACCCAGGGTGGAGGCGATGACCAGCTGCGAACGCACGTAGGCGAGCGCCATGGGGGTTGCGGAGGAGCCGGTGTCGCGGCGGTAGTCACCTGCGCCGAATGCGAGGCGGAAAGTGCCGATTGCGCGCGCAATTTCGATGGAGTGGTGCACGCCGAGTGCGGACTCGATCAGCGCGATGATGGGGGTTCCGGGGGGCAGCTCGGCTGCGGTGCGGTCAATGTCGGTGGCGTGCTCTGCGGTGGCGAGCATGACGCCTCGCAGGCCCTTCACGTTCTTGAGGGCCTTGACGTCCTTCCACCAGTGTTCGGTGGTGATGGCGTTGATTCGCACCCATGCGACGACGCCGGAGTTAAGCATACGGACGACCTGTTCGCGGGCGGCGTCCTTCTCTTCGGGGGGGCAGCCGTCTTCAAGGTCGATGATGATGGAGTCAGCCTCGGATTCGAAGGCCTCTTCAAAAACTTCTTCGGAGGAGTTGGCGCGCACGAGGAGCCAGGAGCGTGAGAGGCTGGGGCGCAGCTGACGCGCACGCTCATTGCGGTGGAATTCAAACATGGTGTGTGACTTCTTCCGTGAATTGTATATGCAGTGGGTTGTGCCGTAGAGGGGCAGGAAAAAGCCTGCGGTTCTTCCGCGCGTACCATCGCATTGTGTCGTCACCTCCATTGTGACGGAACCGCATAAGAAGTGTCCTACACCTCTTCTTTAAGCGTATCGCCTGTTGAGGTGCACATCAAACTAGCTCACCTGTTAGTCACCGTTCGACTTTGCCCTGCTCACGTGGCGGACGCGGGTCAGGGTGCGGGTTGGGTTGCATTGTCAACGAACCTGCCCGCAGCATCCGGTGCGGATACTGCGGGCAGTTCAGAAGTTTACGATTAGGCTTCCACCAGTTGGGTGCGACCCACCGGAATACCGTCGTCGAAGGTCAGCTCGCCGGCGGCTTCCTTCTGGGCGCGCTGAATCAGACGTTCGGCGTCTTCAATGTGCTGGATGACGGTTTCCACGCGACGGTGCACGCTCACCTGGCGGTCGCATCCGGTGGCACAATTGCCGAAGCAGCGTGCCATGGCGAGCGCTTCGGCGCAGAGTGCCACGGCGTTACCTGCCTTGGAGAGGGCGCGGTTCAGGTCGGAGTAGGTGCCGAACGGGGAGGCGGGAATATCGCCGTCGCTGGGGGCGAGGCGGTGCGCTTCCATAGCGACTGCACGCACGCGCGGGATGAGGTCGGCGAGCGCGTTTGCGTCCGGCACGATGAGCTCAATCATGGAGGTGGACGAATCGGTTGCCGCTAGGCGTTCGAGGACCTGGTGGAAGCGGTCAATGCCGCGAATAAACCGGTCGTGGGATCGGCGCCAGATGCCTTTGCCGAGTTCGGCGTCGTCGCGGCGCGATTGCAGGTAGCTTTTAAGTCCCATATGCCCTCCTCTGCGTGGTGTGTGTGCCGTGTTTGTTGGTCGGTGGAGGCTGCCGGTGATGGGCTCTGCGGCGACCCGCAAACCTCCCTATGCTTAGGTTACCCTAAATTTCTTTTAGTGACGAGATGTCAGCAGTCAGCTGTTTGTTTCAAACCCAGATTCTCATCACGCCGCTCACGCAACACTCCCCGCGGCGCCAGCCTAAAATGGCACCGCGGGGGCACAGCGATTTCTAGACCATGCGCAGCACAATCTTGCCGCGATGCTGACCGGAGTCGAAGTATTCGTGGGCGGCAGCCGCCTCCTCCATGTCGAAGATACGGTCCAGACCCACGCCAATCCTGCCGGATTCAATCAGCGGCAGCACGTGCTCACGTACACCGCGCAGAATCTCAGCCTTCTGCTGATCCGAACGGGTGCGCAGGCTCGTAGCGTGCACCGACAGGCGGCGGGAGAGCATATACCCCAGGTTCACTTCTGCTTTAGCGCCGCCCATCAGACCGATAATACACAGGTGACCGCCGTCGGCGAGGGTGTGCAGGTTGTCGTCCAGGTACTTTCCGCCCACGACGTCGAGGATGTAGTCGGCGCCGCGCCCACCAGTTTCAGCCAGCAGAACTTCACAGAACGAATGTTCGGTATAAATAATGGGTTCCGCACCTAGTGAGCGCACATATTCTGCTTTTTCCTCGGTTCCCACGGTTGCAAACACGCGGGTACCTACAGCGAGCGCCAGCTGGATGGCGTGCACACCGATACCGCCGGTACCACCGTGAATGAGCACCACCGCGGGTTCGCCGTCTTCCTTGAGGTTTTCGGCGGGGTTCATGCTCATACCGCAGGTGAGCACCAGGTTTGAGTAGACGGTTGCCGCGACTTCGGGAATGCCGGCGGCTTCGGCAAAGCTCAGCTGTTCGGGTACGGGTAGCACGTGGTCGACCGGTACGGTCACGTAGTCGGCGTAGCCGCCTCCAGGCAGGAGCGCCATGACGGGGGTGCCGCGGTTCTCCACGGAGGCGCCTTCACCGACCGCTTCGATAACGCCGGCTACTTCGAGGCCGTAGATGGCGCTCGCTCCGGCGGGCGGCGGGTAGAATCCGCGGCGCTGCAGGGCATCGGCGCGGTTGATTCCGGCGGCGTGAACGCGGATGAGAACTTCGTGGGAGCGGGGTACGGGGGCGGGTACTTCGCTGATTGTCAGAGCATCAGGTCCACCGTGACTGTTCTCAATAATTGCTCTCATGAGTCCTCCTCATTGCCGGAAGCACCATCGTTGGTGCGCGATTTACAGAAAGCTTATCGCATGAGATAATCTCGTAGTGCCCTGCGGCACGGTATTGCCATAAAATGCCGGTCTCTGGTGCGTATGGATGGTTGTCCGAGCGGCCGAAGGAGCTGGTCTTGAAAACCAGTAGGCGGTAACCCCGTCTCAAGGGTTCAAATCCCTTACCATCCGCGTTTTAGCTTCTGCTCCACGTGTGGAGCGCAAAGAGCCCCGTTCCTCGTATTGAGGAACGGGGCTCTTCGCATATGCCGTTTCGAGTTACCGGGGGCGTCGTTAGTGGATGTGTGACAATGCGTTCAGAATCAATATGATGAGGGCGATGATAGCAAGGGCAATGATGATTCCTACCAGGCTGAGGATTAGGCCTCCGGTGGCGCGGACGCCATACTCTCTTGCCCCGAAAGCCTTCCAAATACCTAAGATGCTCAGGAATGGCGCAATGAAGGCTGGAACTAAACCAGCTCCAAGGCCATTGGCAAGGCAACTAATTCCTAGGAAGAGAGACAGCAGACCGAGGAAGCCGAACGTCAGGGAGGAGCTCGCGGCCTTTTCACCGGCTTGTTCCCTCTGCACGTCGGAAGATTGCTCGCTCGCAGGTTGCTCCCAATCGTCCGTGTCGTCAACGTCGGCCTGGTAGCTGTCATTCGCCTGGTAGAGCTTGGCGTACTCGGGGTTGTTATCAAAATCTTCGTTATTTTGGGGTAGCTGCGACATCGCATCCACAACCTTTCAATACCGGGTGTTAAGTGTCTAGCGACTCGAGAGAGCATCTGGGCTCACTATCGAGCCGGCATCGTTAGTTGATGCCTGACAAGGCGTTTACAATCAGCATGATGAGGGCGGCGATACCGATGAAAATGCATAGCCCCAGCCCGTTGAGAATCAGGCCACCGCTGGCACGCGTACCGCGCCGCCTCGCCGCGAACCCCTGCCAGATACCCAGGATGTTCAGAATTGGGGCAAGGATAGCTACCTGCAGAGCACTTTCTTCAAGACCTTGGACAAGACACCAGAACCCTAGAAAGAAAGACAGCGGGCTGAGGAAGCCAAAAAGTAGGGAGAGGTTCGCTGCTCTTTTACCCGCCGCTTGATCTGAGAACTCATCCAGAGACTCATTTGCGGGCAGTAGCTGCTCGTCAGATGTATCCGGGCTAGGCAGCTCGTTGTTATCTTCCTGGTAGAGCTTGGCGTATTCGGGGTTGTAATCGAAGGCTTCATTGTTTTGGGGTAGCTGCGACATCGCATCCACAACCTTTCAGAATCTACACGCGTTAGTTGAATACCTCAGCCTGGTGCTTCGCAAAAACCTATTCGGCATTGAACCACGCCCACACAATCAGTACGTACCCAAGGACAAGCACAGCGATAGCTATCCAGCTCAGGATTCGACCCGCAAGAGAAACTACGCCGTAACTATCCGCTTCCTTAGCTTTCTGTAGACCAAGGACACTCAAGATGACAGTGGGGATACCGAAAAACCACGAACCCAACACCAAGATGTTGATGAGGCTGAGCACACCAAAAGTGAGTGAAAGTTGGGAGGCTCGCTCCCCTAGATTAGTCGCTGTTTTCCCACCGCTCTGCATCATAGGGGGCTCTTCAATATCAGCACCCTGTTTGTGGCGATGAGGTTTCGAGCGCAGACCAGCTGCTGGGTCGGAATACGGGCCTAGGATTGGATCCTGCATCGTTGCATCATAACCTTTCAATACCGGGTGTTAACTTCACCCTAGACCCTCCCCACCTGGGGAACAAGCATGTCGGGCCCAATCCAGGAAACATACGGCATACATACAGAAAAGCCCCGCTCCTCGAATTGAGGAACAGGGCTCTTTACATATCACATACGAAAGACCATGAATTCGACTCTCGGCTATCCAAACTTCCTAAGCCGGTTACGACACTATCCTTTCAAGGTGAAAACAAGCATTAACAGGGCAATAGCCGCCAGGACTGATAGGGCGATGGGCAGAATCACACCAATCCAGCTGAGGATATGCCCCGCCTTTGCCGGTACGCCGTGACATTCCGCGTCTCGTGCAGACAAGATTCCCAGGATGCCCAGAATAAAAGATCCGAGGAGGGTGTAGGGCAGCAAGAACGTCAAGAGGATAAGCACCACGCTGATGATGCCAAAGGTCAATGACCGTTGAGCCAACTTACGCCCTTCATCCAGGATGCCCACAGGTCCGACAATATTCCTCGGGTAGCTCGGGTAAAACTGACGTGTAGGTAGTGGTTGGTTACCCGGGGCGGATTGCCCATTGTTATTTCCCGGGTGGAGCTTGGCGTATGCGGGATTGTCATCAAAAACTTCATTATTTTGGGGTAGCTGCGACATCGCATCCACAACCTTTCACGTACCGACACAGATGCTAAACCCACCCTAGACCTTCCCCCGCGCGGGAACAAGCATGTCAGGACCAATCCACGAGATATACGGCATATACACAGCAAAGCCTCGTTCCTCGTATTGAGGAGCGGGGCTTTTGCGTACCCTCCAATGAGGGTGAAAGTGTTTAGAAGAATGCCAGTATCTGCACAGTCTCCACGAGACTAGAATTTGCGGCAGAATCAGAAAGAGCCAGCATAATCGCCAGCAGAAGACCTCCGCCGAAAAGCACCAGGAACATGCCACCAATGGCTACGCTAATCCAGTTCAAGATACGACCAGCTGAAGCAGCCACACCATAACGCTCTGCCTCATTAGCCTTGAGAATACCGATAACACCCAGAATCAGGGAAGGCAGACCAAACAGCCACCAGCTGAGAGTCACTATACACGCCAAGCTGATAATACCCAGCACCGTGGAAGTCTGAGCTGCCTTCTCACCGGCAAGCTGCTCGGGGGTCTTCTGCAAAAAGCCCACAGGAACCATCATGGGCTGACCGTACTGGTCGGGCTGCTGGTACTGCTGACCGTACGGGTCATACTGATTCTGACCATACGAGTCTTGACCGTACGAATCCTGACCGTACTGGTCATAAGAATACTGATCGTAGGAGCTCTGCCCGTACTGGCCGTAAGAACCCTGACCGTATTGGCCATACTGACCGTACTGAGTGTTCTGCCCGTACTGGCCGTTCTGGTTGTACTGCTCGTTCAGACGGTTGTAGTCCGGGTTGTAGTCGTAGGGGTCTGAACCCCGAGGATTCTGAGACATGGCATCTCACTTTCGTACGGCTGGTGTGTGTTAAACAGTATTCACCCTAACCTATCACCGAAACGGGTACAACTACATCTGTCGCACAAACCCGCGCAATACATTTTAAGAGGGCAGTAGAGTGCCAGCTGGTACGCGAAAGCCCCGCTCCTCAATACTGAACTGCCTCCCGTTTCTTGGACAACAAAAATAAAGTCCAAGAAACAGGAGGCTTTTCATGTCTATCAACCTGGGATTAAGGCATGACCGTTTGCTTCGGGAACAGGCAGCGCAAATGTTTGAGAAGGGACGTGGTTATCGTCTGACCGCCAGAAGGCTTGGCGTGTCCGCCGCGACTGTGAGAGAGTGGCAGAAAATGTACCGCGTCATCGGAAGGGACGGGCTTCTTGCCATGGGAGTAAAGCACACCAGGATACGACTATGAGACCAAGGTCGCCGCAGCGGCGGCCGTGGTTGATGGTGGGATGAGTAAGCCTGAGGCGATGGTGCGTTTCGGTATTGCGAGTGTGACACCGTTGAAGCAGTGGTGCAGGCTATACCGGCAGGGCGGTGCGCAGGCGCTTAAGCCTAAGCCCAAGGGCAGGCCAAAGGGATTAGGTGTGGGGGCGGTGCCGCCAACGCGTGAGGAGGAACTCGAAGAGCGTGTGCGCAAGCTTGAGGCGCAGGTGGCGTACCTAAAAAAATCGATTGCCCTGAAGGCGCAGAAGCGCTCCCAAACCGGGACAAAGCCCTAGTGGTCGCTGAGCTTTCAGGGCAGGGACACAAGCTGTACGACCTCCTTGAGGCTGCTGGCCTTGCCAGGTCGAGCTACTACTACGCGCTGGCTCACCCCCAGCAGCCAACCAGAGTGCAGCTACGTCCCAAGGTCGCTCAGATCTTTTCGCGAACCCCCAACGGGTGTGGTCACAGGCAGGTGGCTATGTGCCTGCGCGCTGAGGAAGGGGTGCGTATCGCTGATAAGACGGTTTTGAAGATGATGCGTCAGGTGGGGCTGCGTTGCGGTATACGCCGCCAGAGGCCCTACCGCAGGTACAACTCTTACAAGGGGGAGGTGGGGCAAAGTTTTGAGAACATCATCGGTCGCGACTTCACGGCGACTGGTCCCTGGCAGAAGTTGGGCACCGATGTCACCGAGTTTAAGCTCTCCTTCGGTAAGGCCTACCTCGCGCCGGTCTATGACTTTGCCAGCAAAGAGATTGTTGCCCACTCCATCTCGATGTTCCCTAATCTTGCCCAGCAGCAAGAGATGCTTCAGATACTCATGGATGCCAAACCCGAGGGAGCTAAGCCAATCTTGCACTCGGATATGGGGTGGCAGTATCAGCACGAGACCTACATCAGTACGCTCGCCGAGAACGGTTTTATCCAGAGTATGTCACGCAAAGGCAACTGCATCGATAACGGCGCCACTGAGCAGGTTTTTGGACATCTTAAGGACGAGTTTTTTCGCGGCCAAGACTGGCAGACCTTTGAGAGTTTCAAGGTTGACCTTGATGCCTATATCATGCACTGGAATACGGTAAGGCGCCAGGTAAAGCTTAAGGGCCTGACCCCGGTAGAGTACCGGGATCAGGCCCTGAGGGAAGCTGTATAGCGGCTATTATTTAATGCGTCCAAGTTTCGGGGCGCAGTTCATACGAGAAACGGGGCTTTTATGTACCCTCTAGGAGGGCGAGACCTTTTAGAAGAGTGCCAGGGTGCTGACCAGCTCAGTAAAGTGGTTGGAAGAGGAAGAAGCAGCACCTGCCGCGCCGATAAGACCCAGCAGCAGGAAACCACCGATTACAACCAAGAACAGGCCACCAAAAGCTGCGTTAATCCAGCCCATGATGCGACCGCCCGAAGCTGCAGTGCCAAAACGCTCAGCCTCATTAGCCTTCATAATGCCGATAACACCCATGATCAGCGAGGGCAGACCGAACAGCCACCAGCTAACAAAGAAGTTGCAGATCAGACCAATAATGCCGAGCACCATGGAGGTCTGACCAGCCTTCTCGCCAGCAAGCTGCTCGGGGGTCTTCTGAACAATGCCGACAGGCACCATCATAGGCTGACCGTACTGACCAGGCTGCTGGTACTGCTGCTGGTACTGCTGCTGACCGTTCTGAGCGTTCTGCTCGTTCAGGTTGCCGTATTCCGGGTTGTAGTCGTAGGAGTTAGAGTCCTGCGGGTTCTGAGACATGTGGTCCCTCTTTCGTGTGAATGGTGTGTATTGAACCTTACTCACCCTAACCTATCGCTGAGGTGGGCACAAACGGATTCGTCATTCTGGAGCTATCCGCAGCATATATGCACTGACCAGAAAACTGATGAGGCGCACAGAAGCCCGCGAACACACGGGGCGCTCGCGGGCTTCTTCAAATCATGAGGCTACTGCAGGTAGCTTCAATCTTACTGCTTTACAAAAATCTTCAGAGCGACCAGCAAAATAATACCGACGGCGCCCAGAACAGTACCGGCAATAGCCATACCGCGGTTCTTTAGCTCGGGGTTATTCATAGCCAGGCGGCCCGTCACAATAGCTACAGCACCAAGGATGTAACCGAAAGCAAACAGACACACAATACCGCTCACCAGAGAGACAATCGACAGGGTCTTTGCCTTCTTCGCCTGAGCCTGCTGCTCAGGGGTCTGAACGGGCACACCGTAAGGAGCCTGCTGATTGAACTGGGGTGCCTGCTGGCTAAACTGGGGGTCCTGGTTGAACTGGGGCTGGGGGTTGTTGGGGTTTTCAGACATGATTTCTCATTTCGTTGAGTAAATAAGACAACTCTGGCAACACTGTATGGAAAAATCACACGCCAGAGACGCCCTCTATTTATCGGTCGGACGGTAGCAGTTTATCGAAAATGCTTATAAGCCTCAAAGCCTACAATCCATAGTCCGCCCTATAGAGCAACACACGCTCAGAGATATCCCCCAAGCGTGGGTCGAATTGACCAAGCGCAAAACAGCCTATATTCTTATAGGGATGCGCTCACGAGCGCACCGTGGAGACGTGCCAGAGCGGCCGAATGGACTTCACTGCTAATGAAGGGTCGGGGTTAAACTCGACCGGGGGTTCAAATCCCCCCGTCTCCGCCACAAAAAGCCCCGTACCGACTGGTACGGGGCTTTTGCTTTACCCATTTCATTCAGGCACGAAGCCTAGAAGTTCCAGGTCTAGAAGCTCTTGAAGTCCACGAGGCGCGCATCCGCACCATCAAGCAGAGCCCACTCCTCCGGCACCTCAAACACCGCAATAGAAGAGGGCGGGAAGCCGTAGTACACATCCATGGAGGCGTTCGGATCAGAATCAGGGCTCATCAGGCGCTGCGCGGCATCCTGCACACCGGGCAGATGCGACACCACCATCAGAGAATGAACATTCTCCGAAACGCTGTTAATGCGCGCAATAATGCGGGACGCAGACACCTCATACAGCCCCTCGTCCAGATGAGCAGTAGGCGCCTTCGCCCCCAAACCATCCGAAACCCAAGTCGTCGTCTGACGAGTACGCAAAGCCGACGACGACATAATCTGCTCCGGAATATAACCGCGAGCCGCCAGCCAAGCGCCAGCAGCGGCAGCCTGCTCATGACCGCGCTTCGTCAGCGGACGATCAAAATCATTCAGACCCCAATCAGCCTCCGCATGGCGCATAATAATCAGACGCTTGACCCCGCTGCGGTACGAGCCAGATGCAGTGTTGGAAGAATTTTCAGCCATACACCCATTCTATCTAGAGGGCGCCGGAACATGCCGCACACCGCCACAGCACGCACACTAACACCCCCAGGCGGGCACAAGTAAACCCCGGCGCACCGGCATCACGCCAGCACACCGGGGTGCACTCTACAGAAGCTAAATTCTGTACACGCTAAATCGAGTATTCCGGAGCAGCCCAGACAACAACCTCGGGGTGCTCAAAGAAGCGGTAACCCTGACCGCGCACCGTACGCACGGTACCCGACAGGCGGCCCAGCTTCGAACGCAGACGACGAATATGCACGTCAATCGTACGCTCATGCGGATGCTCGTCACCGGAGCTCCACAGCGCCTTCAGCAGCTCCTCACGACCCACGGTGCGGGAAGAATTCTCCACCAGGTGTGCCAGCAGCTCGAATTCCTTGAAGGTCAGCATGAGCGGCTCACCGTCCAGGAACACCTCGCGGCGTGCCAAATCAATCAGCACACCCGAAGAGTGGCTATTCGTGGTCTCTGCTTCGCGGGCGACATGCGCCTCCGGGTGCATATACATTGCGGTCGGATCGCCGAGTGCATTACGTACTACCTCAAGGTCGCTACCCTCAGCGTTCACTGGAGCCAACGCCACAGCGGCGTACGACTCCGACTCGGGAGCCAGGTGGTGTGCATAAGTGCGCAAATCCTGAACGATACGCACCAGGGAGGTGCCGTTCGCTGCAGCAAGTTCCTCGTTCAAACCAACATAGAGCACAAAGCCGCGTGCCTCATTTTCCTGAGCCTGCTTATGGGCAGGGTCACCGGCTGAGAAAGTCATCGGACGTAACGTTGCAGCCTGCGCAACGGGACGCTGAGGCTGCACGACCTGGCGCTTAGCGGCGCGGCCGCGCTGGGAGATGTGCACATATCCAGGTACAGCGCCTGACATGATTCAACCTTCTCTCAAAGTCTGTGTACGGGATCCCTGTCGTACGTAGTGTGGGGTGCGCCGGAAGTGACGCCGAGTCAAACAGTCCCCAATACCTGTTCGAGCTTCAATCCTCTTACTTAATATTTCTCCTATTTGACGGATAAATCAAGCGGATTCAGCATAGTGGATTCATCTTTATGGGCGAGAGGAGTACAATGCCCCCTCTCATGTTTTAGGGTTTCAGGGACTACCTGAAGCTTTCAGTATTTTTTCCCTTATAAATATTCATAGCTTCTTTTATTTACTGGTTTCTCCCTGTATTTTCATGTGAAGCTGTGAATATGCTCAATATATTTTGAGCCCCTCAAAGCACTATAGTGTTCCTCATCACATATTATCAAGGGTGTTTCATAAACCCACACAAGCGCCCAACAACACCATAAACACCCAAGACAGCAGACCGTTAGACATACATCCCCCAACACCACACCATATGACCTGCACACGGCCTCCAGCAGACACAACAAAGCGCCCCCGCACATGCTTAAACATATGCAGAGGCGCCCCACTCACATCACGTGAATAACGCTGAAAACTACTCAGCCAGACCGTACAGGCGGTCACCGGCGTCACCCAGACCCGGAATAATGTACGCCTTCTCGTTCAGACGCTCATCACGAGCAGCCAGGAACAGGTCAACATTCTCCATACCCTCAATGCCCTTCTCCAGAGCAGCAATGCCCTCAGGAGCAGCAATCAGGCACACGCAAGTCACAGACTCAGCACCACGCTCACGCAGGAACTTAATGGCCTCAATCAGAGTGCCACCGGTAGCCAGCATCGGGTCCAGCAGGTACACCTGACGACCAGTCAGGTCCTCCGGCAGACGCTCAGCATACGTCACAATATCCAGGGTCTCCTCATTACGAGCCATACCCAGGAAGCCCACCTCAGCGGTCGGCACCATGCGAGTCATACCCTCAAGCATGCCCAGACCAGCACGCAGAATCGGAACAACCAGCGGCTTAGGATCAGCAATACGAACACCGGTAGTAGTCGCCACCGGAGTCACAACCTCAACCTCTTCCACACGAATCTCGCGAGTCGCCTCATAGGCAAGAAGGGTCACCAGCTCATCAACCAGCTGACGGAAAATCGGGGACGGGGTGTTCTTATCACGCAGAACACTAATCTTGTGAGAGACCAGCGGGTGGTCAAGAATCTTAATACGCATAATACGATTTTACCCACCCCCAAATCAGCAAGCACCGGCAAAGCCCCGGAAGTGGCACACAACCTATAAAACGAGGCGAAGTACCCCCGCACAAACACCCACCAACACACCCGCCAGCAGCACCCCAGAACAATCCAGGCATGCAAAAACCCGCCGAGACGAATCTCGACGGGTTTTCGTTGGTGCGGTGGTGGAGGGATTTGAACCCCCGTTGGCTTTTACACCAAACATCATTTCGAGTGATGCACCTTCGGCCGCTCGGACACACCACCAACAGTGGAAAACTATAGCACACCCCCAACAGGAGGGCAAGAATGAGCCTACATATCGTGCGCGTACGGCAGCCGGGTGTCGCCCCTTTCACGGCCCCTTTCACCGTGCCCTTTTCGACACCCGACACCGAAGTCCCGGCTACGTCTACAGACCCTAACAGGTCCGCCTAATGACGGATATACCCATCTACAACCAGCATGACAGCACGCGTTGCATCCTCAGCATTGCGCTCCGCCTGATGCACTTCACGATCCATAGCAAACATGTAAATCGCGCCGAACATAGAGATCGCAATCGCACGAGGATTCTGAGCGGTATCAACCGTATAGCGGCGAGCCACAGCCTCCGTCATCTCCTCCAAAAAATCCAGAAGATTCAGACGGTTATCGCTCATCGCCTCAGTCCAACCATCCGCACCCTTCCATGCCTCCGAAAGCCACATCCGAGTAAAACCCGGACGGTCCTCAAGATACTGGAACGCGGCGCGAACAGCACTCCGCAACGCCTCACGCGGATCAGAATGAACCGACGCCGCGCGACGCGCATCGCTCAGCAGCAACTGCGTGCCGTACTGAACCAGCTGATCCACCATGGTCTTCTTAGAACCGAAGTTGTAATACACGGTTCCCTTAGAAACACCCGCCCGGGCAGCCACCTCTTCAACAGTGGCGTACTCAAGCCCCTTTTCGGTCATGATTTCCATAGCAGCGTTGAACAACTTCAACTGAGTTCTACCTGTACGGCCGGGACGACGACTTGAAGCTTCAGCGACTGGGCGCTGCAACATCAGCAGTCCTCCCTCCCTTTTTGCAGATATATCTCTATTTTATTAGACAGTTTTCCCCCGGTGCGACTAAACAGGGTTTGTTACACCGTAATCTCCGGAGCCAGCTTCTTCAGCGACCACGTACGATCACGACGCGTGCCAATGTAACCCAACATCAGACCAGCCAGACCCCACAGAGTCAAAACCAGCATGATGCCCCACAGGCTCGACTCATTAATGCCATACGCCAAACGACGCGTCCCCGCCACCGCATAGCCCATAGGGAAGAAATCATGCATCCAACGAATCGACTCAGGTAAAGTCTCATACGGCATCGTGCCGCCCGCAGTAATCAGCTGCAGAATCAGAATGACCAAAGCAACAAGCTTGCCCGGCGCACCCAAAATCACCGTCAAACCATGAATGAAACCGGTAAAGACCAAAGCCACATAGCAGAGGAACAGCCACACCAGCCACGGATGAGCCATCTCAAAGCCCAAACCAAACTTAATCGCGGCAAACATCAGGGTCGCCTGAGCAATACCCACCAGGCCGAACGGCATCCAGCTACCGAGCATCACACGAATCGACGGAGCATGCGAAGCCAACGCACGGTTGTTCATCACGCGCAACGTCTGAACCAGCATCAGGCCACCAATCCACAGCGCCAAGCACATGAAGAACGGACCCATGCCCTCACCATAGTTACGGCCCGACGCCAGCGACTCCTGCGACAAAGTCACAGGGTTCGACATCGTATCCGCAACCTTGGCCTGATCGGTCGGCGCAAGGCTCGGAACCTGCTTAGCACCAGAAGCCAGGCCGCTCTCCAGCGACGAAGTACCATCCTTCAACTCGGAAGCACCATCATTCAGCTGAGTAGAACCATCAGACAGCTTCGCCGTACCGTCAGAAAGCTGCGACGCACCATCCTTCAGCTCATTCGCACCATCAGCCAACTTCTGCTGACCCTCAACCGCAGACTGCTCCTTCTCCGCCAAAATACCGCTACCATCCTTCAGCTCGGCGGTACCGCTCTTCAAAGAATCGGTACCCTCCTTCAGCTCAGAAGCACCACCGGACAGAGTCGCAGAACCACTCGCAAGGCTCGAAGCACCCGAAGCGATCTTGGAATTACCATCAGCCAGGCTCGCCGAACCTGACGCCAACGAGGACGCGCCAGCATCCACACGAGCGGCGCCATCAGCTACCGACGAAGCGCCCTTGGCAAGCGAAGACGCACCGGAATCCAGCGAATCCACGCCAGCAACCAAAGTCTGAATCTTCACCGCAGTCGACGACGAACCATCAGAAATACAATGGCTCGACTTCAATGCGCTCAGCTTCGACAGGGCATCAGCAGCGGCAGCATCACGAGTAGCCAGGTGCGACTGCAGAGCCTTCTGATTCAGCTCAGCAACCTCATTCTTCGTCTCCTCAGAATCAACAGCAGCCACCAGCTGATCAGCCTGCTCCTGAGTCAACGTACCCGCTTCAACCAGCGGAGTCACCTGAGCACGCACCTTCTGCGCACTCGCAGACACCACAGTATTCGACAAGTCACGACCAAAATCACCACTACCAGCAGACGTATCCGTCTCATGCAAGCGCATGCACATCGCATTCAGCTCAGCCGGCAACTCACGAATACCCGCCTGATCCATGCCAGTACGCATCTGATGAATACCCGACGCCAAATCATTAGCGCCCTTCGCCACCGACGCAGAGCCATCCTTCAAGCTCGCAGTACCCTCAGCCAGAGTCGCCGAACCATCCTTCAGCTTCGACGCACCATCAGAAGCAGAAGCAGCCGCCGAAGCCAACGTCGACGAACCATCCTTCAAACCCGACGCACCATCGGCAAGCTTCGCCGCGCCAGAATCCAGCTTCGCCGCGCCAGAATCCAAAGTCGACACACCATCAGCAAGCTTCGCGGCACCCTCTGCCAACTGCTTCTGACCATCCAACAACTGGGACTGACCATCAGCCAGAGAAGAAGTACCATCCTTCAGCTTCACAGCACCATCATTCACCGTGGCGGTGCCATCCTTCAGCTGAGTGATAGCATCCGCCAGCTTCACCGTGCCGCTATTCACCTTCGACGCACCATCAGCAGCCTCACCCATCTTCGAATGAATAGTCGTGAAGCTAGCCAACAGCGAATTCGCCGTAGAATTACCGACCTTCTCAGCCACCGAATCACGCACCGCAGTGCCCGCCTTCGTGACAATATTCGTCAGCACATAGTTGTTCGCGTCATTCGTAATGACCTCAATACCCGCCGAACGCGCATCAATAGTGCCCGTCTTACCGTCAGCATCAGGCTTAAACGAACCGGCACTCTGCAAATTACGCGAGAAATCCTTCGGAATCACCATCGCAAAGTCATAGGTGCCGTTCTCCACACCCTCGACAGCCTCAGTACGAGTCTGCACCTGGCGCCAATCAAACGTGCCAGCATCTAGAAGGCTCTTCTTCACGTCAGCACCGGTATTCACCTGCTGACCCTCAGAATCCGTCGCGCCCTCATCCTCAACCACCAGGGCACCCACAATGCCATTCACATGGCCGTAAGCATCCCAGTTGCCGTACAGGTACAGGGCACCGTACAGCAGCGGAATGCAGGACATCGCAAGGAGCACCAGAACCGGCAGAACACCGCTGGTCAGGCGCTTAAGCTCAACAAGAGCCACACGCAGAACAGTCATTCTTACTCCTTCTCAGCGGTCTTCTGGGCAACAGTCTTCTGGTTGCCGGTCTTCTGGTTATCAGTCTTATGGTCAGTGGTCTGAGCGGCTCCGGAAGTGCCGGATACCGCGGGGGTGAGGGAAATCGAAGAGGCCGAGGGGATTTCCTCCACCTCACGCACCTCAATCACGTCAATCACAGGCTCGGTCTGGGTTAGTTCCTCTGCCGCAGTCAGCTCTTCCGTCTCAGTCAGCTCTTCTGCAGGCTCCTCAGCCGGCTCAAACTCGCCGTCCTGATCCATGTGAACACTACCCACCACAGCACGGGCGCCCTGCCAGGACTCCGAAATATGCGGAACAATCGCCACCACAGTGCGAGGGCGATCCTCGTCAGTGGCAAGCTCCTCCAGGTAAGGAAGCCACATATAGGTGTGGTTCAAATGACGGGAGGGCGTATCAAAAACCAGCAGGTCCGAAGGACTCGCCTGCGCCAAAGCCGCCATCAGCTCAATGTTCATCTCACCATCAAGCTCATCCATCCACAGGCCGTCCAGGTCCTCAAGACCGCGTTCCTTCAGCCAGCGGCTCGCACGGGAACGACCAAAAACCGGCAGATTATAGGAGAGCATCTCAGACACGTAATCGTGCACACGCATGTGCTGCTCGGGGGCGGTCACGTCAGGAGAGTCGATAATGTCACTGATACGACGCAGCTTCTTCATCGAAATCGGCTGCGGTTCCGCATCACCATCGCTCCAAAAAATCTCGCCACCCGACAGAGGCAAACGGCCGGTAAGAGCCAAACCCAGCGAGGTGCGCTCCATCTGGCTATCCGCCTGAATAATGATGACCTCGCCCTGATTTACAGAAAAAGAGGTACGACCAAAAAGGGCGTGGTGACGCCCCTTAGCCCAAATATTGTCAACGCGAAGCACGAATAAATCCCCTTTAAATACAGGACGGTTCAGGTGAGTTTTGGGGAGCACTCCGCAGGTTGCGTGGGGTATCTATTTTCAGTCACGGGCAGACGGAGGCTCCAGTGCCTATATATGGTAGACCCGGACATGTGTGATGTGGTGGGCTTTTCATGAAAAAACAGGGGTCATTTTTGAAATTCTTGAAGTATTTTTCAAATAAATGGGGGTTTCGTACAAATAACGCGAAAAGCCACGCAATCTCTGCGCGGCTTTTCGCGTTATACAAACCATCTTCAGGGGTGAGGCCTAGGGGAGGTCAGGGGCGGCGTTCCCTAAAGAAGTCCACCATCAGCTGCGCACACTCATCAGCACGCACCCCCGCATACACCTCGGGAACCGGAGCAACCCTGCCGTCACGCAGTACATCGTAACGACTGCCAGCAGCCCCCGTCTTCTCCTCCCAGGCGCCAAAAACCACCGTCGAAACGCGTGACGCCAAAATCGTGCCGGCGCACATCAGGCACGGCTCCACGGTCACGACCAGGGTGCAACCGTCCAGGCGCCACTGACCACGATGCGCCGCCGCCTGACGAATCGCGTTCACCTCCGCATGGGCACTGGGGTCATGCTCCCGCTCGCGGGTATTGCCTGCCGAACCAATAATGACGCCCTGCTCGTCCACCACCACAGCACCGATAGGGATCTCGCCACGCTCACCTGCGGCGGCGCCCTCGGCGAGGGCGCGGACCATCCACTCGCCGTGTTCGGGGCGAGCGGGAATATCGCTGAGCACAGCGGAAGAACCGTCTGTGACCGTCAATTTTGAATATTCCGAATATGACATACAACCTCGTCAGGGGAATAAATAAACGTTAATGGGCGCGACTAGTGGGTGGCAGCCAAAGAGAAAGGATACACCGCAGAAGCACCCGCCAGCCGCAGCTCACGCGCCACAGCCGTAAACGCCCACCGCGAATCCACCACATCAGAAACCAGCAGAACAGGGCACCGATGCTCACGCACATAGTCCAGAACTTCTGCAGGCACCCGGTACGAGCGCAGCACATCCGCACAGCGGAATGCGCTATTACCGCCAAAGAAACGCGGCTCCCCCACCAGAGACACCCGGCCCAAATCCACCAGACGACCCACCGACGCCAATCCCCTACCCAGGGACTGAGCCAAACGAGGACGCACCGGCGAAGGCAGAGTCAACACCGCCACCGGACGACCTGCCTCAGACCACTCCCAAGCGGCAAGCACCTTCACACAAGCGCGACCCAGCTCGGCAGGGACCTCAGAATCAACCGGCTCACCCAGCTCATTCGTCGCCAGAAGCTCACGCAGACGTGTACCGTACCCCATGTCGCTCAGACGTGCCAAAGCGTAACCGGATTCAGCCTGCTCGTCCTTAGACAAACGACCGCGCGGCGCATCCGCACCCATCAGCTGATCCAGCCCGCTCGGCCACATGCGGCGCGGTTGCAGGGGCACACCCACCGTATTGAAGCTGCTCTGCGCCGCCTGCTGCGCCTCAGCGGGAACTTCAACCGGGTACCAGGGACCCGCACACACATCGCAACGACCACAAGCAGTCGCGGAAGCATCATCAAGCTGCTGAGCTAGGAAAAGCATCCGGCACTGACTAGTGTGTTCATACTCGAGCATGGCGTTCTGCTCCAGCACACGCGCCTGCGCCACCGCCGCATAGCGAGCGTTATCGTACCGCCACGGCGAAGAGGTTCGACGCCAATAGTTACCTTCCTTCACGGCGGCACCCTCAACGTCCAGCACCTTCAGCAGAAGCTCCAGGGTGGAGCGGCGCAACTGAACGCGCGCCTCCAATGCGGTAATGCTCAACCCCTCCGGGGACTGGGCGAGGGCATCCAGCACCGCCAGCGCCTGCTCCTCGTTAGGCATGGAGGCGGTCGCAAAATACTCCCAAATGGCGCGGTCTTCACGACCGGGCAGGAGCAGAACATCAGCGTTGACGGCACCTCGACCGGCACGGCCAATCTGCTGGTAGTAGCTCACCGCAGACGACGGCGCGCCCAGGTGCACCACAAAACCCAAATCAGGCTTATCAAAACCCATACCGAGGGCACTCGTCGCAACAAGAGCCTTCACCCTGTTTTCCTTGAGTGCCTGCTCTGCAACCAGCCGCTCATCCGGGTCAGTTTTACCGGTGTAGGCGAGCACCTCGTAGCCGCTGGCACGCAGAGCATTTGCGGTATCTTCTGCCGCAGAGACAGTCAACGTGTAGATAATGCCCGAACCGGGCAGGCTGTTCAGATGCATGAGCAGCCAACCGATGCGTTGCGCCTCATGGGGCAGGGTCAGAACGCCCAGGCGCAAGGACTCGCGGGATAGCGGACCGCGCAGCACATGCACGGGTGCGGTGGTATCAGTGCTGAGCTGTTCGGCGATATCACGGCTAACGCGGTCATTCGCGGTTGCGGTAGTCGCCAGCACCGGCACACCCGCCGGCAGAGATTTAATGAGCGAACCAATACGGCGGTAGTCGGGGCGGAAATCATGGCCCCAGTCAGAGATACAGTGCGCCTCATCAATAACGAGTAGCCCCAGGCGCGGCAGCAGGTACGGCAGCCACTGCTCGCGGAACGCCGGGTTATTGAGGCGTTCGGGGCCCACCAGGAGCACGTCGAGCTCGTTAGCTTCGAGGCGGGTGCGGATTTCATCCCATTCGGTGACGTTCGCAGAGTTCACCATGGCGGCGCGCACTCCCGCGCGGGATGCCGCCTCGACCTGATCACGCATGAGGGAAAGCAACGGGGAGACAATAAGCGCCGGGCCCATACCGCGGGCACGCAACAGCAGGGAAGAAATGAAGTAGACCGCAGATTTACCCCAGCCGGTACGCTGCACGACGAGGGTGCGGGCGCGGTCGGCTACGAGGGCGCGAATCGCCTCGTACTGGCCGTCGTGGAACTCGGCATCAGCGACGCCGGTGAGGCGGCGCAACACTTCACGGGCTTCAGCATGCAGGAGATCGGCGGGGCTGGACGCTGGCTGTTCGGGGTTCATGGTTCTCTCCAACGGTGGGTGGTTGGGGCAATCGCTACGCCGCGACGCGCCGTGCTCTCTTTCCATCATGTCACACCCCGTATCCTCCGGCTCTGCGGATGGTCATTTCTTGGGGAGGCACGCGAGCGCCGCGTCACCTCGGGTTGTTTCGCCATGCGAGCTCCGAGATTTACGCCTCGCTCACCCGTGCATCCGGCATAAATGCCGGTAGAATTGTGCCAGTAATACACAGCCTCCGCATAGTTTTGCACAATGTTCACCATAGGTACGCTTTCTATGCTAGTGTTACTCCGCCGCCGATCCGTGCGTGCGGTCCACTCACAGTTCAGGATTTTTCATGACTTTTCTTGCCACCGCTTTGGCGCATCTTCCGGTTGCGCTCTTGGGTCTCGACCTTGAGCAGTTCCTGCTCGATACCGGCCCCTGGGTTCTGGTAGTTTCGGCAATTATCGTATTTATTGAGTCCGGTGTTCTTTTCCCTGTTCTGCCGGGTGACTCCCTGATTTTTGCTCTGGGTATGCTGCATGAGCAGATGGGCCTGTCCCTGTGGGTTGCGTTCCCGGTCCTGGTGCTGGTTGCTATTGCTGGCGCTGAGGTTGGCTACCAGATTGGTGCCCGTTACGGCCGTAAGATCTTCAAGGATGACGCGAAGATTCTGAGCACCAAGAACCTGCACACTACTGAGGAGTTCTTCCAGAAGCGCGGTAGTTTGGCTCTGGTTCTGGGTCGTTTCGTGCCGATTGTTCGTACTTTTGTGTCTCTTGCGGCTGGTATTTCTTCGTACGACCGTAAGAAGTTCCACCTGTGGAATGTTGTTGGTGCGGTTGCGTGGATTGGTTTGATTGGTCTGGCGGGTGTGCTGCTGGGCGGTATCCCGTTCGTGCACAACAACATTGAGTACATTGCTGTGATTATTGTGGCGGTTTCTGTGGTACCGGTTATTATCGAGTACCTGCGTGGCCGTTCGAAGGCAAAGCAGGAATCTGCTGAGTAATATGTGAGTCCTTCTCGGCTACTGAGCCGGGGATGAGAAAAGGTGGGGATACCGTCTGGTATCCCCACCTTTTTGCGTTCTCTCAAACCCGGTGGAGGTGATGCCCCCGGAAGCCAGCTACACCTCCGCGAGGTTACTTTACGCCCATGCGTCGCAGGCCTCCACGCATTTGGATGTACCGCCCCACCTGCGGCTGGCAGAGAAGAACAATAATGAGGATGCGGCTGATGAAGTCAAAAGCTATCTTCGCGTAGAAGACGTGAAGGGTCATAAACGGGCCAAAAAACATAACCCTGGCCGCTTGCGTACTATAATCGTCGGTCAAAAAGACGTGATAAAAGAGAGCTACAACCACAATGTCCAGAAGCATGCGTAACGCACCCTCGATAATAATCACCACTCGCGCCCACTCATAGCCCTCATTGAGGTACCAGGCGCTGATCGTTCCTAGAACAATAGGGAGAACCATCGTAAGCCCCATCGTCATACCTGCAAACATGTAAACGCCCGTAAATTCTAGACCTACAAGAGGCTGTAGAGGATATGTGGACATGTACAGCATCAAGAATAGGGATACCGCCCAGATGGCAATAGGGCGCGACGGAAGATTGATAGCACGCTGAGTACCTGGCGCGCCGTGTACGGGGTGGACACCAGCAGGAACCGGAAGCTGAGGCGCCACTGCGGCGGGTGCCGAGAAGTTCGGTGCCGGAAAGTTCGATGCTGCGGCGTTAGACTGAGCTACCTGCGGTGCCAGCGTGCCCGCGGAGGCGCCGGAAGTATTATTAAACATCGTCGTTCTTTCTCTCGTATGCTCGCACTATGGTGCGTGAATCGGTGGTTGTTCCACTTTTTTGGGTAGATTTACGTGAAATCTACCCAAAAGAGTTATTTGATGTAGTTAGCTGAGAGAATAATACTTTTTCAGTATAGGGTAAGCTCTTCGAGGCTAGTAAGGTTTTTATGGGATGACTGGAACCTTTTAGGCAACTCAAAGGGTTTTACCAGCTAGAAGATTACGATATTTAATGCGAAAGGGTGGGGATACCATTTGGTATCCCCACCCTTTCGCCTTTAGAAGTCCGACGGAAGAGGCGCAGAAATTTGCCACCCACAGCAAGCTCTGTTTGATGCTCACGCATCGGGCTCTATCACCGCCTTCTCACGCCAACAGGCCTTTAGTATGAGCCAGCCGCGTACGTGTATCGGCGCATACCTGGAGTGAACAGCAATACCGCTATCACCGCCTGGCAGACGGTAGGCAGATTCACCAACACAAGGACAAAGATGAAGTGCGCCAGCTCGGCGCCGCTCAGCGCCTGCACATCAACAGAGTTGAAGAGTATGACGGAACCAAAAATAGAAAAAAGACCGCCCAGCGCACCGAGAACACTCAAAATAATACTGACGATACGCGCCCAATTACGCCTCAGCCAGAGGAACAACAGGGCAATGAGGGTCACCGCATCCATCAGGATAATTTTGACCAGCGCAGGGATCGTTACTTGCACCAGCGCCTCTGAATTCATGGAGGTGTGGTTCGATTCCAAAGCACTCACAGTAGACTGGGTTGCCCCAATCAGAATAACTAGCGCGGTAAGCACCGTTACCCATATCAGAGCAGCGGGGCGGCCGTTAGAATGCGGCTGATACGGCTGGTTCTGCTGATAGTGCGGGGCTAGCCCCGGAGATCCATATTCTGACATCATTGTTCCTTTCTATGTTCCCCATCCCGCGCTACGGTGCGGGGGTCGAGGGGTGTTCTCCCCTGACGAGGTGCGTTCGTCATCCTCATCATCAGCGAAAATCTCTCGAAGTTCCGCCGGCACCTGACCGGCAGCCTGTCTCGTCTCAGACATCATCTGCTGGCGTTCTAGCGCACGTGCCCCGCTAACGATTTGTGTGTACACCCTAATAGGAGCACGAGTCAGCAGCACAATCATCAGGAGGTAAAGAACAAGAGTAAAAATGCCGCTCGCGACACGCCCCAGGCTGGACGCCGCAGCCGCTCTAGAGCTTAACTCCGAGAAATTATCCGCAAGAATAAGCACACCGCTAGCAGCCGCGAGAGCGCAGTAGATGATGGTAAGTACGCGCGCCCACTCGCGGCCATCCCAGATCTTCCAGAGAATAAAAATCGGGATGGCGGAGAGGATGAGGGTAACCACCAGGGCAGAGAAGAGAACACTCACCACTGTCTCAAAATCGATATATGACCAGCTTAGAATCGGCAGAAAATTACTCAGGGGCCCCAGCACGATAATGGCGGCAGCGCACCACATGACGCTACGCATAGCCTTCGGGCGCTCCGGAATTACCTGCTCGGAGGCGGCAGTGTAGCCGGTGGTCGCCTTCCGGTAGCCAGTAGTGGTTTGCTCGGGGGCGCTGGCGTGCTCGGAGGTGCTGCCGCCGGGCGCGTTATCCTCCGCCGCGCTAGTGTCTGCGACATTACCGGAAATTACGTTGCTGGAGACGGCATCGCCCTCTGCCGTGCTATTTTCAGCCTCGTCGGAGGGTAGCAGCACGCTGTACTCGGGAACCGTGTACTCCGGATCGTTCAACGGCTGCTTTGGGGTACGTTCTGACATCATTGTTCCTTTCTTCTCTTCGCACCTGCCTCGCGCGCTGTAGCACGGGGCAGGTGGCAAAGAGTCTCCCCATGGGGAGGGGCTTCCCGCCCTAGTTGAGGCGGTAGCCTTCCTCGGTGTACACGGAAGTATCCTTGTAGCCGCGCTGTTCGTTGCGGGAGTTCTTCCGCGCATCCGTACGGCGGGCCCTCTTGTACTGCTGAGCGACCGCTTCTTCAGCCCGTCGGTTAGTTTCCTTTTCTTCCCTGCGGGTCTGTTCTTCTTCCAGATGAGTACGCGTTTCTGCATCCTGATGCGCAACAATCCAACCGTCACCGGCGTTCACCTGTTCGCGTGCTTCTATCCATGCCAACCTCGCAGTTGTCATAAACGACCTGGTGGGACGGCTAATGAGCAGCACAACTATCAGAAGGTAGAAAACCGTAAGAAAGGCTCCCATAATGTCACTGACCACAATGGAAACTACGTAGTCTCGGGGCCTTGAAGTCAACGATTCATCCGCCAGCCTGGAGAAATAATCAGCCGAGATGAAAGATTGCAAACTCATCACCCCGATAAAAACCACAAAAGCACTACCGAAGAGGGTGAGGAAGTACGCCCATCTACGGCCCTTCCACAGTCTGCGGAGAACAAAAATCGGTATGAGAGAGAAGATGAAGGTAGCAAATATGCCTGAAATGATGATGCCCGGCATATTTTCCATAACGCGGTCTGGGACCTCGTTATGGATAGATACATAGATACGTTGGATTGCGGACAGAATAATAATGGCTGTAGCGCACCACATGACGCCGCGCAGCGTCTTCGGGCGGGGCGGGAGCACCACCTGAGGGGCGGCAGGCGCGGTGGAGGCGGCGGTCGCCTCCGCACCCTCGTGCGCTTCCTGTTGGGGCTTAGCCGACCCGCCAGACGTGCCTCCGAAGTTAGGCTTTACACCCGTCTTCTGGGCGCGCTGAACCTGCTGTATCTCATCCAGCAGGCGGTTCTTCTCCACCGGATCATTCGAGAGCGCATAATCGGCAGAAAGCTCACGCAACAGATGCTCGGTAGAGTCCTTAACAGGGCCCTCGTCCTTCTCGAGCTGACGAAGAACATCCTCGCGAGTCAGCTCTTCGTCATCCTCGGCACCCGAGGTGTTTTCCTCGATAGCCCACATCTGTTTCCGAATTACCGCACGGCTCGGAACCGCGCCCACGGCAGGGCGAGTCAGCAGGAACATGAGGACGGCGCTACCCGCCGTAATGACCGCCACCAGAGCCTGCGTCACGATAGACGAAGCGGCGGCAGGATGCGACGCCGGATCCAAAGCAGTGAACGCAGGGAAAAGCACCTGAGCCAGACCAAAAACACCGGCGAAAGAAAGCACACCGCTCAAGGAGCACAGCAGAAGGTACAGCATCATCAGACGGCGCGGATTAATGTACCCATCCTTGACCCAATCCAGAACGATCCAGAGGAACGGCACCACCACGATGGCGTCAGGCAGAACCTTCGGCAGGGCATAACTCAGGAACGAGCCGATGTTCACACTACGACCCGCAGTAACGAGAATCTGGTACGCATCCAGGAGGAAATACACCAGAATGAGCGTCATAGCGATGGAATAGGCTTTACCAAGAATTGCCATTCCCCGGTTAAATTCCTGTTCCCTCTCGCCAACTATGCCAAGGTTTCTTTTCGCCTCTTCAAACGCCGCCCGCTCATCATATGTGCGCTTGGCGGCGCCGGGGCTAATCTGCGATGAGGATTCGTGCGCAGGTTCGGAAGTAGGGTGCACGAGTCATCCTAACTGTGGTTGGGTGAATAAAATTATCGGTGAGCCGCAGACCCGTGTCTCCCAGTGCCCGCGGCAAGAAATGAGGCTAAATCAGGTAATCCTCGCTACGGCGCACACGCCAATCACGGCGCGCCTCCATATAGGAACGAGACTGACGCGACCACACCAGCGCCAACGCCACAACACACACCAGCATGTACGGACCCGCAATATACACCGGCGTGTACAGCGGCGAAGCGCTACTGAGCAGCAGCTCAACATCCTGGCTCGGTGCACCATTCAACGTGCCCAGAAGAGCCGCCACAGTCAGCATAATCAGCAAAGAAGCCAACACACCCAACGCCAACGCTACCGACAGCACCAACGCCGCCCACCGGTAACCACGCAGATAAGCCACCGTGCAGAAACCGTGCAGGGTCACGTTACCGAACGCGCTGACCATCAGGAAAAGCACCGGATAGTACGCCTGCGCATCCACCAGCGACTGGGCGCGCCAGGTCGAAAAATGCGACAAATGGGTAGTCGCATAGGAGACGCCGGTGTACGCAATCAGCGCCAGCCAGCCCACAGCAATAACAAGCAGAACCCAACCCGCCACAGACACGAGAGTGGGGGTGGCGGGCTTCGTAGGATGCGTGGTGTTCGGAGCGGATGGCGGAGAGGACTCGACGGCGGACATAGCTGAATCTTTCGGATATCGGCTGATAGTGTGCGGAAAACGTATGAGCGAGTGTGTGATGTGAGTGTGGGCGGCGGCGCGGCGTTTGTCTACCGCGCCGCCTCAAAAACTTTAGGCAGAAGTGGACGGATCAACCGTCGCGGAAATACTGTCAGGTAGCAACGGAGAATCTGCCCGATTCGCCATCGCAATTCGCAAGTTGTTGAAGCGGTAAATGGTCAGCAACGATAAACCGACCTCGCTCAACCAGACTAGGCCCAAGACAACAAGTATCAGCAGGGGGTCAAGCCCCATCGAAACTCCAGCCCAGTCGAGCATCAGCAGCAGGAACGTAATAGGCGAAAGCACCAGCCCCACGGCAACATACCCAATGAGGGAGCAGATAGCCCAAACGCTATACACGGAAGCGTCCGTCGAATCACGCGGAGGGCGCATCAGCGGCCACATCTGAACCACCAGGTAAAGCGCCGCCACAAAACCAAAGCAAATCGCCAACGGCTGCGTGTACTGGGAGATAATGAGGCCTTCAACGATGCTCAAAATGCACAGAATAACGGCGCGGACCAGCAGGTTCTTCTTGAGCTTCTGTTTGCGTTCCTTCACCTCATCAGCGGTGTAAGTGCGCAGAAAAGCGGGCAACTGCCCCTGCCCCGGGAACGGCGGTAGAGGACCCGTCGGATGCGTACGCACCACAATCGGCGGGTTCGTACCATCCTGAATGATGACGGTAGAAGTCGCCGAAATAACCGGATGCGAGCCCGTCACCACAGGCGGCGCGTTCAGCGGAACGGACACCTCCGGCGTGGCAGGAGTCACGTGACGGATAGGCGCCTGAAAGCGGGTCTGCATACTGATATCTTCATCCGGGTGTTCTGCGGATGAAGCGGCATCTGTGTTCAGGTGTGTAGCGCCCATGAGTGGCCTCCTGGCAGGTGCGGGTCGTGTTTCTGTCTCTACCGTATCACGCGTACTTTAAGGGAATCTGAGCAGTGGCTGAGCGTTGTTGAGAGCGTGTCACACCGCCACTTATCACCCCGTCAACACCCCGTCAGGCATCACCCGGCAGAGGCGCGGATGCGCGGGGATTCGCCCGCCCGTCGGTGTGCGTTAGCTCTGCTCCGCAGCACGCGAAGCCTCAGTGTTCGACTCCTCAGCGTTCGGCGCCTCGGCGTTCGGCTCTGCTGGATTCGGTTCCTCTGCCTTCTGCTCCCCTGCCTTCTGCTCTTCAGCGCCCTGCTGCTCCGATTGTTGCTTCTGCCGCGTCAAACGCAAGCTCCTACGAACCGCCAAACTATAGAACAGCGAGAACAGAACCTCCAACGCGAACGACGCCATGACCGTCAGCAGGCTCACCGTATAGAACACGCCCACACGGTCCAGCAGCGTCTGCGGGCCCTGCACCGTCACAAGCGCATAGGCAAAGAACGCCGTCATAATGGCCGCCGCGACCCCGGATGCCGCATTCGCCAGCAACACCAACTTCACCGAACGGTTCGCCCGGTAAATCATGGCAACCCACATGTGCATCACCAGGTAAACCAGCGGCACCGCACCAATCGGGAAAAGCGTGACGCGGATGAAGTAATAAACAGTAATCAGCGAGGGTACGACCAGCAGCAGCACACGCACCAGGTACAGATTCTTAGCCGGCAGCGGGTAATCACTGGTGACATTCCAGAACTCATCAGCCTGTTGCTCCAGCTCATCCATAGCCTGCAGCTGCATAAGCTGCGCCTGCGACATATGCTCCTGCGGCACAAGATCCGAGGAACCCGCCACCGGCGCAAGCTCAGCCGCAGAAACCGGTTCACCCCGCCGCATACGAGCGGAATCAGCCATCTTAGCCCTCAAAAATACCGCGAGAACGATCCTTACGCACGCTCTCAGCAGGGAAAATACGACCGCTCATGCTGATGTACACACCCGGCTCCAGCAGGTTCAGGGCGGCAATAGCGGCACCCAGGTTGAAACCGGCATCCGAACGAGCCATCACGGCGGGCTGCATCGCACCGGTCAGCACCACAACCTTATCGCCCAGGTCGGCGTGCTCCACCAGGTAGCGGGCAGTCTCCGGCATGGTGTCAGTACCGTGAGTGATGAGCACCTGGTCGTTAGTGACAGCGTTCAGCGCCTCGGTCAGCTCGGCACGATCCTCATCGGTCATGTCCAGGCTGTCCTTGCCAATCAGCGGGCGAATATCAAAACGGATATCGGTAATCACACGGTCCAGCAGATCCTTAGCGGCAGGCTCACCAATATCCATGGTGCCCGCCACCGAATAGAACTTATCAATCGTGCCGCCAGTGGCAAGAATCGTGATCTCTTCGGGGTTCTTAATGGTGACGCTCACGGGTTTCCTCATCTTTTCGGGTCAACGTACACAAATCAAAACTGCCAGGCGAACCCGGCAGGACACGCCCCACCACACGGGATAGGCACGAGGTAAGACCACGCGCATGAGGGTGAAGACGCAAAAACCCGCCGACCCCCGCAATGCGGGAGGCGACGGGTCGGCTAGTGCGCCCTGTGGGGCTCGAACCCACGACCTGCGGATTAAAAGTCCGTAGCTCTACCGACTGAGCTAAAGGCGCTCCTATCCACACAAAACTGAAAGTGTGCAGATAGAAATACTATACACTACCGGCTCCCAGCCAATGAACGGTACACTAGGAAATCCTATGTCTACACCCGCAGCATCAACCGGCGCCTCCGGGCGCACCCGACACCGCACCCACCACCGCCCCGTCCTTTACTCCGCCGAAAAATTTGAACGCCACGAAGGCGGCATGGACCCCGCCGCACGCGAAGAGGCGGCACACGCCTCCGCACGCATCCTGCTAATGCGTGGACGCGGCACCGATGAGCAGATGACCGAGCGACTTGTCAGCTTCACCGACGACTACGGTATTGAAATGCTCGCCGAACTCTGGTCGCACGCAAGCGCCCACTCCCTGCCGGGTGCGCTGTGGCGTATGTACTGGCTGCGGGATGTGGTGCATCGTTCGCCACGCGGGGTGAGCCGTGCTTTTGAGCTGGGCATGGCGGAGGATTACCGTTCGCACGTGGTGGCGGGTGTTCCCGACCCGCCGAGTGCCGAGGAGGTGGTCCGCACGATTGATAAGATTCTGGCAGGCCTGTACACCGGCGATACGGATATTGCGATGGAACGTTGCGCGGCGTTTGCGCACGTGGTGGCGTTGGGTATTCGCACCGATTATGCGCGCTCTGCCGGGCAGGATGGTGCGGTTCCGGGCAGCCACGAGGTGAAGCGTGAGGCGGTGGAGCGTCGTGCTCGTCTGCCGCGTCAGGCTCAGCAGATGGAGCAGATTGCGCACGATTTGGAGGCGGTCGCCGCCCAGCTTCGCGCCGTTGAGGCTGGTCAGCAGGCTACCTGGGCTTCGGAGGCTGATTCTGCGCAGGGAAAATCGCAGACCAACCTCGAAGCATTCTAGTCTTCTGCAGCGTTTAGGCGCCTAAAAATGCGGGTTCGTGCCGCGAATTGGCACAGGTTCCACATTGGGCCGCAAAGGCGTGATAAGCCTGTTTCTAATTGGCTCTGCACCGGGTGCGGGTGTATAATAATTACAAGATGTCGGGTTGCTAATAGGTAGCCCCGGGCTCCAAATCTTTAGCCGCTTCGAGCGGCCTTCCGCCGAGAGGCGCTCCCAACCCGACATCCCTAAACGTTCCGGTGGGGGTCGAGAAATCGACCCCCACCGTTTTTTGTTTAAAACCCTCACGGGCAACCGCGAACAGGACGGCGCTATAACGTTCACAGGTCGTTACTACAACGTGTGCAGGTCGGACGCTTGTGAGATATGCACGGGCTGTGCGCACCCGTAGCACCCAATACTGGTTAGACTGGGAACTATGCTGCACCGACTTTTCCCCCACGCCAACGAATCCCTCGCCTCCCTCGCTGAAATTTCAGCGCAGGTCGGTGAGGCGGCGGCATTGCTCTCTGAAATGGTCGGCTCCCCCGTCGCGGAGTACCCCGAACTCTTCGAACGCATGCTCACCCACGAGGCGGACTCCACGAACCTGCTGTTCCGTACCCTCACCGAGGTGCGCAGCTCCTTCTCCCCGCCGATTCCGCGTGAAGACCTGTACACGCTGGCACGCAAGCTCACCAACGCCGTTGAGAAACTCACCAGCGCCGCGCACGTGCTGTCCCTGCACAGCATTGACGGCTTCGCCACGCACATCACCTCAATCCTGGACATTATTCAGCGTCAGGCGGTGCTGACCGCCGCCGTCATCCCCAAACTCGCCGATATTCGCGGCCTCGACAACTACTGGATGGACATGCTGCGCATCTCCCGCCAGGCGCTACGCACCGCCGAAGAGTACGACGCGTACATTGCCGAACGCTACACCCCCGAACGGTACCGTCGCTACGCCACCTTCCTCGCGCAGCTGACCGCCGCCTCCAACGCTATGCGTGATGTGTCTGCCGAGATCGGCCGCATTATCGTTCAGGAATCCTAATGTTCCTGGGTCTTCTAGCCTGCTGCGCCTTCATTGCTGCGGTATACGTTACCGGTGTGCACGACGCCTCCAACGCCGTCGCTGTTCCGGTGCGTACCCGCGCCCTTGGCGAGCGCTCCGCCCTGTACCTTGCCGCGCTCTTCAACGTGCTCGGCGTGGTTGGTGCGTTCCTGCTGCTCGGTGAGTATTCCGCCTCGTGGGTGAGTGCCCCGGAGGGTACCACCGGCCTGAACGGCATTGTTGCGGCACTACTGGTCTGCGCTATTTGGGGTGTGCTCACTTGGGTTTCGAGGATTCCGTCTTCCTCAACTCACGCGCTGGTGGGTGCCCTCGCGGGTGTGAGCTGGTGGACCCAGACGAGGAGTGACAGCGCCGCTGAAGGCTTCGGTTCTCTCGCATTCCTGCCGCATATTTTTGGTGCGACCCTGCTGCCGCTCTTCTATCTGCCGCCGCTCATTTTTCTGCTGTCCTGGCTGATGGTGGTGCCGTTCTACCGGCTGGTGGTCGGTCACAACCCGCGCCTGGTGAATCAGCGCGCCCGCGAGGTGCTGGCGGTGTCTGCCTCCGCGATTTCGCTGCTACACGGCCTGCAGACCGGTTACCTGTACCTGCTGCTGTGGGCGCTGCTGAGCGAACGCATCATGGATCCGGCGCTGATTCAGTCCCTCACCCGAGGCGGGATGCTGCTGGGCACCCTCATTATTGCCCTCAGCCTGGGTGCGGGCACGCTGACCGGCGGCCGCCGCATCGGCTACACCTTCGCCTACAAGATGGTGCGCCTAGACCCGTTCCGTGGTGCGGTCGCTCAGGGTACCACCGCTGTGGTGCAGGTAATCGGCTACTTCCTGCTGCAGGTGCCGTTCTCCTCCTCGCACCTGGCAACGGCATCGGCGCTCGGCGCGGGCGTGAATCAGCGTTTTAACGCGTTGAAGTCCAGGATTGTTCTGCAGATTCTTCTGGTGTGGCTGGTAACCATTCCGGCGGGCTTTGTGCTCGGTGTGCTGGCAATGGTGGCGCTACAGTCCATCAGCTAGTTTTTAGGGGCGGCTCGTGCCCCTGCATGCCCACTGTCGCGGGTTAGCCGGGCGGCGGGTTGAGTCTGAACAGTGCACACCTTCATAATGGGTTGAGTTCCTGGGCTGGCACGGGCCCATTCACCCTCGACTGATTGTGGTTATGTCTTCCCCTACCGTAGCTATTCTGGTCCGCACGAAGGGCCGCCCCCGCTTCTTGAGCCGCGCGCTGGAGAATATTGCGCAGCAGACCTTCACCGACTACACGGTATGCGTAATCAACGACGGTGGCGACGAGCAGGCAACCCGCGCCGTCATTGAAGCTTCCCCGCTGGGTTTGCTGGGTTCTAACGCGCAGGATTCCAGCCGCGTGCAGCTACTGACCACCGCCGGCGGCAACATGGAGGCTGCATCCAACGCCGGTTTGGCGGCGACCACCTCCGAATACGTGGCGATTCACGATGATGACGACCTGTGGGCACCCGAGTTCCTGGAACGCACCGTCGCAGCGCTAGAAGAGAGCGGCGCGCTCATGTGCACCACCCGCGTTGTGGAGCGGTACGAACGTGAGAACGCCGACGGCGAGTTCGAGGTGTACGAGGAGCGTATTTTCCACGACGGCCTGCCCGGCATGGGTTTGCAGTTCCTCTTCCGCACGAACCGTGCCGTGCCGATCGGTATTCTCTACCGCCGCAGCCTGCACGAGCTGGTCGGTTTCTACGACGAGTCCCTGCCGGTGGTCGGCGACTGGGAGTTCAACATGCGTGCCGCCTCTGTGGCGGATATTCTGCTGGTGGATGAGCCGCTGGCGTACTGGTCGCTACGCCCCGACGCAGAAGGTGCCGAGGCGAATAGCGTGAAGCGTCAGGCTGATCATGCCCGCTTCGATTCGCTGGTGCGTGCCCGCGCTATCCGCGAGGATTTGCAGGCGGGCGCCCGACCGGGTGCGTACCTGTATCAGGCGCATTTGGCAGCTGACCTGGAGCGCCGCGTGATTGACGGGCACGATCTGACCCGCGAATCCCTGGACATTCTGCGCTCTATTGAGAGCCGCCTGGAACGTATCGAGGCCCGTCAGCAGGCTATTGAGAACCGCCAGCAGGCTATTGAGGAGCGTCTGCGGGTTCTCAAGCACCTGCGCACCCCGGGCCGCGCGCTGCGTTCCTTGGCGAAGCGTTCCCTCAGCCAGCGTTCTCAGGCTCGTCGCGGTACTGAGGATGGTTCTACCGGCGAGAAGGGCGCATAAGGCGTGACAGTGAACAATCATTCTTCTACAGCACTGCCCGTTACTGAAGCACCGCACTTTGCTGAAGCACCGCGCGTGCTCGTCATTGGCGATATCGGCCAACACACCTACCACGTAGGCGACGAAGCCATGACCATTGCGAGCGCTCAGGCGCTTTCCGAAGGCGGCGCGGCGGTCACCCTCATGACCCGCGACGTGGGCCATTCGGCGCGCTATATCGGCGCGGCGGTAAATCATGAAGCAGTGATTCATGAGGCGGCACATCATGAGGCGGGCGCGCCCTACGCGTACCTGCCGTTTTTCCTCTTCCCCTGGGCGCCGGCGGAACGCGAGCTGACCCTCGCGGCGCTCGAGTGCGTCCTGGCGCAGCTGCATGCCGACCGGGAGCGCCCCTCCGTTACCGAGCTGGTGGCGTTGCCGCAGGTGCAGGCGTTGCCGGAGGTGCTGCATCCGCTGGCGCAGACCGTTGAGCGCATGGTGGAGTTCGCGGACGCTATCGCAACCATGGACGCGGTCGTGGTCTCCGGCGGCGGCAACCTCAATTCCCGCTACGGCTGGCTGCTCTACGAACGCGCCGCCGCGGTGCGTGCCGCCGAGTATGCGGGCGTGCCCGTGTACGTGACCGGCCAGTCCCTGGGCCCGGTGCTCAGCCCCGAGGACGCGCAGGTTCTGGAGCGCATGCTCCGCACCGCCCGTTCGGTGACGGTACGCGAAAGCTCCTCACTCGCCTGGTGCCGCGAACGGGATATTGACGCGCGCCTGAGCGTGGATGACGCTACCGACTACCCGGTGGCCTCCCCGGCACGTACCCTGCACTATGCGGAGGGTATTTCAGCAAGTCAGGCACTTAACGAACTGCCGGAGCACTACGTCTGCGTGACCATCAACGGGTGCACCGACCAGCAGGCTCAGCAGATTGCGCGCCTACTCGACGGCATGTGGCGCGAGCACGGCTACGCCCCCGTGTTCCTGAGCCATTTTGGCGACCCGCAGGACCCGACCAGCGGCGATATTCAGGCGCACCAGCGCATCGCCGAGCAGCTCAGCCCCTCCACCCCGGCGACCCTGCTACCGATTCTGCACGCCGACCAGAGCATCACCGTGCACCGGGCGGCGGCGTTCACCCTGACCAGCCGCTACCACCCGGCGGTATTCTCCGCCGCGGCGGGTATTCCCGTGCTCGCCCTCGTGCCGGACGCCTTCACGCAGATGCGCGTGGGCGGTGCCCTGCGTCAGTACGGGCTGGGCAAGTTCACCCTGCCGTTGGGCATGCTCGCCGGTGGCGTTCCCGAGCTGATGGTCACCGCTGCCCTGCGGCACGCGGCGGTGGCATCGGATGCACGCCGCACCGAACTGCTGGAGGTACTGCGCACCGAGCGTGCCTACCTGCTGACGCAGATTCTTGCGCACGGTGAAGAGAAGCCCGGAAAAACAGAAGCCCCCGCACCCTTCCCCACCGTGGAGCAGGTCCCGGCGCTCCCCGAGCCGCTGGCCGCCACGGTGCGCGCTGCACGCGATCTCTTCACCGAAACCTCCCTCACCGCAGGTTTCGAGTGGGCAATGTCTGACCGGGCGCACTCCTGGGATGCCGTGCACCGCGCCGAGCTCGAGCGCCTGCTGGCCGAGCGGGAAGAGCCCCGCGAGGCGGCCGGCCCCGGCGACAACGAACCTCGAGGGGAAGCCCGGGACGAGCGTAACCCCGAGCCGCCGGAGCCCGAGAACCGCACCGGCTTTCTGCGCCGGGTGGCCCGCCGCATCCGCGGGTAAGCCGCGGCGCTCCTCCCCTCCTCGGGCGCTCTTCCAGGGCATCAGCAAACCCCTGGGGGGAGCTCCCGACCTGGCCGGGGGCGCAGGTCGCACGTCACAGAACCGTGAGACCCGGCCTCCCCTCGCCCCGCTCGACTCGACGGTATGATGGTTCCCATGGCACAATTCGCAGACATTCTTCGCAACGCAG